>Ga0209444_10000903_pt1 | contig 16392 bp, 12 predicted proteins | sample LauGreFaBDMM15DN_2_FD_188215 | JGI IMG/M metagenome (GOLD analysis project Ga0209444, IMG submission 188215) | Freshwater lake microbial communities from Lake Michigan, USA - Fa13.BD.MM15.DN (SPAdes) (version 2) | ecosystem: Environmental > Aquatic > Freshwater > Lake | place: Lake Michigan...
CCACCCTTTGGCTCGCACGCCAGCCGCCCCGCGCTCTCACCCTCGAAAATCTGCTCCTCCCCACCCGGACCGATCAGCAGCAGCACGCACACGAATTTTGCGCCGCGACTTCCTGCCGGCACCGCGCGCATCACCGTCACGAGCTTGGCCAAGTTGGCCGCGCCATCACCTTGCGGGCCGGCAAAATACGCGGACTCGACCCCCGGCCCGCCGTCCAGCGCGTCCACGCAGAGCCCGCTGTCGTCAGCGAGCGCCCACGCGTCGGCCGGCAGTTTCGCGCGCAACGCGAGCGCCTTCTTCCGCGCGTTGCCGACAAACGTCCCCGAGTCCTCCACGACCTCGGGCATTCCGCCCAACTCCCGCGCCGATACGATTTCAAAAGGCAGAAGCTCGCTCGCGGGCGATGCATCGGCGAGCGACTGCAGCTCCGCCGCCTTGTGCGCGTTACCCGAGGCTAAATACAATTTCATCGATCGAAAGCTTTGGCGGATAGAGCACGCGCCCGCGGGTGAGCACATCGTCCCCGTAGATTTCCGAACGCACGTCGGCCAGCCGCACAGCGTGCGCGAGGTTCTCCGTCCGGAGTCCAGTCAGCATCGGCTTAGCCCGCTCATCCGCCAGCAGCACCGGCGCGCGATAAAGAAATAAATAGTCCAGCTGCCGCTCCTGCACGAGCTGACTCATCAACTGCGCCCCGCCCTCCACGTAAACGCCGCTCAACCGTGCCTCGACGCAGCGCCGGCGGAACTCCGCCCAGCTCACTCGTTGGGTCTGCGATTCACACACCCACACCTGCACGCCCATATCCTGCAGCTTTCGCACGTAACCTTGCCCCGCATTCGTCGTGGTAACCACGATCGTCCTCGCCCGGAATTCATCGGCATAAACGTGCGGCACAAACCGGTCGCTCACCGTGCGCAGCCGCCCGTCGAAAACAAACCGTAGCGGACACCACACGTCCTGACCTTCCAGCCGCGCCGTCAGCCGGGGGTTGTCCTTCAGCACCGTGCCCGCGCCCACCGCGATCGCCGGAAACAACCGGCGCCAACGGTGCACGTCGGCCCGCGCCTCCTCCCCCGTGATCCACTGCGAATCTCCCGTGCGACACGCCGTGCGTCCATCAAGGGTCACCGCCGCCTTGGCCGCGATCAACGGCTGTTGCTGCGTCACCCAGTGGTTGAAAATCAGGTTCAGATCCGCGCACTCACGCTCCAACACGCCCGTGATCACCTCGACCCCCGCGGCCCGCAACACTTCGAAGCCGTGCCCTTGGTGCGCGGGAAACGGATCGGTCGCACCCACCACGACGCGTTTGATCCCCGAGGCGATGATCGCCTCAGTGCACGCGCCCGTGCGCCCGTGGGTGCAGCAAGGCTCCAATGTCACGTAGAGCGTGGCGCCGGGTCGCGGCGTTCTACCGCACGCCAAGAGCGCCAAACGCTCGGCATGGGGCCCGCCATCAGGGGCGGTCGCACCCTCGGCTACTACCCGCCCCTCTTCGACGATCACCGCTCCCACCATGGGGTTCGGATGCGTCGTGCCCCAGACGCGCCGCGCGACGCCCAGCGCGCGACGCATGAAAATCTCGTGCTCAGCCGCGGACATACGGGTTGTGCGTCATCTCCTGCCCCACCGTCGTCGGTTCGCCGTGGCCGGGGTACACCGTCGTCGCCGGGGGCAACGAATAAATCTGCGCGCGGATCGAGGCCTCCAGTTGCGCGTGGTTGCCCAACGGCAGATCCGTCCGGCCAATGCTGCCGTTGAACAATGCGTCGCCCACAAACGCCGCTCCCGCCTTTTCGAAATAGAACAACACGTTCCCCGGACAATGCCCCGGCACATGCCGCACCTCGACGTCCAAGCCGAGGGCCGCGAGTCGCTCACCTTGCGCGATCCAGTGATCGACCTGAATCGGCTCGAGCTTGATCCCGCGGTCGAGGAACGCACTCATCACCTCGGGCGTCTCGATCAGCACTTGGTCGTCGCGGTGCGCCCGCACCTTGGCCCCGGACTCGCGCACGACCTGGGCTCCGCCCTGCGTGTGATCCCAATGTCCGTGCGTCAGCCAGAGCTCGGTCAGCGTGCATTTCTCGCTGGCCAAAATCGAAGCGACGTCCGCCCAGACCTCACCCGGCGCGTCGATGAGAAACGCCTCACCACGCTCGGGCGCAGTCAGCAAATACGCGTTGGTCTGGATCGGCCCGGCGGGCAACACATGCAAGTTCACGCCGCCAATCCACGGGCTTTTCCCCGTCGTGCAATCGTGAAAACGCCCGGTTACTTTACTTGGAAGGTCTTCACCAAAATGCGGCCCGCTCGCTCGCTGGTGACCTTGCCGCCCTCCAGGGCCACACGTCCGTTCACGAGGATGGCCCGCATACCCTCCGCGAAGTGATGCGGGTCTTCGTAGGACGCCACATCCCGGACCGTCGCGAGATCGAAAACGACGACGTCGGCCATCGCGCCCGCGCGCAACGTTCCCCGCTCCGGCAGTCGAAACACCGTCGCCGGCAATCCCGTCATCGAATGGATCGCGCGTTCCAACGTGAGCACCTTCTCTTCGACCACGTAACGGCGCAGCTTGCGCGGAAACGCCCCGAACACCCTCGGATGCGGCACCCCGTCGCCGAGCGCGACCAACTCGCCGTCGGAGCACGTCATCGTCCAGGGCTGCACCATGAACCGACGGATGTCTTCCTCGCCCATCACAAACGTCACGATCGACGCTCCGCCGGCCCGGATGATCCCGATCGCCGCATCGACCGGTTCGAGCACCTGCGCGCGCGCGATTTCATCAAGCCTTCGCCCTTCCAAGGCCGGATCGGCCCGATGCCGGCTGATCATGATTTTCGCCGCCCCGGCGCGTCGCTCGATGTTTTCGAGCATCTCGGTCCGAATTTGAGCGCGCGTCTCCGCGTTGGCCAATCGCGCGCGCAACGCACCGTCGCCACCCTCGCGGGCCCAAGCCGGCACGATTGCCGCCGTCAGTCCCGTCGAGCCCGCCTCGTAGGGATATTGATCGGCAAAGATCTCCACGCCCTCCGCCCGCGCCGCGTCGATATTTCTGATCACTTGCGCGGAAAGCCCCCAAACCCGCGGCCCCAGCGCCTTGATGTGCGTGACGATCCCCGGCAGCCGCGCCTCGCGGGCCACGCGGATCAACTCATCGACCGCCGCGACCAAGCCGACGTTGTAGTCGCTCTCGTCGCGGATGTGGCTCGTGTAAAATCCGTCAAACTCAGCCGCCACCCGCGCCAGCACGATGTGCTCCTCGGTCTTCGAAAAATTGCCCGGCGTATAGAAGGGCCCCGCCGAAAGTCCAAAGGCACCCGCCTGCATCGCCCGCCGCACGATCCCGTTCATCTGCGCCTGCTCTGCCTCGGTCGGGGCGCGGTCGGCGTTTCCCAGCACGTCGATGCGCACCGAATTGTGCCCGATGAGTTGCGCGACGTTCACCCCCGGGCGCTGCCGCTCGATCATCGCGCGTTGCAGCACCAGATCCGTGGGGCCGCCGCCATCCGGGTTGACGAATACGGTCGTGATTCCCTGCGCCAACAACGCCGCCGCGTCCGCCAGTTTCTCTCCGGCTAGAGCCGGCCCCGCATGCGAATGCCCGTCGATAAAGCCCGGCGCCACATAGAGCCCCGCGGCCTCGATCACCTGCTTCGCCTTGGCCTCCGGCAGGCGACCCACTGCGGCAATCCGGTCGCCGTTGATCCCGACATCGGCATAAACCCACGGCGTGCCGCTGCCATCGAGCACACGACCGCCGCGGATGAGCACATCAAACTCGGCCGCTCGGCCCGTTGAGAGCACGACCAGCGTCAGGACAAAAAAAGGAAACGGTTTCAACCAAGCCATGGCCGAGAGCGGTCGTAGTCGCCGCGTTCGCGACGTCGATCAAAAATCCGCCGTTTACCGGCCCGGAAGAGCTGCGGCTATTTCTTCGCTTGTCCTAACAACACCTCGATCTAATCCTTCCGCCAATGATTCAGACCGTCGAAGCCATCGTTGACGAGCACGGTGCAGTTCGCCTGCTCGAACCCGTTATGCTCTCACGTCGGCACCGCGCACTCGTCACGATCTTGGCCGACGAACCCGCCGAGAGTCTCGATACGACGCTCCTCAGTGAAGCGGCGCTGGCCAAAGACTGGAACCGACCCGAGGAGGACGCAGCGTGGGCGCATTTGCAGCCGGGTCGGTAGTCCTCGTTCCCTTCCCGTTTTCCGACCTGTCCCAGTAGAAACGGCGACCGGCTATTCTGCTGGCGCCTGCCGAACGCGGAGATTGGATTCTTTGCCAAATCACGAGCAAGTCGTATGCGGATGCGCGGGCGATTCAGATTGGTGACGGTGATTTTTCTCAGGGCGGCCTTCACGTCCTTAGCTGTGCGCGCCCAGCCAAGCTCTTCACTGCCCATGAAGGTCTGTTTGTGGCCGATATCGGATTGCTCAAGGCCGATTCGCTGAGGGCGATCAAGGCCGCGGTCATCACTGTGATTCAGAAAGACTCCTGAGTCTCCGCGACGACCCACCTCGACCGATCACCGTAGCCATTGGAGAAACGCCGTGGTCGTCGGCGCGTTAGTCAGGTCGATCAAGAATCCGCCGGTCGCCGGCACGATGGCCTGCGCGCGCGGGGCCGGACCGCGCCGGCGCACGATGGCACTCATCGCCGCCACCGCGGTCGCCGTCGAGCCCACGCCAAAACCCACCAGTCCCGCCACCATCACCGCCGCCTCATGGTCCCGCCCGAGCAGCGGCCATACGACGAGCGCCGCGAAGGCCGAAGACATCGCGATGTTCACCACCAAAATTACCAGCATCGGGCAGGCCACGTTCGCCAACTCCGCGAGATTCAGCGCGGTCAAGGTCACGGCGAGAAACAGCGCGAGCAATAGCCCGCCGAGCCGCACGAGCGTCGCGCCCCGCAGCCACGACCCACCCGCCGCATCATGCGCAGCCCGCACCGCGAGCCCGACAAGTAGCGCTCCCATGTAGGCCGGAAACGCCGCGCCCAGCTTCACCAGCCCGAAGCTCACCCACGCCCCCGCCTTGATGCACACCGCGACGATCAACAGGTGGACGACCGCCGTTTTCGGCTCGGAGAAAAACTCCCGCAGATCTCCGACGACACCCGGCCTCGGAGTTGCCGGCCCGCTTTCGCGACGCTCAACACTGCCCACCGCAAATCCTCTGCTCCGCAGCAGCCATTCCGCGAGCGGCCCCGCCAGCAGGCCGCTCGCCACCAGACCGAACGTCGCTGCCGCCGCGCCGACTGTCGCCACCGTCGTAAACCCGGCCTCTTCAAATCGCGACGCAAAACCCAGCACCGTGCCGTGTCCGCCCACCAGCGTGAGCGAGCCACACACCACGCCGAGCAACGGCGGCGCGTCCAACGCCTTCGCCAGCCCTACGCCCACAAAATTCTGCAACACCGCCATCGCCGTCGCCGCGCCCAGCAAAATCACCAACGCCCGTCCGCCCGTGCGCAAAATACTCAGCGGCGCCGCTAAACCCACGCAGGTGAAAAAGCCCACGAGCAGTGGTAAATTGACGGCCTTGGCCGGCCGCGAGAACCACTCGGGCTCGGGCGTCGCCAGCCAAGTCCACCATCCCGCCGTGACGCGTGTCTGCCACGAAATTTGCAACAGCCCCGTCGCCTGCAAGCCGAGGACCAGAGCCGCCGCCAAAAGCCCACCCGTCACCGATGCCGGGATATTGCACCGCACCAGTGCGGGAACCCGCCGCAACAGGGCCTCGCCCGCGAACAACACGGGACAGGCCAAAACAAGCAACCACCAGGCAGATATTGGCGTAAGAGTCATCGATAAGCAGCGTGAGGGGCAACGGACCCACACTATCATCGGACAAACTCCCAAGGCGCTGGAAGCTCCATTTGCGGTGCGACGCGGAACGGAGACGCGTATTGGCGGCTTGCCTCGCCGCATCGGCGTTTGTCACGTTTTGAAGTTCTTATGCCTACTCTCAAGTTTGCCGTCTTGCCAGGTGACTACATCGGACCCGAGGTCATGACCGAGGCCCTGCGCGTGTTCGAACACGTCGCCAAACAAGCTGGCCTCACCCTCGCCTACACGACGGCCGACGTAGGCGGCGCAGGCATCGACAACCACGGCAAAGCTCTCCCCGACTCCACCCTGAAACTCTGTGCCGAGTCCGATGCCATTCTCTTCGGCTCGGTCGGCGGCCCGAAATGGGAAAAGCTCCCACCCAAAGAACAGCCCGAGCGCGCCGCCCTTCTGCCGCTGCGCAAACATTTTACCCTCTTCGCCAACCTCCGTCCCGGCCTGCTTTACCGCGAGCTCACCGACGCTTCCCCGCTTAAGACCGAGCGCATCCCCGACGGCATCGACATCGTCTGCATCCGCGAACTCACCGGCGGCCTCTACTTCGGCCTGCCGAAGCAGACGACCACGCTCGCCGACGGCGACATCCAGGCCGTGGACACGATGGTCTACAAAAAATCCGAGATCGAACGTATCCTTGAGGTCGCCATCACCGCCGCGCGCGCGCGCAAAAAGAAGCTCTGCTCCGTCGACAAGGCCAACGTCCTCGAGACCTCCGTGCTCTGGCGGAAAACCGTCACCGAGTATTGCGCCGCCCACGCGCCCGACCTCGCGCTCAGTCACATGTATGTCGACAACGCCGCCATGCAGCTCGCGCGCGATCCCAACCAGTTCGACGTCTTCGTGACCGAAAACATGTTTGGCGACATCCTCTCCGACGAGATGGCCGTCATCTGCGGCTCCCTCGGTATGTTATCCTCGGCGTCGCTCGGTACGGGCAAAAACTCCCTCGGCCATCCCTTTGGTCTCTACGAGCCCGCCGGCGGCACCGCGCCCGATATCGCCGGCAAAGGCATCGCCAATCCCTGCGCGCAGATCCTCTCAGTCGCGCAGATGCTTCGCTACAGTTTCGCCATGGAGCCGATCGCCCAACGCATCGAGGCTGCCGTCAAGAAAGCCGTCACCGGCGGCACGCGCACCGGCGACATCGCCTTCGGCAAACCGTCGGTCGGCACCAAGGCCATGACCGACGCAATCATCGCGAATCTCTGATTTCGAAGCTCTGCCGCCCGTCAACCTTGCTCGATTGTTTCCCTGCCGCCCCTTTCCCACTCCCATGACCTCCGCGCAAATCCGCCAGTCGTTCCTCGATTTTTTTGCCCAGCAGGGCCACACGATCGTCCCGTCGGCCTCGTTGCTGCCGGACTCGCCCGGACTGCTCTTCACCAACGCCGGCATGAACCAGTTCGTGCCCATCTTCCTCGGTGATCGCGCCCCCGACGTCGCCAAGTGGGCCGGCGTCAAACCGGCCAAAGACACCCGCGCCGCCGACACCCAGAAATGCATCCGCGCCGGCGGTAAACACAACGACCTCGAGGACGTCGGCTTCGACACCTACCACCACACCCTCTTCGAGATGTTGGGCAATTGGTCCTTCGGCGACTATTTCAAGCAAGACTCCCTCACGTGGGGCTGGGAACTCATCACTAAGGTCTGGGGCATTCCCGCCAAGCGCCTCTACGCCACCGTTTACTCGCCCAACAAAGCCAAGGGCGATCCCGCCGAGTTCGACCAAGAGGCCTACGATATCTGGGCCGAGATCTTCCGCAAAGAAGGCCTCGATCCGGCCCTCCACATCGTCCACGGCAACAAGAAGGATAATTTCTGGATGATGGGCGACACCGGTCCCTGCGGCCCGTGCTCCGAGATCCATTTTAACCTTCTCCCCTCCGACGACGAAGTCGAAGGCCGCAAGGGCGTTAACTCCTCCAGCCCCCGCTGCATCGAGATCTGGAATCACGTCTTCATCCAATTCAACGCCAACGCCGACGGCACCTTCTCGCCGCTCGCCGCCAAGCACGTTGACACCGGTATGGGCTTCGAACGCGTCGCCGGCATTCACGCTTCGACGAAGGGTTTTACCGATTTCACCCCCGAGCCCTCCAACTACGAAGCCGACGTCTTCGCCCCGCTCTTCGCCAAGATCACCGCGCTCTCAGGCCAGACTTACGCCCGCACCGTTCCCACGAAACGCGAGGGCCTCACCGAGCAGGAAAACACCGACATCGCCTTCCGCGTCCTCGCCGACCACGCCCGCACAATCAGCTGCGCCATTGCCGACGGCATCATGCCTGGCAACGACGGCCGCAACTACGTCATCCGCCGCATCCTCCGTCGCGGGATTCTCTACGGTAAAAAACTCGGACTCGCCACGGGCTTCTTCGAACAGCTCGTCGCCCCCGTCGTCGATTCCCTCGGCCCCGTGTTCCCCGAGCTCGTCGCTCAACAGGACATCATCCGCCGCGTCATCCGCGCGGAGGAAGAGAGCTTTGGCCGCACGCTGGAGCGTGGGCTACAGATTTTCACGAAGGCAGCTGGGGCTGGCGCAGTCTCCGGCGCGACCGTATTTGAGCTCTACGATACCTACGGATTTCCGCTGGATATGACGCAGCTTTTAGCCGCCGAGCGCGGACTCGCGGTGGACGCCACTGAGTTTGAGCGCCTGATGGAGGAACAGCGAAAACGAGGCCAAGCCTCGACCAAAAAAGTCATCGTTGTCGCCGCCACCGAGGGCGAAGCCACTGGTCTCGCCGCCACTAAGTTCATCGGCTACGACCAACTGACTGCCCACGCCCAACTCATCGACGTCATCACCGCCGAAAAGGACACGTTCCTCGTATTTGACCAGACGCCCTTCTACGCCGAGATGGGTGGCCAAGCCGGCGATACCGGCACCGCGCTGATCAACGGCCAGCTGGTCCACATCACCGATTGCGTGAAGGACAAAGCCGGCCGCCACCTGCACAAGGTCGCCTCCGACGGTGGGAGCGAGCTTGCTCGCGACTCCCGCGCCGAACTCTCCGTCGACGTCGGCCGTCGCCGCGCGATTTCCCGCCAGCACTCCGCCGCGCACTTGATCCATTGGGCGCTCCGCAAGGTCCTCGGCACCCACGTCCGACAGGCCGGCACCTCGAAGACGCCCGAGCGCATGCGCTTCGATTTTTCCCACTTCGAAGCCGTCACCCACGCCCAGCTCCGCGAGGTCGAACAGCTCGTCAACGCCAAGGTCATCGACAACGCCAAGGTCGAAACCTACGAGACTGAGTTCGACCAGAAACCCGAGGGCACTCTCGCCTTCTTCGGCGACAAATACGGCACGTTCGTCCGCGTCGTCGACATCGGCGGCTACAGCCGCGAACTCTGCGGCGGAACCCATGTCAGCTCCGCGGGTGAAATCGGCCTTATCAAGATCGTCGCCGAGATGGCCGTCGCCGCCGGCACGCGCCGCATCGAAGCCGTCGCCGGCCAGGCCGCCATCGACTTCATTAACGCGCGGGAAGCCGCACTCGCCGCCGTCAACGCCCACCTCGGCGCCGGCACCGCCGACGTCACCAAGAAACTCGAAGCCCTCCTCGCCCACCAAAAGGAACTCGAGAAGCAGCTAAAGGCTTTCCAACAGAAAGCCCTCGCCAGCCTCGCCACCGAGCTCGCCGCCAAAGCCACCGTGCGCGACGGCCTCAAATTCGTCTCTGCAGTCGCGCCCGTTGACGATCAGGAAGCCCTGCGGTCGCTCGGCTCCCAGGTCCTCGGCCTGCTCGGCGAAGGCGTCGTTCAACTTGGCGCCACCTACGGCGACAAGGCCAGCCTCGTGGCGTTCTGCTCGCCCGCCGCGATCAAAGCCGGCCACGCTGCCGGCAAGATCGTTCAGACCATCACCGCCCAGATCGGCGGCAAAGGTGGTGGTAAACCCGATTTCGCCATGGGCGGAGGCAAGGACATCGGGAAACTCGCTGAGATCATGAGCGCGTGACGCTTCGGCAAATGGCAGTCGCTCTGCTGCCATTTGGCAAAATCGTACAATCCCGCCGGATCTGATCGAGCACCCGAAGCGAGTGCCGGAAAACTGGCGAGCCACATCTTACGATGCTGAAACGCAGACGTTCGGATCAGAATGGGCCAAGGCCGGCCGAAGCGTCGCCTTGCGGGTGCCGAGCTCAATTGTTCTTGGCGAATTCAACTATCTGTTGAATCCGAATCATCCCGATTTCTCGAAGATCGAAATCGGTGCCGTCGCGCCCTTTGAATTTGATTCAAGAAATCGTCACTGAAACGAACCCCGTCCGCCACGCCGGAGCCTTGCCAGCGCTGGAACTAACCCCACGTTAGCAACGATGAAGCTTGAGCCAGTCACTGCTGAGATCGTGGATGAGCTTTCCGATTTTTTGGACGGCACGAAAGACCGGGACGAAGCGCGCACTCGTATCGCCGAGAGGTTGGAAAGTGATTTTTTCCACCTTCCGTCGACCGCCCGCCTTGCCGTGATCGAAGCCGTGATGGCGCAGCTCGAGGCAGTTGAGCACTTCGACGTCGAATACGTCGTAAACCCGTTTAAGGACGAATCTAAGCCAGACGAAGAAGCGCGCCCATGAATCCAAGTTCACCTGCGCTCGTTGCAATTCTCGCGTTCAATGGCAACAACCAGCTCGCCGTCCGGCGGCTCGGTTCGAAGGCGGGCTTGCCCTTCACCGGAACTGATCTGGCGATGGCCAATGCGCGACTGGAGTCATCGTTCCCCACGCACACCCCTGCCGCCGAATACTTCTCCGCGGATGCAGCCGGTCGGAGCTACCGGGTCTTTTTCTCCCGCGTCGACGGCGCGCCGGCAGACAGCGAGGTCGCATTTCAATCGCTCGACACCCTTTCAAGCAACCCGGCGGCGTTGGCACCTTCTCTGGGCGTGATGCTCGGGAAGCTCGAACCTTACTTGGTCGATATTCCCTACCTACACTTGGGCGAAAACGACTTCATTTACAAATTTCGCCCCGCGCAGGAACGGAACACGGCCATTTACGAACAGGATTTGGCCGCCAGCTCGCTTTACCAGTCACAGCTCTGCGCCGCGATCAAGGCGTTGGCCCGACAGCACGAACGCACGGCGACCGCGCCGGTGATCCTCGATTTTGGTGCGGTCCACTATGTCATACCGAGCCACTTTGGATTTTGCCTCGGCGTCAAAAACGCAATCGAGCGCGCGTATGAAACCCTAGCGGAGAATCCCGGGCGGCGCGTCTTCATGCTGTCCGAGTTGATCCACAATCCATTCGTTAACGAGGACCTGCTTCGACGCGGCCTGCGCTATATCCAAACCGACAAGGGCCACGCCTACACCGTCGACGGAACCGAGGGCTCGTCCGACCTGTGGGACACGCTTACGCCCGACGACATCGTTATCATCCCGGCGTTTGGCGCGACCGATGAGGATAAGCGACGCATCGTGCGCCGAGGCCTGGGGTTTAGCAAATATGACGCAACCTGCATGCTGGTGGAAAAAGTTTGGAAAGCAGCACGAGCCTACGGTCGGGAGGGCTACACCGTAATCATTCACGGCAAGAGTGAACACGAGGAGACCAAGGCGACATTCTCAAACACCCGCCGATATGCCCCGGCTGTGATCGTGCGCAACATCGACGAAACGCGGCAACTCGCCGCACTCATTGCAAGCGACGACCCATCCGTCCGAGCGGAGTTTTACACCCGATTCGCAGGCAAACACACCCCGGACTTTGATGTCGAACGGCACTTCGAGCGGATCGCGGTAGTGAACCAAACCACGCTCCTGATGAACGAGACCTTGGGCATCATCGAACATCTAAGAAGTGTTTATCGCGCCAAATACGGCGACGATTCACGCGTGGGAGGAACGAGTCGGCGGGACACGCTCTGTTACGCAACCCAGGTGAACCAAGATGCGCTGAGCCGTGCCTTGGCCGAGCCTCTCGATGCAGCCTTCGTGATTGGCGGAAAAAACTCATCCAACACTTACCAGCTCCACCGGCTCTGCAACGAGCGGCTCGGAACCAGGTCGTTTTTTATCCAGAGTGAGTCGGACATCACGTCACGGTCCGAAGTCCAACACTACGTTTACGGCGGCGGCGTAGGCCACACGGAGGCCCGGGAACTATGGCCCGAGGATGAGTTGGCCGAGCGAAACGGAGCGGCTCTCCCGCCAAAAAGAATCCTGATCACTGGTGGAGCCTCGTGCCCTGACGGCATCATTCAGCAGGTCATCACCCGTCTAAACTCATTTTTCCCGAGCCAGCGACTTAGACCCATCAGCGATTTGCTTAAAGACTTGGAAGGCTGATAGCAGCAGCCCCATTCCTCGCCGCGTTTTCCTTACGTTCTCCACGGCCCCAGAGCCCGCCCGCTTATTCGAAAGCTCAGCTTAGAATTTGTAAGTCAGACCTGCCCTGAAACCGTTAAGACCGTTAAGATCAACATTAGAGACATAGTTGGCGTTGGCCGTGGAGATTTCTTGATCGTAACTCCCGGTCGCCTGGTAGACCGCCCCGACGTAAAAGCCCGTGCGCTCGGTGGCGTCGAATTGCAGGGTGGCGTCAGCATAATAACCGACCAGAAACTTGGTGGCTTCATCCTCGAGATCGACGGAGAGCTCTGCTCCGGTTTCGGGCTGAAAGGCCTCATTAACCGAATAGGTTGATCCGGCATACACACCCGCAAATCCGGCACTCGCCATGGCTCTGAGCCGTGTTGTGATTTGAAAGGAAACGGAAGGACCGACCCGCACCGTGTAATACGCCCCTTTAAGTTTCCAACGGTTGCGGACACTCGAAGAATCGTCCGCAGAAACCCTGCTCCGATCAATCGGCCGATTGCTGAGCAACGTGGTGGTATCAGCCGTGTCAGAACTCGTCGTGCCATCGGCGTTGACCACCGAAGTTGTGACCGAAGACGGCGCCGAATAAGGCGCTGCCGGCGGCAGGCGCCCGAACAAATTGTAAGTATCCGTGACGGTTGTGAGCCGCGCCGCCACCGCATCCTCGAGACTCGAGGCGATATCGTTCACGCCCGCAGCGGCGATGATGCTCCAGTCAAAGCGGTTCAGCAGTTTACCCATATCGTAGGCAACCCCCAACTCCATGCCGGAAGTGCGCCCCGCATCCCGGCTTCGAATTCTGGTATCAGTGATGTCGGCCGAATAGGTGCGAAAGAGCATGTAGCCGTCGGCGGTCAGCTGTTTGTCAGAAATAAAATTCCAAGTGTTGGTCTTGCCATCATTGGGCGCTGAGAGGGTTGAGGTGGTGCCATCACCGTTGTCCACGACGGTCGTTCGGGCGTCGATCGACACGCTGCCATCGTGGTAGGTGCGCGGCTCCAAGCCGAGGATATCGGTCCCGCTTTGGACATCAGTGGTCAATTTGCCTTTGCCGGAGAACGACGTCTTCGGACCGCTCATGTTTCGGGCGCCAAATTGCATAGTCGATTTGGGCACGTAAATGAACTCATCCAAATTGGAAAAATCGGGAATCTCGGTCGGTGGGGCCTGACGCTCCTCCTGAGCGCTCAGCACGCAGGTAAAAAGGATGCCAAGGGATAATACCAAACGTGGAGATTTCATAATAAATATGCCGCCCTCATTGACGGCCGGGAGAAACAAATGTTGCGTCGAATTTCGAGCAATCGAAGGAACAGGTCAACGCGAGATTCCTCCATCGTTTTCGCGCCCGATGCTTGCTTCGGAAATGAGCGATCACTCGTTGAACTCGTCTCGGACGCGGACGGCTTCATCTTCGGCCTTTGAGGCCACCGCCGCCTCAGAAATCGCCAGCGGCCCGCGGGTCAAACCGCGGCGCCGAGGCAAGGCCAAGACGGGAGGAACTGAGCCCGGACGGGTCGAAGCGAGTCGTGGATCTAAAGAATCGTCCATGAAAGGATCGCGCTCATCACCCGACCATCCCGGGTTGCGAGCTGCTACAACCCGGCAAGCCTACAGCTTGTGCAGACGCGAAAGTGCCCCGAAGAAACCCGATTTTCCATCTGGGCTGGATTTTCCGCCGCTCGATCGAGGTTTGAGCAGCGCGGCAGTGAGCCTCACCCTCACTCCGAGTGCCCCATTTTCTCGGGGCAGGAAAAATCCGTTGACAGTGCCACGAGCGTAAGCGTTTCTCTGCCTTCCATTCGTTGCAGGGTGGAGCAGCCTGGTAGCTCGTCAGGCTCATAACCTGAAGGTCGCTGGTTCAAATCCAGCCCCTGCACCCAATTTAAAAGCCCCTGTAACTGCTGCGTTACAGGGGCCTTTTTATTTTTCGACTTCGTTTAAATTGGGTTCACCGCCCAGTTATTGCCCGAATTCAACCTCTAGCCGCAGGTCAATCAAACCACTAAGCGCAACGTCGTTTCGTTCGAATTTTCTGCAACGAAAGAAGCACTCGTTGAAATGTTGATGGCCACTACCGTGCTAGACTGTGGATTTAACGAGTAGTAACGTTTCGCTTCCTTAGGCGCACCCGCACCCAGATAATTCGTGGAGATCACGGCTGGACCGTTGCCCGGCCAAAGAGCGGTTTGATGTGGATTTTGCGTGAAGTTCACCCGCGTGGTTATCGAAGTAGACCGCAATGCATTTTTCGGGATAAAAACCCCAGCTGCCTTTGCTGCTAAATTGAGTCTCCACGTGCAGCCATTGCTGGATGTTCTGGATGATCAGACCAAAGGCCAATGGCGCACTGAGCTAGCCCTAGATCCCCGCGTCCGCCAGTATCACATCCAAAATCTCCCGCGTGCCGAAGCGCACCGCGTCCGTCGTCGGCAGCCCCGTCGCCCTCGCCGTCGCCGCGATCTCCGCGCGCGCCGTCGCCTCGTCCAGCCCCCACGTGTTGAGCGCGACGCCCACGACTCGCGCGGGTGGCAAAGCCCCCGCCCCCGCCGTCACCATCTCATAAAACGCCGCCACGTCCTTCAACGGCGGGATCGTGACGTGGGGAAACGCGTGGAGGTGCTTCATGCCCGCCTTGTGCACGAGCACGAGATGCGTCGGTTGCGCGCCGCGCAACAGCGGCAACGTGGCCGTCGAAGCCGGGTTCAACATCGAGCCCTGCCCTTCGACCCACACGATGTCCGCTCCCGGCCCGTCGCGCATCAGCTCCGCCTCGACCGCCCCGCTCGCATAGTCCACGCGGACCGCGTCCAGACACATGCCCGAGCCGCAGATCATCATCCCCGTCTGCCCCGTGCCGATGAAAGCCGAGCGCACGCCCCGGGCCTTCGCCTCGCGGTCGAACTCCAATGCCGCCGTCATCTTGCCGATATTCATATCCGTGCCGATAAACAGCACGCGCTTGCACGCGAGGTTACGCGCCGCTCCCGACCCCGGCCGCAGCCCCGCCGGCTCACGCCGCATGTCCCAGACGTAAACGCCCGGCCGCACCGCCGCTGCGATCTCCGGGTCAGAAACCAAGGGCGTGTGACACCCGTTCCACAATGAAGCGCCGCCGCGGATCGCCGCGCGCAACTCCGGCCACCACTCCTCGCGCACGATGCCGCCGCTCGGCGAAATGCCGATGGCCAGCGCCGTCGGCCGGCTCGCCAACGCCTCCTCCACGCTCGCAACGACCCGGATGTCCGGCAGCCCCGGCATGTTACTCACTTCGCGCAACGGGCGCCCCGCCGTCTCGCGGTCGATCACCGCGACCACTTCGGCGCCGCGATAGCGCAGCAGCGAGAGCCCGGTCTTGCCAAAGCGCGCCGTGAACCCGCCGTGTTGTAAAATCGCGAGCCGCTGGGGCTGGCGAATCGTTTCGGAAGTAGGATTAACCATGGGAAACTCCGAAGCCGGGCGCGTCCGGCAACTCCAACCGCCCCGCCACCAACCGCGCGCCGCGAAACGCGTCGTCCGCGAGATTCAGGTGACTATCAAGGTCGAGGTAATCCACGAGCCCGCCGAGCTGCGCCGCCGCCGTGTTGGCTAGCGCCGTGTTGCCATAGCAACCGACCAAAATTTTCAGCCGATGCGCCCGCGCGGTGTGCACCAATCGCAGCGCCCCGTCGAGCCCGCCGCACTTCATAAGCTTGATATTAACGCCATCGATCCCGGCCGCGTGGCGCACCAATTCCTCCGCCGTGCGACAACTCTCGTCGACGATCAACGGAATCGTCATCGTCGCCCGCAAAGCCAAGTGATCGGCCTCTTGCCCGCGCGGCAACGGCTGCTCCAAATGATCCACCCCACGCTCCGCCAGCCACGCCGCCATCGTTATCGCCGTCGGTAACGTCCAGCCGCCATTGGCATCCACACTCACCCGCGCACCTTTCGGAATCGCGCCCAACACCGACTCAAACATTGCCCGGTCCGCGGCGGCCCCTGCTTTCGATCCAAGCTTCACCTTGAAGGCCCGCACGTCGCACGATTCCCGCCACAATCGCACGCGATCCGCCGCCACCTGCGGCTCAGCGATGCCGACCGTCACCGAGGTCAACGGGCCCGGCGTCGCCGGCAACCCCAACAGCCGCCACACCGGCTGACCGAGCCGTTTTCCGAGCCAGTCCCACAGCGCGAGATTCACGGC
>Ga0209444_10000904_pt1 | contig 16388 bp, 6 predicted proteins | sample LauGreFaBDMM15DN_2_FD_188215 | JGI IMG/M metagenome (GOLD analysis project Ga0209444, IMG submission 188215) | Freshwater lake microbial communities from Lake Michigan, USA - Fa13.BD.MM15.DN (SPAdes) (version 2) | ecosystem: Environmental > Aquatic > Freshwater > Lake | place: Lake Michigan, USA...
CTGCCTGCTACAAACTGTATAGTATCCTCACCTACGGCTACTAAGTCACTTTGCCCTGTTATTTTCCAGGTTTTAAATGTGGAACCTAATGCAACTTTAACTACACCAGCGGATAATTCTGTTAAATTAAATCCTGTGTCCTGATCAAATACAATTCTTGTTACTTCTGTAAAAGGACTAGATTGAGTAATTCCAGTAATACTGGCTACCTCTAAACCTTTAGACTTAAAAGCTTTTATTTGATTAGCAGAATTTTTAAAATACAGTAACCCATCTGCATAGTTAAGGGCAAGTTCCCCATATGCCAGATCGCCAATAAGCGGCACTCGGCCGCTTACTGAAGATTTTTTAAGAGCAATATTAGACATTTAGTATCCTAAAAAGGCGAGTTATCTAAAAGGTGAAAAATCACCCGTATATTTTTAATTAATATGTTCCACCATCAATAGTATCTGTCCAACTTGGAGCACCTGCTCCGCCTGATACAAAGAATTGACCTGAAGTGCCTGCTGCACTAATTGCTAATGCTGAACCTGTTGAGTAAGTAATACCACCATTAACTGCTGTTAAGCTAGCATTTGTACCACCTTTGTTTAAGGCAATATTAGTTGCTGACCAAGTACCTGATGTTAGTGTACCAACACTGGTTAAACTAGATCCAGTAACTGTTGAGCCTAAGGTAGTGGCTTCAAGTACTGATACACCATTAATTGCGTATACCTTACCAGTTGCTATATTTAAGTGTTCAGAAGAATTCCAGCTTGTAGTAGTACTATTATATAGGAAACTGTGTTCACTAGTACCTGTTGTAAAAATACCAGAACCGTTAGCAGTAACTTCTGTTGGAGTAACTGTTTTACCAAGTTCTAATGTTTTATCAGTAACTTCTACTGAGGTTGTATTGATAGAGGTAACAGTACCGTTAACTGTTAAGTTACCACCAATTATCGCATTACCAGTAGATTCTAAAGTTGTAAATTTACCTGAGCTTTGTACAACATCACCGACTGGAGTACCATTTAAGCTAGTTAACGTAACACCACCACCAGCAGAACCAGACATTGTGGCCCCACCTAGATCAATAGTTGATCCTTTTAAGTAGATAGTGCGGAAACGTTTAGCACTAGAACCAAGATCTACAACGTCAGTAGTGTCTGGTAATATATGACCATATACTGTTGTGGTACCTTTTAAGGCTACGTTATTATTAATAGTAGTCGTACCAGTTAATGCACCAATATTTAGGGTAGTAGCGGCTCCAGCAAAATTAACTGTAGTTGCTACAGTATTTAATAAATCAAAACTTGCCCCACCAGCAACAATGCTAGTAGTAATTGTTGGAGCTGTTCCAAATACTACATCACCTGTACCTGTTTTTGTGGTAAGTGCTGCAGCTAAATTAGAGCTAGAAGGAGTAGCTAAGAAAGAGGCAACATTTGCACCTAATCCTGAAATACCTGTTGCAACTGGAAGACCTGTTGCATTTGTAAGTGTAGCACTTGAAGGAGTACCTAATGCACCACCATCAACAAGGAAGGCACCAGCACTACCAGTGTTAATTGCAAGAGCAGTAGCAACACCAGTACCTAAACCTGAGATACCTGTTGCAACTGGAAGACCTGTACCATTTGTAAGTGTAATAGATGAAGGAGTACCTAATGCACCACCAACAACAATCAATCCACCAGCAGCTCCGGTTGCTGCAGCAAGAGCAGTAGCAACACCAGTACCTAAGCCTGAGATACCACTTGAAACTGGTAATCCTGTTGCATTAGTAAGAGTAAGAGTAGTAGGAATACCAAGATTAGGTGTTACTAATACTGGACTATCCGAAAGAACTACTGAACCTGTACCTGTTTTAGTTGATACTCCAGTACCTCCATTAGCTACTGCAAGAGTGCCTGCTAGAGTTAGTGTACCTGTTGAGGTAACTGGTCCACCAGAGAAAGTTAGTCCTGTAGTACCACCACTAGCATCAACGGAAGTTACTCCACTAGCTGCTGCATTACCCCAGGTTACGTTACCTGCACCGTCTGTTTTTAGTACCTGATTTGCCGCACCATCTGTACGTGGTAGTTTAAAAGCATTAGCTATTGAAACTCTACCTGTACCATTAGGACTTAAGTATAAGTCTCCATTAGTATCTGTAGTGCTTAAAGTATTACCATTTAGAGATAAATTATCAACTAATAATTCATCTATCTTTTTATTTGCATCTACAATAATTGCAGCAGATGCTGTAAGTATACCAGGAGTTTGTTTTAATAACTCTGTAAAGTATTTACCACCAATTGCAACTACACTAGCTGCAGCTCCTGCGGTTTCTACTCCTGTACCTATATATAATCTATCACCGCCGTTGGCACTTGTGCCAACGCCCATTGAATAGCCAAGTTCACCTGTTGCAAGCGTGGGTATCGAAGTACTCGTTAGACCACGCTTGATTTTTAAAATAGCAGCCATTTTTATGTCCCTTTAAAATAGTCCACAATCAACCGATTGCGAGTCTAATAGTTTCTTTGTCGTCCACTTGGACGTATTATTGTCATAGATTAGTAGAGAACCCTCGCTTAGTTGACTTTTATCAACATCTGTGGCTTCACTAATTTGTGATAATCCTGTTGCACCTTGGAGACCTGTTGCTCCTTGGTAGCCTGTAGCACCTTGTATACCTTGTATACCACTAGCACCTGTAGCACCCTGTATACCTTGTATACCACTAGCACCTGTAGCACCTATATAGCCCATTGGGCCTGTTGTACCTTGTGGTCCTGTTGCACCTTGTATACCTTGTATACCTTGCGGACCTGTTGCACCTTGTATACCTTGTATACCTGTTGCACCTTGAGCACCTGTAATACCTTGAGCACCCGATAGATCAGATACATAATTATATGCTGTACCTGTCCATATATATAATCTATTTGTTTCAGCGTCTTCTACTGAGCCTGTATCAACAATGGCAAATTGACCACTTACTATTCCTATAGGATTAGTATCCGCCATTAAAGCTGCTACAGAAATATAAGTCTTAGAAATTGAAAATCCTAGACCTGTATCACCTTTTATACCTGTAGCACCCTGTATACCTTGTATACCTGAAGATCCTGTAGCACCTTGTATACCTTGTATACCTTGTATTCCTGAGGCACCAGTAAATCCTGTAATACCTGTTGCACCTTGTATACCTTGTATACCTGTTGCACCTTGCCAACCTTGTGCAACCGCTGTACCAGGAGGACCTTGTGGGCCTTGTGCTCCTGCGGCAATTACTGGCGATAGTACGACGGTTTCTAAAGATACTACAGATTCTGATATATACGAAGCTGTTTCAATAACTTTTCGCGGTATGGCTACTGTTTCAACAACAGGTACAGCAACAGTTTGTAAAACATTAGTGGCTACTAATACTATAGTAATATCATTATTTAATACGGTTTCGGTACTATCTGTTTCAATTACTACGTATTCAGTTGTCATCTAGTTACCTCTTTGTACAGTGTTATAACACCACCACAAAATTGTGTAACCTGACTACCTGCAGATACTAGTTCTAGATCATATACAGCTGTTGTAAACGTAAATCCTGCAGTTGTAGTAGCAGGTATATTTAAAGTAATAGTTTTTAAAGTATTATCAATTAAAACTCCACCATTAGCAGTAGTTAGCTCCGATATAACTGTTGAACTATCTATGTCAGACCGTATTTGCATCCTACCAGTATATCCAGCAAGATCTATAGGTTGGTTATATTCTATTACACCACCGCTTACATAAGTTTTATAACTTAAAGAATTTATTGAGTTTATTGTAAGTGTTGTTGAAGTAACTTCAGTTACTATCTGATAGTTATCTGTGGAATTAATATCGGTCATACCAAGTACATTAGTTACCTTTACTCTCCAGTTTGGCGGTACTCCATGTGCAGTAGTAGTACTAATAACCATTGGCGCTGCTTGTGTGATTGCAGATATATTTTTATAGGTTTTTGTAGGGCTTTCCCATCTTAGAACCTCTGAAAAAGTACTGCCTTGATAAACTTTAAAATTTATTTTTGCAGGTGTTGTCATTTCTTTGCTCCAATACTAATAGGCTCAGACATAAGCATATGTAGTCTGGCAATTTCTTTGTTCAAAATAGAAACTTCTAATTGTAGTTTCTGATTCTCTATAGTTAGGTCAGTCAATTGTTGGCTCAAACGAATTAATTCTGTTTGTAGACTTCCTATTTCAGTAGAAAGAGCAGTATTTTGTTGACTCATACGAGCTAACTCTATTTGCATCATTTTTACTAGAGCTGACTCTGCTTCGGTATTTCTCCAGGCTTTAACCAATTGTTGTATAGCGAATGAGATACTAATTAAAGTAAATCCTATACCTACAAGTATGCCTGAGCCACTATTAAAATCACTGGGCTGCATAATGGGCTCTTTCTTTAATATAATTTAGGCCTAAATTCTCCATGCCTATATAATTTTGTTCTATTATACCATGTTGGGCTAGTACTGTCAAGATAAAAAAATTCCCGCCCCCTGTGAACAAGGAACGGGAATCTGCTATTAGCTATTAGAGTATTTAAAGTTATTTATTATAGTCTGCGATTATTGATTTGCTACACCTGTAGCGGGATATGCTCTACTATTGCCTGGCCACATAATGCGGATTGCAGCATTACCACCACGTAATCCACTAACTCCTCGGCCTGAAGCACCTCCACCACCAAATAGTGTACCACCTCCAGGAGTAGTTCCTAGTATGCTAGCACCGCCTCCGTTTACACCAGTTGTGCCTGCAGCTGCTGTACCTTGACCGCCACCTGCTCCAGCACCAGAACCGCCACCAGCTCCAGCAGTAGTAGCTCCAGGTGCTAAACCTGCACCTGCACCGCCAACTGTACCATAACCTCCGGCTCCGCCTCCGCCTGCAGTATTAAGTCCACCACCATAGCCTCCTCGTCCACCAGATCCTTGAGTACCCACACCAAAGGGAGCATTGGGTGCTACAGCACCTCCAAATCCGCCTTGACGTACTCCGGTATATGGCGTAGTATCATTTGCTAAACCACGTCCACCTAAGCCACCACCTGCACCGCATAAGGCACCTGTTAATGTGTTTGTTGGTGATCCAAATACAGCTAATGATCCAGCACCACCAATTGAGTTAGCACTTACTGCTCCAAAATATGGGTTTCCTCCTGAAAAACCTGGTGCAGTTAACACAATATTTAAGTTATAGGCAGTACCAGGAACAACAGGTATATTATTTCTATAATATAAAGCGCCGCCACCTCCTGCTCCACTTTGAGTAACGGTATTACTATTCATACCCACTCCACCACCTCCACCGCCAATACAAACAGCACTAACTGTGTTAACACCAGCAGGTGCTGTCCATACTACTGTTCCAGTACCGTTATGTACTAGTTGTCCGGGTACTGTAACTGAGGTATCGTTTACGGTTACAGTTGCACTAGTAGCTAGTATTGTGCCAGTTGTTGAGGTTAGTCTAACTGATACAGTAAAGGTCTCATTACCTTCTGTTGCCAAGTCAGCTAATGCTGTGATACTAAATGAACCTGAACTAGCTGTGATGGTAAACGAACCTGAACTAGCTGAAAAGTCAGCAGCTGAGGTAGTTACATGATTAATTGTCCACCATAACGTGCCTGAAGGAAAGTTTGTTGTACCAACTACAAAAGTTACCGTTTGTGGTGTTTCTGCAATATTTGCAGGTGTAGTAGTAAAAGCTGCTGCAGGTGTTAAGGATGTATCGCTTATTGTAATTGTTGGACTAGTTGTTAGTAGTGTGCCTGATGTAGAGTTGAGTCTTAGTTCTATAGTAAATGTTTGAGCACCTTCTGTGGTAGCATCAGCTACAGTAGTAATTGGAAAAGTTCCTGTGCTACTGGCCACAGCAAAAGAACCAGAAGTCGCTGAGAAATCTGCTGCTGCTGTAGTACCATTAACAATTATCCAAAATATAGTACCCGTAGGATAGTTTGTTGTATTAACATTGTAATTAGTAGTAACTCCTTCATTAATAGTAGTAGAAGGAGCAGAAAACGCTGCGGCTGGCGTTAGTGATGTATCATTGATTGTGGTTATGTTATTTACTGAACTTGTAACAATAGGTCCTGATATACTTCCTGTTCTGATTTCAACATAGTAAGTTTGTGAGCCTTCTGTGGTAGCGTCAGCTAGTGGAGATATACTAAAACTTCCTGTATTACTAGTAATAGTAAAAGAACCTGTGGTAGCTGAGAAATCAGCTGCAGCACTGCTTGCATTAAAATTAATGGTCCAGAATAAAGTTGTACTATTAGGTACTCCACTAGTACTTACTGTATAAGATAAGGTAGCACCCTCATTGACTGAGGATGCTGCCGGTGTGATTCGGTATTGGGGCCGAGACCCAAAACCAAGATAGTATGATAAAGTACTTAAGAACATAATTAAGCGTATGAGTTTAGTTGACCAAGTACAGTATATGTACCAGCATTGTTTATAACTGAGAAAGCTATTGATTCTACTCTATTTGCTGTACCAGTTGGCGCAACGCCGCCTAGCCACCTAATTGTTTGAGCAGCTCCAGCAATTTGGAAAGCATTAGCAATAAAAGGTGTAGCTCCTTGAACTAATATTAAGGAAATTACTGTTGCTCTTAAACTAGTAGTATCCAAGTTAGTTACGTTACAAGTAAAGTTAGCCGCTATACTAGTATGGTAAAATACCTGTCCTAGTGCATAGTTATGAACTACAACACCTGTGGAAGAAGCCAATGCTGTAAAAGGTTCTTGTCCTGGAACTACACCTGAAGCACCTGTAGCACCAACTCCGGTTGATCCACGAGCACCTGCATTAGTTATAGTCCAAGAACTAGCTGCTGTAGTACCAACATTAAGGTCGGCTGCAATAGCAAAACTTGTACCTGTAACAGTAACAATACCTTCAAAGTAGTTAGAAGTTGTATTAACTGCTCTAACTCTAGTACCTGTTACATAAGCTCCTTGGGTGTTTGTTACTAAGGTAATGGTTCCTGATGAAGCAGGTGTAGCTGTACTAGTAGAAGTAACTATGAAGCCCAGTCCTGAAGCACCTGTAGCACCTACGAAACCTGTAACTCCAGAGGCACCTGTAGCACCTACGAAACCTGTAACTCCTGAAGCACCTGTAGCACCTGTAAAGCCTGTAACTCCTGAAGCACCTGTAGCACCGTTAGGTCCTGTGGTACCCCTAAGACCTGAAGCACCTGTAGCACCTGTTGTTCCAGCAAAGCCTGAAGCACCTGTGGCACCTATAGGACCTGTAGAACCTCTAGCACCTGCTAAACTCATAGTCCAAGAACTAGCTGCTGTAGTACCAACATTAAAGTCAGCAGCAACTGAGAAACTTGTTCCACCAGTAACAGTTAATGTACCTTCAAAGTAGTTAGAAGTAGTATTAATAACTCTAACTCTATCTCCTGTTACAAAGGCTCCTTGAGCATTTGTAGTTAGTACAATATTACCTGTTGATGCGGGGGTAACTGTAGTAGTAGAGGTAATTCCAAAGAATGACGCTCCACTAGCACCTGTAGCACCTACAAAACCTGTTACTCCTGAAGCACCTGTTGCACCTGTAAAGCCTGTAACTCCTGATGCACCTGTTGCACCTGTAAAGCCTGTAACTCCTGATGCACCTGTTGCTCCTGCACCTGTAGCACCTCTATTACCTGCTAAAGTCAGTGTCCAGGAAGCTGCAGCTGTAGTACCTACGTTAAGGTCAGCGGCAATAGTAAAGGTAGTTCCACTAGTAATAGTAACAACGCCTTCAAAGTAGTTAGCGGTAGTATTAACTGCTCTAACTCTATCTCCTGTTACAAATGCTCCTTGAGCATTAGTTCCAAGAACTATATTACCTGTTGAAGCTGGTGTAACTGAGGTAGTAGATGTGATTCCAGAGAATCCTAAACCTGTAGCACCTGTAGCACCTGTAAAGCCTGTAACACCTGAAGCACCTGTAGCACCTATAGTACCTGTGGCACCTTGTAGTCCTGTAGCCCCGTTAAGACCTGCAATACCACTAGCACCTGTAGCACCTATAGTACCTGTAGCACCTGAGGCACCTGTTGCTCCTGAGCCTGTTGCTCCTTGTAATCCTGAAGCACCAGTAGCACCTGTAGCACCCATGTACCCTGAAACACCTGAAGCACCAGTAGCACCTTGAACACCCGCACCTGTAGCACCTGTTATACCAGTAGCACCTGTTGAACCTATAGTACCAATAACACCTTTAGTACCACCTATTGTTATAGCCCAAGAACTAGCAGATGTAGTACCTACATTACTATCTGCGGCAATAGCAAATGTTGTACCACCTGTTATAGTAACTATACCTTCAAAGTAGTTAGAAGTTGTATTAACTGCTCTAACATAACTACCTGTAACAAATGCACCCTGCTTATTAGTTGTTAAAGTAATTGTACCTGTTGAAGCAGGAGTAACTGTTGTAGTAGATGTAACACCGTCATATCCAGCACCTGAAGCACCTGTAGCACCTGCACCTGTTGCACCTTGTAGTCCTGTGGCACCCGTAGACCCAGATAAACCTGTAGCACCTAATCCAGTAGCACCTTGAAGCCCTTGAATACCAGAACTACCTGTAGCACCTATAGTGCCTTGTAATCCAGTAGCACCTTGAAAGCCTGTAACTCCTGAAGCACCTGTAGCTCCAGATCCAGTAGCACCTGTTAATCCTGAAGCACCTGTAGCACCATTTACACCTTGAGTTCCTGAGGCACCTGTTGCTCCTGAGCCTGTAGCACCTTGCAGTCCTGTAGCCCCGTTAAGACCCGCAACACCGCTAGCACCTGTAGCACCATTTACACCTTGAACGCCTGAGGCGCCTGTAGCACCTGAGCCTGTAGCACCTGTTAATCCTGCAACTCCTGAACTACCTGTAGCACCTGTGAAGCCTGTAACTCCACTAGCTCCTGTAGCACCCGAACCTGTAGCACCTTGTAGTCCTGTAGCCCCGTTAAGACCTGCAATACCGCTGGCACCTGTTGCACCATTTACACCTTGAGTTCCTGAGGCACCAGTAGCACCTGCACCAGTAGCACCTTGGAAGCCTGTGGCACCTTGGAATCCTGTAACTCCTGAAGCACCTGTTGCTCCTGCTCCTGTAGCACCTGTTAGACCTGAAGCACCTGTGGCACCCTCAAAACCTGTAGCACCTTGATATCCTGGTCCACCACTAGCACCTAAGCCTGTAGCACCTTGAACCCCTTGAGTTCCCGAAGCACCTGTTGCACCTGTATATCCAGTAACACCTGTAGTACCTGTAAGACCCGTAGAACCTACTCCAGTAGCACCTGAGCCTGTAGCACCTTGAACGCCCTGGATTCCACTAGCACCTGTGGCACCTGTGTATCCAGTAACACCTGTATTACCAGTAACACCTGTAGCACCAGCACCTGTAGCACCTTGAAGCCCTTGGATTCCTGAGGCACCTGTGGCACCTGTGTATCCAGTAACTCCTGAACTACCTGTAGCACCTTCATATCCTTGAACACCTGAGGCACCAGTAGCACCTGTGAATCCTTGAACGCCTGAAGCACCTGTAGCACCATCATAACCTAATCCACCTGTGGCACCTAGCCCTGTAGCACCTTGATATCCTTGAACGCCTGAAGCTCCTGTAGCACCATCATATCCTGTTATACCGGTAGCACCTAGGCCTGTAGCTCCTTGATTACCTGTTGCACCTTCATATCCTTGAACACCTGAGGCACCAGTAGCACCTGTATATCCTTGAACGCCTGAGGCACCAGTAGCACCTGTGTATCCTTGGATTCCACTAGCACCTGTAGCACCATCATATCCTTGAACGCCTGAAGCACCTGTAGCACCGTCGTAACCTAATCCGCCTGTAGCACCTAGGCCTGTAGCACCAATGTATCCTTGAATTCCACTAGCACCAGTAGCACCTGTATATCCTTGAACGCCTGAGGCACCAGTAGCACCTGTATATCCTTGAATCCCACTAGCACCCGTAGCACCTGTGTATCCTTGAACGCCTGTAGCACCGTCAGCACCTGCAGATCCTTGAATTCCACTAGCACCTGTAGCACCGTCGTAACCTAGCCCACCTGTGGCCCCTAGTCCTGTAGCACCTTGAAGGCCTTGAATTCCACTAGCACCTGTAGCACCATCATAGCCTAGTCCACCTGTGGCACCTAGTCCTGTAGCACCTTGAAGGCCTTGAATACCTGTGGCACCTGTAATACCGGTTGATCCGTCTAATCCTACGCCTGTAGAACCTACTAAACCTTGAACGCCTGATGCACCTGTTGCTCCCGTAAAACCTTGAACGCCTGTAGCACCTGTTAAACCTGTGGCACCGTCGTAACCATCTCCGCCTTGAGAACCAGATGCTCCTGGGTATCCTGCACCTGTAGCACCTTGAAGACCTTGAGCACCTGTAGAACCTGTTAAACCTGTGGAACCTGTTAAACCTGTAGCACCATCATAACCGTCTCCACCTTGAGAACCACTAGCACCTGGATATCCTGCACCTGTAGCACCTTGAAGACCTTGAGCACCTGTTGCTCCTGTTAATCCTTCTGTGCCTGTTGCACCAGCTAAACCTTGGTCTCCTGTTGCCCCTAATCCTGTAGCACCTTGAACGCCTTGGATTCCTGATGCACCTGTAGCACCTGTGTATCCTTGAATACCAGAACTGCCAGTAGCACCGTCGGCACCTACGTAACCCGAAGCACCTTGAACGCCTGTAGCACCTACTAGACCTTCTAAACCTGTGGCTCCTTGATACCCTGGACCACCTGTTGCACCTAATCCTGTAGCACCTTGAAGTCCTGTGATACCGGAAGCTCCAGTAGCACCTGTTAAACCTTGAATACCAGTAGCACCGTCTGTTCCAATGTACCCTGAAGCACCTTGAAGACCTGTAGCACCTTGATATCCTGGTCCACCTTGAGCACCTGAAGCACCTTGAGCACCTGAGGCTCCTGAACCTGGGGCTGCCCAGCTTAAAAGTCCTGAAGTATCACTGCTAAGTACATAACCGCTTGAACTTGGTCCAGTAGATGGTAAAGTATAAACTGCAACACCTGCATCTGGTTGTGCCTGGAATCTGACCGATCCCGAAGTACCTCCCGCAAGTGCTAAAACTCCTGTAACTGTAGGGCTTGAAAATAGTGAATCTTTACTATAGTTATCTACATTACCTAAACCAACCATTGCTTTTGTAATACCACCTACAGTACCTGTAAATGTAGGACTAGCTAGTGGTGCTTTTAAATCTAAGGCTGTTTGTTGTGCTGTAGATACTGGTTTATTAGCGTCTGAAGTATTGTCTACATTATCTAATCCAACCATTGTTTTAGTTAGACCTGTTACAGAAGTGGCACCTGTAAAACTTACCGCTCCTGTTAGAGAGGGAGAAATAGCAGCAGCAGTTATAGCTGCAGCTACTGCTGTAGATACTGGTTTATTAGCGTCTGAAGTATTATCTACATTATCTAATCCAACCATTGTTTTTGTAATGCCAGTTACAGTACCTGTAAATGTTGGACTTGCTAATGGTGCTTTTTCAGCTATTGAGTTAGTTACAGAAGTAGCAAAACTAGCATTATCTCCTAGAGCAGCAGCCAGTTCATTTAATGTATTTAGAGCACCGGGTGCAGCATCTACTAAAGCGTCAATTTTTGCACTAACAAAACCTGCTGTGGCTATTTGATTAGTGCGATTTGGTGCAGTTATGTAACCAAGAGCTGTTGGTGTGTAAGTACCTGTTAATGCAAAAGTTACCTGAGTTGTAGTTGCACTTAGTACAGTAAAGGAAGCGTTAACATTGTTTACTGTGCCACTAGTTTGTAGCGGTGCAAACTCAGCAAGAGTTATCGTATCACCAACAATATAAGGTACTGTTGGCTGTTCTAGTATACCTACTGTGGCAATTCCCGCACTAACTGTTAAGGTTATAGCTTGTACTTGGCTTAGTATACTTGCAGTAGGGGCTAAAGGAACTCCTGTAAAAGTAGGGGAAGCTTTAGTAGCTAAAGTTGCTAATGTAGTTACCAACCCTGTTGGTACACTTCCTATTTCTACAATTTTTGCATCTACTTCTGATTTAGTATAAGTAGTTGCTATAGGAGCCAGTAATACTTCTGCTGCTTGCGCTCTTGCGGTTTCAGCAGCTATGGCATTTGATACGGCTGTTGATACGGGTTTATCAATATCAGCAGTGTTATCTACATTACCTAGACCTAAAGTAGTTTTATCTAATCCTGTTGGTATTCCTGTAAATACTGGATTATCCTTACTTATAAAATTAGACTCTGCTGCTAAAGCTCTGTCTCTTTCAGCAAGAATAGCTGCGGCTGTAGCAGTAGATACTGGCTTATTTAAATCTGAAGTATTATCAACATCAGATAAGCCTATCATTGCCTTTGTAACACCAGTTACTGTTCCAGTAAATATTGGGTTAGCTAATGGGGCTAATAGAGACTCTACTGTTTGCGCTCTTGTTATTTCTGCGGTTATTGCTGCTTGTGTTGCTGTAGAAATAGGTTTATTAGCATCTGAAGTATTATCAACATCAGATAATCCTACCATAGCTTTTGTAATACCGCTTATAGTACCAGTAAAAGTAGGATTAGCAATAGGTGCTTTAGTATTTAAAGTAGTAACAATATCTGCTATAGATAAAGAATTATCGTTTAAATATCCTGTTAATTGTATAATGTTAGCAATTAATCCTGGAGTTAACAGGTTAATTTCATTAAACATAACATCTACTTCTGATTTAGTATAAGTAGTTATTTGTGGAGCTAATAAAGCTTCGGCAGCTTGTGCTCTATTTATTTCTGTATTTATTGCTGTCTGTACAGCTGTAGATATAGGTTTGCTTAAGTCTGCGGTATTATCAACATTTGATAACCCTACCATTGCCTTTGTAACACCAGTTACTGTTCCAGTAAATGCTGGACTAGCTTTGGGTGCTAATAATGCTTCGGCTGTTTGCGCTCTTGTTATTTCTGCAGTTATTGCTGCTTGTGTTGCTGTAGAAATAGGTTTATTAGCATCTGAAGTATTATCTACCTCACCTAAATCTATCATTGACTTTGTGATACCAGCTATTGTACCAGTAAATGTAGGATTATTTATAGGAGCTAGTGCTGCTTCGGCCGCGGTAGCTCTAATTGTCTCTATGCCTATAGCTGTAATCGTTGCTGTAGATAGTGGTTTGTCTAGATCTGCTGTATTGTCAACATTTGCTAGCCCTACCATAGCTTTTGTAATACCAGTTACAGTACCTGTAAATGCTGGGCTAGATAGCGGTGCTAGTAGTAGTTCTGCGGCTAACGCTCTTTGCGTTTCGCTAGTTATAGCTGATTGTGTTGCTGTTGATATAGGTTTGCTTAAGTCTGATGTATTATCAACACTACCTAAACCTATCATAGCTTTTGTAATACCGCTTATAGTACCAGTAAAAGTAGGGTTATTACTAGTTATAAAAGTAGCTTCTGCTGCTTGTGCTCTTGCGGTTTCAGCAGCTATAGCTGCGGCTACTGCTGTAGATACTGGTTTATCTGCATCTGCGGTATTATCTACATTACCTAAACCAACCATTGTAGCAGTAATTCCGCCAACTGTACCTGTGAAAGTTGGATTATCTATTGGTGCTTTTGTGGATACAAGATTAGATAGGCTTGCAATATCTATACTACCAATTTGAGTAGTAATATTATCAAGAGCAGCTTGAGTAGAGTTTGATATTGGTTTATTTAAGTCAGATGTATTATCTACATTAGCTAAACCAACCATAGCTGATGTAATTCCTGATACTGTTCCTGTAAATACAGGACTAGCAAACATAGTAGCTTTACTTTCGTTAGTAACGCTACCTAAACCTACCATTGCAGCAGTAATACCCGTAACTGTACCAGTAAAGGTAGGGCTACTAAACATCATAGCCTTACTCTCATTGGTAACATTACCTAAGCCAACCATAGCCGATGAAATCCCACTTACTGTTCCAGTAAATGTAGGATTGTTAAACATTACAGCCTTACTCTCATTAGTAACATTACCAACACTAGTAGTTACTGCAGCTGTAACTGCTGCTACACTTGCTATTGCCACAGGCACAGCATTTGGCACACTAGTATCAGTAATACTCATTGTGCCACTTGGAGATACGCTTACAGAAAATCCGTCTAAGAAAATTGTAGTATTACTTAAATATAGTGATTTAAATTTCTTTGTTGGTGAGCCTAAATCATAGGTAACATCTGCATCAGGTAATATATGTCCAGTTACGGTTGTATTACCTGTAAATGTAGGACTACTAAACATCGTAGTCTTACTCTCATTATCAACGTTACCAAGACCAACCATGGTCTTGGTAATGCCTGTTACTCCAGAAGCACCAGAAAAGTTAACTGCTCCAGTAAACGAAGGGCTTGCTAATGGTGCTTTTAAAGCTAGTTGATTTGTGATTGTAGTAGCAAAATTAGGATCATTACCTAAAGCTGCTGACAATTCATTTAATGTATCTAATGCGGAACTAGCGGTTGCTGTTAACGCATTAATTTCACCTCTTACATACGCTGTAGTAGCAATTTGTGTGGTATTTGTACCAACGGCAGCAGTAGGTGCTAGAGGAATACCGGTGAAATTAGGGTTAGCTAAAGTGGCTAATCCAGTTATGCTAGGAACTGTGGGCTTATTTAAAATAACGCCCATACCTGATACAGCATTCCAATCTGGTTGTACTTGCGCGGCTGGAATTGTAGGCTGGCCAGTTAAATCTGTATAACTACCAGAGAATCCGGATATTACTCCTCCAGCTGTAATTTTAATAGTTGTTCCATCTATCTTTACTGCACCAGTTACTGTTGTTGAGGCAGTTGGTAAAGTAAATGTTGTTGGTATAACTGGTGGTGTAAAGGTGAAAGTAGAACCTGTTAAACTTAAGCTACCACTTCCACTAGGAGTACTGGTAACTATTGTGTAAGTAGGTACTAATGCTGGTGTAAACTGTATAACAGTTCCGCTAATTGTTAGGGAACCACCACCACTTGCAGGGTTAGAAGATACAGTTAATTTTTCTGTTAGATCTGAATACTTACCACTTGTAGCTATAGTGGCAAGGGTTGGTTTATTAAGTATTGATCCGGTTGCTGCAGTAGTAGCTGTCCAATTACTTTGAGGTGTTTGTGTTAAAGCAGCCCAGCTAATTGTAGACCCATTTGTAGTCAAATATTTATTTGCTTGTCCTACTATACTTGGTACTTGTGGAGTAGCTGGAGTAAATGTAAATACACCTGTAGTACTATTGTAGCTAATCCCGCCAGTAGTACTAGTAGTAGGATTATTAGGGCCTACACTGAATAAGGTTCTGCCACCTGTAACAGCGGTTGTATATAAAACATTAAGAGTGCTTAAATAATCATTTTGGCCAACGTAAAAAGCATTAGTAGCCATTTAGATCTCCTCTATATCAATACTTGTACTATACATTTCGAAGATAGGGTGTGTTATGTCAGAAAGCTGAGACAATTTTCCGTAAATCTGATGTGCTTGTTCTTTTTCGTAATCTTCGGCGTTATCTGGGAATAGACTTATAAACAAGGGTCTAGGTAATCCATTACCTCTAAGTATTCTTGTGAATTCTAGTCTGTCTTCTGGAGGTAGCCAGTTTAGATCAAAACGCATATTACGATAGCGTATACCTCTATTTGTAATTAAATCACCGGATTCACTACGTTGATGCTGACTTAAATCCTGACTTCCAGTTGATAATCCAAAAGAAGTATTGTACTTCGGAGACCAATAAGATCCAGCAACAATTCTTGATACTTCAATATAAGGATTAATATTTTGAGTATCTTCTATTTCGATTAGTAAGCTAGTGCATGCTAATTGTGAAGGCATCCATGCTCTGGCATATGTACCTCCTCCATAAGAGTAACTATTAATACCTAGAGGTAGTGTACCCCAATTCCATAAACCAAATGTTTGGTAGGGAGCGGCAAAAATTTGTGTACTATCGTGTACAATTCCACCAGTTATGCCTGGAGTAGGAGTATTAGTAGCTGCTCCAGGAGTTGGTGCAGTTCCTGTATACCCACGAACCCTAATCTTTCCAACAGAAGATAAGTTACAAAATGGTAATACTACTCCACCTATAATAGTACTAGCAACAAAACTTACTACTATATTTGCTCTTACTATGTATAGACCACTTCCATCTGGATTAAGTGTACCTGTAGATGCGGATCTCCATACTTGTGATTTAGAATCTAGCTTTAAGTTACTAACAGGAGTTGCAGTTGGTGAGGCTGTACTTGATGCTGTTATAGTAGTAGTAGATAGATCTAGAA
>Ga0209444_10000906_pt1 | contig 16378 bp, 12 predicted proteins | sample LauGreFaBDMM15DN_2_FD_188215 | JGI IMG/M metagenome (GOLD analysis project Ga0209444, IMG submission 188215) | Freshwater lake microbial communities from Lake Michigan, USA - Fa13.BD.MM15.DN (SPAdes) (version 2) | ecosystem: Environmental > Aquatic > Freshwater > Lake | place: Lake Michigan...
CATCGACACCGCAAAAACCGACCTTTCCCGCTACAAGCCTGGCGATCCCTGCCTGCGCGCCGACGACGACTACGCCCTCGCCTGGGTGAAGCACTACGGCCGCGGCCGGGTCTTCTTCACCGGGATCGGTCACAACCCTGAGATCTACGAGGACCCGAAAATGCTCCAATTCCACCTCGATGCTGCCCAGTTCGTCCTTGGCGATCTCTCCGTCCCCACCACCCCCAGCGCGAAGCTAACGCCCGCCGTGCTCGCCCAGGAAAAGCTCGGCTGGCGCATCGGCATGGAAGCTTACACGTTTCACAAATTCACCTTCTATGAAACCATCGACAAAACCGCCGAACTCGGACTTTCCTACATCGGCGGACTCTCTTCCGAACAAAATGTTTCCAAAGACATCCCCAAAGACTTCGATCAAAATCTAACCAACGACGAACTCAGCCAGATCCGCATCAAGATGGAGACCGCTGGTGTGCGCCTGCTCACCTACTACGTGCGAAATTTTCCCCAAGAAGAAGTCGCGTGCCGCAAGCTCTTCGAGTTTGGTAACAAAATGGGCGTGGAAACCTTCATGGGCGAACCTAAGCCCGAACAACTCGAACTGCTCGACAAGCTGGCCAATGAATACGCCATCAACATCGCCATCCACAATCACGACCCAAGCATCTCACCCATCTATTGGAATCCCGAAAACGTGCTGAAGGCGTGCGAAGGCCGCAGCAAACGCATCGGAGCTTGCCCTGACAACGGCTACTGGATCCGTTCGGGCATCGATCCTATCGAAGCCATCCGCATCCTCAAAGATCGCATCATCACCGTCCACGTGCACGACCTCCATGAAACCGGCGCCAACGGTCACGACGTCCCATGGGGCACAGGCACCACGAAAACAAAGGAGTTTCTGCTAGAACTTCACCGCCTTGGTATCAAGCCAACGATGATCGGCATCGAGTATGCGCACGACTGGTTTGAATCCATGCCCAAGCTCGCCAAGAGCATCGAATTTTTCAATTCCACTACTCTCGAACTTACCGCCCAACCCAGACATCAAAACTAGTCAAAAAAACAATGAAAACAACAGTCATCGTATTAACATTACTAACGATTAGCCTCGGGGCTGTTTCGGCAGCCACCAGCCAAATCGTCAATCCTTCAACGAACCGTAATGACTTTACGGGAGTCGTAGGATAACGATTCACTTCCACGACTACGGCCACCGAAATCAATTTCGTTGGATTCGTCGGTTGCCGCACAAATAATCTCTCATCACAAAAATAATATGAAACGTCCATTTGAAATTGTAATTGCTGCGATTTTTTCGTTCAGCACAGTAACTCACGCTCTGAACTTTGTCTCTGCCAATCTTGATCCCACCGCCACACCGCTGTATGGCTGGACAGGGGTTGTCGGAACTCGCTTTGGAGTGGAAGCAGCAGACATCCCTTCAGGAGCCCAAGTCAAGGTAACTCACCTCGGTTTCTATGCAGGAACAGCAGGTCAATTCAATGGCGCAAATGCCGTAGACGTAGTGCACAATGTTACCTTAAGTGGTCCACAAAATTACAACAACCGCCGCGGTGATTTCTCCACTCTTCCCGTAGCATCCGCTGTCATTCCTATCGGAAATCCAGTGGATGCCAACGGATGGTCTTGGGTGGCGTTAGCCAATCCCGTCGTGCTGCAAGGAGGCCAATACTACGTTGTAGCCGTTGATAATGTCACAAACTCCCTGGATCCATATTTTGACCCAAACAAAGGCCCGGGCGGCACCGCCAGTATCCTAGCGCCCGGAAGCATATTTCGCAATGGCCTCGGTGGCACCGATGACGGCTACATGTCGGGTCGCTATGGGCTCGACAATGGCTGGGAAGCCTACTACAGCAGCGGCTATCTCGGTGCCAGCTTCCAATACACGCTCGATACTGCTCCCACAATAACTACCGATTTGCCAGCGAGCACCATCGTCGCAGAAGGAGGATCAACGACCCTTTCTGTAACGCTCAGTCCCAGCGGATATCCTGCGGTCACCTATCTATGGGAACACGATCCCTTGCCAATCGAGGGTAATTGGGTCACAGTGGGAACAAATCCAACTCATACGATTAGCGCAGCCATTGCCACTGATGCGGGAGACTATCGTGTAACAGTAACCAACAGCGCTGGTTCTGATCAAAGTGTAGGTTCTGTGGTGGTGGATCCCGATACAGATGGCGACGGGCTCAGTAACATTTTTGAAACCAACACGGGGATCTATGTATCACCAACCAACACCGGCACCAAGCCGAATGACGACGACTCCGATGACGACGGCTTAACAGACGGCGAGGAAATCTTAACCTTTACCACCGATCCGAATATACCCGACACCGATGGCGATGGCTTGACTGATGGCAATGAGGTTGATGTTCATTCCACGAATCCGGTTCTAGCGGATACGGATACCGATGGACTTCTCGACGGTGAGGAGGTCAACACACACACGACCAATCCATTAGCTAAAGATACTGATGCAGACGGCTATTGGGACGGTTATGAAATCGCAAACAGTTCTTTGCCCACAGACACAGAGAGCCCTGGTGGTCCGAATCCGACAGCAGTTGCTGTATGTTTCAATAATCAAGCAGGAGAGGTAACTGGCTACGGCTTATCATCCGCCATGTATGCAGGTGCTCCCACAGTCCGACAAAAAAACTGGAATCGCACCAATCCACTTGGCTTTCCTGCCAATGGCGACCTGACCGCCATTACTTCGCCCACGGCATCGACTCTCGTCGACAGCTCCGGCAACCCGACGACGATGACCATGAGTTTTTCTGCCGTCGGCGCATGGAGCGACGACAATGAAGACCAAACACCATACGGTCGTCTTTTCAGTGCCTTCATTTACCACGACAGCGTTAACAAAGACGTGGATATCAATCTCGGTAACATTCCCTACGCGCTCTATGATGTCTATGTGTATGTAGGTGCAGGAGCTAACGGCTCTAGAACTACGGTTAGCAATGGAGCTTCTACTTACTCATTTACCACCTCATCCAATGCAACCAGCGGCGGTACTCTAGGAGTGGATGTCTATACCGAGTCAACTTCTGCAACGGGTTTTCCTCAAGCCAATTACGCCGTCTTTCGCAATGTTAGCACGCAAACCTTTTCCTTCAAGGCTAGCCGCGATAACATCAATGCTGGAATTTTTGGATTCCAAGTCGTTCAACGCACACCTACCCTCTATCAAGCATGGGCCATATCGAAAGGTCTCGACTTAAATGTCAACGGTGCCCCAAGTTCCGATGCTGACTCCGATGGAACCAACAATTTGCTGGAATATGGCTTATCTACCGATCCCACAAATGCCTCATCGTTTCCCGTATTCAACCCATTAGCTACAGGAGGCGATCTCAGTCTCACCTACAATCGTGCCACAGCGGCAACCGATCTCAGCTACACAGCACAATGGTCTACAAACCTAGTAGATTGGTTTCCCACGGGATTGACCGATGTTCCGAGCGGCAATACGACAGCAAATACAATTGAACACGTTGTCACAGTCACTAAGGCAAGTGATAAGGCGAAGTTTCTGCGCATCGTTGTGAACCAACCTTAAGTGATCATAACTGTTTCTGCCTCCCCCCATAGAATCAATCAACAAAACTCTCTACATGGACAGACGGACGTTCCTAACAAATACAAGCACCGCTGCTATCGCTGCATTTTCTTCGACTCCATTCGCCGCACTCGCTGAGCAAATCAAACCTGCTCACCCCCACTCTACAGCGCTTGGTTGGCGTATCAGCGTGCAACAATGGACCTACCGCCGCGTGCCGCTTTTCGATGGACTGAAAATGGCCGCTGAGGTCGGACTTCGCTGTTTCGAACCACGCTCGATTCTCAAACTCGATGCCAAGCGTCCCAACATGAACGCTGATGAAAACATGCCCGAAGAGGCGATGAAAGAACTCAAATCCCGCGCTGACGACCTAGGGATTAATTTTCCCAGTGTGTTCGCTGATTTTAACGGTACACCAGATCAGGCGAAAAAGATGTTAGAGTTTTGGAAGAGCCTCGGCGTGATGTATGTTGTGTCAGAGCCGCCCATGAACTCGATCGATATGTTAGATCCGCTATTCGCTGAATATGGTATGCAACTTGCCTTACACAATCACCAGCGCGGGAAGTCTGACTACTGGCATCCTGACATTGTGGTCGATCATTCTGGAAAGCGTGGAAAGCACATTGGTGCCTGTTGTGATGTCGGCCAGTGGTCACGATCCGACCTCAAGCCCGTCGAGTGCCTGCGCAAGATTGGCCATGACCGCATGATTAGCTTCCACCTCAAAGACGTCCTCACCATGGGCGATCTGGACTGCCGCAACACTGTCATCGGAGAAGGTGCAGCCGACTGCGCGAACTGCCTCAGTGAGATCCACGATCTCGGCTACCGCGCCCTCGTAACCATCGACTTCGAGCACGACACTCCCGATCTCCAGAAAGACATGGTGAAAAATATCGCATTCATCGAGAAACAAGCCCAATTGATCACGGCAACAGTTCGACGTGATCAATGAGGCGAACGCTGTCGTAAAAACACGCCGTAGCGAGGATTGTAGGACGACGAATCGTTGCCACGGGTTCGAGTGTTTCGGTATCGACTAACGAAAGATAATCGATCTTCAGCATCTGCGATTTTCCCAAGTGATGTCGAGCCGCGGCTAGGATTGGCTCGGCTTGACGTTCGCCGAGCGATAGCAAATCGCGCGCTGCGTTTAGCGAGCGACGGATGATCGGAGCATCAGCACGCTGCTCGGAACTGAGTCTTACATTGCGCGATGACATCGCTAGGCCATCTGCTTCGCGAATCGTGGCGTGACCGATGATATCGATCGGCACGTTCAGGTCACGCACCATGCGTTTGATGATCGCGAGTTGCTGGAAGTCCTTTTTGCCAAATACCGCGCTCTGCGCACGAAATAGCATAAAAAGTTTCATCACCACCGTACAGACACCACTAAAATGCCCAGGCCGTGAGGCTCCACAGAGAAAGCTCGATAGACGATTCTCCGACACCGTGATGCTATGATCGGCATGATACATTTGTCCTGCTTCCGGCGTGAATACCAGATCTGCGCCCGCCGCTTCACAAGCCGCCAAATCTGCCGACAAAGGCCGTGGATATTTCTCTAAATCCTCATTGCGATCGAACTGAATCGGATTCACAAAAATCGAAACAGCCACGGTGCCAGTTTGCCCGACCACCCTGCGCGCCTCATGGATCAACGCCAAATGCCCTTCGTGCAAGGCTCCCATCGTCGGCACGAGACATAAGGGCCGCGGCATCGCATCAATTTTCTCTAATAACGCAGCAGTATCAGCGGCAACAATCATGCAGATACTCTAGCACTTGTTCCCCTGCCCTACGAGTAAAATTCACGATCTCCTAGGGCAAACCCATGTTAATGCTGGGCGTTACGTTGCAGCGGACTTCAATCTCTACTGGACAATGAAAAACCGCCTATACGCAAAAACAGAGCATTGAGAAAAATTCTGTCAAATTCTGAAATTCTGTTAAGATCTGTCACCCTTACCTTGAGACAACGAATTTTAGACAGAATTTCATAATTAACAAAATTCAACCCCACGAGACCACAGAGCTTTTCATACCTAAAAAATCTTTGAGCCTTAGCGTCTTTGCGAACTTTGCGTTTAATCTAGATTTCTTCGTCGCCTGTCAATCATCCTGCGCGTTGCCTTCGATAAAATCTCGCAGCAGCGGATCTTTGGTGGCTTCGAGTTCCTGCGGTGACCCAATCCAATAAATCAGGCCATCCTTCATGAACACCACACGATCTGCAATGCGGAAGACCGAGCGGATTTCATGAGTGATCACAATGTTGGTGATACCCTGCTCGTGCTGAAGTTTTTTGATCAACTTATCAATCGTATCGCCGGTCATCGGATCGAGCCCGGCATGCGGTTCATCGTAAATGATACAGGCTGGAGCATTCACCACCGCACGGGCTAAGGCAACACGCTTGCGCATGCCGCCCGATATGTCGGACGGAAATTTTTCTCGATGCTCGCTCAGCATGACGATCTCTAAGGCCTCGCTCACTCGCTTGCAAATTTCAGAATCTTTCAAGTCCGATTCCTCACGCAGAGGAAATGCCACATTCTCAAAAACGGTAAACGAGTCAAACAACGCTCCACCTTGGAACATCATGCCGATCTGATGACGAGTTGGACCAAGCTCGCGTTCGGGCAATTTCGTCACTTCCACATCTCCCACGAAAATCTCTCCCTTGGTCGGACGCAATAGCACAGGCAGATGCTTCATTAATACTGATTTCCCCCCTCCGGATGCACCTAACAGAACGAGAGTTTCGCCGCGATAAATATCCAAATTCACCCCTCGCAGCACATGCTGTGTGCCGAAGGTCTGGTGAAGATTACGAATGCGGATGAATGGTTCACTCATATCAATGGGGACGATAAGCTAGCGTCATTTGGAAAAACATGTTATACTTTAAATAGCCCGCCACGTTTGCCTCCAATCATAGCGGCACCAATGATTGCGACCGACAGGAAAACCATCGCCCAGACACCGAGCGCTGCGGAAAGCTGCACTCCATTACCTAGTGTGCTGAGCAGGGTATAGATCGCCTTCGTGATCGGATAATGCTCGGTTTGCTGCGCAAGAATCAAGCTATCGCTGACTTCCAGCATCGCAAAGGCAAAGGCTAAAATCGCCCCGGCCGCGAGGTTGGCTCCGATCAAGGGGATGGAAATTTTTCGCAAGGTCCGCAGCGGTGAGGCCCCCATCGATCGCGCGGCTTCTTCCAATACAGGATTACTCTGTTGCAAACCTGCCACAGCGGAACGCACAATGTAGGGCAATCGTCGGAATGCGTAGGCGACAATCAACAGCAAGGCAGGGTTGCCATCCGCGCCCACCAAGATCGCAAATGGTTTTCCTGGTTGCGACAATGCTAGATAACCAAATGCCATGACCAAGCCGGGAACCGCGAGTGGCAGCATCACCATCGCATCTAACAAACCTCGACCACGGATTTTGCTTCGCACTACCACCCATGCGATCGCAAGTCCCAGCACGAGGTCGATTAGTGTCGCCATCGAGGCATAATACAGGCTATTTTTGATCGATGGCACGACCAGCGAATTGCCCAGCGCTTCATCGTAATGCCGCAGTGACAAACTCTCAGGAATAATCGTCTGATACCAATCTCCCGCAATCGAGAGAAAAATCACCCCCATGTGAGGAACAGATGCGATCAAAAAAATCGCAACGAACACTCCCGTAACTAGCCAAGATTTCACCCCTTTGAGCGCGATGTCGTTGCTCCGACCTTTTGGCCGTGGTGCCGTGCCAAGTGGTGAACGTCCAAGCACCAACTTCGATAACGCAAACACAGCTGCCGAGATCACCAGCATAATCGCAACGATGGCGTAAGGCAGTGGATTTCCACCCAAATCCTTAATGCCATCGTAGACTTGCACCGGCGCCACACGAGCGTAATCAAAAACCAAGGGCACACCCAACTCGGTAAAAGCCCAGATGAAAACAATCGAGGAGCCAGCAAAAACTCCCGGCAAGGCCAGCGGGAAAGTGATTTTCCAAAATCGACGCCATGGCGGACAGCCTAGGTTTTGCGCAGCTTGTTCCATGGAGGGATCGAGATTTGCCAGCGCTGCCGCGATGTTCATGTATAGAATCGGATAGAGGTGCAGCGCGTTCATAATCACAATCCCCGCAAAACGCCCTTCCGCAAGCCAATCAAATGGCCGCGCGGCATCCATCATGCCCCAATAAATCAGCAGCGCGTTCAATGATCCATCCACGCCAAGCATCTCCTTGACTCCCACAGCACCCACAAAAGGAGGCAGAATCAACGGAATCAAGATCAACACGCTCAAGATTTTTTTTCCGGCAAAGTCATACCGATGCGTCAACAAAGCCAGCGGGAAGGAAATCAACAACGTAACCGCGGTGCTAACAATACCCAGTAGAAAAGCATTCCATAAGCCCTCTACATAGACCGGATCTTGAAACACAGCTACAATATAATCCAAGGTCAATCCACCCTCCTTCTTCCAAAACGCCTCACCCACGATCGTAAATGCAGGATAGAGGAAAAAGATCCCAAACAAGATCGTTACCGTCACTAAAATCCCTATGGCATGTTCCTTTTTCATCCTGTTTCCGAGGCTTGATGCCACTCCTCCGCGTGCTGTGCTCGGGAATGTGACACAGCAGAATGACAGCCATGCGCAGCACGTCAAGTGCAAGTCACATGCCAACACGGGGATTTAGACCATCGCGACGTCATTCTCGAGATCATAAAGAAATTGATTGAAAAAAATTCTCCACCCATGAAACATCCTGCGATTTTCTGCGTAACATTTATTTGATGAAACCCTTATTTGCCCTCTTCTTGATGCTCGTCGGTGCTTGCGCTCTGGCGCAGGCAGCTGAGTTGCCTAAGCAGTTGCTTGAGGAAAAATGCCTAAGTTGCCATTATGCTGACAAAAAAAAGGGCGAACTTGATATGAGTACGCGCGAGTCAATGCTCGTAGGCGGCGATGCTGGTCCTGCTCTTTTTTTGGAAAATCCTGAGAAATCAGAAATCATTTTGCGGGTCAAACTGCCTCACGACGACGTCGACATCATGCCGCCCGAGGGTAAGGGCAAGCCATTGAGCGAGGACGAAATCAATAGTCTCGTCGAGTGGATCAAAGCTGGCGCCCCATGGCCTGAAGGATTAGTACTTGCACCTGCTGACAAAAAAGCCATGCCGCCGTATGACGCGCCCGCAGACCCTGCGATCGTTAAAATTGAGGCATTCCCCAAGGCGATCAAGCTCGAGACTAATGCCGATTTTCACAAGCTGATTGCAATTGCCTACTTCGATGACGCTGCCACACGCGATATCACACGCCAGGTAAAACTCACTCTCGCCGATCCAAGCATCGCGCAGGTCAAAGATAGAACACTTACTCCACTCAAGGACGGTGCCACCGAATTACTCGTAGAATATCGTGGGATGTCCTACAAAATCCCCGTTTCAGTCGTCAATGCCACCGCGCCGCGCGCAGTATCGTTCCAACTGGATGTCATGCCGGTCCTGACCTCGGCAGGCTGCAATTCTGGCTCTTGTCACGGCGCAGCCAGTGGTAAGGATGGATTTCATCTCTCGCTCTACGGCTTCGATCCCCATGGCGATCACTTTAGTATCACCACCCAGCTTCCCGGTCGTCGCATCAATCTCGCACTGCCCGAGGAATCATTGATGATCACCAAAGCAGTTGGTGATGTACCTCACACAGGCGGTAAGCTTTTCGCTAAGGGCAGCAGCGCCCATCAGATCATGCTCGAGTGGATCAAAAATGGTGCGGGCATTGACGACGACACCAAAATCCCCCACCCCACGGGCATTAAACTGGAGCCGCCCGAATTTGTATTGAAAGGAAAAGACATCAAGGTACCCTTGATCGTCACGGCCAGCTATTCGGACGGTACGGACCGCGATGTCACCAACCTTTGCTCTTTCACTTCGTCGAATGATAACTCGGCGAGCATCGACTACCACAAAGGCATTGCTACCTCAAAGAACCGCGGTGAAGCCTTTCTTTTAGCCCGTTTCCACACCTTTACTGAGGGAACACAAGCAATTGTGATTCCGGAGAAAACCGATTACGTGCGACCCGATGTGCCATCGCACAATTACATCGACGATGCCGTCTTTGCCAAGCTTAACAAACTGCGCATCATCCCCTCCGAACTTTGCTCAGACATAGACTTCTTGCGTCGTGCCAGCATTGATATCATTGGAGAGTTGCCCACCATCGAAGAGCGTGCAGCATTTCTCGCTGATACCAATCCAAAAAAACGCGAAACCTTGGTTGATAGTCTCATTGCCCGCAAGGAGTTCTCAGAAATGTGGACCATGAAATGGGCCGAGCTCTTGCAGATTCGCACATTCAATGATGGTCCGAAGCAAGTGAGCTACAAGGCCGCATTAAATTATTACAACTGGTTGCGTGATCGCATCTCCAGTAACACACCATTCAATCTAATCATTGGTGAAATCCTTGGCTCACAAGGTGGCACCTTTTCCCAACCCGCTACGAACTTCTTCCAGATCGAGCAAGATGTGCTCAAGCTGACGGAAAACATCGCTCAGGTCTTCATGGGCACTCGCATTCAATGTGCGCAGTGCCACAATCATCCATTCGATCGCTGGACGATGGAAGACTACTATGGCTTTGCCTCATTCTTCGCCCAAGTAAAACGCAAGACTGCAGAAGATCCGCGCGAGCGCATCGTCTTCGATGCAGATGGTGAAGTGCCGCATTTGGTGACGAAAAAACCTGTGCCGCCCAAGTTCCTCGGCGGCCCTGCGCCTGACCTCACCAAACAAACTCGCCGTCAAGCCGTAGCTGGCTGGCTGGCAGGTCCCGACAATCCATGGTTCGCCCGCAACGTAGCGAACATCACTTGGTCACACTTCTTTGGCATCGGCATCGTCGATCCGGTCGATGACATGCGTATTACTAATCCCGCCTCGAACCCCGAACTTCTCGATGCGCTTTCAAAGCATTTTGTCGAATACAACTTCGATATCAAAAAGCTCGTGCGCGATATTTGCACCTCCCGCACCTATCAGCTTTCCTCACGCACCAATGCGACCAATGCCACCGATAGTCGGAATTTTTCTCATTCGCTCATTCGGCGGATTCGCGCAGAGGTCTTGCTCGATGCCATTTCCCAAGTCACTGGAACGCCGAACAAATTCAAAGGCCTACCGCTCGGCGCCCGTGCAGTACAAATCGCCGATGGCAATACCTCGAACTATTTCCTGACCACCTTCGGCCGTGCTACTCGTGCTACAGTTTGCTCCTGCGAAGTCAAGTTGGAGCCCAACCTCTCGCAAGCACTGCACTTGCTCAACGGTGATAACACACACAACCGCGTGAATCAGGGCAAGATTATCCAACCAATGTTGGAAGAGAAAAAATCACATCAAGAGATCATCGAGCATCTCTACCTGCGAGCGCTGTGTCGTCCGCCAACGGAGGGTGAAATCAAGCATCTCAACGAATTCCTCGCCAAGGGCAAGGACGAGAAAGAAAAACGCGAAATTCTGAATGACGTGTTCTGGTCGATTCTAAACTCAAAGGAATTTATCTTCAATCATTGATTCTCGCTCATGGTCCACACGCCAGATGATTTCATGCGCCGCGCCATATCCTTGGCTCGCAAAAGCATGAACGAAGGCCAGGGTGGCCCATTCGGTGCGGTGATCGTGCGACAAGGTGAAATCATCGGCGAGGGCTGGAACCAAGTCGTCGCCCGCAAAGATCCCACCGCTCACGGTGAAATCAGCGCTATCCGCGATGCCTGCACGCGTCTCGATTCTTTTTCCCTGCAAGGTTGCGACATTTACACTACAGGTCAACCTTGCCCGATGTGCCTCGGAGCCATTCACTGGGCTCGGATCGATCACATCTACTATGGATTTCGTATTTCCGATGCCGCCGCCATCGGCTTTGATGACACTGCGATTTTTGAAGAATTTGCGAAAACTCCCGAGCTTCGAAAAATTGCTTCAACCGAACTTCTACGGGCTGAGGCGCTCGTTTTAGCAGACGAATATCAACAATTGCCAGAGCGCACTGCGTATTAGGATGGACGAAGAACCACCGCATAAACCATCGTTTCTTGATAGCGAGTATCCGCATGAGGACATTCATCATACCGATATGTTCAAGCCGTTTTTTCGGCGTAAGCGGACTTGGTTGGTGCTGGTGGGCATAGCGATGATGGTAGCGGTTCTTTACTGGATGCCTGGGCATGTGCAGCAGACGGTGTCAACGGATTTGGATGCGCGACAAGTTTCGATCGGACTCGGGATTCTCACATGCATTGCATTCCTGTGGCTGAGTGAAGCGATGCCGCTTGCTGCCACAGCATTGCTCATGCCCTTGCTGGCGACGATCATGGGTGTGAGCGATATCAAAACGGCCTTGTTGCCTTTTGCGGATCCGCTGATTTTTATGTTTTTTGGTGGCTTCGCGCTGGCATCGGCGTTGTCGTATCAGAAAATCGATTTATGGATCGCGCGCAAGTTGATAACCGTTGGCAACGGGCGCTTTCTTCCGGTATGCATTCTGTTATTCTGTTGCACAGCATTTTTGTCGATGTGGATGAGCAACACCGCAACTACTGCGATGATGCTTCCAGTCGCCTTGGGCATCATTCATAAAGCGCGATTGGTCGGCGACAAAGCGCGCAACGGCTTGTTTCTTTTGTTAGGTATTGCCTATGCATCCAGCATTGGCGGCTTAGGAACCATCATTGGCAGCCCACCGAATGGCATCGCTGCGGCGAAGCTTGGATTGAGTTTCGCGCAGTGGATGAAATTCGGCATCCCTTGCGTGATCATTCTTTTGCCACTGATGGTATTTATTCTCTATCGGATTTGCCGACCAGTCAAAGGCTTGCGCATTGAGGTAGAGGAGCAGACCTTTGTGTTCAATTGGCATCGCATCGCAACGCTGATCATTTTCCTACTCACGGCATTCTGTTGGATTTTCGGTTCATGGATTAGCAAGGCTCTAGGGATCGGTGGAGCGATCGATACCATCATTGCTCTCGCGGCAGTATTTCTGCTCCTCTATTTTCGCGTAGTGCGTTGGCGTGATATCGATGATGGCACGGATTGGGGCGTGCTGATACTCTTTGGCGGTGGACTCTCCTTAAGTGAAATGCTCAACCGCACGGGTGCAAGTAGCTATCTTGCACGTGTATTGTCCGATGGCATCGATGCCTGGCCGATGGTGTTGATTTTGATCGCGATCATAGCATTCGTGATCTTCAGTGGTGAACTCGCAAGCAACACTGCGAGTGCAGCGCTGTTAGTGCCGATTTTTCATTCGGTATCCTCGGAGCTCGGCTTCAGCGCGGCCAGCTTAGTCATCCCGATTGCTCTCGCATCCTCCTGCTCCTTTATGCTTCCCGTTGGCACGCCACCGAACGCCATCGTCTTTGGCACAGGTATGGTACGTCAGCGCGATATGCTCCGCAATGGTATTGCACTCGATCTATTATGCCTTATGATAATCGTGATACTCGCCATTTTCCTACCTCGCATTCTCTAACAAACAAAATACTATGAAAGCAAACAAAATCCCGCTCCATGCCATTATCCCAACTAGCCTACTCGGCATCGCGCTGTGTGCCACCGTGCCAGCCATTGGTTGGAAGAAACAAATCATCAGCAAGGACTTCGTGACCGAGGGTGTTGCAGCAACCGACATCGATGGCGATGGCGTGCTCGATTTGGTCGCGGGGCACCTTTGGTATAAGGGTCCGGATTATACAACGGCGGTGAAATTCCGGCCAGGTCAAATCTATCCGATTGTTGATTACGCTAAGGACTCATTTTTAACCTTTACTGAGGATGTGGATGGCAACAAAACAAATGACATCATCATGGTAGGCTGGCCGGGAAAAGAGATCAGTCTCTATCCGAACCCTGGCAAGACTGATGGCGACTGGGAGAAGCATGTGATCATCACCGAGGCCTCGACGGAAAGCCCCATTTGGATTGATGTGACAGGTGATGGTAAAAAAGAAATCGTCTGCATGAGCCAAGGTTGTTTTGGATACTACAGCGCAGACTGGAGTGTCGTGACCAAGCCTTGGACCTTCACTGCTGTGTCTGCTAAGCGTTCCGATAGTCCTTATGTTCACGGTCTGGGCGCTGGTGATCTTAATGGTGATGGCAAAACAGACATCGTCGAAAAAGATGGTTGGTATGAGCAACCCGCGACATTACCTGGCGAATGGAAATATCATGAACTCTCGCAGAAATGCAGCGGCGGATCACAGATGCTGGTTCATGATTTTGACCAAGATGGCGACAACGACATCGTCACCAGTCTGGATGGCCATGGCTACGGGCTTGGTTGGTATGAGAATGCCGGCAAGGACAAAGGATTTGCCATGACTTATCACGAGATTTTGCCAGCGGATGGCACAAAAAAATCTACTAATGGTTTGCAGTTTAGCCAGCTCCACGCGCTAGCGACTGGTGACTTTGATCAAGATGGACGCATGGATTTTGTTACAGGAAAACGCTTCTGGGCGCACGCAGACAAGGATCCTGGTTCTCTCGATCCAGCACTAACGGTGGTGTTTTACAATCGCAAGCCAAGCGAAGGAAAAAGCGGTATCGATTGGCAATCAAGCGTGATCGAACAAGATGGTGGTGTAGGCTGTGATGTGCTTGCCATCGATATGAATCGCGATGGCAAGCTGGATGTCGCAGTGGGCAGTAAAAAAGGAATTTTTATTCTGCGTCAATAAAGCACATATTGTTAGATCTTAGGTTCCCAACCTGCGCGGTAGTCACGCTTCACAAGCGCAGTCGCCGCAGCAAGGTTGGTGGATTTCATATTCGGTCCATCCCAGTCGATCACATTCCCCTCACCCAAGCGCTGTGCAATGCTTCCTAACAGAATGATTTCATTGAGGTAAGCTGCGATGTCGAAGTTGGAATAGGCGGGCTTGCCACTTGAAATCATGTCGAACCATTCTTGCTGGTGCCCTGGTGAACGTGGGATCGATTCGGCGACGGCTTTGCAGGCCTCGTGCTCTTCACTCGCGGTGAATGTTTTTTCATCCTTGAGTGCGATGAGTGATTTGGAACCATAGTCGTCAGGCGAAAACAATTTTCCTTTTTCGCCAATGATCAAGCAGCCACTTGCGGGAATTTTCCCATACGTGGCGAGAAGTTCGAAGCAGAGATCTGGATGCGGACGCAGGGGCGCAATCGAGCCGCCAGGAGAACCGTCATACCACCAAAACTTCAACGGAGGCAAACCATCGCGCTCGGGGAACTCAAAGCGCACGCGCGATGTGAGCGGATAGGATTCAGCAAATGTGCGCGATGCCATCTCGCATTCGATGCGCGTTGGATACCCCAACTTGAGCGCGCGGAATGGCATGTTCACACCGTGACACGCCATATCACCGAGAGCTCCGGTGCCAAATTCCGTCCAGCCACGCCAGGCAAAATCATGATAGATTTTTTCTTTGAACGGACGATGTGCGGCAGGCCCGAGCCACAGATCCCAGTCAAGGTGCGCGGGCACTGGATCTTCGCCTGCGGGACGATCCATGCCTTGCGGCCAGATGGGGCGGTTCGACCAAACATGCAGCTCCAGCGGCTTGCCGATGACTCCTGCCTCGATAATTTCCACTGCCCGACGCAAGCCCGGAGCGGCACTGCCTTGATTGCCCATTTGCGTGGCGACCTTTTTTTCCTTCGCGAGATTGCGCATCATGCGCGATTCCCAAACCGTTTGCGTCAGTGGTTTTTGGCAATAGACATGCTTGCCCATGTTCATGGCCATGATGCTGGCCACACCGTGCAAATGGTCAGGCGTCGATACCGTTACCGCATCGATTTCTTTTCCCATGCTTGTGAGCATTTGTCGGAAATCTTTGAAGGTGCGCGCATCAGGAAACTTCTGCGACATATTTTTCAAAAAGTTCGCATCCACATCACAAAGCCCCACAACCTGCATACCTGTTGCGGCATTTTCGGTGACATCACTCGACCCCTTCCCGCCCACGCCAATGCAGGCGAGCTGAATTTTGCTATTGAGATTTTGACCGCGGATGATGGAAGGACCAGCAAAAAGGGCCGAGCCAATGCCAATACCGGTTTGCAAGAGGAAATTGCGTCGAGTAGTTGTGTTCATGATAATTATTTATATACCAATACAAAATACCTGATCTGATTGGATGATCTTTCAGAGGTAAAGTCAAAAAATCACCAACATCTCACGGAGTCTTCATAAGTTCTTCTTACGGACATCGTTCACTGCTCCCGTAACCAACAACATTCCATCATGAAAACGCTCGCACGCATTCTCTATTTTGTCGCCTATTCGACCTTCCCCGTCCTCAGCAATATCACCCTGCGCAACGAGAACAACCAGATCATCGATGCGGAACCCCCAATCGTCCGTGATCTATTCGCCGCTCGTCATATCGTCATCACCGGAAAACTTCGCGATCACCAACAAGGCAAATTGATCCTCAGTGGTATGCACACACAAAAAAAATCCGTGATGAAATCCTCGACCTTGGACTGAAATACGCGCTGCTCACCGAATACACCTCGTTTTTGGCCATCGATGAAACGCCACGCAAACTGGCAGAAGTTGACGCCAACTCGAAAAAGACCACACGCCAAGCTCTGACGATGCCCGCAGGCGGGCTCGAGCTCCGCTGCTGGTGGCGTTTCAACGGGCAGTTCCGTGCCCGAGCCATCGACAACCAGCCTGCTCGCCCTTC
>Ga0209444_10000907_pt1 | contig 16370 bp, 11 predicted proteins | sample LauGreFaBDMM15DN_2_FD_188215 | JGI IMG/M metagenome (GOLD analysis project Ga0209444, IMG submission 188215) | Freshwater lake microbial communities from Lake Michigan, USA - Fa13.BD.MM15.DN (SPAdes) (version 2) | ecosystem: Environmental > Aquatic > Freshwater > Lake | place: Lake Michigan...
CAGATGGAGTCCAATTAGGTGACTTTCTAGAGTCAAATCTGGAAGGAATAAATGGAGCAATTACCATCTCGAATCCACCGTTTGGAAGAAACAACTCTTTGAGCATCCCCTTCTTTAACAAGGCTGCTAAGCACAGCGATTACATCGCTTTCATAGTTCCTAGAAGTTGGCGTAAATGGTCTGTAATAAACAGGCTGGATAGAAACTTCCATTTGATCCATGACCAGGATCTCAGCATTGACTATGTTGATGACTTAGGTGAGATGGTCTGGCAGAAATCCAACCTTCGTACCTGCTTTCAGCTATGGCAAAGACAAGACACTGAAAGAGAACTGATCAAGGTTCAGGATCTAGGGTTAGTCTCAAAGGTAAGCCCTGAAGAAGCAGATGTGGCAATCACAGTCTTTGGCTACAGCTGCGGGCTTATCAGAACAGAGTTTGAAAGAGTACCAAACAGCACAGTGATGTTTCTAAAGATTCACGACGAAAGAGTTCTAGAAGCACTCAATTCAGTGGACTTTAGTAGGTTCTTCAGAAACACTGCATACACAGAAGCACTATCTCTTCAAGAAATAAGATTTCTACTGAACGAAGCAATACTGGGAGATCCATCCCTAGTAAAAATGAAAGAGTAAACCATGAGCATGACAGGCAGACGGCAAGGACCAGGCCCTAAGGACACAGGACCTAAGGCTAAGTTCAGTCAACTTCTCCCATACATGAAACAGCAAAAAGGTCTTTTATGGGTAGCGGTTATTTTCAGCATCATTGGAGCAGGTGTCAACCTTGCTCAACCTCTAGTGGTTGGAAGAATCATCAGCACCGTTCAAGAGGGAAAGGACGTTTTGCCTCTAGCTATTGCTCTGCTAGCTATCACTCTACTCAGTGCAGTATTAGGTGGAGCTATGTACTTAGTTCTGGCTAAAGCCGGTGAGGGCGTTGTTCTTGCTGCAAGAACCAGTCTTTCAACTCGTCTCCTTAGATTGCCTATAGCTGAATATGACCTTAGAAGAACAGGTGACCTGGTTTCTCGCGTTGGTTCAGACACCACGCTACTCAGAGCAGCACTGACTCAGGGTCTTGTTGATGGTGCAGGTGGTGCATTAATTTTCCTTGGTTCCGTTATTGCCATGGCCATCATTGACTGGCTTCTTCTTGTAATCACCTTGCTAATGATTTCTGTAGCTGTTGCTGCCATTGGATTAACTTCAAGAAAAATTAGATCGGCAACCACCAAAGCTCAAGAACGAGTTGGCCGCATGTCAGCTTCTGTTGAAAGAGCCCTATCAGCCGTTAGAACAATTAGAGCAGCTCGTGCCGAAAGCAGAGAATCAGACCAAATCAGAAGAGATGCCCAAGAGGCTTACGAGCAAGGTGTGAAGATTGCGAAGATCAATGCCTGGGTAACACCTATTGGTGGACTTGCTGCCAACGGTGCCTTCATTGTTGTTCTAGGTATCGGTGGATACCGCGTTGCAACCGGTGAGACACAGGTTGCAAACCTGATTACCTTCATTCTTCTGATGTTCCTAATGATCAGACCAGTTGGTCAATTCTTTAGTGCATACACTTCAGTTCAGTCTGCTCTTGGAGCTCTTGCTCGTATTCAAGAAATTCTTGATGTTCCCCTTGAAGATACCGATGCTGAAAGAGCTCAGATTACTAAGCGCAAGGCAGTCAATTCAACAGCTATTGAATTCAGGAAAGTTAAGTTCAGTTACCCAGCCAGAGCAGAAGTTGCTCTTGACTCCAATGGCAAACCTATTGAAGGCGCTGAGCCAATCATGAGCGAACCTAAGGATGTCCTAAAGGGTGTCTCATTCAAGATTGAACGCGGAACACGTGTTGCAATTGTTGGTCCCTCCGGAGCAGGTAAGTCAACTGTCTTCAGTTTGATGGAGCGATTCTATGAAGCAACTGGTGGAGACATTCTGCTAGATGGTCAGTCAGTTGGATCGATGCTGAGATCTGATCTTCGAGCGCAAATTGGTTACGTTGAACAAGATGCACCAGTTCTGGCTGGAAGTATCCGCGAGAACCTTTTGATTGGTTCACCGAATGCAACTGAGAAAGACTTGAAGCGAGTCCTGGGTGAAGTGAACCTAACTGCCGTTCTGAAAAGAGACAAGCGAGGCCTAGATGCTGAAGTTGGAGAACAAGGAATCATGCTCTCTGGAGGAGAGCGCCAACGTTTAGCAATTGCTAGAACCCTGCTTAGTGCCCCACCAATCATGCTCCTAGACGAATCAACCTCTAGCTTGGATGGTCTAAATGAACAGCGTATGCGCGAGGCTATCGATGCTGTTGCTAAGAACAGAACCATGATTGTCATCGCCCACAGGCTCTCAACTGTGGTCGATAGCGACCAGATCATCGTTATTGATGGCGGTAAGGTTATTGGCTCTGGAACCCACAAACAGCTACTGAAATCAACCCCTCTATACAAGGAGCTAGCAGCAACCCAAATGCTGGACTAGTCCGGTGTCCCCGGACGGGAGTATCATAAAAACAACAGCCAACAATTGGAGATAAAAATGGCAGCAAAGAAAATGACCGAAAGACTAGCTCTACCGATGTTTGTATGTGGCATTATCGCCATGGTTTCATCCGCTGGAGTCTCTCTAGGTGCCTCAGCTACAGCAACTAGCCCTGTTGAGTATGAAAAGGTCACCATGACTTATTTATCATCTGGCTACTCTGCGAGCGACAGCACTTGTGGTTCTACTTCAAATGTCTACTACGGAAGTAGCAAGTACTCATCCTTCAGATCTAAGAACCTGAGAACATCTGGCAATGACCAAGCTTTTCTTTGCACAGCTACTTTTTATGTTGTAACTAACGTCAACATTCCAACCCCTAAGCCAATTCCGACAATCACGGTTATCCAGTCACCGCAGCAGTCTGCAACTCCAAGACCTACTAGGACTATCTACGTAACTCCGACTGCTTCACCGCGTCCGACTTATGAACCAAGACCAACTTATTCCCCTAGGCCAACTCCAACTGCGACTAGGTCACCAAGACCAACCCCGTCTTACTTCCAAAGCCCAACTCCTAGGCCAAGCTTGTTCATCCCTGCTCCGACTCCAACAAAGACACCTAAGAAATAGTTTTAGCTGATTCGCCCTGCGGATCGAATCACATTTCTTACGAGCATCGCTCTGGTCATTGGACCTACCCCGCCTGGGTTAGGTGAAACAAAACCTGCAACGTCAAAAACGCTTCGGTCAACATCTCCAACCAGAGTTGTTTCCCCGTCTTTTTCCACCCGTGTAATACCAACATCCAAAACAGCTGCACCTGGCTTAATCCACTCAGCTTTTACAAAGTGAGCTACTCCTAAAGCAGCAACAACAATGTCTGCCTGTCTAACAGATTTTGCAATGTCCGCAGATCTTGAATGCAGGGATGTGACGGTAGCGTCAACACCCTTCCTGTTTAGAAGTAAACCTAAAGGTCTTCCGACGGTTATGCCTCTACCTATTACAGCAACTTCAGCGCCTTGAAGCTTTATGTCATATCGGTGAAGTAGCTCAAGGATTCCTGCTGGTGTGCAAGGTAGTGGTGATGTCATCTCTTCAGAGCCAGCAAGAACTAGACGTCCTAGGTTGATTGGGTGAAGGCCATCAGCATCTTTATCCGGATCAATTAGCTCAAGCATTTCATTGGCATTAAATCCAAAGGGCAAAGGAAGCTGCAAAATATATCCGGTCACATCCGATGCAGCATTTAGATCTTTGATTGCAGCACGAACATCTGCTTCTTTAGCATTAGCTGGTAGGTCAATACGGACTGAGTGAACTCCAACTTCAGCACAATCTCTATGTTTACCTGAAACGTAGCTATGTGAACCTGGGTCATCCCCAACTAGAAGTGTGCCAAGGCCAGGGGTAATCCCCTTTTTCTTTAGTTCTATGACTTCCTGCGTTAGCTCTGCTTTTATAGTTTGAGCTACTGCCTTGCCATCAAGAATTACAGCAGTCAAAGTATTACCAGTTCTCTAGGCCGTTATAAAGCGGGAATTCAGCTGTCAATGCACGCACTCTGTCAGCTAGTGCATCGATGTCTGGGTTAGGCATAACTACATGAGCAATGATGTCAGCAACCTCAGTGAATTCCTTATCTCCAAAACCACGGGTAGCTAGAGCCGGAGTTCCAATACGAACACCTGAAGTTACTAGAGCCGGTCTTGGATCATTAGGAACTGAGTTTCTGTTCACAGTGATACCAACATCGTGAAGTAGATCTTCACAAGTCTTACCATCAATTGGCGAGTTTCTAAGATCAACGAGCACTAGGTGAACATCAGTTCCACCGGTTAGAACATCCACGCCGTTAGCTCTAACATCGGCTTGCATTAGACGCTCAGCAATAATCTGCGCACCACGAATGGTGCGCTGTTGTCTTTCCTTAAACTCTTGGCCCATTGCTGCTTTGAACGCAACTGCTTTACCTGCGATGACATGCATCAGTGGTCCACCCTGCTGACCTGGGAATACAGCAGAGTCAATCTTCTTCGCATACTCTGCTTTACACAGAATCAAACCTGATCGAGGTCCACCTAGTGTCTTGTGAACTGTAGTAGAAATTACATCTGCATAAGGAACCGGATTCGGGTGAACACCAGCTGCAACAAGACCTGCGATGTGGGCCATATCAACCCAGAGAATGGCACCGACTTCGTCAGCAATCTTTCTGAACTCTGCAAAGTCAATGTGGCGAGAATATGCTGACCAACCAGCAATAAGAACTTTAGGCATCACTTCATGGGCACGTTTACGAATAATATCCATATCCATCAAGAAGGTATCTGGGTTTAGTTCATAGGCATGAGCCTCGTAAGTCTTACCTGAGAAGTTCAACTTCATTCCGTGGGTAAGGTGTCCACCATGAGCAAGTTCTAGTCCAAGAATCTTGTCTCCTGGCTTACAAAAAGCTTGAAGCACAGCTGCGTTAGCAGTTGCTCCTGAGTGTGGTTGAACGTTAGCGTGCTCAGCACCAAATAGTTCTTTCGCTCTATCGCGAGCTAGGTTCTCTGCAACGTCTACCGCTTCACAGCCACCGTAGTAACGCTTGCCTGGATAGCCTTCTGCATACTTGTTAGTCAGAACTGATCCTTGGGTCTCAAGAACTGCTCTTGACACAAAGTTTTCGCTAGCAATCATTTCTAGGAAGTTGCGCTGACGATCTAGTTCTGCCTGTAAAACGGCGGCAATCTCAGGATCTGTAGCTGATAGTGGAGAGTTGAACTCCTGTGGCAATTGGGACATTGGGAACTCCTTAACGGCTTGTGCTGGTTTGGCCCAGGCGTACGACCAAAATGCCTTCGCTCCCTGATGGAATCCCATCTTTAACGCCAGTTGCGATAGGTCCATTGTATAACAAGGCCTAAACATGGCATTTAGCGTTCATTTTAGACACGAGACCCTTTTAGATGAACGAAAAAGCGAATATTTAGGTATTCTTGCCAAAGGGAAAACGAACAATCAGCAAGGAATCCGCGTGGAAATAGGCACCATCATCGGGATCAGTATGATCGCCTCTGCTTTGATGCTCTTGGGGGTAGTTATCTGGAAGAGCGTGCGCTACCGGAACAAGCAGCGCGAGATGCAACGCAATCAAGACGACTAGCAAAGCCTAAACTTGACCCTATGAAGACGCCAACAAACCACTGGGTAATAACCTTTGTCTGCCAAGACCAACCAGGCATTGTGCACTCTATTTCTGGAGCCATTGTTGGGGCTGAGGGAAACATCACCGAGAGCCAGCAGTTCACCAGCACCGAGAGCGGCAAGTTCTTCATGCGTCTTCAGGTTCAGGTCAGTGGTTCAAAAGAAGAGTTCGCCAAGAAGATTTCTGAAGTGGCTGCTAAGTACAGCGCTACTTGGCATCTAGATGATGTCAACCGCAAAATCAAAGCATTAGTTCTAGTTAGCAAGAGCGCTCACTGTCTAAACGATCTTTTGTTCAACCAAAGATCAGGCCAAATTCCTATCGAGGTTCCTGCTGTTTTCGGTAACCACCCAGAGCTAGCTGAACTTGCTGGTTTCTACGGCATTGCTTTTGAGTCTCACCCAATGACAGATGAGAAAAGTAAAGCAGCCTTTGAAGTTATGCTTCGCAAATACATTATTGACAATCAGATTGAGCTAATTGTGCTTGCGAGATTCATGCAGATTCTTAGTCCTGAATTCTGTAGAGAATTTGAAGGCAAGATCATCAACATCCACCATTCATTCTTGCCTGGTTTCAAAGGTGCTAACCCTTATTCCCAAGCTCATAACCGTGGTGTAAAACTTATTGGTGCAACCGCTCACTTTGTAACTGCAGATCTTGATGAGGGTCCAATCATTGAACAGAATGTGATTCGAGTAGATCACGGTAAGTCTAAGAGTGACCTTGTCGCAATGGGTCAGGATGTTGAGTCAAAGACCCTCGCCCAAGCGGTTAGATGGTTTGCCGAACATCGAGTACTGCTCGATAACGAACGCACCATCATCTTCCACTAAGACGAGGGTCTATTAACCTTTTTTCTCTAATGCCTTCTGCGGCTTCTAGTTGACCGGCCTACTGCAAAAGCACTCAGAAGTGTTGACAGTGCCAGTAGCGCAAGCATTATGGATGACTGCACTTCACCAAAGCTATTGAATCCCAAATCATTAACCTTGCCTCCTTCTAGCTCTGTATAGGTTGAATCTCCCAGGTCTTTAGAAGTACCTGAACTCTGGCTGTCTCCTAGAAGACGCTCTTTCTCAGCTAGCAACTTATCCCTCTCAATCCCAGGTTCGCTGCCTGAAGTTCCTGTGCTTTCAAGTACCGCCCCTGTTGGTTGTTCAGGCGAATCAAAGCTTTGATTGACTACCTCATCAGGACTAATCTCAATGACATTTGAAGCTAAAGCTGCAGTAGGTCCTATGTTTCCTGAACTATCAGTTACTGAGTTGGCAGCCAAGGTGACTTGAGTAGAGCCAACTCCACAACCTGTCAAACTGATCCGCCAGCCAAGGTTCTCACGCAGCACTGAGTAGTTCATCACACAAGATGTTGCAGTTCCTGAAAAGGTGAACTTATCCGCGCTCATACCGGTAGCTGGTTCTTCACTATCGAATACCCAAACAGGTAAGCCAGCAGCACCAGGAGGTGTGATATCGGTAACTCTCAAAATCGGTGCTGTGGTGTCAATCTTGGTTACTTCCGTTTGGTTGACAAGACTAGGCCCAATGTTTCCTGCAGCATCTTGAACCGCTAAAGAATTCAAAACAAGTCCTGCAAGATCACCATCAACGCAACTTGAAATGGTTATTGTGTATTGCGAGCCTGAACCGGTCATCGATTGAATCACACAACCATTTCCCTTAACCAACCAGTCAGTGTTATCTGCAATTAGCCCAGTCACAGATTCTGTGAAGAGAGCTTTGTAAACAATCAAACTATTACTACTTGGTTGCTTTGTGAGTGAACTAATTTCAGGGACAGTTCTGTCTAGAGTTATAGAAGTAGTTGAGTAAGGTCTGACTGGACCAATGGCATTACCAAAGACAGCATCCGCTTTTAGTGTCAAAGTGATAGTTCCGTCACTACAACCAGTAACAGTTGCTGCATAGTTCGCTCCGCTACCAGTGAGAGTGGAAATGTAACATCCTTGAACTGATCCGGATATGATGAAGTCATCCGCTGTAAGTCCTGTCACGCTCTGCGCAAATGCAATGTTGAATACAGGTGAAGTTGCCTTGCTTGGAGAGGTTGGACCGGTAAAGGTGGTAACAGATGGGCCGTAGTTGTAGCTAATACTCGCAGCTCCATTAGCGGATTGAAATCCGGCTATGTAGACAGGTGTTGTGAATCTCGTTGCGTTGATGAAGCTAGATCCGCCTCCGCCACCACCACCGTCAGTTCCAGAGCTATCGGTATCAGCTCCTCCGCCACCTCCGCCGTAGTAGCCTCCTCCGCCACCTCCACCACCAGCGACGGAGGTAGAAGGAGTATTTGCTCTACCTCCAGCTCCACCAACTCCAATGGTTCCTGCTAGCCCTGGGGTAGTTTGAGAGCCGTTTGAAGCTCCTCCAGCACCACCTGCAACCGCTGTTCCTGCCCCTCCACCCATGCCTTGGCCATTACCTCCGCCTGTGCCCGTGGTTCCACCACCTGACCCTCCCACTCCACCGACCCAACCTCCGGTTCCACCACCGCCACCAGCTACCGCGATGCGATCAGTTAGGAATGGGCTGGTTCTAATGTCTGTTGCACCACCACCTGAACCTTCATCGTTATGTCCAGAGCCAGCTGCTCCTCCACCGTTATAGCCTCCTGCTGCTCCGCTCCCAGTTGAACCTTGGCCACCCACAAAAATGTATAGAGGTGTGGTTGGCACAGTTTTGAAGGTAGCCGTAGCTCTAGCTCCATTGCCACCAGCTCTGCCACCTTGAGCTCCTGCTAAGGAAATAGACATGCTTCGAACATCAGCTGGTGGGCTCCAGATATAGTTATCGCCTGTGTAGTTGAAGTTGATAGTGCAGCTGGTGCCGGTTGCATTACAAACCGGAGTTGGATTGGTTGCTGCTGCCTGAACAGAAGGAACAACAACAGATCCAAGGACTATTGAGAATGTGCTGGCCAGAAGAAATACTTTTGGCAATTGTCTTTTAGTTATTTGCATGAGGATAAAAGTAAAACTCCAGCAGAATTCCTGCTGGAGTTTTACACAGTCACTTGAATCTGTGACTTATAAACATTTATGACAAACGAGCCTTTAGGTTCGTAGCAAGTGATGCCATGAACTCTTCAGTTGTTTGGTAAGCCTGCTCTTTGCCAATTAGAGCTGCTAGGTCCTTGGTCATGTGACCTGACTCAACAGTCTTCACAACAACATCTTCCAAAGTCTCAGCAAAGCGTGCTACCTCTGGAGTGCCATCTAGTTTGGCTCTGTGCATCAACGCTCTAGTCCATGCGTAGATAGAAGCAATTGGGTTAGTGCTTGTCTTCTTACCTGCCTGGTGATCACGGTAGTGTCTGGTTACTGTTCCGTGAGCTGCTTCAGCAAGAGCTGTGCTGCCATCAGGAGTAGTAAGAACAGAAGTCATTAGACCAAGTGAGCCAAAGCCCTGAGCGACGATGTCGCTCTGAACGTCACCGTCATAGTTCTTACAAGCCCAGACATAGCCACCTTCCCACTTCAATGCAGCAGCAACCATGTCATCAATCAGTCTGTGCTCATAGGTAAGACCAGCTGCTTCGAATTGGGTTTTGTATTCAGTATCAAATACTTCTTGGAAAGCATCCTTGAAGGCTCCATCGTATGCCTTCAAGATTGTGTTCTTGCTTGAGAAATAAACTGGGTAGTTGCGAGATAGACCGTAGTTGAATGAAGCTCTTGCAAAGTCGCGGATTGAATCCATGTAGTTATACATACCCATAGCAACACCACCGGTCTCAGGATAGTCAGCAACAGTCATGGTCTTTGATTCAGATCCATCAGCTGGAGTCCAAGTGATTGTTACAGTACCGGCACCTGGAACTTTAAAGTCAGTTGCCTTGTACTGGTCTCCGTGGGCGTGACGACCAACAATAATTGGCTTGGTCCAACCAGGCACCAGCCTTGGAACGTTAGAAATAATAATTGGCTCGCGGAACAAAACACCATCAAGCATGTTTCTAAGTGTTCCGTTTGGTGACTTCCACATCTTCTTCAGACCAAACTCAACTACGCGGGCTTCATCAGGAGTGATAGTTGCACACTTCACACCAACACCGTGTTTGGCAATCGCATTACCCGCATCAATAGTGACCTGGTCATCTGTTGCATCGCGGTGCTCAATTGAAAGATCATAGTATTCAAGGTCAACATCTAGAAATGGCAAGATCAAAGAGTCTTTGATGTTCTGCCAAATGATGCGGGTCATTTCATCGCCGTCAAGCTCTACGACCGTACCAACTACCTTGATTTTTTCCATTAGATTGCTTTCCTTACCTAGTTTGTTCTTGTCTAAGCCTAAACGAGCGAATCGCGCCAAGCCTTATGCATCTTTGCAAACTTGCCTGTTCCAGCAATCAAAACCGAAGGCTTGTCATCTTCAATGATCTTTCCGTGCTCCATCACAACCACTCGGTCAGCGATAGACACAGTAGAAAGGCGGTGAGCGATGATGATGGCTGTTCTGCCGGCTAGTAGGGTCTGCAGACCATTCTGGACCATACGCTCGCTTGGGATATCTAGTGAGCTAGTTGCCTCATCCAAAATCAATACAGTTGGGTCAGCAATGAAGGCTCTTGCGAATGAAATCAGCTGACGCTGCCCTGCAGATACTCTTCCACCACGCTTATTCACATCAGTGTTGTAGCCATCAGGCAGACTCAAGATGAACTCGTGGGCACCTACGGCTTTGGCTGCAGATTCAATCTCGTCCTGAGTTGCCTCTGGTTTACCCAGAGAAATGTTTTCAGCCACAGTTCCGCTGAATAGGTATGCCTCTTGAGTAACCATGACAACAGCCTTGCGAAGATCATCGTCAGAAAGTTTTCTAAGGTCTACCCCATCAAGCTCAACCGTTCCAGAGCTTGGGTCATAGAATCTTCCGATTAGCTTGGCAAGAGTTGACTTACCTGCACCGGTAGTTCCAACCAGAGCAATTGTTTGACCAGCTGGAATATCCATATCGAACTTAGGTAGCACTACCTTGCCGTTTGAATAAGCAAACTGAACAGTATTGAAGTTGATGTGTCCCTTGCGTTCTGCAAGAGGGGTTGGGTCTATAGCTTCAGGTACTGATGGTTCCTCTTCTAGAACACCTGAGATCTTTTCAAGAGCAGAGTTAGCTGATTGATAGGAGTTATAGAACATAGCCAGGTTTTCCATTGGCTCATAGAAACTTCTTGCATACAAAATACAAGAAATCAAAACGCCGATACCAAGGTCGCCTTCCATGACTCTAAAGCCACCCCATAGCAACACAAAGGCAACAGTGATGTTACCAATCATGATTAAACCTGGATCGTAGATACCGAAGAGCTGAATAACCTTAGCGTTCACAGCACGGTAATCCTCAACAAGATCCTTATAGGTATCTTCGTTTCTCTTTTCCTTACGGAAAGCCTTCACTGCACGGATACCTGTCATTGACTCAACGAAGTGAACAATCAACTTGGCTGAAGCCACACGAGTCTTTCGGTAGCTAATTCTGGTGTTCTTCTGGAACCATCTGGTTAGGAAGAACAACGGGATAAAACTAACCAACATAATCAAGAATGATGTTGCGTCAAGAGTTACCAAAGCAATCGCGGTAAAGAGCATGAACAAGATTCCAGAGATCATTTCGCTACCACCAGAATCAAGTAGTTCTTTGATGGAATCTAAGTCGCTAGTTTGACGAGCAATAACTCGACCTGAAGTATAGGTCTCATGGAATTCAACCGAGAGTCTCTGAGTGTGACGGAATAGTCTCTTGCGAAGACCAAACATGATGTCTTGGCTCACTCTTGCTGCAAATCTCAAGAAGTAAGCAATTGTGAATCCTGCTAGAACTGCAGTTGTCACATAACCACCAACTGTCCAGTAGAGAAGACTCAGATCGCCCTTTTGAGCAGCTGGCAAAGCATAATCAACAGTCGCAGCAATCAGCCAAGGTCCTGAAACTCTAAGTGCCTGGCTAGTGATAACTAGAGCAAGAGAAACAAAGAGTCTGTTCTTTACTGGTTTGATGATTTCTCCGAGAAGCTTCAGACTTCTTTCGCGAACGCGAGCCTGCTCTTCTTTATTTAGCTCAATCTTTTCTTCGTTCTTAACACCCTGCATGCTCATTATTTGCTCACCTCAATCATCTTTCCGGCAGCATCTAGACTGCTGATGACGTATCGGTAGTGATCATTTGTAGCAATCAAATCGCTGTGTTTACCGAAGGCAGTGATCTTGCCATCCTGCAATAGAGCAACCTTGTCGGCTAGCTGAACAGTTGAAGGACGGTGAGCAACAATCAGTGCCGTGGTTGCCTTCAACACTGTTCTAAGGGCATCTTCAACCATTGCTTCCGTATCAACATCAAGTGCTGAAAGTGGATCATCTAGGACTAGAACTGCTGGCTGAGCCGCTACGGCTCTAGCTAGAGCAATACGCTGTCTCTGCCCACCGGAAAGAGAAAGACCTTCTTCCCCAATCTTGGTATCCAGTCCATCAGGTAGGTCATAGACGAAACCTGCTTGGGCAATCTCAAGAGCTTGAGCAAGTTCTTCTTCTGTGCTCTCAGGTCTACCAAGCAATACGTTGTTGCGAATGGTGTCACTGAACAGTGTTGAGTCTTCGAATGCCATGGCAACATGGGCTCTTAGTTCTTCTCTAGAAAGATCTCTAATATCAACACCATCAAGCTTCACTGAACCACCGGTTACTTCATAAAGCCTTGTGGCAAGAGCAGTAAGAGAGGTCTTACCTGAACCTGTAATTCCAATTAGTGCAACAGATTCACCAGGTTCAATCTCTAGGTTTACGCCATCAATCAAATCTTTTTGCTCTGCTGGAGCATCAGCATATCTAAAGCTGACATTCTCAAAGACCAAGCGTCCCTTAGGTTCTTTGATGGTCTTTGGACTTTCAGGATCTGAGATATCTACCTTGGTGTCAATAACTTCAAAGAAGCGCTCAACTGCAGATCTAGCATCAATGGTCATTGACAATAGGAAACCTAATGAGTCAATAGGCCAGTGCAGAATACGAGTTGTGAGGATGAATGAAAGCAAAACACCAATAGTCATGTTGCCTTCAACAATTTGCCAAACACCTAGAGGTAAATAAATACCTGTTGCGAGGCTTGGAATAGTTGAGAAGTAGAACCAAAGGTTTGCAACCATCTTGGCTTTGTTTAGTTCTGTGCTTCTTAGCTTTAGAGCATCTCTAGCGAACTTCTCGGTCATAAATGATCCACGGCCAAATGACTTGATAACACGAATACCGTGCACACTCTCCTCAACAGAGGTAGCTAGGTCTCCAGCTTGGTCTTGGCTCATACGTGCTGTGACGTGGTATTCCTTCTCAAATTTGAAACCTAGAACCCATAGCGGTGACATGATCACGACGAAGACAGTTGCAAGTATCCAGTTGTATGAGAACAGAAGCGTGAAACCAACAACAATGGTAAATAGGTTTGCTACTAGAAGCACAAGACCAAAAGATAACCAACGTCTAATCATGCTTAGATCGCTTGAAGCACGAGACAATAACTGCCCGCTAGGCCACTTGTCGTGGAAAGCAACTTCTAGATCTTGAAGTTTTGCGTAAAGGGTTCTTCTAAGCCCAGCTTCAACATGTGTGCCAGGAGTTAGAACAAGCCATCTGCGAAGCAAAACCATTATTGCTTCTAGAAGACCCATACCTAGAACCGCAAAAACAGCAAAGACTAGAGTGTCAAAATTGGTATTACTTTCCAAGGTGTCAAAAAGGCTTCTTAGGTAGCCAGGGATAGCCAAGGCAAACATGTGGCCACCGATGGCTGCGAGTGTACCCAAAACTACTCTTGGCAATGCCTTCTTTGCGTATGGGAAGATTCGGAGCAAAGTCCGAACGGTACCTAATTTCTTCGTATCCAAAAATTACCTAAATCTGTAAGTGGGCTTTCACCGGGGGTAAGTTGGGACCTTACCAAAGCCTTTCAGTCTATCTAAAGTTGTAGGCTATACATTGAAATATACCTTCTCAAGAACCTCATTTAGCCCTCAAGGAGCAAATGCATTATGGCCCGCCACGGTAAAGTCTCAGTTATTGGATCAGGTTTCTACGGAACCACCACAGCCCAGCGTTTAGCTGAATATGACATCTTCGACACCGTTGTCCTAACCGACATCCTTGAAGGCAAGCCAGAGGGTATTGCCCTAGATATCAACCAGTCTCGCTCAATTGAGGGTTATGAGACCAAGGTTGTGGGAGCTAGCACCCAGGCTGACGGAACAGGCTATGAGGCCATCGCAGACAGCGATATCGTGATCATTACAGCAGGTCTTCCTCGTAAGCCAGGTATGAGCCGTATGGATCTACTAGAGGTCAACGCAGGCATCGTTGGCGGAGTGGCAAAGAACATCGCCAAGTACGCTCCAAACGCTGTAATTCTTGTAGTTTCTAACCCTCTAGATGAGATGACTGCCCTAGCCCAAAAGGCTTCTGGCTTCCCTAAGGAAAGAGTTATCGGTCAGGCTGGAATTCTAGACACCGCTCGCTTCACAAACTTCGTAGCAGAAGCTGCTGGAGCTCAAGTTGGAGATGTAAAGACTCTGACTCTTGGTTCCCACGGTGAAACCATGGTTCCAGTTCCTTCAGTTTCAACAGTCAATGGCAAGCCAATCATCGATGTGCTTGGTGCCGACAAGGTCGCTGAACTAGTTGATAAGACTCGTAACGGTGGAGCAGAAATTGTTGCACTTCTAAAGACCGGTTCTGCTTACTACGCACCAAGTGCTGCTGTTGCTCGCATGGCCAAAGCTGTTCACGAAGACAGTGGAGCTGTATTCCCTGTTTGTGCATGGGTTGATGGTGAATTTGGTATCTCAGGTGTTTACCTAGGTGTTGAAGCAAAGCTAGGTAAGGGTGGCATCAAGCAGATCGTTGAGACACCACTTAATGCTGAAGAACTTGTTGCACTAAAGGTTGCTGCTGAAGCTGTTAGAGCTAAGCAAGCAGACGTATCTAACCTCTAGTGATAGAAGTGACGCTCACCGGTGAAGAACATGGTGAGCTTAGCTTGTTTAGCTGCAGCAATAATCTCTTCGTCACGAACTGATCCGCCAGGTTGAACAACGGCTTTCACCCCTGCATCAATCAGAATCTGTAAACCATCAGCGAATGGGAAGAACGCATCGCTTGCAGCAACAGATCCCTTCACACGCAGGTCACCTCTAGTTACAGCTAGCTTGCATGAGTCAACTCTGTTCACTTGACCCATACCAATGCCAATTGAAGAACCTTCTTTGGCTAGAAGAATTCCATTGGACTTAACAGCACGAACTGCACGCCAAGCAAAGATTAGATCATCCATTGTCTTCTCATCTGGCTTGGCACCGCTAACAAGCTTCCAGTTGTTGGTTGAGAAGTTTAGGAAAGAGTCTGTCTCTTGAACTAAGAAGCCTCCAGAGATGTGTCTAATCTCATGAGATTCACGACTGTAGTTCTTAGGTAATTCCAGAATTCTGAGATTCTTCTTACGTTCAATTAGTAGTCTCAGTGCCTCTAATTCATAACCAGGTGCAATCAAAACTTCAGTGAAGATATCAATCAAGTTCAATGCCATACCCATGGTTACAGTTCTGTTGGCTGCAACCACTCCACCATAGGCACTCACCGAGTCACATAGGAATGCAGCTGAGTGAGCAGCAGCGATTGGATCAGTTGCATCCTTAGGTGCAACAGCAATACCGCAAGGGTTAGCATGCTTGATAATAGCTACCGCAGGTTCATCAAAGTCATAGGCAGTTCTGACTGCGGCATCGGCATCAACATAGTTGTTGTATGACATCTCTTTGCCATTGTGAAGCTTGGCTTGAGCAATACCAGAAACAGCTAGCGGGCTAGTGTTTCTGTAGATAGAAGCAGCCTGGTGAGAGTTCTCACCATATCGAAGAACACTGAGTAGCTCAGCATCTAGTTCGATGTGCTGAGGGAAACCAGGGTTCTTTAGTTCGGTTACCTTTGGCTGGTTAGATAACGCTGCAGTTTCAACTTCATCTGCAAACCAGCTTGCAACAGCGGTGTCATATCTAGATGTGTGAGCAAAGGCAAGAGCTGCTAACTCTTTTCTTTCAGCAAGTAGTGTGCCACCAACAGCCACAGCCTTAATGATGCTCTCGTACTTAGCTGGGTCAACCACGATAGCTACGTTGGCATAGTTCTTAGCAGCTGCCCTAACCATTGCCGGTCCACCGATATCAATCTGCTCAACAACTGCATCGCCTTTAGCTCCGCTAGCAACAGTTGAAACAAACGGATATAGGTTCACAACAACTAGTTCAAATGGCTCAATCTCAAGTTCACGAAGTTGTTCTTCATGATTTACTAAACGAAGATCAGCTAGTAATCCCCCGTGAATCTTTGGGTGAAGAGTCTTTACCCGACCATCAAGTGCTTCAGCAAAACCAGTTACTTCAACTACCTCAGTAACTTCAATGCCAGCACTCCTTATTGAGCTTGCTGTTGAGCCAGTAGAAACAATTGAAACCCCGGCTTCTGAAAGAGCTGTCGCAAGTTCAATAAGTCCAGTCTTGTCACTGACAGAGATAAGTGCTCTTCTTATAGCAACACGATCACGGTGGCGGTAGTCCGCCGGAGTGTATTCATTTTGTGCTGACAAGGTAGTCCCTAACTCTAGAGTTTTAGTGCCGGTAGTTGTTTGTAGGCAATC
>Ga0209444_10000910_pt1 | contig 16341 bp, 11 predicted proteins | sample LauGreFaBDMM15DN_2_FD_188215 | JGI IMG/M metagenome (GOLD analysis project Ga0209444, IMG submission 188215) | Freshwater lake microbial communities from Lake Michigan, USA - Fa13.BD.MM15.DN (SPAdes) (version 2) | ecosystem: Environmental > Aquatic > Freshwater > Lake | place: Lake Michigan...
CAACAGTGCTCGATTGTAATACCACGCAGATTTCGTTAACTGGCGTAGGTGGAACAAGTGCATCATGGAGCAATGGAACGTCGGTAGTTTCTAGCTTAGCAAATTTAAGTGTGACAACGGCTGGAACGTATACTTACACCGGAACAAATGCCAATGGTTGTTTTGACACAGAAAGCATCACGATTACATTTACTCCTAATACGAATCCAACATTTACTCAAATTGCTGCCATTTGTACAAATGGAACGTTCGCTTTACCAACGACATCGACGAATAATGTGGCAGGAACATGGAGTCCAGCTCCTAATTACTCAACAACTACAAGCTACACCTTCCAGCCAAATACTGGATTGTGCGCAAATTCCGCTAGCATGACCATTTCTGTCAACCCATATCCAGTTGTCAGCACGCAAAACGACACCATCTGTGTAGGTCAAAACGCAACGATTTCGTCTACTGTTAATTTAGCGGGCGGGACTTATTCCTGGACACCTTCAGGTGCGAATACGTCGAGTATTAGTGTTTCCCCTATTACGACAACGAACTATCAAGTCATTTATTCTTTGCTTGGTTGTGCGGACACGAGTTCAACAGAGATCTTTGTCAAGCCAGTTTCTACCCCTATCACTTCCAATCAAACAATTTGTAATGGTCAAACGGCTGAACTCATTGCCACAGCGCCACTTGCTGGCGGGACATTTATTTGGTCAACAGCCCAGATAAACGATACCATTCAAGTGAGTCCAGCAACCACGACAACGTATTCTGTCGTTTACAACTTAAATGGCTGTGTGAGTCCGATTGTCAATTCAATCGTTACTGTTAATCCGGTTCCAACGCTCGGAGTAAATAATAGTACAATTTGTGCGGGGGACAATACAACCATTACCGCTGTTCCAAACCTTATCGGTGGAACTTTCTATTGGGGAACACCAGGGATTGTTGGTACAGCAAGTCAAACGTTGAGTCCAGCAAATGACACAACACTTCTCGTTTATTACACCTTAAATGGCTGTACAAGTAGTACCGTTTCAAGTAATATCACCGTAAATCCACTGCCGATTGCCACATTTAGTGCAAACATTACACAAGGTTGTAATCCACTATCGGTGACCTTGACAGCAGATGATGTAAGTAACACAACGTATAGTTGGACTACGAGCAATGCTTTAACAGGTAGCGGCTCTCAAACCAATTTACAATTCCAGGTGAATGGAGGATTTGATGTTTCTTTAACTGCGACATTGAATGGCTGCTCGGTAACGGAGAGCATTGCGAATTACATTCAAGTAGACAATTATCCTATTGCTGCGTTTGAACCATCATCAACCATGTTCACGGAGCCAAATCAAACGTTGAATTTCATGAACAATAGTTTAGGTGCTTTAACGTATGCTTGGAATTTTGGAGATGGTGGAACATCGACAGAGGAAGGCCCAAATCATACATTTGTAGGGAATGAACTTGGAGTTACCGTTATTTTAACCGCTATTTCTAATTTAGGTTGTACTGACACTTCTCAATACTACATAGGATATGATCCAGGTTTAGTTTATTACATTCCTAATTCATTTACACCAGATGGAGACATGTACAATCAAACATTTAATCCAATATTTACAAGCGGAATAGACAACTACAACTATACCTTTTACGTCTTTAACCGTTGGGGAGAAATAATATTCGAAAGCAATGATCCTAGCATCGGTTGGGATGGTTCTTACGGAGTAGAAGGAAAAGATGCAGAAGTCGGTGTATATACGTATCAGATATTCATTAAAATCCCTAATTTTGACGAGCGAAAAATGATCGTCGGTCACGTTAATTTAATTAGATAAAAGTGAAATTAAAACAACTAGTATTACTCAGCATTATCCTTTGGAGCATGACGCCTGTCTTTTCCCAAGGCACACCAATTAGCGTTGGTGGACAAGTGACAACATTCACCAGCATGATTCGAGGCTATCATTTTACAGCTCCTACAACTTTTACCATTTGTGGTTTATACGTTCCACCTGATGCCAATGCTGCAGGTACTCAAACCATACGTGTCGTTAGATTTACGGCTGGTCCACCACCGGCATTTGCAGGAAATACCAATAGTTTTATTCAATTATTCACCATTACAAATGCCCCAGCTACAGGGGTTGTTCCTTGTAACATTCCGGTTACATCTGGCGATATCATTGGTGTGTATGGTGCTCGTGGCGCCAATTGTGTGAATAGTTATGGTCCAGCAAATTTTGTGACAAGCATTAATGGATTTAATACGACTTTACAACGCAGTGGAATGCAATCATGTCCTGCGGGAACAGGTGCACCAATGGCAAACATATGGTCTGAAGTAAATTACAACATCGGACGTATTCAGATGTACATCAACTGTTGTCTAACACCTACGATTACGGCAGGTTCAAATAGTCCTATTTGTGCTGGACAACCATTGAATTTAACCACCACGGCAAATCCGGCGGGGGCTTACACATATGCTTGGACAGGGCCAAACGGATTTACCTCATTGATTCAAAACCCAACGATTGCCGCACCAACGTTGGCAGCTGCTGGGAATTATACCGTCGTTGTAACAATCCCAAATTGTGGTGTTGCAAATGGAACAACGGCAGTTGTTGTTAATCCTGGGCCAACAATTACCGTTCCTCCTATTACGATTTGTCAAGGCGGCTCTGGAACATTAACTTCAAGTTCATCGACAGCGGGTGGAACCTGGACATGGTCATTAAATGGTAATATTTTAGGCAGTGGTTCTACGTTAGCTGTTAATCCAACAACTAACACCACATATACAGTTGAATACAGCGTAAATGGTTGTACGAGTACAAGTACTGTTTTAGTAACCGTTGAGCCAACGCCACAACCACAAGTTGTTAATGACAGCATTTGTCTTGGTCAAACAGGAACATTGTTTGTTTCCAATATATCTGCGGGCGGAACATATTTATGGTCAACAGGAGCAACTACTGCTTCGTTAAGTGCTGCGCCAATAGCGAGCACAACATATTCTGTGATCTACACAAGTTCAAATGGTTGTATTGCTCCAAGTGTGTCTGCGGATATCATTGTGAAACCCAATCCAATTGTCACCGTTCCAAATGACACGATTTGTATTGGTTCTACGACGACCCTAATAAGCAGCGTTGATTTAAGCGGAGGAACATATACTTGGTCGCCTTTGCCATCAACGGGGAATTCCATTACGGTAACACCGAATACGACTTCCACTTACACGGTAATTTACAATTTACAGGGATGTACTGATACGGCAAGTTCAACTGTTTTAGTAAATCCTATTCCTGTTGCATCAACTTCGAATACTACGATTTGTTTTGGTGATATTGCCACGCTAAATGCAAGTGCTAATTTGCCAAACGGAACGTATTTATGGTCAACTGGCGAAACGACAAGCTCCATTCAGGTTAATCCAGGTACAACGACAACGTATTCGGTAGCTTATTCTTTGAACAATTGTACGAGTCCGAGTGTCAATGCGATTGTGACGGTGAATCCTATTCCTGTTGTTACGTTGACAAGTGCAACAATCTGTGAAGGGGACAATGTAACGCTTACAGCTACACCGAATCTTACCGGAGGAAGTTATACATGGGGGCCGTTGAATTTAGTTGGTGGGGCAAGTCAGACCTTAAGTCCATTAGTAGACACTACGCTAACCGTTATTTACACTTTATTGAATTGTCCGAGTTTACCAGCAAGTGGAACAGTGACGGTGAATCCGTTACCAATCGTAACATTTAGTTCAAACATTGTGGAAGGATGTGCACCACTTGGCGTGACGTTTACGGCGACAGATCAAACGAATGCAACTTACAATTGGTCCACAAGCAATGCCTTAACTGGAACTGGTTCGTCCACTACGATTCTTTTCCCAACAGGAGGAACATTTGATGTTACACTTGCGGCTACAACGGTAAACGGGTGTTTTGCTTCCAACTCAATGGCCAATTACATTTATGTAGAAGATTTACCTAATGCTGATTTCGAATCACCAATAAGTATTTTCACGAATGAGGCACAGTATGTTCAATTCAGTAATTTCTCGACAGGTGCAACGAATTATATCTGGAATTTCGGAGATGGACAAATGTCGACCGAGGTAGAGCCGTCGCATATTTTCCAAAGTACAATGAATGGATATACCATCAACTTAATCGCGTTAACAGCCCTAAACTGTTTGGATAGCATGTCCTTTTCGATTGGATACCAATACAACGAGCTTTATTACATCCCAAATAGTTTCACGCCGGATGGAGATCAAAACAATCAAGTATTCTTGCCAATATTCTATTCTGGTTATGATCCTTCCAACTTTGAAATGCAGATTTATAACCGCTGGGGTGAAGTGCTCTTTGAAACACGAAATGTATTGTTTGGTTGGGATGGTTCAGTAGGTGAAGAAGGATTAGATGCTCAAGAAGGCGTTTATACGTACCGCATCCTTTTCAAGAATCCAGATTTGGATGAGCGTATAGTTGTTACAGGTACAGTCAACTTAATTAGATAAGTAACTGTTTATAGGAAAACAGGGGTAACGATATGCATCGTATTTTTTTTTCGAACTTACTGTTTTCGCTTCTGCTCAATTTATTGATCAAGCCTATTGCCATATTTGGCATTGATGCTCAGGTTCAGAATGTTGTTGGACTCGACAATTATGGATTGTATTTCTCCCTATTGAGTTTGTCGTTAATTCTCAATATCCTGATGGATTTGGGGATTAATAATTACGTCATTAAAACAGTAGCGAAAAACCAAGAAGAAGCCAAATCTCAAATCAGTAGCATTCTTGTCTTACGACTTGTATTATTTCTATTTTATATCGGGATACTCTTTTCAGCAGCCTTTTTATTAGGCTATGACTCGATTGCTATGAAAATGCTGTTCTTTCTTGGATTAAATCAATTGTTCATTGTTTTCATTGCCTATTTCAGGGGTTTTTTTTCCGGCTTACAACACTATAAACTCGATTCATTTTTCTCTGTTTTTGATCGAATTATTCTGATTATTACTGCAGGGTCGGTGTTATTTTTACCTATTGGTTATCAAATGACCATTCCTTTATTCGTTCAGTTGCAAACTTTCGGTTATTTCCTCACGTTTGTGTTGGCGTTTATTTTCTTTAAGAGACTTGTTGGAACAATTCACTGGAACATTGATTTGCGTCATTTTACATCCGTACTTCAAAAAAGTTTGCCCTTTGCTTTGCTGATCATACTGATGTCAATCTATACGAGAATTGATGGGATTCTTTTACAACAGTTAGGGACGAATGGCAATATGGAGGCCGGTATTTACGCAAAGGGATTCCGACTACTTGACGCCCTTTACATGTTTGGGATGATCTTCGCAGGATTGTTATTCCCCATGTTTTCAAATGTGCTTCATGATTCCATGCAAAAAGTACGTGAATTAGTAGTCCTATCCGCAAATTTTCTCATGAGTGGAGTTCTTGTGGTGGTTTTTATCTTCATTTTTCATTCCGAAAGTATCCTACAATTTATCTATACCTCCGACGCAGGAGCAGAACTTCCATTTCATTGGTTGATGTTAAGTTTCATTGGAATAGCCATGAATTTTGTGTTTGGAACACTGCTCACCGCGAATGGCAATTTAAAAGAATTGAACATCATTTCAGCAATAGGTGTTGTGATTAATGTGAGCCTTAATATCATTCTCATTCCTAAGTTTGGGGCGGTCGGTGCAGGATTTACCGCTTTTGTTACGCAAAGTATGATGGCGATCACGCAATTCATTTTATGCGTTAGGAATTTCAAATTAACGATTGGATTGGCTCCGATAGGAAAATGGCTTCTTTATACATTTAGTTTTATCAGTGCCATTTTGCTGTTCCATTTTGCCCTCATGAATTTAGAGGACCAAAATTTACTGAATGATTCACCAATGCTTTTTGGACTGATTCTAGCCATTGAATTTTTGCTGGGATTGATTTTCATGTTCGTTTTCAAATTCATTGAACTTAAACCATTAAAAAATCTATTTTTAAGTCAGTCCTAAATCAAATATTTTTTGATTTTCGGAGTTATTGTCATAGCTTGCGGCAAAAATCATAACTTCGCGGGGACAAATTGATATGACACAGATAAACTTACAAGACGAACGTATGGGCTTAATCCAATTCATTTGGAAAAGTAAAAAGCCGATTTTAATCATTACAGCGATTGCAGCCATTGGTTCCATCGTGGTGTCTTTTCTCATTACACCGCTCTATTTATCCTCTGCCATCGTTTTCCCTGCCGCATCGAGCAATGTATCATTTGATGCACAACGCAACGTGAAAGCAGCAGCAATGGACTTCGGAGAAGAAGAACAAGCGGAACAGTTGGTTCAGATTTTACAGTCCTCTAGAATTAAAGACCGCATCGTCAAAAAATACGATTTGTTAGCTGATTATGAAATCTCGGAAAACGATCCAAATAAATATTACAAGTTAAACAAAGCGTATAACGGAAACTTTTCCTTCAATCGCACACGTTTTGGTTCCATTCAAATCGATGTACTGGATAAAGATCCAAAGAAAGCAGCAGCCATGGCAAACGACATCGTAGATTTAATCGATACCGTTAAAAATGAAATGATCCGCGAACGTACCATCCCTGCATTTGAAATCAACCTGAGAAAGAAAAAACAAATGGAGCATGAACGTGATTCCTTGTTGTCGAGATTGGAAGATTTAGCGCAATTAGGTGTATTACCAAACGACGTTCGAGCGACACTTTACCAAGCATTGGTTGACTCCAAGAGTCCAGCGGAAAAAACAGAAATTCAGCGAAAACTGGATATCAACTCGAAGTATGGTTCTGTTTATGATGGACTGGAATACCAACGCAATGAAAAAATTGTAAAAATTGAAGATTTCCGTGTATCCTATGAACAAGCTGAATCGGATGCGAACGCGAAATTCAACCACAAATTTGTCGTGGAAAAAGCCGTTGTCGCTGACCGCAAAGAAAAACCGAAACGCATGATCATCGTGCTCGTTTCTACTATCGGTGGATTCATTTTCGGATTGTTCTTCTTGCTCATTCAACAACGTATCAAAGAGCTTAAATTGAACGAAGCTTAAAAACTTGAAAAACTCAGTTATTTACGGAATTGTCGGACTTTTTCTGTCCTTACTATTTGCCTACTTCATATGGCAGGACCTTGCATACCTTAGTTTATTTCCAGCTGGATTATTAGCTATTTACTTCGCTATTTTTCAGACCGAAAAGTTGTTTATCGCCATCGCTTTTCTAACGCCCCTCTCGATTAACATCGAGGAATTCAATTCGAGCTTTGGACTCTTTATTCCAAGTGAGCCTTTGCTTTTTGGCTTAATGATCTGGCTTTCGGCCATTCAACTTTACCGTCCATTTATGCCGAAAAATCTATGGCGTGAACCTATCTTATTTTCCGTTGGAATTTTTCTGATATGGATATTCATTAGCTCAATTACCAGCTCGCATCCGATCGTTTCCCTTAAGTTTCTACTGGCCAAATTGTGGTTCATCGTTCCTGTATTATTTTTTGGGATTCACTTTTTTCAGAAAGAAAAAAACCGAATTGCCTTTATTTGGTTATTTATCATTTCTTCGTGTATCGTAGTGATTTACACCATTACACATCACGCCATGTATGGATTTGGAGAAAAGGAAAGTCATTGGGTGATGTCTCCTTTTTTCAAGGATCACACGATTTATGGTGCCATTATTGCCTTAAATGTTCCGCTTGTATTTGGCTTGTATTTATACAAGAAACATGCGCCGTTAATCCAAGCCGTGATCATTTCGATGATTGTTCTTATTCTCGTTGGACTCTACTTTTCCTATACACGTGCTGCGTGGCTCAGCGTCTTTGGCTGCATTGGAATTGGTGGATTGATTTATTACCGCATCAACTGGAAGCCCCTCGCTGGAATTGCTGCCGTCGTTTTACTTATCCTTTTATTCAAATGGGATTCCATCCAAATGGAATTGGCGCGCAATAAGCAGGATCATACGACCGAATCCTTTGATGAGCGTTTGCAAAGTGCAACGAATATTTCCACGGATGCCTCCAACTTGGAACGCATCAACCGTTGGAGTTGTGCCCTTGCGATGTTTGAAAAAAGACCGATTTTTGGATATGGCCCGGGAACCTATGCCTTTGAATACGCACCCTTTCAAGAACCAGAGAATCTCACGATTATTTCCACCAATTTTGGAGACATGGGAAATGCGCACAGCGAGTTCCTTGGTGCGTTAGCAGAAATGGGAATCATTGGATTACTCTCCTTCTTGGGAATTGTAGCGACTATTTTTTACACGAGCATCATGGTATACAACCGGATTCCATTATCAGATTCAGGAACAAGAATTCTGATTTTGAGTATGATCATGGCCTTGTCAACCTATTTCATTCATGCCTTATTGAATAATTTCCTTGATACGGATAAGGCGGCCGTGCCGATTTTTGGGATGTGTGCGATGATTATTGCCCTTGGACTTCAACAAAAAAAGTTAGCGTCCAATCCAGAGTGATGGATTCAAACTTTTCGTCATTCCACCTGCTACAGAGTGAATTTCGAAGTGACAAACAGAAACACCGCTGTCATCCGCCAATAAACTTCCTATCGCTTGTTTCGAGGACACTTTTGACCCAACACTGACATACGTTTCTTGCATGTTTCCATAAACAGTTCGGTACGCACCGTGTTTGATAACCACAAACTTACCTGCGCCATTAATTGAGAAAACACTCGTTACTTCCCCTTCAAAAACGGAGCGAACGCGCGCATATTTTGGACAGGTAATGTCGATTCCATTGTTATTTGTTACAACGCCCGCCAATGTTGGATGCGGGTTGGTTCCAAAGCGTTCTGTAATACTTCCTTTTTCCACTGGCCATGCTAAGCGTCCGCGATTCACTTCGAAACTTTTACCAACTGCTGATCCTTCCGTGGATTCCGTATAGGTCACCGGTTTCGGTTTCGCAGGTTCAGCTGTAGTAGCTTTTGGTGTTGTTTTCGGTGACTCTTGCGGTTTTGTTGCGGCTCCTGAACCGGTAGAAGCTTTTGGAGAAGATGATGCCGCATTTGCTAGACGTTTTTCTTCCTCTTGACGCGCTTTGTCTCGCTCCCGTTGACGTGCTTGTTCCCGTGCAATTTCTTGTCGCAGTTCCGATTCAATTCGTTGCTTAATTTCCGCTTTTTTACGCTCGTCCGCTTTTAACTGCGTCAATAAATTTTGTTCCTCTTTTTTAAACTTCTCGTATGATTTTTCTTTCTTCGTTTTATCCTTTGTAATCAGTTCGCGTTCTTGTTTTTTTTCTTCAAGTGCTAGTATTTTCGAATCCTTTTCAAGAGAAATATTGGTTATTTCCTCTGCAATTAACGCTTGATGTTGCTTAATCAAAGCCGCTTGTTTTTTCTGTACCCCAGCAACTTTTTTCAAATACCGGTTTCGTTTCATTGCTTCGTTGTAATTATCCGCAGACAACAAATACATCACTCGTCCATAACTGCTACGGTGCTTGTATGCATAGAGCACCATCTTTTTATATTGTCGCTTTAAGTCGCTCAGCCTTTTTTTCAAGCGTTTCACTTCCTGTTTTTTCTCCACCATTTTAATCTCGGCCATGCGGACTTGATTGTCAAAAATTCGAACCAACGCTTCACGGCTTTTGATTTGATTTTCAATCAAGCGGATTTCGTTCAAAGACGCTTGTGAATTGGACTTTACTTTCGACAACAATGCCCGTGTATTGGAAATACGTTTTTCCAGTTTTTGTTGTTCTTTTTTTAGTTTTTCTTGACTTGACTGTCCATAAGACAGGCTAAAAAAGAAGAAGAAAAACAGAAGGCTACTTACATTTTTCATATTTCTCTGGTATGACAATTATTAATTCTTGCGGCTCATTTATTTCCACTTTTTCATAGTCCATTTTGATGTAAATTCCTTTCTCTTTGGCTTTAATGTGTAAATGAACCACTTTGGGTACATTAAATCCATTCACCTCTTGACGTTGCTCATAAATCACGGTGATTTCTGTTGAATCACTCGGGCTCTTAATCGTTGTTTGCTGTAGTGACTTGGCATCATCACTCAGGATGTAATTTAACACAATGTCTTCTTTCGGATGACGATCCATTCGTTTTTTGTCGCGTTTTTTATGGGTGGAAATTTGGTAGTGATATGGGTCATGTTCCACAAAGTATTTCTGTTCTCTGTTATAGTCTAAGGGCTTACCTAATAACAACTCTTCCATATTTTCATAAGTGAACTCTACGCCAAAAGTTGTCTTTAAGTAATCCAAGGATTGAATGATGTAACATTTTTCTCGCTTGTTTACAACGGTAATCGCGTCTTTTGTTACCATAGCCGTCATAATTGGAATACGGGCATACGTAATAATTGCACTTACAGCGCTGTCCGCGACAATCTTTAATGACGTTTTAAAGGATATGTCTGTGGTAGAATCTTTGTAGTTGATGTCCAACTTTGAGTAAAACGTACGAGGTTCTATTTTCGACAAACTATCTAATCTATCAATCAAATCTTTGTCTTTCATTTTCGGGAGTTTATCCCCGCTCACCAAGACATCTCGAACTTTAGGTGAACAAGCTGACAAGGTCCAAATAAAGCTAAAGGCTATGGTTAGTTTAAAAAACAGGTTTTGCATACTTCTTTTGTGTAATTTTTTCATTTAGCACTTTGTTTGTCGAACCTAGTTCTTTTGCTCTCAACCAATAAGACATTGCCTCGTCTTTCTTTCCTAACATAAATAGGACATCTCCCAAATGTTCAGCGCATGATTTATCCTTTGTTTCTGCGCCTCCACATGCCCGTTCAAAGAACGATTTTGCTTCGGTATATTTTCCTTCTTGGAATAATATGAATCCTTTTGTCTCAAGGTAACTTGGCTCATTTGGGAAAGTCAACAATACCTCATCAATGATCTTTTCGGCTTTCAGTAAGTCCAACTCATGCAAAGCTAAACGATAAGCATACTTGTTTTTAACAAAGGTGTTTTGAGGAGCCAAACTTCTTGCGGACTCATAGGCAGCAAGTGCTTCCTTGAGGTGATTCAATCCAAATTGAGCTTCCCCAATTTGAGCTTGAAATTCTGCTCTAAGATCTGAATCGTTGAGCACATAATCCAAACCGGTTTCCAAAGTCGTGAGTGCTTTCTGAAAGTTGATTTGTTGATTTAATGCAGTCCCAAGAACAAAATAAGGCAAGGCTTGTGTTGGGAAAAATCCTATGCATTTCTCCGCATCGACTGCTAGGCTGTCAAACTGTTGAAATTGGTATTCAAGCAATAATATTTGATTCCAAATTGGATATACGTTCGGGTCATAATGAACAGCGGATTTGTACGCTTCGAGCGCCTCGACAATTTGATTCACCTTGAAGTAATAGTCTCCTGCAATGGAATGAGCTTTTGATTCCTTTGGGTATTTTTTGCGCATGTGAAGCACCAAAGATTCCATGTCTGGATCCATGACCTCTTGTCCTTGAAGTGCCATTAAAATATTCATCTTCTGATCAATACTTGGTCCATCTGACTTGATCGCTGCCTTGAGGTTTTGTAGTCCGTTTTTGCTATCTCCAGATTGCATTTGCATATCTCCAAGCATCAACAATGCCATTCCGTTATTCGGGTCTACCGCTACCAATTCCTTTAATAAGTCGAATCCTTCCTGATAGCGTTTATGCTGTAAGTAGTAATCCACCAAATTGGCAATAATCATGGGCTCGCCTTCAAATTTCTTCTTAGCGGTTTTGAGAACGGTAATCGCTTCCTCATCGCGATGTGCAGCGACAAGAAGTTTAAATTTTTCAATAGCAATTCCTGAATTGGCACCGATGTTGTTTTCCATGCGCGTCAATAAATCCAAGCCTTTTTTAACATCGCCCAATTTTGCATAACACTCGGCGGCCCCGCCATAAAAAGTTGGATTATTTGGGGTTTTTTTTAGGAGTTTTTCGAACACAGCGATCGCCTCTGAAAACTTTTTCACTTCCAAATACATGAAAGCCAATTCACTTTGGTAATGTTCGTTTTTTGGATCTAATTCTGAAGCTTTCAAGGAGTGTACGGCCGCTTGATCTAAGTTGTCTTGGTCTAAATAAATTTGTGCCAAGGCAAAGTGTGCCGCGTCATCCTTTTCATCGATCAATAAACAAGCATTGAACTTATCAATCGCTTCTTGGTATTGTCCATTGAGTTTGAGGCGCACCCCTTCGTGAAAAGAATGGATGTATTCCGCATCATGTTCTACCTTTTGTCTTTTCTTCAGGTTTGCACAAGAGGAAAACAAAAGTGTCCAACAAAAAAGAAAAAGGATTTTATTCATGTGTCGTACTAAAATCGCCCAAACTCAGGTCTTTTGATCGTCCCTGATATACAACATTCGAGCCAAGCATGGAATCCACAATATTCGCATTCGAGATACGTGTATTTTGCTGAATATTTGTATTTCGGATGATGGCATTTTCGATGACCGAATCAGCGCCGATGGAAACATGCGGTCCAATGACAGAAGCATGAATCTTCACGTTTTTACCGATAAAGCAAGGTTGTATAATCACTGAATTTGTGCATGTTGCGCTTGCGTCTTGCATGGAAAGTCCAGAGGCATGATCAAATTCTAACACCCGTTGATTGGTATGAACGGTCACTTCTTTGTTCCCACAATCCAACCATTCAGAAACTGTTCCCGGTTTAAACACAACACCAGATTCTGTTAAGCGACGAAGGGCATCAGGCAGTTGGTATTCTCCGCTTTTGATGACGTCATTGTCAATTAAGTACTGTAATTCTCTGTGTAAACGCTCACCATCTCGGAAATAATAAATGCCAATCATGGCCAAATCGGAAACAAATTCTTTTGGTTTTTCGACGAAATCAATGATTTCACCTAGCTCATTCATTTTTATCACGCCAAAAGCACTTGGGTCTTCAATTTGCTTTACCCATAAAATTCCTTCGTCCTCGGAGCTGATTTTAAAGTCGGCTTTAAATAAGGTGTCGGCAAATGCTACGACTACTGGTCCGTTTAATTTCTCTGCGGCACATAAAACAGCATGCGCAGTTCCCAATGGTTTGAGTTGGTAATGGATGGAGCCTTTCGCTCCCAATTTCTCGGCTACAGCGAGTAATTCTTGCTCTACTTCGGTTCCAAACTCGCCAACGACAAAAGCAATTTCGTCGATTTTCTCTGCACAAACGCGTGCAATGTCTTCCACTAAACGGTGGACAATTGGTTTTCCGCCAACAGGAACCAAGGGTTTTGGAACAGTTAAGGTATGTGGTCTAAGTCGGCTGCCTCTTCCAGCCATTGGAATGATTACATTCATAGTGATTTATTTTACTCCCGTACTCCCAAATCCACCAGCACCGCGCGCTGAATCTGTGAGTTCCGTGACTTCTGTTAACGTTACTTTCTGAACTGGACAAAATACCATTTGAGCAATGCGTTCGCCGTCTTCAATGATGACATCTTCTTCGGATAAATTGATTAAAATCACCCCAATTTCTCCACGGTAATCCGCATCTACCGTGCCTGGCGTATTTAAAACTGTTAGTCCTTTTTTTAATGCTAATCCACTACGTGGACGAATTTGACACTCAATAGAAGGATCCATTTCTAAAAACAACCCTGTTTTGATTAAGGTGCGCTGCATGGATTTTAAAGAAACCACTTCGGCAATATTCGCACGAATATCCATTCCGGAAGAACCTGTCGTTTCGTATTTCGGCAAGTCGTGTTTGGACTTATTGGTGATTTTTACCTGCATTTTATCTAATTGTAGTCAAAATTAGTAAAATAGCTGTCCTAATAACGGGAATGAATTAGGAGAAATCAACAACGTAATATTAACAACCTATGGACTTATTTTCTTTATCCCGTTTGGATTTGAGGGAATTTTCGACTCAATTCATTACTTTTGTTTTCGCAAATAAATTGTTATGTTAGAAATTCAACGCATTCGTGCCGAAAAAGACGCTTTAGTCGAGGGATTATTAAAAAGAAATATCCATGCAGAATCAACTTTAGATGAGATTCTGAGCAAAGATGTTGAATGGCGTGCCACAAAGACCGACTTAGATAACATCGCTGCGGAAATGAACCAATTGGCTCGTTCCATTGGGGATTTGTTCAAGGCGGGGAAACAAGCGGAAGCAGCTTCATTGAAAGAGCGTACGGCCGGACTAAAAGTGAAAGAAGCAGCCTTGAAGTCTACCGTGGATAAATTGGATGATCAAATCATCAAATTGCTATATACCTTACCGAATGTACCAAATGAACTAGTTCCAACCGGTCGCGATGCAAACGATAACCAAACCGTTTACGAGCAAGGAAACATACCAGATTTTGGTTTTGAAGCATTGCCTCACTGGGACTTAGCCAAAAAATACAACCTCATCGATTTTGAATTAGGCGTGAAAGTAACCGGTGCTGGATTCCCGTTTTACCGTGGGAAAGGAGCGAAATTACAACGTGCCTTGATTCAGTTCTTTTTAGAAGAAGCGAGTAAAATAGGTTACGAAGAGATTCAAGCACCATTAATGGTCAATGAAGCAAGTGGAATTGGAACAGGACAACTTCCAGACAAGGAAGGACAAATGTACTACATGAAAGAGGATGACTTTTACATGATTCCAACGGCTGAAGTTCCATTGACGAATATTTACAGAGACGTTCTTTTACCCGGTCCCGATTTCTCGATAAAAATGTGTGGTTACACACCATGTTTCAGAAGAGAAGCGGGTTCATACGGAAAAGATGTACGTGGATTAAATCGCCTACATCAGTTTGATAAAGTGGAAATTGTCCGTGTTGAACACCCGTCTAATACTGCGCAAGCGTTAGAAGATATGATGGAACACGTGAAAGGTCTTCTAGACAAACTTGGACTTCAGTTCCGTATTTTGCGCTTATGTGGTGGGGATATGGGATTTGCATCAGCCATGACGTATGATTTTGAAGTCTACTCAGCAGCACAGGAAAAATGGTTAGAGGTGAGCTCTGTTTCACGTTTCGATACCTTTCAAGCGAATCGTTTGAAATTGCGATTTAAGGATGCCGACAAAAAATCTCAACTTTGTCATACCTTGAATGGATCTGCGCTTGCATTGCCAAGAATCGTTGCTGCATTATTGGAAAACCACCAAGATGAACATGGCATCGTTATTCCGGAAGCACTTCGTCCATATACTGGATTTGACCGAATCGATTAAGTCATGAAACGCGTCACTGGAATCGGTGGAATTCTCTTTGAATGTGAGAATCCGGAGGAAATGAAATCTTGGTATCAGAAACACCTCGGACTACAAACCGATGCATACGGAACCAATTTTGAATGGAGAACTGCAGAGGATCCTAGTCAAAAAGGCTTCACCCAATGGAGTCCGATGCCCAAAGAATCTGCGTATCTAAAACCTTCGAATCATTCCTTCATGATGAACTACAGAGTGGCTGATTTAGCTACGCTTGTTCCGATTTTGATACAAGAAGGTGTGCAAATTCTCGATGATATAGAAGAATTCGAATACGGCAAATTCGTTCATATTTTAGATCTGGAAGGAAATAAAATTGAGCTTTGGGAGCCTAATGACGAGGCATATGATCAAATTGTTGACGGACGAACAAAATAATCGTTTCTAAAACAATCTATTGAGAATTCGAACGTTAATCAAGCCAACAACCTTATCTTCGTAAGGCATGATGCCGAACTATTTTTGGACTTTCTTACTGTTTTGTTTTTTTTCCATTGGAGCACAAGCTCAACTAGGGAATCAACGCACTATTCATCAACAATTCAGTACAGAATGGCAGCGGCTGGACACCCTCAGTATTTATCCAAGTTCCTTTGTCGTATTGCTTGGCAAGGATACCTTAAAAGCGAGTGCTTATGAAATTGATTTTCTTTCGGCCACATTTCGATTAATCGATAAATCAACAGACACATTAACCCTTTCCTACCAAGTTTGGCCCTTTGATTTCACCAAACAATACTTGAAACGCGACACCAGTTTGATCTTTAGCGGACGCGCCCCTAACGAGCGGGACTTATTCAAAATCGAGGCTAATTCCGCGGAACTAACGCTCTTTGGGGGAAACGAAATCGCTAAAAACGGAAGTATTTCCAGAGGATTGAGTTTTGGAAACAAACAAAGTTTAGGCATAAACTCCGCATTAAACTTAGAACTGAACGGAATGATTAGTGACAACTTGAAGTTAAGTGCCTCGATATCGGATGCGAACATTCCCATTCAAGCAGATGGAAACACCAATAAACTTCAAGAATTCGATCAAGTGTA
>Ga0209444_10000911_pt1 | contig 16341 bp, 17 predicted proteins | sample LauGreFaBDMM15DN_2_FD_188215 | JGI IMG/M metagenome (GOLD analysis project Ga0209444, IMG submission 188215) | Freshwater lake microbial communities from Lake Michigan, USA - Fa13.BD.MM15.DN (SPAdes) (version 2) | ecosystem: Environmental > Aquatic > Freshwater > Lake | place: Lake Michigan...
ACTACCGAGGTGGGCGTCATCTCTTTGGGCGGCATGGTCTACAAAGGCAGTGTGCGCGTGGGTGGCGACAAGTTTGACGAAGCCATCATCAACTACATACGCCGCAACTACGGCATGCTGATTGGCGAGCCCACCGCAGAGGCTATTAAGAAGCAAATCGGCTCGGCCTTCCCAGGCAGTGAAGTGCGCGAGATGGAAGTCAAGGGTCGCAACCTCTCCGAAGGCGTACCCCGTTCTTTCACCATATCTTCCAATGAAATTTTGGAAGCGCTGACCGACCCCTTGAACAACATCGTGTCGGCTGTGAAAAACGCGCTAGAGCAAACCCCTCCTGAATTGGGTGCAGACATTGCCGAGCGCGGCATGATGCTCACCGGTGGCGGCGCGCTGCTGCGCGACCTTGACCGTTTAATGGCCGAAGAAACCGGCTTGCCTGTGCTGGTGGCCGAAGACCCCCTGACCTGCGTGGTGCGCGGTTGCGGCTTGGCCTTAGAGCGCATGGAGCGTCTCGGTTCGATTTTTACCAACGAATAAATGCCACTCGGGACGCTGGACCGAAACCCGCCGCCTTTCTTTAAGCAAGGCACCTCAGCGCTGACCAAACTGATTATTTTCAGTTTTTTGTCGATGGCCCTGATGCTGGCCGACCAGCGCTACAACCTTGTGCAACCTGCCCGCTGGGTGTTGTCCATCATCATGTACCCCGTGCAATGGCTGGCTTTGCGTCCGCAAGTGGCCTGGCAAGACCTCGGGGATGTGTTTGAAGGCAAGCAAGACGTTTTGGATAACTTACAGGCTGCCAAAGCGCAGTTGTTGGCGCAATCGGTACGCACCTCACAACTCGAACAACTTGAGCTTGAAAACCGCCACTTGCGTGAACTGTTAGAACTGCGTCAACGTGTGGCCACCCCCGCCTTGGCTGCCGAAGTGTTGTACGAGGCAGGAGACCCCTATACCCGCAAGATGGTGCTTGACAAAGGTGCGCTCAACGGCGTTGTTCAAAGTTCGCCAGTGATGGACGAAAAAGGCATTTTGGGACAAATCACCCGCGTACACCCGCTGGTGAGCGAAATCACTTTGGTCACCGACAGAGAGCACTCTATTCCTGTGCTCAACACCCGAACCGGTGCGCGTGGCGTGGCTTTTGGTGAGTCGGGTGGTGCGCCTTTGCTGGAACTTCGGTACATGGCCACCAACGCAGACATTGAGGTTGATGATGTGCTCACGACCAGTGGTGTGGATGGTGTCTACCCGCCCGGTATCCCAGTTGCCAAAGTGGTTAAGGTGGAGCGTCGCGCTGATTCCGTGTTTGCGCGCATATTGTGCGAGTCACTGGCGCGTGTTCAAGGCGCGCGCCATGTGATGGTGCTTGCACCAGTCAAATTGCCGCTGGCGTCTCCCCCGCTAGAGCATGCTGCGCCAGTGGTGCAACACAAAGGAGGGCGTTGATGATCATGCCCCGTGGCCAGCAGCTGCTGCTGCCTGCCAACCCCACCTTCATGCTGCTGACCTTGCTGATCGCTTTGCTGTTGGACATGATGCAAAGCATGGCCTTTTTCGGCAATGCGGCATGGACCCCTGATTGGGTAGCTTTGCTGTTGGTGTTTTGGGGTGTGCACCAACCGCTGAGGGTGGGTGTGGGCATGTCTTTTTTTCTGGGCTTACTCACCGATGTGCATCAAACATCGCTGCTGGGCCAACATGCGCTGGCGTTCACCGTGCAAGGCTTTTTGGCGACCATGATTCATAGACGTATCTTGTGGTTTGATGTCCCCTCACAAGCCTTGCAAGTATTCCCCGTATTTTTGGTGACCCATTTGTTGGAACTGTCCGTGCGAATGGGTGCGGGTGGCTTGTTTCCAGGCTGGTCGATGTTTATTTCCCCCTTGCTCCAAACCCTGCTGTGGCCAGTGGTGTCGGTGTTGCTGCTTGCTCCGCAGCGACGTGCTCCTGACCCTGATAAAAACCGACCTTTATGAGCTTGCTTCGTGACGTCGAGTATGACCTGCGTCGTTTCAGAGGGCGGGTGTTTGTTGCAACCGCATTCGTTTTTATTGCCTTTAGTTTTTTATTTTTTCGCTTGGTGTATTTGCAGCTTTGGCGCTACCAAGAATTCAATGCGCAAGCCGAGAGCAACCGCACAGCCATCGTTCCCATCGTGCCCAACCGTGGCGTCATCATGGACCGCAATGGTGTGGTCTTGGCCACCAACTATTCGGCCTACACACTAGAGATCACGCCGTCCAAAATCGAAGCCCCGCTGGACGAGGTGATTGAAAGCCTGTCCGAGTTGATTGATATCCAAGGGCGAGACAAGAGGCGATTTAAAAGGTTGCGCGAGGAATCGAAAAGCTTTGAGTCCGTGCCGATTCGCACCCGTTTAAGCGACGAAGAGGTGGCACGCTTTGCCGCCCAACGATTCCGCTTTCCAGGCGTTGAAATTCGCGCCCGTTTGTTTCGCAATTACCCCTACAACGACGTGGCCAGCCATGTGATTGGCTATATCGGTCGAATCAACACAGCCGAAAAAGAAAAACTCGAAGAGTCAGAACACGCTGGCAACTACCGTGGCACCGACTTCATTGGCAAGCTCGGAGTCGAACAAAGCTATGAGCGTCAATTGCACGGCCAAACCGGCGTGCATGAAATGGAAACCTCAGCTGGGGGCCGAGCGGTGCGCCGCTTGAGCAGCAGCCCCGCCATCCCGGGCAACACCGTGGTGCTGTCCATCGACATCAAGTTGCAAAAACTCGTCGAAGACTTGTATGGCAACCGCCGCGGGGCTTTGGTGGCGATTGACCCCCAAACCGGTGAAGTGCTGAGCTTTGTCAGCAAGCCCACGTTCGACCCGAATCAGTTCGTCGAGGGCATTGACGCAGACAATTGGAAACTGTTGAACGAGTCACCCGACAAACCGTTGCTCAACCGTGCTTTGCGTGGCACCTACCCGCCGGGTTCCACCTACAAACCTTTCATGTCGCTTGCCGCCTTGAACACAGGCAAACGCTCACCTACGCAATTCATCAGTGACCCAGGTTTTTTCATGTTTGGCGACCACCGTTTTCGCGACGACAAGGAGGGTGGGCACGGCACGGTGGACATGTACAAATCCATCGTCGAGTCGTGTGACACCTATTACTACTTGCTTGCTCGCGACATGGGCGTGGACATGATCCACGATCAAATGAAAGAGCTGGGTTTTGGCCAAATGACCGGCATCGATATCGCAGGCGAGGCGCGTGGCATCTTGCCCTCTACCCAATGGAAGCGCTCCAGCTACAAACGCCCTGAGCAGCAGCGCTGGTACTCGGGAGAAACCATATCCTTGGGGATTGGACAGGGCTACAACAGCTTTACCATGTTGCAACTTGCACAAGCGGTGGCCACTATCGCCAACAACGGCACGCGCCGCAAGCCGCATTTGGTGCGCGAGGTGGTGGATGTGGAAACAAGGGTAGCGCAAGCGGTGACATTGGATGCCCCAACCCCCTTGTCTTTTCAAGCGGAGCATATCGACACCGTGAAAAAAGCCATGGTGGGGGTCAATATTGAAGGCACGTCTGCATCAAGCTTTTTGGGTGCAAGCTATACCAGTGGGGGGAAAACTGGAACAGCGCAGGTGTTCACCATCAAACAAAATGAAAAATACGTTGCATCCAAGATCGACGAGCGTTTGCGTGACCATGCCTTGTTCATCGCTTATGCGCCTGCTGAAGACCCCAAGATAGCATTGGCCATGGTGGTGGAAAACGCCGGCTTTGGCGCACAAAACGCGGCACCGATTGCACGGCGCGTTTTCGATTACATGTTGATGGGGCTCTACCCGTCTTTGGAAGATATTGAAGCGGTGCGAAATGGGCAAGCCACGCGCCCCATCGGCAAGCCGCGTCCCATTGCCAGCGTAACTTGGCCGCCCAAGGCCGTTGTGCCAGAGGCCTTGCCGCCCGATGACGATCCGGTGCGGCGCTAAAGAAAGGCGTCGCGCGCAGTTTTCAGCAGCAAAGCGCTGACCACCAAGATAAACAGCCAGCGCACATAGCCTGCGCCTTGGCGCAGTGCCACGCGAGTGCCTAACCAACTGCCTGCGATATTGGCCAAGGCCATGGGCAGAAAAATCGCCCACAGCACATGGCCTTGCCAGCCTAACCACAGCAAAGCCGCCATATTGCTGGCCAAGTTCAGCACCTTGCTGTGCGCCGAGGCTTGTAAGAAATCAAACCCCAAAATTTTTACCAACAAAAAAACCAACAAGCTGCCCGTACCTGGTCCAAAAAACCCATCGTAAAAACCCATGACTGCACCACAGCCACCCATAGCCCATATTTGTGCGCGCTCGCTGTAGCGTGGCTGGTTCGATTGCCCCATTTGTTTGTTCTTCAAGGTGTAAATCAGTACCGCCAGCAACAGCAGCGGCAGCGCTTGGCGCATCAATTGCGGCGAGAGCAGGGTCAGGGTGTAGGCGCCAGCACAAGCGCCCAGCAAGGCGCACAAAGCACCAACGCGCAATGCGCGCCATTGCAGCGTCATTTGCTGTTGGAAGCGCCAAGCCGCAAACAAGGTGCCCCACACAGAGGCAGATTTGTTGGTCCCCAACAAGGTTGCTGGCGAGACATTGGGGTAGGTGGCAAACAACGCAGGCACCAGCACCAAGCCGCCGCCGCCCACCGATGCATCGATAAAACCCGCCAACGCAGATGCAAGGGTGATGAAGACGATGTCCATGGTTGTGCGGTTTCTCAGTCGGGTAAGTCTACAAACGAAAAAAAGCACCGTTGTGCGGTGCTTTTTCTCTGTGACGCATACCACCTGATAGCAGCAACGTTTCTTTTGTCTCCTCAAACCCTCGGCAATCAAAACGAATCTTGCTTGCGAGTTGGTGCACTTTAGTTTATGAAAGGTTGAGTTTTGCTAAGGACTTTCCCCAGTCAAGCCTTGCTTTGTTTAGCTTCTAAGACCAGCCATTCCGCGGCTTTTTCGGCCAGCATCAGCACAGGGCTGTTGGTGTTGCCGCTGGTGATGGTGGGCATCACACTCGCGTCCACCACGCGCAGGCCCTGCACGATGCCGCCGCGACCATCGCGCACCCGAAGCTCGGGGTCGACCGCGGCCAGCGGGTCGTCGAGGCGGCCCATGCGTGCCGTGCCCACGGGATGGAAGATGGTGGTGCCAATGTCGCCGGCCAGCCGCGCCAAGTCCTCATCGCTTTGGAACTGCGTGCCAGGCTTCCATTCCTCGGGCTGGTACTTAGCCAGCGCGGGTTGCGCGGCAATGCGGCGGGTGATTCGCAGCGAGTCTGCAGCCACTTGGCGGTCTGCATCGGTACTGAGGTAGTTGGGCGCGATCAGCGGTGCTTGGGCGAAGTTGGCGCTTTGGATGTGCACCGAGCCTCGGCTGGTGGGGTTCAAGTTGCACACGCTGGCGGTGAAAGCGGGGAAGGGGTGCAGCGGTTCGCCAAAGGCGTCTAGGCTTAAGGGTTGCACGTGGTATTCGATGTTGGGCCAAGCCTGCGACGTGTCGCTGCGCGTGAAAGCACCCAGCTGAGACGGCGCCATGCTCATGGGGCCGCTGCGCTTGAACAGGTATTCCATACCAATGGCTGCCTTGCCCCACCAACTGTTGGCCAAAGTGTTGAGCGTTTTCACGCCCTTGACCTTGAACACCGCGCGGATTTGCAAATGGTCTTGCAGGTTCTCGCCGACACCGGGCAAGTCCACCACGGTTTTGACGCCATGCTGTTGCAACAAAGCGCCTGGGCCAATGCCTGAGAGCTGCAAGAGTTGCGGCGAGCCAATCGCGCCGGCGGTCAGCACCACCGATTGGCTGGCCTGCGCCGTCACCTTTTCGTTTCCATTCCACACCTCTACCCCCGTGCAGCGCTGCTGGCCATTGGGCAAGGTTTCCAGTAGCAATTTGGACACTTGTGCTGAGGTCCACATCTCGAAATTCGGACGACCATAGCAAGTGGGGCGCAAAAACGCTTTGGCGGTGTTCCAGCGCCAACCGCTTTTTTGGTTGACCTCGAAGTAGCCCACGCCCTCGTTAGAGCCTCGGTTGAAGTCGTCGGTAGCGGGGATACCGGCTTGCACCGCGGCTTGGGCAAAAGCGTCGAGCACTTCCCAGCTCAGGCGCTGTTTTTCTACTCGCCACTCGCCACCTGCGCCATGCAGTGCGTCGCCGCCTTTGTAATGGTCTTCGTGGCGCTTGAAGTAAGGCAAGCTGCTGTCCCAACGCCAACGCGCGTCACCCGTCACCTCGGCCCAGTGGTCGTAGTCGCGCGATTGGCCGCGCATGTAAATCATGCCGTTGATGCTGGAGCAACCACCCAAGACCTTGCCACGCGGGTAGCGCAGGCTGCGGCCATTCAGGCCTGCAGCGGGCTCGGTGTTGTAGAGCCAATCGGTGCGCGGGTTGCCAATGCAATACAAATAGCCCACAGGGATGTGCACCCAGTGGTAATCGTCTTTGCGCCCAGCTTCGATCAACAACACCCGTTTGCTGCGATCGCCACTCAGGCGGTTGGCCAGCAAGCAGCCAGAGGTGCCCGCACCGACGATGATGTAGTCGAAGGTGTTGTCGCTCATGTCATTGCGAACGTAGAGAAGCAATCCATCGCTTACTTCGAGGTCGGCATCACAAACTCAGCACCCTTGCCAATGCTCTCAGGCCAGCGCTGCATGATGGACTTTTGCTTGGTGTAAAAACGCACGCCTTCTTCGCCGTAGGCGTGCATGTCGCCAAACAGGCTGCGCTTCCAGCCGCCAAAGCCGTGCCAAGCCATGGGGACAGGGATGGGCACATTGATGCCGACCATGCCCACCTGGATGCGCCGACTGAATTCACGTGCCACGTTGCCGTCGCGTGTGAAGCACGACACGCCATTGCCAAACTCGTGGTCATTGATGATTTGCACCGCGGTGGCGAAGTCGGGCACCCGCACACAGGCCAGCACCGGGCCGAAGATTTCTTCTTTGTAAATCCGCATGTCGGTGCTCACGTGGTCAAACAAAGTGCCGCCCATCCAAAAACCGTTGTCACAGCCGGCACCTGCTGATGCGCCCTTGAAGCCACGGCCATCGACCAGCAACTTGGCGCCTTCTTTCTCGCCTTGCGCGATGTAGCCGGTGATGCGGTCATGGGCGGCTTGGGTGACGATGGGGCCCATTTCGGCCGCCAAGTTTTCGCCGTTGAGCACTTTCAGGCTCTTGGTGCGCTCGATGAGTTTGGGCATGATGCGCTCACCCACATCGCCCACCAACACCGCCACGGAAATGGCCATGCAACGCTCCCCTGCCGAGCCGTAGGCACTGCCAATCAGGGCGTCGACCACTTGGTCGAGGTCGGCGTCGGGCATCACCACCATGTGGTTTTTCGCGCCGCCCAAAGCCTGCACCCGCTTGCCGTGGTGGGCGCCGGTCTCGTAGATGTAGTTGGCAATCGGTGTCGAGCCGACAAAGCTCACGGCTTTGACATCGGGGTGCACCAACAGCGCGTCTACCGCTTCTTTGTCACCTTGCACCACGTTGAACACGCCATCGGGCAGGCCGGCAAGTTTCAGCAAATCGGCCATGATCAGCGCAGGTGTGGGGTCGATGGGGCTGGGCTTCAACACAAAGGTGTTGCCAGCGGCAATAGCGACGGGGAACATCCACATGGGCACCATCACGGGGAAGTTGAACGGTGTGATGCCTGCCACCACGCCCAAGGGCTGGCGCAGGGTCCAGTTGTCGATGCCGGTCGAGACTTGCTCGGTGTAGTCGCCTTTCAACAACTGGGGAATGCCTGTTGCGAACTCGACGATGTCGATGCCACGCGCCACCTCGCCTTGCGCGTCAGTGAACACCTTGCCGTGCTCGGCGGTGATGGCGTGGGCCAGTGCATCCTTATGGACATGCAGCAACTCTAAAAACTTGAACATCACACGGGCGCGGCGCAGTGGGGGCGCATCGGCCCAAGCGGGAAAAGCGGCTTGCGCCGCAGCGACGGCTTGCGCCACATCGGCACCATTGGCCAGGGCCACTTGTGCGGTGACCGCGCCCGTGGCGGGATTGGTCACGGGTTGGCTGCGCTCGGAGGTGCCTGCGTGTTGTGCGCCATGGATGTGATGACCAATATGTTTTGTACTCATGCGTGTCTCTTGTGATTCGAACGACGATTATGGCTTGCCAGCATTGATGTCATTGCGAGCGCCGCGACCAAGCCAAGCCAAGCAGCAACCATTTTGCTGTGCAAGACAGTGGCAAGGATTGCTTCTGCCTAAAGGCCTTGCAATGACGGTTTGAAGTCCATGGCCATCAGGGGCTTTCAGGCGTCGAAGGGTGGCGGCGTCTGAACATGCCCCAGCCTTCCATATGCAACACCTTGTCGCCATGCTGGTTGAACATCTCCCACAAATTGCGGGTCATGCCCACATCGGGGCGGCGGCCCATGGGCTTGGTCTCCAGCACCGTTGTTTGCAAACGCAAGGTGTCATTGGGATAGACCGGTTTTTTCCATTGAATGTTCTCTAAACCCGGCGAACCTAGGCTAGAGGTTTGTTGCAAAAAATTCGTCACCATCAAGCGCATGGCCATGGAGCAGGTGTGCCAACCGCTGGCGCACAAACCACCAAAAACCGATGCAGCGCCTGCTGCGTCGTCCAAGTGAAAAGGCTGTGGATCAAACTGGCTGGCAAAGGCGATGATGTCTTCGCGGCTAGGTGAGATGGTGCCCAGATCGCGCACCTGCCCAACCGCCATGTCTTCCCAAAAATAGGTGATATCAGCCATCAGCGACCACCACCTACATCGATGTTGGTGCCCGTGACATAGGCTGCCGAATCACTGAGCAGCCAAACGATGGCCTCGGCCACTTCCATGGCCGTTCCTGGGCGTTGCATGGGCACTTGGTGCGCCAGTTGGTGGGCTCTGTCAGGGATGCCGCCGCTGGCGTGTATGTCGGTCAAGATCAGGCCAGGCCGAACCGCGTTCACGCGTATGCCTTCTGCGGCGACCTCCTTGGCCAACCCAATGGTGAAGCTGTCAATTGCACCCTTGCTGGCGGCATAGTCGACGTACTGGCCCGGCGCACCCATTTTGGCGGCAGCGCTGCTGAGGTTGACGATGCCGCCACCCGCGCCGCCATGCGCGGTACTCATGCGCAACACGGCTTGTTTGGCGCAGGCGAACGAGCCCAAGACATTGATGCGCATGATGCGTTCCAAGCGCTCCCACGAGGTGGTGTCAACCCGCGCGGGTATGTCCAGCACCCCTGCGTTGTTGACCAAGCCGCCTAAGCTGCCCATTTCCTTGTCCACGCTTTGAAACAACCGCACTATGTCTGATTCAATGCCCACATCGGCTTGGAAAGCTTGGGCTTGTCCGCCCATGGCGCGAATCTCTTGCACCACCTGATCTGCCGCTTGGGCGTCACGGGTGTAGTTGACGGCCACAGCCCAACCTTTTTGGGCCGCCAACAAGGCGGTAGCGGCACCTATGCCGCGACTGGCACCGGTGATGAGTAGGACGCGAGGCATAAAGGGGTCTCCGAGGTGATGAAGGGTGCTTTTTCAAAATAGTAGGATGGCGACCCGCTTGGCGTTTTGCCAAGCGCAAAAAGATAACACGATTGGAGACACCTCTTGAGCCTCGTCATCGATTACTACCTGGCCCCGCAAAGCCCGTGGACTTACTTTGGCCACGCCCGCTTGGTGCAAATGGCCAAGCAAGCGGGCGCCACTGTGCGCATCATGCCCGTCGATTTGGGCGGGCAAATTTTCCCTGCTACCGGCGGCCTGCCAGTGGGGCAGCGCCCGCCGCAACGCCAAGCCTACCGCTTGGTGGAGTTGCAGCGGTTTAGCCAATTCTTGCAAATGCCCTTTAACTTAAAGCCCAAGTTTTTTCCTGTCGCGGGAGACGATGCGGCGCGGCTCATCATTGCGGTGGACCAGCACGATGGGGTGGATACAGCGATGAAATTGTGCGCCGCGGTCTTGGCGGCTGTGTGGGCGCAAGAGCGTGATATCGCTGACGCCAGTGTGTTGCAAGCTATCTTGCAAGAACAAGGCATTGCCGCTGACCGCTGGCAAGCTGCCCTGGCCCCTGCCGCCCAAGATGCCTACATGGCTTACACCCGCAAAGCCATGGACGCTGGTGTATTTGGTGCCCCCAGCTATGTGGTGGAAGGCGAAATCTTTTGGGGTCAAGACCGGCTGGATTTTTTACAACGCCGCTTGCAAGCGGTTTGACATTCAAGGGAGATTTACATGGGACATTTCGTTCAATTGCGTGCCATCGACGGTTTTGCGTCACAGGCCTATTTTGCGCAACCCAAAACCGAGCCGCGTGGCGCAATCGTCGTTTTGCCCGAAATTTTTGGCGTCAATAGCCACATCCGCAACATCGCCGATGGCTTTGCCTTCATCGGTTTTTTGGCGATTGCGCCAGCCACGTTTTCTCGCGTGAAAAAAGACGTGGACTTGGGCTACACCTCGTCAGACGTCGAGGTGGGCCGTGCCTTGAAAAACCTCTCTGAAGGCCTGCCCCCGCCTGGCGTGATGGCCGACGTGCAAGCCGCCATCAGCCACGCTTCGCTTGCCACCAAAGGCAAAGTGGGCGTGGTCGGCTATTGTTGGGGCGGTCTGCTGAGTTGGCGTGCCGCCACGCAATTTGCCAATGTCAAAGCGGCGGTGACCTACTACGGCGGTGGCATGACCTTGGAGCCAGAGCTTCACAAAAAACCGCTGTGTCCCACGCTGTCGCATTTCGGTGCCAAAGATGGCTTGATTCCTTTAAGCACTGTGCAGGCCTTCAAGCAAGCTCAGCCTCAAGTTGAGGTGCATGAGTACGATGCGGACCACGGTTTCAATTGCGACCAGCGCGGCTCCTACAACGCCGCGGCCGCCGACTTGGCCCTAGAGCGCACGCTGGGCTTTTTCATCAAACACCTCGAAGGCTGAGCGGCTTTTAAGCGTCGCGCAATTTTTCAGCTGCTGCGATGGCGAAATAGGTCAGGACACCATCAGCGCCTGCGCGCTTGAAGGCCAATAGGCTCTCCATCATCACCGCGTCGTGGTCGAGCCAGCCGTTTTGCGCGGCGGCTTTGAGCATGGCGTATTCGCCTGAGACTTGGTAGGCAAAGGTGGGCAGGTGGAACTCGTCTTTGACGCGGCGTACGATGTCCAAGTAGGGCATGCCGGGCTTGACCATCACCATGTCCGCCCCTTCGGCAATGTCCATGGCCACCTCGCGCAGCGCCTCATCGCTGTTGCCAGCGTCCATTTGGTAGACCTTTTTGTTGCTCTTCCCCAAGTTGCCGGCAGAGCCTACCGCGTCGCGGAATGGCCCGTAAAACGCACTGGCGTACTTGGCGCTGTAGGCCATGATGCGGGTGTGAATATGCCCCTCTGCTTCTAGGGCTTGGCGAATGGCGGCAATGCGCCCGTCCATCATGTCGCTGGGCGCCACGATGTCCACGCCCGACTCGGCCTGCGTGAGCGCTTGTTGCACCAGCACTTTCACCGTTTCATCGTTCAAGATGTAGCCGGTCTCGTCCAGCCAACCGTCTTGGCCATGGCTGGTGAAGGGGTCGAGCGCCACGTCTGTCATCACGCCCAAATCGGGGAATTCTCTTTTCAGCGCCTGCACCACGCGCGGCACCAAGCCTTTGCGGTTGGTAGCTTCCATGCCGTCAGGCGTTTTCAAACTCGGGTCAATGACCGGAAACAAGGCCATGACGGGGATGCCCAATTTCACGCAGTGTTCTGCAACGGGCAGCAAAAGGTCGAGGCTTAAGCGCTCAACCCCCGGCATAGAGGCGATAGCTTGGCGTTTTTTCTCGCCATCGAGCACAAATACGGGGTAAATCAGGTCGTCTACCGTGAGATGGTTTTCACGCACGAGGCGGCGGGTGAAGTCATCGCGGCGCAAACGGCGCAGGCGGGTGGAGGGGAATTGGGTAGGTGTGGTCATGCCGAAATTGTGCCGCAAGGACAAGCTGGTTTATTGGGGTGAAACCCGAGGCCAGCGCTTCAACGGCTTGCCACTAAACTCAAGCCATGCTCTGGGTCAAAGCCTTTCACATCATTTTCGTGGCCAGTTGGTTTGCTGGCTTGTTTTATTTGCCGCGCATCTTTGTCAATTTGGCCATGGTCCCGCCCGATTCGGTTGCAGAGCGGGAACGCCTGCTGTTGATGGCGCGAAAACTCTTGCGCTTTATGACCATCCTGATGGTGCCTGCCTTGGGCTTTGGCTTGTGGCTGTGGTTGGGGTACGGCATCGGCGGCAACCCGCCAGCCGATTGGATGAGCCTTAAATTGGCCGTTGTCGTCCTGACATTGGGCTACCACCATTTGTGTATGCGCCACCTTAAGCACTTTGAGTCGGGCGAGGCTTCGCACTCCCATGTCTGGTACCGCTGGTTCAACGAAGCCCCTGTGCTGCTGATGGTGGCCGCTGTGCTGTTGGTGGTGATCAAGCCCTTTTAAGCGGACATGAAACCTTTGCAACGCAGCACCACGGCTTGGCCTTTGGCTTGGTTGTGCGTGGTGGTGATTTGTTATGCAAGTTTGTACCCTTTTGAAGACTGGCGTAACCAAGACATCGCGCCATGGTCTTTTGTCAGAGCCCCGTGGCCAAAATACCAAACCCTTTTTGATATGGGCAGCAATCTCTTTGGCTATATGCCCTTGGGTTTTTGGCTGAGTTTGGCCATGTTGCGCAGCGCCAAACCGCACTGGGCGGCTGTGCTGCTTGGCTTTTTGGGCGCTGTGGGCTTGTCTTTCCTGCTGGAATGTTCGCAAAGCTATTTACCTCAGCGTGTCCCCTCTCAAGTAGATTGGATGCTTAACAGCGTTGGCGGCTTGATGGGGGCGGTGTTGTCGGCTTGGTTGGAGCGGCGCGGCTGGCTTTACCGCTGGGTCCAATTTCGCAAGCGATGGCTTGTGCCTCACGCCAGCGGCAGCTTGGTCTTGATGGTTTTATGGCCGCTGGCTTTGTTGTTTCCAACACCTGTGTTTCTGGGCTTGGGCAATGTGGCCGAAAAATTGCTGACCATGATGGAGGAGTTGTGGCCACAGGCGATGTGGCCACCACAGCTCTCGCAAACTCTTTTTTCGTTTGGCCCTTTGCCAACTTGGTTGGAGATGCTGTGTATCGCCGGCAGTATGAGTGTGTCGGCTTTGTTAGGCATGGCGGTGGTGCGCGAGCCTTGGCAGCGCTTGTCTTGGGTCAGTTTGGTGGTGGTGTTAGCGCTTTTAAGCAGCACTTTATCGGCCTCTGTCACGTACGGTCCAGAGCACACCTTTTTTTGGCTAACGCCTTTGACTGCGGCTGGTTTAGGGCTGGGTTGGCTCAGCGCCTTGTTGCTGGTGAGATTGCCCGCTGAGGTTCTGATTCGCACCATGTTGCTGGTGCAGGTGGGTGTTCTTTGTTTGGTGAACTTGGTTCCGTCCAGCACGTACTTTGCCCAAACCGTTCAAACATGGGAGCTAGGAAAATTCATCCGTTTCCATGGCCTCACTGAGTGGCTGAGTTGGGGTTGGCCCTTTGCCCTATTGGTGTGGGGGGTGTTGCACCTGGTCAGCGACTCAAGGCATACCGAGGCCACCTAGAATCCCTCACATGACCGAAGACAGCTATTTCAAGCACCACGTATTTTTTTGCCTCAACCAGCGCGACGCGCCAGACGCTTGTTGCGGTAATCACCAAGCACAGGACGCTTGGAAGCATTGCAAAACCCAGGTTAAAGCCTTGGGTCTCAATGGCGCGGGGGGTGTGCGCGTCAACCAAGCCGGATGTTTAGACCGTTGTGCCGGTGGCCCTGTGTTGGTGGTTTATCCCGAAGCGGTTTGGTACACCTATGTGGACAAGCAAGACATTGATGAAATCATCAGTTCGCACCTTCAGCAAGGCAAACTGGTCGAGCGCCTGCAACTTGACCCTGATGTCGGTCGCTAGCTATGGCCACTGCTGCGCAAACGCTGTGGCTTGACCTGCCAGGCGGGCGTCACCAAGCCGTTTTAGAAAAAGCTGCCACCCCTGCCAAAGGCTTGGCCTATGTGGCCCACCCCCATCCTTTGTTTGGCGGAACCATGGACAACAAGGTGGTGCAGACTTTGTCACGCGCTTGTGTGCAATCGGGCTGGGATTGTTTGCGCTTTAATTTTCGTGGCGTGGGGCAAAGCGAGGGTGTGTTCGACGAGGGACTGGGCGAAACTGATGATGTCCTTGAGGCTTTGCGCCAACTCGCCCCCGAAGGCCCCTTGGTTTTGGCAGGTTTTTCATTCGGCGCGTATGTTGTTTGCCAGGCGATTTCGCGGCTGTGGCCCACACAGCGTTTAGAAAAAATTGTTTTGGTAGGTACAGCCGTCACCCATTTCAACCCCGCCCCTTTGCCAACAGAGTTGCACGACCAAACTTTGGTGGTGCACGGCGATAGCGACGACACCGTTGCTTTGTCCGCGGTGTTGCAGTGGGCCGCGCCCCAAGGCTTACCCGTGACCGTGGTGCCAGCGTGTGGTCATTTCTTTCATGGACAATTGCCCTTGTTGAAGTCATTGGTCTTGCTGCATTTGCGAGCATGAAAAGTATTTTTCTCTCTAGGTAAAGTTATGAATTTGTTGCGTGTGTGTGCGTGTTTCTTGGCGGTCTTATGCGCCAATGTGTTTGCCCAAATGCCAGAGCCCCCGGAAATTGCTGCTAAAGCGTATTTGTTGATCGATGTCACTGCTTCTCAAGTGCTGGCGCAGCGCCAAGCCGATGCCCCTGTTGAACCGGCTTCTTTGACCAAGCTGATGACGGCCTATTTGGTGTTTGATGCTTTGCGGGCTAAAAAAATCAGCCTACAACAAACCTTTTCAGTGAGCGAGGCTGCTTGGAAAATGTCCGGCTCGCGCATGTTCATCGACCCCAAAATGCAAGTACCGGTTGAGGACCTCATCAAGGGCATGATTGTTCAGTCGGGCAACGATGCCACCATGGCTTTGGCCGAAGGTGTGGGCGGCACCAAGGCGCATTTCGTGGCCATGATGAACGCGCAGGCCAAGGCTTTGGGCATGAATGCCACCAGCTACAAAAACCCCGAAGGTCTGACAGAAACGGGGCACATCACTACTGCGCGAGATTTGTCCATATTGGCCAACCGTTTGATGCTCGATTTCCCCAGCTTTGTGGGCTATTACGCTATACAAAAATACCGGTATCCCGGCACCCCTGCTGCCAACGACACCAACCGCAACCTGCTGTTGTTTCGCGATCCGACGGTTGACGGCCTGAAAACCGGCCACACCGATGCTGCCGGTTATTGCTTGGTGGCCACCGCCAAGCGTGACTTTCCCAACCTGACAGCCCGGCGTTTATTGGTAATTGTGCTTGGCGCCAGCAGCGAAAACGCTCGCGCCGAGGAGGCGCAAAAGCTGCTCAATTGGGGTTACACCGCCTATGACGGCATCAAACTGTTCGAAGCCAATCAAGCCGTTTTGACGCCATTGGTCTGGAAAGGTTTGGCCGATAGCGTGCCTTTGGGTCGTCCCCAAGCCATTGTGGTGGCAGTGCCACAAGGTCAGGCCTCTCGAATCAAAACTCAGGTGGTTCGCCCAGACCCCTTGTATGCACCCTTGCAACTGAACCAAACCGTCGCCACTTTGAAAGTTTATTTAGACCAAACCCCGTTGAGCGAAATGCCTTTGTTGGCGCTCAACCCTGTGCCAGAGGCCGGATGGTTTGGCAGAACCTATGACTCCCTTAAGTTATGGGTGAGGTAGGCGCTCGCTAACTTTTCAGCTTGCCAACCAAGTCAAGCCACTGCTATACTGTCAGGCTTTTCGGAATTAATCCGAACCACCTGTTTCAAACGTTGAAGGACGTTTTCAATGCCAACCATCAATCAATTGGTGCGCCACGGACGTGAAGTCGAGAAGACCAAGTCCAAGAGCCCTGCGATGCAAAACTCGCCCCAACGCCGTGGCGTTTGCACGCGCGTGTACACCACCACCCCTAAAAAACCAAACTCTGCGCTTCGTAAAGTTGCCAAGGTACGTTTAACCAACGGTTTCGAAGTTATTTCGTACATCGGTGGTGAAGGCCACAACCTGCAAGAACACTCTGTGGTCTTGGTTCGCGGCGGCCGTGTCAAAGACCTGCCCGGTGTGCGTTACCACATCGTGCGTGGTTCACTCGATTTGCAAGGCGTGAAAGACCGCAAGCAGTCACGTTCCAAATACGGCGCCAAGCGCCCCAAGGCTAAGTAATACCGGGTTTCCCGGTTCGGTTTAGGTGCTGTTCCCCGCGTGGCGCGGTGGTGCAGCGTAGTGGCCCGAAGCACAAAATTGTTTGTGTGGGTCGAGTAAGTGGGGGTCTTTTGGCTCCC
>Ga0209444_10000913_pt1 | contig 16321 bp, 11 predicted proteins | sample LauGreFaBDMM15DN_2_FD_188215 | JGI IMG/M metagenome (GOLD analysis project Ga0209444, IMG submission 188215) | Freshwater lake microbial communities from Lake Michigan, USA - Fa13.BD.MM15.DN (SPAdes) (version 2) | ecosystem: Environmental > Aquatic > Freshwater > Lake | place: Lake Michigan...
TGAAGATGGTCCGATCTTCATTGGCGAAGAAGCCTCCCTCGCAAGGCGGTGATCGCACCGTTTTCAAATCGGCCCTTTCTGTGGTTTTCGAAACGGTACCGACAGCCGTGGGCCAGAACTTACTCGAACCAGCTGTTACCCAGCCGGAATCGGCGTTTTTAGCAATTTTTCCAGACTGGGATGCTAAAACGGGGAGTGGAATTTCCACTCCCCGTGTGCTTGGTACGCCCGGCAGGGCGCACTCTCTAATGGGCTGACATCCTGAGGAGCCCTGAGCAGTCCTAACCCGGAGATCTGCCTAGCTCCAAACCAACTGATCGGTGGCGTCAGGCTGCAATCAACGCCAAAGCAGCTTCGGCCATCTTGGGACCTGTCATGCCGTGCTTGATGTAGAGCTCTTCTGCCAAGTAGGCGCTTTGGCCAAATTCACCGTGGATGCCCAGACTCGTGACTCGATGGCTAATGCCCGTGCGGCTCAGGGCGTGGCTCACTTGCGCACCCATACCGCCGACAATCTGATGGTCTTCAATGGTGACCAAGCGACCACCGCACCGGCGGACAGCCGCTCCGATGGTCTCGATGTCCACTTGGTTGATGAAGGGGTTGTTGATGACCGTGGCCGTTTTGCCCTGGGCACGGAGCAGTTTGGCGGCCTCCAGGCACTTGCTGAACAGTACGCCACTGCCGACAAGCACGACGTCTGATCCTTCTTCGATAACTTGCGCCTTGCCCCAGGTATAGGTGGCTCCAGGGACCCATTCGACTGGGTAGTTTTCGCGGCCGACAAAGAATATCACGCTTTCTCCATCACGGCCGGCTGCGCGTTCGTCTCCGATGCGGCGGATGGCCGCATCCATGAACGCTTCGGCTTCCTTGGCGCAGCTGGGAGCAACCACTGTGGTGTGCGGGATTGAGCTGACGGCTGCCAAATAGGTGGTTGCCTGATGGCTCGCACCGTCGGCCGCATCTTGAAAGCCAATGTGGGAAAACATGGCGATGACCGGGGCCTGGGATAGGGCCGCCATGGTCAAAGGAAGGTTTCCTTTGGTGACACCAAACTGCCCAAACGTGTCGACAATGGGAATGAAGCCGACCTTTGAAAGGCCCGCCGCAACGCTGATCATGTTGGACTCGGCGATGCCGACCTCAATGAAACGTCCGGTGGCCTTCTGGAAGGTGCTGATACCAGTGGATCCTTGGACGTCGGAACTCACCGAATAGACGGGGTAGCCTGCCTGAGCCGCCAGAATGGCTCCGGCCGCCAAACCCGCCTGAACTTTGTCTTTCTTAACGGACGGGGCGGCTGTGGCCGGAGCGGGGGCTGCCGCGGCAGCTGCAGCTTTGGCTATCTTCTCAGATTCCTTCTTTTCCCAGTCGCTGCGGAGCACCTGCCCCCAGGCCAAAAGGTCGGCCGGGGCTGTGTCGCCTTGATAAATCTCGGTGAGCCACTCGAGGATTTTCTCGCCACTGACCAGAGGAAATCCGTGTCCGCCGGCGGCATTCTGCTCGGTGGCTTTGATGCCGTATCCTTTGATGGTCTTGAGCCAGATGCACACGGGTTTTTCAGGGTGTGCGGTCGCATCCGCGATCGCCTGCTCAATGGCGGTGTAGACCAGCTGGAGGTCATGCCCCTTCTCGATTTTTCGAACATCCCAACCCAGCGGAGCCATGGCCTCAAAGGAGGGTTGCATGGAAAACGAATCCGCCGTGATGCGTCCCGACAGTTTGGTGTCGTTGTCGGAAATAATCATGACGAAGGGGTTGACTCGCCCCTTGCCAGCCAGACCCGGGATGGCCGCAAAGGCCTCTTTGGCTTCACCCTCCATGGAGGCTCCGTCTGACATTAGAAGCACAGTGACTCGCTTGTTGCCGGCCAGTTTGTCTCCGATGGCCAAGCCTTGGGCTTGGCCAATCGAGGAACCCAGTGGTCCGTTGGACAAAAGAACTCCCTCGGGGTTGAGATGCGATTCGCCGTGGCCGGTCAGCTTGGATTGGATGCTTCGGAAACCCTTCAGGGTCTCTGGAGTCATTCCGTCAAAACCATAATTTGCGCGGATGGCATAAATGCCGTTCTCCGCATGCCCGGCGTCGTTGACGAAGTTGTAGGATTCGTGCCAGGGGCGATCCGAGGCCGCGAAGAGCACACCATGGACAGCGGAGCTGACCTCGGCGAAGGCCGCCGGTCCACCCCAGTGGCAGGCGGCACCGCCAACAACTGCATGAACATCCATGAGCGCGACCAAGGCCCGAGTTGCTCGAGGATCGGCCAGGGTGACGGTTTTTCCGGACCGATCCTGGACCTGAGCAGTGTAGCGGGGGAGTCCCGGAGTTGGTGCCAAACGGGATTTCAGGATCTGAGGGCGGAGTGAAGGCAGCTCAACTTGAGCGACGACGGACGTATCAGCGGCCATAAATTCGGTTGAAAATCGATATCAGTGGGCGGGGGGAGTCCCGCAAACATTTGAAAAGGCTACGGGGGTAAACTGAAATGGGAAGGCACTTTTTGTCCTTCTGACCTTTGGCTGCCTAATGGGTTGCAATACAGAGATCCCACAAAGAGCTTTTTCCCATTAGCTGTGTCGGCCATGATTTCGGGCATGTCAGGTCTTATCGCCATCGTGGGCCGTCCCAACGTCGGCAAGTCCGCGCTCTTCAATCGAATCGTAGGTCGCCGCATCGCTATTGTTCATGATCAACCCGGTGTCACTCGGGACCGTGTAATGGCCGAGGCCGAATGGCACGGTCGCCCCTACACGCTGGTGGACACGGGCGGTATCGGGTTGTTGCGCCGGGAAAAAGCCGCTGATGTGATCACCGCTGCCGCATTGCTGCAGGTTGATTTGGCCATCGAGGCGGCGGACGTGATTCTGTTGGTCGTCAACGTTCAGGAGGGCATCGTCCCGTTGGACCAAGAGGTGGCCAAGAAGCTGCGTACGATTCAGAAGCCAGTTTTGGTGGTGGTGAACAAGGCCGATAACTATCAGGCAACCGCCGGTGCAACAGAGTTCGCAGCGCTGGGTTTCGAGCGAATCTATCCGGTCACCGCCATTCATGGGAATGGTATTGAGGATCTGATGGATGCGGCCGTCGCTGGTCTGCCCCAGTGGAGCGCCGAATCAAAACCGGCTGAAACCGATGAGGTCGATGCGGATGGGGCTCCCGTGGCGCTTGAAGAAGGAGAAGAGGGTGAAGCTTTGCCGCGTCGCCGGCGAGACGGTCCGAAGCGCTTGGCCATCGTTGGCCGCCCGAATGTCGGCAAGTCTTCGATTATCAACCGGGTGACCGGATCGGATCGGGTCATCGTTAGCGAAATCCCTGGGACTACCCGCGATGCGGTCGACGTTCCTTTCGAGGTGGTGACCGAGGCTGGTCGTGAACAGTACGTACTGGTGGACACCGCCGGTGTTCGAAAGGCACGACGCATCGACAACAGCATCGAATATTTTTCTGTTGAACGAACCAAGGGCGCCATCGCTCGCTGCGATATCGCCGTCCTGGTGATTGACGCGATGAGCGGGATTACCGAGCAGGACAAAAAGATTGCCGACGTGATCGTCGAACAGCGACGCGCCTGCATCGTGGTGGTGAACAAGTGGGATCTTGTGTCCGAGGACGTGCGGAAAGCTCGCGAGCAAGAGATCGAGGTTCGAGAAGGTAAGAATCGGGACCGCGACGATCGGCAGAAGCGCTTGACCACCCTAGCAGAGTTCGGTCAGTGGGTTCAGGATCGACTATTTTTCCTCGATTACGCTCCGGTTATCTTCACTTCCGCCAAGGATGGGTTCCAACTGGACCGTCTGTTAGAGGCAGTACGCTACGTCTCCAGCCAGTTGAAGCAGAAGGTCCCCACGGCCATTCTGAACCGGACTCTCAATGACTCCATTGAACGCCGACAACCGGTCAGCGACATGGGGCATCGGCTGAAGTTCTACTACGCGACTCAAGTGCGGCAGGCACCTCCGACGTTCCTGCTCTTCGTGAACCGGAACGAATTGTTCAGTTCTCAGTACATGAAGTACCTCACGGGCGAAATGAGGAAGGCCTTTGGTTACGAGGGTTGTCCCATCTTGTTAGTGCCCAAGCCGCGTCCCAAAACCATCGAGTCGGTCCGGAGATTCCGCAAACAGCCCTTTGCTCACAAACGTGAGGGCGGTGAGCGGCAGTTGTCGCCGCTCGCAGAACGCGCGGTGGCCCGAAAGGCGGCCCGGTCGGAGAACCCAGCCCCTGGCAGGGGGGGGCCAAGGTCGTCTAGTCGTCCAGGAACCAAACCAGCGTCTTCGAGTTTCAAGACAGCAAAACCGGGAAGACCGGAGGCAACAGCCTTGAACACAAGGGCTTCGAGCCCATCAAGCCGTTTCGACAAGGCACCCGGTGTTCGCCCGCTCAAGAGTGAGGGCTGGAAGAGCGAGGGTCTTAAGCCTACCGGTCGTAAGCCAGCCGAGGGACGACCTTCCGCCGAGCGTCGTAAGTTAGCCGACGGCCGTAAGCCTACCGGACGTTCGTCCGCCGAGGGCCGCCCGTCCGCCGAGCGTCGTAAGTCAGCCGACGGCCGTAAGCCTACCGGTCGTACGTCCGCCGAGGGCCGCCCATCCGCAGAGCGTCGTCCGTCAGCCGACGGCCGTAAGCCCGCCGAGCGTAAATCAGTCGAAGGTCGTAAGCCTACCGAACGGAAGACAGTTGTTCGGAAACCTACAGGACGAGACGCCGCGGATCGAAAGCCCGCGGGTCGTGGGCGCTCATTTCGTAGTTAAAGGGAAACCCGCAACTCCTCAGCCAAGGGCCAAAAAAGAAGCCTTTGGCTGAGTGGGGTGGCGCCGAAGGTTTCTGGCCTGATGATGCTAAATGGCCGGTACCATTCGCCTAAACAAAATGGGGAGCCAAACGGGGTCTAGAACTCCGCTCGGGCTCCCCCATTTATCTGGTCGATCCGTGCCTGATCGCTTCGGCGGGATCGCTAAGACGGGATCGTTGAGACCAGTCTCTCAGGCGGCCCGACGGCCCGACATCATGAAGTCTAGGTAGGTGCTCAGGCGGGACTTCATTTCGAGGCGTGAAACGATCGCATCGATCATCCCGTGCTTCATGAGGAACTCCGCCGTCTGGAAGTCCGGAGGTAGTTCTGACTGGGTGGTGGCCTCGACCACACGGCGGCCGGCGAAACCAATGGTCGCTCCCGGTTCTGCCACGATGAGGTCTCCCACACTGGCATAACTGGCCATGACGCCGGCAGTGGTGGGATCCGTCAGAACACTAATGTAAGGCAACCGCTGTTTGGCCAGGTACGCGAGTGCTCCGCACGTTTTAGCCATCTGCATCAAGCTGAACATACCCTCATACATGCGAGCTCCACCGCTGGTGGATACGATGATCAGGGGAATGCCTCGATCAGTGGCTGTCTCGATCAAACGGGTGAGTTTTTCTCCCACCACCGAGCCCATGGACCCGCCCAGGAACTGAAAATCCATGACCCCCAGAGCCACCCGGTGCGTGCCGAGCATGCCGACACCGGTGACCACGGCGTCTTTAAGCATGGACATCTTTTTTCGATAGGCGGCGAGCTTGGCCTCGTAACTGGCTGCTCCCGTGAACTTGAGGATGTCCACGCTTTCCATCGAAGCGTCCATTTCTTCGAAGGAGCAGGTTTCCACCATGGAATGGATGCGCTCCCGAGAACCGATCTTGAAGTGGTAGCTGCACTTCGGACAGACCTTGAGATTGCTGTCTAGGTCCTTGTCATAGATCAAACCCTCACATTTAGGGCACTTGCTCCACAAACCCTCGGGAATATCCCGCTTCTTGGACTTGGAGGTCAGCTTGGGCTTGGTGAGGAATGCAGTATCAGCGGCATCGTGGGTCGGAGGAGTGACTGCAGGCTCGACCGGATCGACTGGATCGACGCCGATCGCCTTTTTGCGGATGACTTTGGTGGCCATGAACGGGGAAACGCTCCTCAGGGAGGCGTTACTTCGGGGGATTTCCTACCACCGACTTGTGTGGAAAGCCAGCGCGAGTAACACCCGACGGATGGGTGGTCGAAACTTCAGCGCGCTCGTGTAAGACCCGGGGCCGACTTACACGGCGCCTTTGAGTCCCTGGGCGAGGGTGGCTGCTGTATTTTTCTAAGGTCACGTATTTATTCAGAGCGACCATCGGCCTTATTCGGCCTTATCGTCTCGGTAGCGGTCGTGGGGAGGTCTTTGAAAAACCCTGGGCCGCCATCCATTGATGAACCCTCTTTTTAAAGTCAAAGGCCTCATAGCCCTGCTCGGAGCCGTCGCCGCGTGGGCAGCCACTCCGGAGTGGCCCGAATGGCGTGGGCCAGGCGGGCAGGGGTATGCTTCCTCAAAAGCCCAACCGCCGACCCGATGGAGTGAGACCGAAGGCGTCGTCTGGAAGGCCTCGATTCCAGGCCGTGGTTGGTCCTCTCCGGTGATCGATGGTCAGCAGATTTGGCTCTCGACGGCCCATGAGACTGCTGCCAAAGCCGAGGACGTGAAACGGCGTTTGGGCGCCAACACCGCGGACCAACCGCTGGTCCTTTTGCAAAAGGTTGATTTGCACGCCCTTTGCGTAGACCGCAACACGGGCAAAATTTTGAGGGATATCCGCCTGTTTTCGGAGCAGGAGCCCCAATGGGTTCATGAACTCAACAGTTATGCCTCGCCAACTCCGGTCTTGGAATCGGGCCGCGCCTATTTCCACTTCGGCACCTTCGGCACCGCCTGTTTGGACACCCGATCCGGAAAGGTTCTCTGGACCAATACCAGCCTTCACATCATGCACGAGAATGGTCCCGGTAGTTCTCCGATTTTGTGGAAGAACCGGTTGATCTTCCACCTCGATGGCAGCGACAGCCAATCGATCGTGGCACTAGACACGGCAACCGGTCGATTGGCCTGGCAGACGCCTCGTTCCGGGGAATTGGCCACCAACCCGCAACTCAAAAAATCCTACGCCACACCGGCCATCATCAAGCTGGGAGGACGCGATCAATTAATCTCCCAGGGAGCCGATTGGCTGTATGGCTACGATCCGGCGAGCGGGCGCGAACTCTGGAAGATCCGCTACGGGCAATTGGGCTTCTCCCTCTCATCACGCGCTGTCTTTGGTGGCGGCACGATGTACCTCAGCACGGGCTTCATGAAGCCGGAGATTCACGCCATCCAACTGGATGCCCAGCCCCAGCCGGTTCACCGGTGGAAGTATTCGAAGGGAGCTCCGACCATGCCCTCGCTCTTGCTGGTGGGAGAGGAATTGTACTTTGTGTCGGACTCCGGAGGCTTCTTCACCTGCCTCGATGCCCGCACCGGGGTTGAACAGTTTCGTGAGCGCTTGGGCGGCAATCACAACGCCTCGCCGCTGTACGCTGGAGGTCGGATCTACCTGCCCAGTCGCGAAGGAAGCGTGATGGTTATCGAGCCTGGGCGGCAATTTCATCCCGTCGCTACCAACACAGTGGCAGGCAAGATCATGGCCACGCCCGCGGTGGTGGGGCGATCGATCTTCATCCGGACCGACCATTCTCTGTACCGGATCGAATCCGCCAACCGATGAATCCGATGGACCCTTCAGGACACTTAGGTGAGCCATCCGAAGGCCAATTCCCTCAGGCCTTGCCCCCAGCCGAGGCTCAGGTCATCGCCGACACCCGTCTCTGGTTGGAGCGGGCCGTGATCGGCTTGAACCTTTGTCCCTTCGCCCGGGCAGAATACGTTCGAAACCGCATCGCCTTTAGAGTCACAGAGGCCGCGACGCCGGAAGCCCTGTTGGGTGAATTGCAGGCCGCCCTGCTGGAGTTGCTGGCCACCGAGCCTTCGAAGATCGAGACCACATTACTCATTCACCCACGCGTGCTTCAGGAGTTTCTCGACTACAACGAGTTTCTGGGTGAGGCCGATGCGCTGCTCTCCCGAATGAACCTGGAGGGAGTCTTTCAGATCGCCAGCTTCCACCCCCGATATCAGTTCGCCGGTGAAGATCCTGCCGACATGAGTCATTTCACCAACCGCTCCCCCTTTCCGATGCTTCACCTTTTGCGAGAGGCCTCCGTCGAACGGGCCGTGAGCAGTGGCGAGGATGCCGCAACCATCGTGGCCCGGAACTTGGAGACTGTCCGCGGCCTGGGTTCAGAGGGGTGGAAACGACTCGGATTGGCCAATACTTCGGACGGCCACTGAATACGGATGGGAAAACCCTCTGGTGGTGGGCTGAGTCCCTTTAGTCAGTGGGATGCAGTCCATCGGGCCCAGTCCGTCTTGGGCCAATGTTGGGCTTTCCAAATAGAGCTTGCCCGGTATGTTGCCCGCTCCCGTAGCGGAGACGGATCGGACTCAAAAAGGTTCGACCGCTTCCCTTCGGTTCTGCACCACGATGGACGCCCCACACATTCGCAATTTCAGCATCATCGCCCACATCGACCACGGGAAGACCACCCTGTCGGACCGATTGCTCCAGACGACGGGGACTGTCGAAGATCGGACGCTCCAAGCCCAGCACTTGGATGCGATGGACTTGGAGAAGGAGCGGGGCATCACCATCAAAGCCCATCCGGTAACGATGTACTACGTGGCCAAGAATGGAGAACGCTATGAGCTGAACCTGATCGACACCCCTGGACATGTCGACTTTGCCTACGAGGTCAGCCGTTCCCTGAGTGCCTGCGAAGGAGCTCTGGTCATCATCGATGCGGCTCAAGGTGTGGAAGCTCAGACCGTGGCCAATGTGCATCTGGCCATGAAGCAGGGCCTGACGATCATTCCGATCATTAACAAGATCGATCTGCCGCATGCCAATATCCCGATGGCCAAGCAGCAGTTGGAGGAGATTTTGGCCATTCCAGCTGAGGACGCCATCTTAGCCAGTGCTAAGGAAGGCATTGGTATTTCAGACATTCTGGAAGCAATCGTTCATCGTTTGCCTGCACCGAAGCCGACCGAGGCAAAATCGTTCCAGGCGTTGATTTTCGACAGCTACTTCGACACTTACAAAGGTGTGGTGATCTTGGTCCGGGTGACCAACGGGGCCCTGAAGCCGGGCATGATGGTCAAGTTGCTGCACTCAGGGCGGACAGTTGAAATCAAGGAGGTTGGCTCCTTCAATCCCAAGCCGTACACCCGCGATGAATTGACGGTGGGCGAGACCGGCTACATCACGGCCAATATTAAGACCCCGCGCGAAGTGAAGGTGGGTGATACCATTACCGATCCGCGCAATCCGTCGACCGAGCTCCCTGGCTTTCAAGAGATTCATCCGATGGTGTTCTCGGGCATCTACCCGATTAACACGGCCGACTACGAGGGGCTTAAGGTCAGCATCGCCAAGCTGCAGTTGAACGACTCAGCCCTGACCTTCCAGACTGAAAGCTCGGCAGCGTTGGGTTTCGGACTCCGGTGCGGTTTCCTCGGACTTCTCCACATGGAGATCGTTCAGGAGCGCCTCCGCCGCGAGTTCGACATGGACATTATCGCCACCTACCCGAGCGTGGTGTATCAGGTCCACATGACCGATGGGACGGTCAAGCAGGTGGACAATCCCGCCTTCATGCCCGATGTCACCTACATCGAGACCGTCATGGAGCCCATCGTGAAGGCCTTCGTCATTACGCCGGGTGAGAACCTGGGCGACATCATGGGGCTGATTTCCGAGAAGCGCGGGTTCATTAAGAACACCGAAACCCTCGACACGCGGCGGGTGATGCTGACCTGCCGGATCCCGATGAACGAAATCCTCATCGACTTCCACGACCGCATCAAATCCATCACCCGAGGCTACGGGTCGATGGATTATGAACCGGATGGATTGGAAGCCAGTGACATGGTGAAACTGGACATGATGGTCAATGGAGAGGTGATGGAAGCCTTCTCCAGTTTGGTTCATCGATCCAAGGCTGAGGCTCGGGGGCGCAACTTGGCGGCCAAGCTCAAGGACGTCATTCCGAGGCAGCAGTTCCAGATCGCCATCCAGGCAGCCATTGGCAGCAAAATCGTTTCTCGTGAGTCGATCAGCGCCATGCGCAAGGACGTGACGGCCAAGTGCTATGGCGGCGACATCAGCCGTAAGCGCAAGCTTCTGGAGAAGCAGCGAGAGGGCAAGAAGCGCATGAAGTCCGTCGGTTCAGTGGACATCCCGCAGGAGGCCTTTATCGAGGTGCTCAAGACGAACTAAGGCAGTTTGGGTCCAATGAAGGTGCAACCCCCGATTTTTCAAAAGAGACGGGGTGGGTCTTGGCAGTGTTTAGGGCCGTCTTTGGGCGTGACCCTCATCGAACTGCTGTGCGTGATGGGAATCATCGGCGTTCTCATGACGATGATGGCCCCGGCGGCCCTCAAAGCCTTGAAGAAGGCCCGCCAATTGAGTGGCGAAATCGAAGCGCCTGCGTTTCAGGAGGAAATCCAGCGTAAGTACACCCCCTACCGATTAGCCAACCCTCAGCACCCCACGCTAGATCGGAATGGGTTCATTGCGGCCTGCGGTCTTAGTTTCAAGGCGACTGCTTGGTTGAAGAGCAGTGAGGTGAGGTTCTTTGACTTCAGCGCTGCTTCGGCTCCGAGCACCGTGGTGATCGAGCAGAGATTTAAAGTTATCCCCAACCGACCAACGGTTACAGTCTATACCGTGATGGATTTGCTGTTGCCTGAGCCTCAGTGAAGCACAGCTCAGTGGGTGCACCTTTACCGCAGCCGGCGCAGGGTCATTTGCGGCGCAGTGGAGCCACAAAAAGGGGACGGCAGCGTAAAACCCTCGCTGCGCCCCCTTCTTTGGATTCGGTCTTTAGATCTTCCGAGCGATTGAGGCGAAGTCGTACACCGTCTCCACCGTGAGCGACCTGCTGTTGCCGGAGCTGTAGTGACCTGGCTCCGGGATCGCGCAAAAAAAGGTCTGCGGTGGCCGTGCCACTTCGCAGGTCCTATTGGATGTCCCGGATGCTCCGTATGGGCTCAGGCGAAGTCGTACACCGTGACCTTCTGCCACAATGCGCGGCAGTGTTCGACGAACTTCAAATGTTCGGGATGGATCTGGTACTCATCTTGGGCCTGCTTGCTGGGGAAGATCAGGTTCAAGGCCACCTGATAGGATTGATCCACCACCGGACGCGGGCTGCCAACCATCCGGCCCATGTGAAATTGGATGACGCCCGGGATGGGCCTCAGGTACTTCTCGCCACCGGCAATGAGTTCATCGGCGGCTTTGGGGTTGGCGGGGTCGGTCCAGAAAATGACGACGTGAGAGAACTGGCTTGCAGGTGTGCTCATGGAGTTGAAATTAATCGGTCACATTCGGCTGAACCACAGGGACTGAAATCCCTAAGGCGTACCGTTGGCGAATGCTGGTCTCAGCCGACCCTCGATGCCAAGAAAATGGTCGCAGGCCTATTTATTCGTCGGCTGGGCGAAGGCGGCTGATTCACGGGCGGCTCTGGTCTCCAATCCGGGTTTCTGGAGAAAACCGCAATCGCGGAACCATTCGATGAAGCGGTCCTGCCATTTGCCGAAAGGGATGCCATTGCGATCAGCAAGGCCTGCCGACATTCGGGAACCGTCCGGAAGGGCCTCGCCCGGATGACGTCCATGGCCATACAAGTGCATCTCTACATTGGGAACACCGGCTCTGAGCATGGCGTCGTAGTATTCGAGGGCCCAGATGGCGTGGCCGCGGTCTCCTGAGCCCGGGCAGGTCACAAACGCGGGCGGAACGTTTCTGGGGATTTCGGGATGCGCTCCGCGGGCGAAGGGGGAAGGGCCGGGATAGACCAGTACAGTGAAGTCGGGGCGCGAGGAAATAGTGCCCATCGGGCCGTTGGTCTGGGTGCGATCAAACTCCGGGTAAAACAGTGCGGCGGGCGCCGACAGTTCAGCGCCTGCCGAGAAACCCATGATGCCAATGCGTTTGGGATCAATGTTCCAACGCGCCGCGTGGGCGCGAACCAGCCGGATGGCCTGAAGGGCGTCATTCACCGCGTGTTTCTGGACATCGTACCCGTCGGCCCGCAGGCGGTTGCGCAATATGATGGTGCTGACCCCGTATTGGTGGAAAAACGGAACAAAGTCGGCACTTTCTGAACCCACGTTGAGCGTCCGATGCCCTCCGCCGGCGGCAAGGATCACGGCCGCACCCGTGTTGAGCCCTCCCTCGACCGTGTGCACCTCGATGGAAGGGTTGTGGATGTTGGTGATCCAACTAATCCGCCCGGCCACCGACTTGCTCAAGTTGTAGTGTTCAGCCTCGCGCACCCGGCTGGCGTTGAGTTGAGTGGAATCCGGCGGATACAAAGGAATGACAATTCCGCCCTGGACGATGGGTTGCGGGGCGTAGGGCTCCGCGTTGGTGGGTCCTGGGCGGGGAACGCCCAAGGGGGCTGGCACATCAACGGATTGCGCCACCAGGGAAGGGGTACTCCAGGCGCCGATGCAAACCAGGACGCCGCCGAGGTGCCGCAAGAAGGAGGAAAGTGGCATGAGTTGAGCAATTAGGATGATCCGTTGCCCAACAGCGATCAATGGCTGTGAGCGTTTCAGTGGTGAACAACTCGGTGCCAGGATTTGAATTCGTGATCATCAGTCCGGGGTTGCTGACCCGTGCAACGCGTGATCCAGCATTCGAGGTGCGGCGAAAAACCGATGTGTTCTAGGGAGGATGTTACACCATATTGATTTAGTTTTCGGTTCGTTTTTTTCGAGCGATAAGAGATGCATCCGAAACAACGTGGCCGTCGGATAATAAAAAAATCTCCATGGACCGGTGCTGGCAGCTATCGATATCTGTCGGATCGCCGCTAGGTTTCCAATACACAACACACGCTCACTTCGATACGCAGGGCGCTCATCGCTGAGCGTCAAACAGCAAATCCCGATCAATTCTAGCCATGATGGTGATGTTGTCTCCTTGTCCTAGCCGTCCTGATCTGGCCGGTGGCGTTCCGTGGCCCTCTGCAGTTCGCAGTTGGCTGGCCGCGATGTTGCTGGCCTGTCTGATGTCGGGTCGGGTGCTGGCCGGGCCGCTCGAGGTGCTGGCGACCGACCCGCTGGGATGGCTCGGACTCCGCTCCTCGGACGCGACCAACCGAGTCCAAACTCTTCAGGTGTCCGGCGACCTCGCGACCTGGAAGGAGGCGGCCGTGTTCCATGGCGGGAGCTTCGAGTTCCGCGATCCTGCCGCCCCCACCCAGACGGTTCGCTTCTACCGGGTCGCCTCGCGGTCGAAGACCAGCGCCGACGATGGACGCAACCAGTTGCAGGCTGTGGACGATCCGTTCCTGGTTCGCCCGATAGCCGGGCTGTTCGAGAACCCCATCTACTGGGCCAAGTTCACGATCCTGCGCGAGGATTCCACTCGGGTCTGGTTCCAAGATTCGCAGCGATACCGCTTCCATCACGACTATGCGCGCCTTCGGTTAAAACCGTTCCTCGGCATGAGCCGTGCGGAGTTCGATCTGAGTACCCTGCAGGCGTCCAACCATCTGGCCGTTCTCGGCGCCGTGCTGGTCCCTGGGGATGGACGCCCGGAATACGGCATTCAGATTGTGGGCCAGCAGCCCTGGCCCAGGGATGAGGTGCTGCACTGGCTGCGGCTTGTACGGGCTGCGGTCCGGGCCCCGGTCGGAACGCAGGTGTGGTACCTACCCACCCCGGAACAGGCGACCGCGGCCGAGTTTGACCGGGAGGCCTTCGCCACCGCCGGCTTCGCGATCGGCTCCGTCGAGCGCTGGCTCTCGCAAGATGCCATCTACTCCGAAGGATGGGCGGTGGGTCGCCTGACTTGGGTCCCGGCGGCCGAGATCCCCGCGGCCAGGACGTCGGGCAGGCTCCGGTCGACCGACATCCTGCTGACCGACCGCGTGCCCGCTGAACTACCGCCCTTGGCGGGCATTCTCACCCTAAGTCCCTCAACACCGAACTCACATGTCGCCCTCCTGGCCCAGGGCGATGGCATCCCCTTCGTGTGGTTCGCCGATGCGGCCGAGCGAGAGCGGTTGCGCGGGCTCGTTGGCCGCGAGATCGCGCTGCGCACCCAGCAGGGCTTCGGCGCCACCGCCACCGTGCTCGACTTAGGGGCCGGCCTTGCGGGGACCCTGCGCGAGGAGTTGTTGGCGCTGAAACAACCCCGGCCCATCGCCTACGTGCCTCGGCAGACGCTGGGCTCGATCACCAACCTTACGACCCTGTCCCCGGCGGACATCCGCTGGGTCGGCGGAAAGGCTGCACACTATGGCTTGTTGCGCGTGGCTGTGCCGTTGAACTCCCAGCCGGCCATCGCCTTGACCTTCGACCTGTGGGATCAGTTCCTTTCCCAGGTCTTGCCTTCCGGTCGAACCCTCCGGGCCGAGATCGACGCGCAGTTGGTTGGCCTCGATCGGAACCCCGAGATTGCGGTGCTCGCGCCTAGGCTGGAAGCCCTCCGTCGGACCATCACCCGTGACGCTCGATTCTCAGCGGCGCAGCAGGCGGCCGTCCTCGGGGCCTTAGCGAACGCGGGCTTCGATCCCCGCCGGAAGGTGCGCTTCCGCAGCTCGACCAATGTCGAAGACGGCGAGGAGTTCACCGGGGCGGGTTTGTACGACAGCTTCAGCGGATGTCCCTCCGATGACCTCGACGCCGATGCCGCCGGCCCCTGCGGTTGTGATCCGTCCGAGCCGGAGGAGCGCGGCGTCTTTCGGGCCATCCAGCGCGTCTACGCCAGCTTTTACAACGACAACGCCTTCCTTGAGCGGTGGCGCCGGGGTGTCGTCGAGGCCGAGGTCGGCATGGCACTGCTCGTTCACTATTCTTTCCCCGACGAGATCGAGATGGCCAACGGGGTGGCCACCGTCACCTGGGATGCCTCGTTCGGCAGCGTGTCCTTCAATGGCAAGCTGGTCTCCCAGGCTGGAGCCGAGTCGGTCACCAATCCGGATGGAACCACTCGGCCCGAGGTCGTTGACTTCTACCAATCCTGGGGCTCCATGTCGCTGGCCCTGCGCCAATCTTCCTCGAGGGTTCCGCTGGGCGCCTACGTGATGCCGTGGGAGGGCGACTACCGCCGTCTGGTCGGTCTGCTCGAGTCGGTCGCCAAGGAGTACGCGCGCCGGAATCCTACCCGCAAACGCTTCGCCCTCGACTTCGAGTACAAGCGGGTGCAACCGGGCCGTCTCGAGCTGAAGCAGGTGCGCCCGTTGCCGTTGGCCGATGAGCGAGCCCCGGCGACGACCACCTTCCTGATGCCCAGCGTCGAAACGTTCGTGGTGGAGGAGGGCGAATACTCAAGCGTCTTCGCCAAGCACCGTCTCAAGTGCCAGCTGCGGCTGGCGACCCAGGCCCGCCGGTTGACCACCGTCGGCTTGGCCACGCCGCCCTTCACCGCCGTCACTTGGGACGCCTCACACCTTGGCACCGGCTGGATCCTGACCAACGACCTTGCCAATTGGCCGGGATTTGCCCACGCGCTGTCGGCGGACCAGACGAGGGACTCTTGGGTGGCGGGTTCCGGAAGTTTGCGCCGCACCCTCGGCCTGCTGATCGACTGGCGGCGTTCGTTCAAACCGCCCGAATCCGCCTGGGTCACCCTTCTCGACGGATCGGTGAGTCTCGAGGCCACTTACGACCTGCCGCAGCCCGAGTTAACCTGGGAAGGGCCCAGCACGGTCACCAACGAAACAGTCCGACTCGTTCCGCTGCGCCGCCCGCCAGGCCCCGGGACGCTCCCGCAATCACGGACGCTTTCACGTACCGGTGGCTTGCGCGTCGAGACCCGGTTCCTATGGCCCCCGGAACCCCAGGGTCCGACGGCCGGATACACCGCACCCAATCTCGGCTTTGTTGAGACGCGCATCATTGGCCTCACCTCCGAACCGCTGATTCTGAGGAGCGGGGTAGCCCAGACTTACTCTGCAGGGCACCACAACTTCTCCGAGACCTTCCTGTTCGAGCCAGCGTTGGATCCCGGAGTGTCCGCCGCACAGCGGGCCGAGCTTGAGGCGGCCGGCATCCGGCAACTGGTGGCAGAGAAAGGCTTTTTCGAGGGAAGTCTGTTCTGGGTGGTCGGTCCTGAGGGCAAGCTGCGCAAGTTCTGAGACTCAGGCATGGGGCAGGGCTGCGTTCGCAGGTGCCTTCGGGTGACCGGCATTCGCAACCCTCAGGGCGATTTTGACGACTGTGAGGAGCTTCAGAACACATTCCGCGATCGGGTATCGCGAGCGGATAGCTCTCTGAGCGACGACCCGACACAGCCTCGAAAATGGAGTTTTCATGCGAATGCCCTTGTCGAGGGTAGAGGGATAGAACTCCAAGCCACCGCGGACCTGTGGGACATCGAAGGTGATGCGACCCACGCGGGTGGAGAGAGACTT
>Ga0209444_10000914_pt1 | contig 16318 bp, 6 predicted proteins | sample LauGreFaBDMM15DN_2_FD_188215 | JGI IMG/M metagenome (GOLD analysis project Ga0209444, IMG submission 188215) | Freshwater lake microbial communities from Lake Michigan, USA - Fa13.BD.MM15.DN (SPAdes) (version 2) | ecosystem: Environmental > Aquatic > Freshwater > Lake | place: Lake Michigan, USA...
GGAGCAGGTACTCCAGGTGCAGGTGCTACATTTGCGGCAGGAGCAGGTACTCCAGGTGCAGGTGCTACATTTGCGGCAGGAGCAGGTACTCCAGTTGCGGCAGGAGCAGCTTCTCCAGGTGTTACAGGAACTACATTTGCTACATTTGCTGCAGGAGCTCCAGGTACGACAGGTGCTACAGGAGCAGGTTCTACAGGTACAGGAGCCACAGGTACAGGAGCTACAGGAGCTACAGGAGCTACAGGAGCTACAGGAGCTACAGGAGCTACATTTGCTGTAGGAGCAGGTGCAGGTACAGGAGCAGGTGCAGGTACAGGAGCAGGTGTTGTATTTCTTATATTTGCTGCCGCTTCATTTGCCACTCTAGCTACCTGTGCCGCTGTATTTGCTGCCGCTCTCTCTTGAGGTGCATTTACTGCTCGAGCTGCCTCAGCACGTCTAGCTGCTGCTTCTGCTGCGTCAGCTGCTCTAGATGCTCTAGCTGCTTCTGCATTTGCTGCTGCCGCTGCAGCTGTAGCTGCTACATTTGCTTCACGAGATGCCGCTTCTGCTGCTACCGTGGCTATTCTTGCTCCCTCTGTGTTTGCTGCACGAGCTGCGACATTTTCCGTAGGGGATCTTGCAACAGCTGCTGCTCCAGCTGCTGCTGCATTAGCGGCTCTAGCTGCCTCGGCTGCTGCATTCGCTGCTGCATTTGCTGCTGCTGCTGCATTTGCTGCTTCATTAGCTCCTGTAGCTCCAGCAGCTCCATTAATTCCAGCTCCTGTAGGACCAGCAGATCCTGTAAGACCAGCCATTCCATTCACTCCAGCCGCTCCAGTAGCACCAGCCAGTCCATTAGTTCCAGCCGCTCCAGTAGCACCAGCCAGTCCATTAATTCCAGCAGCTCCTGTAACACCAGCAGCTCCTGTAGCACCAGCAAGTCCATTAATTCCAGCAGCTCCTGTAACACCAGCCAGTCCATTAATTCCAGCAGCTCCTGTAACACCAGCAGCTCCTGTAACACCAGCAAGTCCATTAATTCCAGCAGCTCCTGTAACACCAGCCATTCCATTCACTCCAGCAGCTCCTGTAGCACCAGCAGCTCCTGTAACACCAGCTAGTCCATTAATTCCAGCAGCTCCTGTAACACCAGCTAGTCCATTAATTCCAGCCGCTCCTGTAACACCAGCTAGTCCATTAATTCCAGAAGCTCCTGTAACACCAGCTAGTCCATTAATTCCAGCAGCTCCTGTAACACCAGCAGCTCCTGTAACACCAGCAGCTCCATTAACACCAGCAGCTCCATTAACTCCAGCAGCTCCTGTAACACCAGCAGCTCCATTAACACCAGCAGCTCCAGTAACACCAGCAAGTCCATTAATTCCAGCAGCTCCTGTAACACCAGCAGCTCCATTAACACCAGCAGCTCCAGTAACACCAGCTAGTCCATTAATTCCAGCAGCTCCTGTAACACCAGCAGCTCCTGTAACACCAGCCATTCCATTCACTCCAGCAGCTCCTGTAGCACCAGCCATTCCATTCACTCCAGCAGCTCCTGTAGCACCAGCTAGTCCAGCCGCTCCAGCAGCTCCAGCAGCTCCAGCCGGTCCTGGTTCTCTTTGAGCTTTACTTAAAATTTGCATGAGTTGAGATATATTTGCCAGGTCATTCTTTAGAGTAGCCATCTCTTGTTTCAACTCAGCCATTTTACTAGGGTCAGTAGGACCCTTTCCATTTTCCAGAGCTTTAGTTATGATGGCAAGGCTTTTTTCTACCTTTGTAACCGCTTCCTCTGCCTTTTTATCAGAGTCTCCAGCCTTAACAGGATTAATAGAGGTTAATGCCCCTATCAACATCTCATATAGCTCAGAATAAGGCGTTTTTTCTTCACCAGGCTTTCTAAGTGCAGCCAAGTCATCACGAAGTTTTTCACTCGTAGCCGTACCTTCTTTTGCCGATTCTACGAAATTATTAAAAACACGCAATGCTCTCTGATAATCTTCATCTGTAAACGTTGAATCATCATCACTGGGATGTTCAGTACCATCATATACCATACATTCATCTGAATTTTCTAAGATACTAAGCAAGTCTGCGAGGCCGATACATAGTTTCGTCTTTTGCTCAACATATTGATTGAATTCCGTTCCAATTACAGCCTTTGCCGCATGTAATTCACAGATTGCCTGCTCTCTTCTGTATTCCAAACTCTTCTTGAAATCTTCCCAAAGGGGGCCCTTGCAAGGAAGCTTTTCATCTATGTCAAAATCCGTGTATGCGGCACGATACTTTTCTAGTCCTTTCGTGACTTTGCTGATTTTCGCCGTGCCAAAGATAAATCTGAACAACCCCTTTAACACCTCCACCCTTAACTTCACGCTGTGATCCTCAGTTGCAGTAGGTGCCGCAACAGCACTCATAGCATTCGCATTTGATACACTAGGTTTTTTATAAAGCCATCCAAGATATAGTTTTTCAAAATCAGTCGTTGTTAGCACAGCAGAAGTCTCAACAAGCGTTTGTTGTTCAGGATCTCCGTGACCATTTAATAAATCCATACCAGAATTCTTCGCCTTTATATAATTTGCCTCCACAAGCTTCTCATCATGATTAATTCCGTCGACGTAAGAGCATTCTTTAGTAAAGACTTTTCTTTCCTCTTTTGTTAAACGTTTTGATAGATCAAATGTTTCTCCATAGATGTTAAGTACACTGTCAAGAGCACTCGTTGCAATAAGACCAATCTTAAACTTCTTTTTTTCACTCCACCACTGCTTTTTCTCCTCTGCTGTAAAAGCATTTACACCCTTCACCCTTGTGCTAGAGGGGTTAGCATCGCCAATAGGGGAAGGGAATGCCTTTAACAAAGGCGAACCCGTTGATAAAGTTGAATCAACCCTACTCATCTAATTCAAGTCCACAAATGGAAAAGGTATTTAACCCATGGAACCCAAGAAACAAAATCATTGACGATGACTCAATTATTGCTATTCTTAAGAAATATGGTGTCGTAAAGCCTCCTCCCAATCCGGATCTCTTTCGCCAAGCCTGCGTTCATAAGTCCTATGTTGATAGGACGGAGCAATGGGCCGAAGAGGGTGAGGAGCAAATTCTTGCCGAAAGACCTTCCAATTGTCTGCCACTTCAAGAGGCTGACAATGAGGAGTGTGAGTTTGCTGGTGATAGCTTACTTGGCTGTGTTGTTGCCTTATATCTCTATGAGCGATATGCCGGGAAAGGGGAAGGCTTTCTTACACGTTTGAGAACACGAATTGTTAACAATAAGATGCTTGGTACACTTGCTAAAAAGATGGGATTTGAGCCATGGATTATCGTCAGTCGCCATGTGGAAGAAGTTTGTGCTGGTGGTCGTAGCAACTTGCGACTTCTGGGAAGTATGTTTGAAGCCTGGGTATATGCTTTGTATAAGAATTATGGTGTGAATGACCCCGGCCATGGTTTCGTCATAGTCAAGACATTTATCATATCTATTATGCAAAAGCACATCAACTTCGTGGAACTCATCACCGATGACAATAACTTCAAGGATCAGCTTCTCAGATACTTCCAGGCCACCTTCCACCAGCCGCCTCGGTACAAGGAAGTTGAGGTCGTAGGTCCTCCACATGATAGAACCTTCACCATGGGCGTCATTGATCCGAATAATGAGTCAAAGGTATTGGCCAAATCAACAGCTCGTAATAAGAAGGTAGCTGAACAGGAGGCTTCCAGATTGGCTCTTATTGCCTTGGGTCAAATCGAAGAGTAAGTAAAGCTACACAATTCTTAGATGGCGAGTGTGCCTATTCGTCCAAGACTAAAGCTAGGAGGAATTATCAAACCGGCCTCCGAAACAAATATCGCAGAATACGGAACAGGTGACCAAACTGGCGATTTAACATCTTTGATCGCCATTGAACGCAAGGTAGACCTTGAAGTAGCTGACAAGCCTGCTGCCACGGTTCCAAAGGCTCCCACGGTTCCAAAGGCTCCCAAGCCTGCCCCTCCAGCCGCTCCTTCTAGCTTCGCGTCGCCTGCTGCTACTCAAAAGGTTGACCTAACACAATTCGAGGAGCCCCTTGTATCATACGCAGTTGATATTTTAGCACAAGAATCCGAGAATCCCTACAAGGACAAGAACGAAGCACCTATTTTTCCTATCCAGTCCCGTCTCGGATTTCAGAAACAGATTTTTCGTGTCTTTTCCTCCTTCAACAAGATTCCAGAATTCGGCAAGGCCCCAGATTTTGACGCATGTAAAAAGCTGTCCGGTCCTCAACAACAGGAACTAGAAGTCTACGAGTACCAGAAATTTGTGCGAGAATATATGCGTGGTGCCTCACCATATCGTGGACTTCTCGTCTATCACGGTCTCGGCTCAGGAAAGACTTGCTCCGCCATTGCGACAGCCGAGGCCTTGTTTTCAGTCAGCAAGAAAAAGATTATCGTCATGACACCATTTTCTCTCCGTGATAACTTCATTCGTGAGGTCACCTTCTGTGGTTTCCGCCACTTCCGTCTCCAGAATCACTGGGTCGCTCTAGAAAAGACTCCCATCGTCGCCCTATTTGCCTCTGAAGTCCTCGGCCTTCCCCAAGATTTCCTCAAAAAGGTCAGCACCATCTGGGTCCCCGATTTTGAAAAGCCGCCAAATGTCAATGACTTGGCCACACAGGAGCGTCAGGACGTCATCAAGCAGCTCACAACACAGGTGACAAGCCGCATAGAATTCATCAATTACAACGGTATCAGTGCGGCCAAGCTCAAGGAAATCGCCTGTCGTCCTCTTGATGCCGACGGCAATGGATACTTTGATAACAAGGTCATCGTAGTTGATGAGATTCATAATTTAACACGTCTCATGCAAGGCACCATTGAACCCTATTTAACCAGCATTCCTGGCCTCAAACGCAAGGTTCCTCTTGAACCAATCGCACCTGGACACTGGGAACCGGCCTTGTGTAAGAAGGTGACTGATCCGAAACGCCCCTACCTCACGAACTACAAGCGTGGCTACCTCTTGTATCGCTTACTAGAAGGTGCAAAGAATTCTAAGATTATTGGACTCTCAGGTACACCACTAATCAACTTCCCTGAGGAAATCGCCATTCTCGTGAACTTACTAGGCGGATACATACACACTGCCTCTTTCACAGTCGGTCCAGCATCTGAGGCAAATAAGAAGGCAGTTCAAACAATTCTTAGACAAAACCCACGCATAGATTTTGAGGAAGTTGAGCTACAAGGCATCAATATGTCTGTCCTCGTGACCGCCCTTCCTGATGGAATGATAAAGGCGACAGCCGATGGTGTACTTGGTATTCAGCGGTCTAAGACACCTACAACCAGCTTATCGGAACTTCTACCAGAGATTCTTGAACAAATCAAGGCGAAAGGCATGAAAATCATACGCCCTGCCGAATTCAAGTCAGAGCCCCTCTTGCCGCCAGTGGGCGAGGACTTCCGCAACACTTTCTTGGAAGTTGATGGCACCACTCTCAAGAATAAGATTGTTCTAAGAAAGCGTCTTCAGGGTCTCGTTTCCTACTATCGTGGCAGCAAGAAGGAGCTGATGCCTACAGTCACGAAGGATGAGCTAGTAAGAGTCCCTTTTACACCATTCGCACAGGCCGAGTACTTACGTGTTAGAGGTGAGGAACTCAAGCAACAGATGGAGCAGAAACAGAAGCAGAAGCCTGGTGCTGCTGGTGCTGCAGGAAAGATGGGAAATCTTGTGGCTGAGCTTTATGAGTTGGCGAAGATGAAGTCGCCCAATTCATACCGTATGTTTAGTCGCCAGAGCTGTAATTTCGCCTTTCCTGAAGGTATTGTACGTCCTCGTCCTCGTAATCAAGCTGAGGCAATCTCTGAAATTGGTAAGGATAAGGAAATTGTTGATGCTGAACCACCAGAAGGTCAAAAAGATATTGTTTTGGAAGGGGATGATGAGGACGCAGAAGCAGCGGAAGCAGAAGATGAAATGCTCGACAAGGCTGAGGCTGAGGCTTTCAAAGAAGATGCAGTTGCCCAAGGGGCAGAAGGTGCTGAAGGGGCAGAGGATGCTGAAGGTGCTGAAGAAGGAATCATAATTAAGGAGCTAGAGCCAGTTGCTCAAGTAGGTGCTACAGTTGCAGCGGTTGAAGGTAAGAAAACACTAGCAGCCGTCAATATGATTAAGCAGCAGCAGGCGAAGTTGGCGGCCGAGTGTAAGAAGGGTCTTGCTGCGGGTGAACGCTACTTGGATGCGACGAAGCGTGCCAAGAAGTGCTTAGAGACCTTTGCCACACCTCGTCTGCGTCTATACCCATTGGGTCGTAAGATTGCCGATGAGGTTGCGGCCTTTACTCCTCCCAACCCTGAAGGTTTGATAAAATACAGCCCCAAGTATGCGGCCATCCTCCAGAGAATTCTTGAGGGCAAGGGGAGCTCGCTTGTTTACAGCCAGTTCTTGGACATGGAAGGCATTGGAATCTTCTTATCGGTCCTCAAAATCAATGAATTCAAGCCCATTGTCATAGAGGACAACAAGTTCACTGCTGAGACAATCAAGTCACTCAAAACAAAGGGCAACCGCTATTTGTCTTTCACGGGCGGTGAAACACGCGAGAACCGTTCCCTCGCACTCAAGGTATTCAATGCGAAGTATTCTTCTCCTGCTGAAGGTGATGAAAATGCCAAGGGCTCTTTTACCGACCTCCCTCAGGAAATGTCAGATGTCTTAGTGGAGGCCGGCTACACAGGAAATCTCCGCGGCGAACTCTGTCGTGTTTTCTGTATCACATCCGCCGGTGCAGAAGGTCTTTCACTCAAGAATGTACGCCGTGTACACATCATGGAGCCTTATTGGAATCCTGTTAGAACAGACCAGGTAAAGGGTCGTGCCGTTCGTATCTGCTCACACATTGACTTACAGCACAGTGAAATCCCAGAAGATAATGAGCGTACAGTAGAAGTCTTTACCTACTGTTCAACCTTCGCCCCAGATGCCCTTTTACACCCTGATGGATCAACCGCCTATGGACGCATAGATATGGCGATTTTGTCAGGCGATGGCATGAAGCCAAGCGAGGCTGCGGCCATAGGTCTTCCAGTGGTAACAGGCGTCAAGGATTACGTTATGACTTCTGACGAGTACTTGTACACCTTGAGTGAGAACAAGAAGAAGCTTCTACAGAATATCCAGGATCTGATGAAGACAAGTGCGGTGGATTGTCAAATTAACCAGTACGAAAATGAGGAAGATGGCCTGGGCTGTATAGTTCTTCCTGGAAATCCTGAGCAGTATGCTTACCACCCAATCTTATCCAAGGATATCGCTGAGACATCTACGCAGTTTAAGGATGCACCGACGGCACCTTTGCCTGCAGCACCTCTTCCTGCGGCAGGCGAACCTCTAGCAGCCCCACCAGCAGCTCCAGCAAAAAAGACAATCAAGGCCTTTGTCATCACGGTCGGTTCAACCCAGTACATCGCCGTCCCTGTTCTCAGTCGCACTGGAACCGCACTAAGCTATGATCTTTTTGCGAGAGGAGATACTCTCCGTTCCAGAAAAATCGGTACAGCTATTGCCGATGCTGAGGGTAAAATAACAAACGATATTGTTTTATTCTAAAAAGATGGAACCGACAACCTGTGATAGAATTGTCTTTGGACTTGTTTGGATAGGTCAAGTACTCGCTCATAGATTCTGGGTATCAATTGGCAAGCGTCAATAAGCCTCAAATACATAGGGAAGATTATTATAGCCACTAGGAATCTCCTTTTCCACAGAAATGACATCACGTGCCCAGGTTCCAACAAATTCCTCTCCTCGTCCATGGTAATCGCCACTGCCACGACCATTACCCTCGGCCGTCATAAGTGGAAGGCAATGAATACCATTCCCCTTAGACATATATTCTTGTTTGGTGTGATTCACAACATACAAGTATTCACTCATATTCTTATTTCTGGGGAAAGAATGAAGATCTTCATTTTCCTCCGCCAGCTTATTAAGATTTTTTCCTTCTGGCTCCTCATCAGCATAATCTCCAGCCCAGACAATACGACTCTTATAAAACATTCCTGTAGGACAAATTAGGCTCTCCACTGCCTGCACAAAGTTATTGTTGACATAAGAATGCTCTATAAGCTTGTATCCATTGTTATATGCGTGGGGGTTAACCCAAGTGCGAATAATCTTTCCGTCGTCTGACAGAATAACAGCATTATATCCCTGACCCATTTGGACTTTTTACAGGGCTAGATGAGCCGTTCAATTTTAACCTGGTAACAAGCTCAAAGACCGCCACCGCCCAGATCCAGGTTCCACAAGCGGCGGATCTGCCCAAAGACTCACTGCCTTGTGTACTATCGCCTGAACATTCAATTCCCAATCCAAACATTCACGACACGGCAACAAGGTTTTCCTAAGCTTTTCCAAAAAGCTTCGGCGAAGCAGCATAGAATCTGTACAGCGAAAGACAAATTGATGGGGTGGTGTAAAAAGGGTTGTTGGGGCGAAGTATGAGGGCGAAGCCCCAACGGGCCGTGTCCCAACACCTTCACCCAGACTAATATAATCCCAAGGCCGCTGGTCTTTTAGAATAGCGTCCAAGCGTTCCGTGAAATCTGGCCGCAGAACAACATCTGATTCGAAGAAAATGAAGGTGTCCTGTGCAGGGTGTTCGGCCAAGGCCTGGCACAGAGCCGTGTAAAAACTTAGAACGAGGCTCACTTCTCCACGAAGCAAGGCCGCAGATTTGAAGCATAGACCCATCCCCATTCCAAGCCTCGGGCGAAATGGGTCATATGCATTAAAGAATTCTTCAGATGTTAACTCGGATCCCCAAGGGCCTCGTACCCAGATCACATTCAACCCTCTTTTTTTTAGCTGGCTGAGTAGGAGCTGATATCTTATCGGCTCATGCTCAGGATGACACATGATATAAATGGGAGGCAACATAACCCCTTTAACACAATCTATGAAAACTCTTTTAGACTACTGTGAAGTGCCGTTATCACGCACATCACTATGTTATCTAGAGCGATAATATAATGATACTCCAATGTAATAAGGCCACAGAGTGGCCTTATCCATGGGGAGTTCTCATATTAAGCACTAGATTTAAGCCCAGCCAGTTCCAGTCTTCTCACACAAACAGACCAGCTGCCCGTTGAATCCTGCACCACATCCTACACCAGGATTATTCGGCGTTCCAACACACTTGGCTCCGTTCCATTCACGAGGTAGCTCATTATTCCATGGTCCACCGCCACCAGGACCTCTGCAATAGCGGTCGCACGTCACTGTACCGTTATTTCCATAAGTCATCTGCTGGGCTTTTACATCTGCAAAAAACTTTGGCTGTTCTTCAGAATCTAGATTTCCACGAGGCCAGCGACTGACCCATGACTGCTCTACCTCAGACTTCAAGAGTGCTTCCGTGTCCAAGTAATTTCTGAACCCGTGAAGCCAGGCGATGTCGCCCGTGAAACCCATCGCATCTGGTAAGGCTCCCAAATAGATAAAACCAGCATTCTCTACATATCTGGCTAGAGGGTTTCCAACAGCCACTGGTCCACTTATAGTCTGACCAGCACGCAAGGCAGCAGAAAAGTCGCTACGAGCACGAGCATCTCTTAGCCTGGCAAGGCTCTCTACTGCCATATTGATTTTACGAATACCACTGTCATCACCAACATATTGAATGACAAGTAGATTCCACTCATTAACCTGTACAGGCATCCAGCCGTCGTCTATTCTGTTTCCAAATGCGTCAGAAAAGTGGCGGATGCCATATTGGCCGTTGTTAAGCTTTAACAAGCCCGCATATGCGTAGAATGTACGTGTTCCATAAGGTGGGAACCAATTGCTGTGATAGAAGATACTTACCATTTGACCATTTGCTAGGTTTGCAACAGGACGTAAGAGAATTGTGTACGTTCTCACTGCATTCACGTGCACATATGACATTGTTTTCCAAGAGCTTGAACTGGTAAAACCTATGTATGGAAGACCCTTGGGAATTCCTACACGTAAGTTCTTGTCTGTCTGAATGACTAATCCCTTTGCCTCAACATCAAAGCTTGTGAAAGGAGTTGATGAATAATTCATCGCACAAGGCCCATTGAAACGCTTCTCAAAGAACCCATTCGCATTTCCTTGTCTGTTATTGGGACGTGTACATACCTCATACTGAAGCCATGGTGCTAGAGGTTCCTGTGTTAAATAGACTTCCGCATCAGCAATGCGTGCCCAGTTTGGTGCTACTTTGTCAGTTCTTATATATGAATGAGAAGCTGAATAACCATAACCATTGAACCACTTTGTGACCACTGTATTTGTCTTTCCAGATTTCTCGGTATTCACAGGGTATTGGCCAGACCAATAGGCTGTTGGTCCTTGGTGAGCCCAAGAACCCCAGTCATTACCTCTATTCGCCGTACCTTCAAAGGGATTCTGATTCACACTCAAAATCATACCATCATCTGTATTGATTACAAAATTCATTTTCTGATCTATATCTGAACGAACCTCAAATGCCGATGTGTATGCCTTGGTATCAGGTGAAGGGAAGTTGTACTTTGCCGCACACTCCTGAGGGCTTCCAAAAAATGGCACAACTTCACCATTTAGGATAGACTTGTCCTTGGCCAAACGGAGATCGCAACGCAAGATAACTGGAGGAGCAGCAGCACCATGATTAATTCCGTAGTCAAACCACACAGTCTCGGCACCACGAGTATTCTCATTTCTGGGAAGGCTTGGAACTGTTCCAAGTGAGTCTATTCCGAAAAACTTTTTCAATGACTCGGCATTTAGCAGCTTATCTTGAGTTATACCATTCAAGGACTTTGCCTTATAAAGAAGCTCTATCGCAGATCTTATCCATGATTCGTATGTTTTTCCAGATACTGTGTTAAGGGTTGGATAATCTGTACCCTCAGCTGTTCCGCCCATCTGCATCCAGAATTTCTGAACGCAACTTATATTGTTTCTATCTATCACTGTGGTTGGTCTCATTTCTGAGCAGAAATCATAGTTGTCAAACTCTCCAGCACGTATACACAAGTCACGTGCAGATAAGGCGAGTTTCTTATTCTGTGACTGTGTATTCTTTACCAGGCTGCCGAAGTCATCTAGGGCAACGTTCAAGGCGACTGAACCATCCTTTAGCGTCGCATTAGTGATTCCTGGAGCCGCCACAGACTTGTACGTGCTGAAAACAGGGCTTGTCTTCAACTTGCTATCATAATCTCCACCGCCAGAGTTTTTCAAGGCGGCGATAAGTGAACCCTCGTCAGAGCAGCCGGCGGTGCGAGCGGCTAGAATAACGCAGTCGCGTGAAAGAGGAGACTCCATGCAATTGTTTAGTGCATCCAAGTCAACAAAGCCTTCACGCCGAACATTAAATGCCTCCGTTAAATCACCACGACCATTCGGGACACTTGGACTACCACCAGCCGTACCAAATGACTCCTTTTGCCCAGATCCAACAAATCCCTCACATCTTCCCGTTGTTGCCGTGGTTATATCTGTTCTGGAGCAGCCAAGAGTCTGGTCTGAGTATCTTGCAGTGAATGTTTGACCATCACGCTTAACAGGTATAATAGCACCAGTTGACTTACAGTAGCCACATAGTTCAGTATAACGCCCTAGCAAGTTTAGCTGATTACATCTTGATGCGGAACTACAAATCTTAGTCGTTATGTCGCGTTCAGCATCTCCCAAATTCCAGTACCACTTTGTTCCTCCAACTACCTCATCGGGGCTGCCTGGCTGTCCAAGGGAGGGGCCATTGGCTGTTCCTAAGGCGGCCTGATTGATTTCTGGAACAATTCCATTGGATGGCTTATATCTCCATCCACAGCCAGGCTGGTAGTGGGTACGGCCAATTTGGTCGCGTTGTAGCTTCCTTAAACCCTCGATATCTTTATATTGACGGCAAGAAGCTGCGGCAGCGTCGGAAGCTGTATTATCTGTTCTTAGATTCAAAAGATTGAAGCCAGCAGGTGAAGCTGCGGCCAAGGTTCCATCAGAAATCTTGGCCATATTTGGAGGAGCACGATTGCCAACCAGCTGAGCTTGATTCGCAGACCTACTTAAATTTGTTTGTGCCGAAGGCATCATCTAATTTAGTTAGTTTTAATTCTTATATCTTAACACAAAACTCTTTAACAATTGGGTTAGCGTTTGTGATATTTGTTCCAGTTTTAATACATCCACCGTGGTGTCCATCGTGTGTAAATGTGTTGTATGATCTACAATTTGGATTTGCATCACATGCTGCCTTAACCATTTTGCCTACATATGAAGGTAGTGGCCATACACACTGTATATTAGATGGTGCATGATCAACTCCAGAACGACAGCTGTACTTACTGGTACTAGCGGATTCAATAGGCGTGTAGCATAGATTCTCAACTAAAGCGTTCGCAGGAATGTCCCAAGGATTTGATAACCAGACTGTAGCTCTTCCAGTTCCTCTTGCTCTAGGCTGCGTAACATTTATCACTTGACCAGCTGCTGTTAAACTTACACTGGGACCCTGGCATACTAGCCTGAAGTTTACCTTTTGATTGAGAGGAATTGGATTCGTATTGACTCCCCAATTTCCTACTTCCATATCGCCAACCATAACGTGTAATTGTGAACCACCAGGGAAAAACCAAATAGCAGGAGAACGCTCACCAGCAAAACAACAGTTTCCACCTGTGGTCGTGAAATGTAATATATTACCCCAGTTGCCAACCAAGCCTCTTAACGTGATATCAAAGCTCAATATATAATCTCCTGTCAGTTCAATCTGTCCAAGGTTATTTCCTCTTTTTCCATTCAAATCAATGCTTCTTGGAAAGAGGGGGTGACATTGCTGCCCACTCACGAGAACATCATTCTTGGAATTCAGGCCAACAGCCCCAGAAAGAGGATCCGCAATCGGTGCACCAATACATCTGTTCCAGCTGTCCTTGCGACCACCTTCCGCGTCTGGCTTATTGATATCCAAGTTGCCCGTCGCCTTCGTGAAAACATCAGACAAGTATTTCTTAACTGCTTCTATGCCCGATAGTCCATTATAGCCCGCCGCCGCTCCCTGTAAGGCCGTCAAGCCATTCGGTTTCGCAGGATTCAAGCTCCCTTCTGGCTGACAGAATTGTATCTGTTTTCCACCACTACTCGTAAACTTGTTGGGAGCCAATGAGTAAGAACGACCAGTTCTCGCCGATGATTCAGAGTTGTTTGAATATAGGTAGGCCATACAGGCCGCATCAGGAATTCCGCCTCTCAAAAAGGGGTCGCAAGGTGTGCTCGTGTCAACTCCCTTACAGGCCATCGTATATCCAGGCGTAACTCCATTCGTCTTTGGCCAATCTCTCAAGCCCTGCGTCCACTGTGCTAAAGTGGAGTCTCTAGGGATAACTGGATTCTTATACCAGTCGCCATTCGTAGAGCAACCCGCATTCAAGACCGCCTGCTGTAAGCACTCTCTCGTATAATTATTCGGTCCCTGGCCTCTGGGATTCAAGCAAGGGTCGTTAATCATAAGCTCAGCACTGGCCTGAGATGAGACAAAGGGCGAGGCCGCACAATCAAAGGCGGCGAGCTGATCCGGTTCAACGAAGGTCAAGGGGAAGAAGCCATCAAGAGACATAGATAACTGCCCGCCCTGTGGAAGAAGCTTAGCAGAAAAGGCCTTCACATCTGAAAAGTACTTTGGTGCACCCTTTCTCACGAAGGTGCCAGAAATCTTGTCTAGCTCCAAGAATTTCTCTATCGCCAGCTTGTAAGCCTTATTGGCCGGCGTGACACTCGTGATGATTCCATAGACAAATGGACCCTCCACGGAAGTACCCTTTGACACAGTCACGTTGAAACTTGTACCCTCCCTTATACGGCCAAGGGGGATTTGTGTGCTAGCGTCTGAAAGAACCGCGGGCTTCTCAGGGTCTGCACCTAATACCTTCTGACCGCCAACAGTCACAACGACATTTCCAGCACCTGAGAGCCAAAGTGTAAGAGGTTGGATTCCTCCAGTTGAAGGAATCCATGAACTTTCCTTATTAGAGATACACTGAGCACAGCCTTTTCCGAGTCCATGAGATGCACGACAGGCAGCACGAGCTCTGAAGGCGTCAAAGTCGGCCTGGGTAATGGCTAATGACGGGTTAGATGAGTCAGAACGTGAGGCACCTTCGCACGTGGCCGCGTCAATAGAAGGAACTACGCGTGGGAAGATGTACTGGTTGGTAGTCTTATCCTTCTGGGCATTCTCCTTATCGGCAGCATAGACAAGAACACCGGTTGGTTTAGTAAATGTCTCACCGCCCTTCAAGGTGCCAGAAGTCACACACATACCACAGTTCGCAGCGAACGCCGGGTCGTCAAATGGCCGTTCGCCGATACCCTTGTCCTTACACATCTTGATCATTCCCAAATAACTGTTCTCATTGTCTATACGTGGACTTATGGGATTTACTAAGGGACCCTGTGTTAAAAGGCCATTGCTTGGCACAAGGGAGGGGACATTCAGTGCCGCCTGTGTAAGACTTGTTAAGGAAGCACCGGCTGCCTCGGATATTCCAACTGCTGCTGCAGGATTTTTCAGAGGATTCTGTAACTGTGCTAGAGGGTTGGTTCTATCAGTTATCTTTTGTGGTAGGGTTTCGTAGCCCTCTGGGCTACTACTAGCCTTCGGCGTCGCATCGCCCTCCAGGGTATCCCTAAAGTAATAAAGTGTGACTATGAGTACCACTAGAATTACTATTATTGTTAGAGGGTCTGCCCTCATTCTAAACTTACTTTATAGATTATCAGGACGCAAAATTCCAGTGGAATCTAGTTCTCTCGTAATGACTCTCATCGCAATCTGAACCTGGTGATTGAGATTGATTAGACGTCCTGAAGTCAAGACCGTGTTCGTCAAGTAATATGAGATGTTACCACTCGTGTAAGAGTCAGGTATTCCGCCAAGAGCCACCGTTGTAAAGGCACCTGTCGTCGGATCGGCGAATTTTCCACGAACAAGGATTGCATTCGCATAGCCCTGGGCATTGTATGAATTTGTTCCGCCAGAAGAAAAGATATAGTTGGATGGGTCTGTGCCTGTGATAACACCCGTATCAACGACGAGAAGGCCACCATCCTGCTGGATATAGTTCAAGAATTCGGCAAGCTGTGTGATAGCGTTACCAGTGGCCGCCGTGCCCCACTGGAGATTCTTGATAACAATCTTATCACCCTTTGTCACATTCCAGTGGTTGAAGTACTTGCCCGTCTGAAGCCAGTAATAGGCTGAGGAGTTTGTATCTACCGCAGCATCCTTCTCGTAAAATGTATTTGTGAGGGCACCTCCTGCTGTGAAGTTTCCATCCGTCATCGCAAAAGTTGGGATAATCTGGGAGATGTCTAAGGTGTCCGCCGCCGTGCTCAAGGGCGTCCCATCTGGTCTCTGGAAGTTGAAGCTCAACTTCTGAATCGTGGCGAGGGGCGTAGGGTTATATACCTTCTGGCACTTCATGAACTTGGGAATCATGGCCAAGTAGCCACGCTGAGTTGTGACGCTCGTATCAGAAATCCAGTTGCCGTCGTACTGGAGAACACCAAAGGCCGTGTTGAGTCCCTGGTTCGTGCCATAGTTGTTCGTCTCTAGCTCAGGGATACGCACCTGGATATATGGGAAAGAGAGGATATTAACATTCACACTAGAATCATAGGCGGCATCACCACTCTTTGACACAATCATATCAAGACCCTCACCAGGCATAATGGCCTTGATTAGCTCGATACGGACAATGTTGCGGAACTTGACCGTGGCTGTGGGACTGAGGCGAAGGCCGACAGGAAGATTGGAAGGGTCAAAGTTCACTGAGAAGTTGTAGCGGGTTTCTGATGAATTGGAAATCCAGTCACGGTCACCACTGTATACGAAGAGGTTGAGTTCAGACTCCTTGTATGCCATGGTATCTGGCTCTTGGGTAATCAACATCTGCTGGCTCGTCGTGCGGCTGTCACGAATTAGAGATGGATTTCCAGGCTGATTGATACGACGGTCTAGATTGGTTTTGTCACCGAGAATGAGGGCCCGCATATCCGGAGGAGGGGCATTTGTGAAGACATTGGAAGCATTCGCACGTGACTCTAGGCGACGGCGTTCGGCTTCGGCGAAGGCGTTTTCATCGGCCTCGGCAGCACGGCGACTTGACTTCGCAAAAACATCAAGAGTTTCGGCGAAGGCTGCCTGCCCTTGGCCTTGGCCTTGACTCTGGCTCTTCTTGACAACAAGGGTCTGTGTCAGAGAGAGTTGCTGTTCCATCGTGCGAGCAGCCTCGGCCTCTCTTTCTGACTTCATACGCT
>Ga0209444_10000918_pt1 | contig 16262 bp, 18 predicted proteins | sample LauGreFaBDMM15DN_2_FD_188215 | JGI IMG/M metagenome (GOLD analysis project Ga0209444, IMG submission 188215) | Freshwater lake microbial communities from Lake Michigan, USA - Fa13.BD.MM15.DN (SPAdes) (version 2) | ecosystem: Environmental > Aquatic > Freshwater > Lake | place: Lake Michigan...
TGTACTTCGCCTAAGTCAACCGAGATGCGTTTGACTTTGTCGCCCAAAGCCAACGCGACCGCGGCCTTGGTATCTTCGGGATGGATAGAAAATACTGTCATATTTTGAATTTAAGCCCGTGCAATGGTTTCAGTGCGGCGGATCTTTTGCTGCAATTGCAAAATCCCATAGACCAGCGCCTCAGCTGTTGGAGGGCAACCGGGCACATACACATCCACCGGAACAATGCGGTCGCAACCGCGAACTACGGAATAGCTATAGTGGTAATAACCGCCGCCGTTTGCGCATGAACCCATACTGATAACCCAGCGAGGCTCTGACATTTGGTCATAAACTTTTCGCAAGGCTGGTGCCATCTTGTTACACAAGGTTCCAGCAACAATCATCAAATCCGACTGACGGGGGCTGGCACGAAAAACTTCTGAGCCAAAGCGACTCAAGTCATAGCGCGCAGCGGCTGCGTGCATCATCTCCACCGCGCAACAAGCCAGACCAAATGTCATAGGCCAAATGGAGCCAGTCTTGGCCCAGTTCACCACCGAGTCGTAACTCGTAGTGACAAAACCTTCTTTGAGTACACCTTCAATCATTGCATTACTCCCAGTCTAGGGCGCCTTTTTTCCACTCGTAGACAAAGCCTACGACCAGAATGCCAAGAAAAACCATCACCGACCAAAAACCCAAAGGTCCAATTTCTTTGAGCGATACCGCCCAAGGAAAGAGAAAAGCGATTTCTAAGTCGAACAAAATAAACAAAATAGCCACCAAGTAATAACGCACGTCGAATTTCATCCGTGCGTCCTCAAAGGCTTCAAAACCGCATTCGTAAGGGGAGTTTTTGGCTGCGTCAGGGCGATTGGGGCCTAGGATGTAACCCAAGATCTGTGGAACTACGCCAACAGCGACGCCAACCAGTATGAACAAAAGTACGGGAAGATAGTTATCAAGGTTCATCTGGCGATACTGATCAATGTTTCTTGCACACACCTTGCATTTCAAGGTGTGTGCGTTTGAATTGGTGCCGTCGGCGAGACTCGAACTCGCACAGCTTTCGCCACTACCACCTCAAGATAGCGTGTCTACCAATTTCACCACGACGGCGGCTCTCAGTTGTCTGGATTGCGTGAGGTGCCTTGCGGCTTATTGTGCTTTCCAACTAGCCTACGAGTTTACCCTGATTCCCGCACATCTCAGGGCGAGAAACAGAGAGAAAACGTTTATTTCGAAGGAATTTGGGCCGCCCCAGAACTCGCTGGTGCGTTTTCACTTGCGGGCGCAGCTGGCGCTGTGGCTGGCGCGGCTGCATTTTCTAAAACGCTGCCGGTACTTGCTGGGCGCAAGTTGCCAAAATACGCCAAGGCCAAGGTACACACAAAGAACACCGTGGCCAAAACGCCCGTCGTGCGCGATAAAAAGTTAGCACTTCCGCTTGCGCCAAAAAGGCTTCCAGAGCCGCCACTGCCAAAGGCAGCGCCCATGTCAGCGCCCTTGCCATGCTGCACCAAAATTAAACCCACCATGGCCACAGCAGAAATCATCTGAACCGTCAAAATCAGGGTAACAACAAAACTCATCTTCAACTCCTAAAAACAAAAACGCGCCAAACTCAAATCAATGGGCTGCCGCAATAATGGATAAAAAATCAGCCGCTTTGAGCGACGCACCGCCAACCAATCCGCCATCAATATCCGGTTGCGCTAGCAGCTGAGCGGCGTTAGCCGCATTCATGCTACCGCCGTAAACGATCTGCACTCGATCCGCATGGGCGCTTGCGGCGCGTAACTGGGCTCGCAAAACGGCATGGACGTGTTGCGCTTGCTCAGGCGTTGCAGTTTTACCGGTTCCAATCGCCCACACCGGCTCATACGCTAAAACAATCTCGCTGATGCAATGGCCGTTGAGATGGATCACTGCGGCCAATTGACGCTTCACGACTTCCTCTGTCAAGCCAGCTTCACGCTCCTGCAAGGTTTCACCCACACAAACAATCGGGGTGATGCCCGACGCCAGTGCTTTTTGCGCTTTGGTCGCAACCAACGCGTCACTCTCTAAATGGAATTGACGCCTCTCCGAGTGACCCACAATGGCATAGCGGCATGCAAAGTCCTTGAGCATTCCAGCAGACACTTCACCGGTGAAAGCACCTGAGTCATGCATGGACACATCTTGCGCTCCAAACTGCAATGGGCTTGCCTTGCTTAAATTTTGCAATTGAGAAAGATAGGGCGCGGGCACACACAGAGCCACGTCGCATTTCCAATCGGCAGAATGAGACAGCAAGGCTTGCACAAGCGCTGCGTTTGACTCGATCGAGCCATTCATTTTCCAGTTGCCTGCGATTAATTTTTTCATAAGGCATCCCAGGTTAAAACAATTTTTCCAACGTGTTGGCTGGCTTCCATCATGGCATGCGCCTGCGCCGCATCTGACGCTGGCAAAACAGCATGAATAATGGGACGAATTTTTCCAGAGGCAAACAAAGGCCACACGTGGTGTAACAAATTTGTCGCAATCGCACCTTTGAAAGCGATTGGCCGAATGCGCAAAGTAGAACCCGTAATGGTCAGTCGTTTACGCATGACCAAACCGGCGTTTACCTCCGCTTGCACCCCACCTTGAACGGCGATCACCACCAAGCGGCCATCTTCGGCCAAACAATTCAACTCTTTTGCAATGTAGGGCCCAGCGACCATGTCTAAAACAACATCCGCGCCCGTGCCCTGCGTCAAACGCAAAGTTTCAGCTTCAAAATCTTGGGTCTTGTAGTTGATAGCATAGTCCGCACCTAACGCCAAACAATCTGCGCACTTTTTGTCGCTTCCTGCAGTGAAGATCACGGTTGCTCCAAAGGCTTTTGCCAGTTGAATCGCTGTGACTCCGATCCCACTGCTGCCGCCTTGAATGAGTAGCGTTTCACCCTGCTTCAAACGACCACGGTCGAACACATTGCTCCAGACGGTGAAAAAATTCTCAGGCAAGCTGGCAGATTGCGCGTCTGTGAGACCGTGCGGAGTCGGTAAACATTGCGCGACTGGCGCAACACACCATTGCGCATACCCGCCGCCAGCCACCAAAGCACAAACGCGGTCACCGATTGAAAGCTTGGCCTCAGCCATGGCTTGGGCATCTCCCGCCTCGATCACTCCCGCGACCTCCAGCCCAGGAATATCCGAGGCACCTGCAGGGGCGGGGTAGTGACCCAGCCGTTGCAATACATCTGGTCGGTTAATACCACTGGCGGAGACACGAATGAGAACTTCGCCCGTGCCTGCCACGGGCACAGGGCGCTCTCCCAAACGCAAAACGTCTGGGCTTCCATAGGAGGAAATTTCAACGACTTTCATAGACTACGGTTGCGTTTGCTGCGCATTGAATTCAAAGCGCAGCAAACTGCCCACTGTCTTTCAATTAGCCTTGGTCACCGCCGTGTGCAGGACGCTCGATCAAAGCCTTCATAGACAATTTGATACGGCCTTTTTCGTCGGTTTCCATGACCTTGACCTTGACGATCTGGCCTTCGGACAAATAGTCAGTGACTTTTTCTACACGCTCATGGGCAATTTGGCTGATGTGAAGCAGACCATCTTTGCCGGGCATGAGGTTCACCAAAGCACCAAAATCCAAAATCTTGGTGATCGGTCCTTCGTAGGTCTTGCCGATTTCGACTTCAGCCGTGATTTGTTCAATACGGCGTTTGGCTTCTTCAGCTTTGGCAGGATCGCTCGATGCAATGGTGATGGTTCCATCTTCATCGATATTGATTTGGGTACCGGTTTCTTCGGTCAATGCGCGAATCACCGAGCCGCCTTTTCCAATCACGTCACGGATTTTGTCGGGGTTGATCTTCATGGTGAACAAACGCGGTGCAAAAGTGGAGACTTCGGTCTTCGCTTCGGCCATCGCTTCTTGCATCTTGCCCAAAATATGCATGCGTGCTTCTTTGGCCTGTGCCAAAGCCACTTGCATGATTTCTTTGGTAATGCCTTGGATTTTGATGTCCATCTGCAAAGCTGTAATACCGTTGGTCGTACCCGCTACTTTAAAGTCCATGTCGCCTAAATGATCTTCGTCGCCCAAGATGTCAGTGAGCACAGCAAAACGGTTGTCTTCTTTGATAAGGCCCATAGCGATTCCAGCCACGTGGGCTTTCATAGGAACGCCAGCGTCCATCAAGGACAAGCAACCACCGCAAACGGAAGCCATAGACGAAGAGCCATTGGACTCGGTGACTTCCGAGACCACGCGCATGGTGTATGGAAAGTCTTCTTTGGAAGGCAACACGGCAACCAAAGCACGCTTAGCCAAACGGCCATGGCCAATTTCACGGCGCTTAGGCGTTCCAACACGGCCGGTTTCACCCGTCGCAAACGGAGGCATGTTGTAGTGGAGCATGAAGCGATCTTCATAATCGCCGGACAAAGCGTCGATGCGCTGCGCATCACGCTCAGTACCCAAGGTAGTAACTACCAAAGCCTGGGTTTCACCGCGGGTAAACAATGCGGAACCGTGGGTGCGTGGCAACACGCTGTTACGGATTTCAATGGCACGCACGGTGCGGGTGTCGCGGCCATCAATACGGGGCTCGCCCGCCAAGATCTGGCTACGAACCAATTTGGCTTCGATATCAAACAACATGCCTTCGACAGCCACGCCATCAAACTCAACGCCATCGGCCTTGAGGCCAGACATGACGTCAGCGTAGGCAGAACGGCAGGCTTGGGTACGGGCTTGCTTGTTGCGAATTTGGTAGGCAGCAGCCAACTTCTCTTGTGCCAACGCGCCGACTTTTGCAATCAAGGGTTCGTTTTTAGCAGGTGCTTTCCAGTCCCAGACCGGCTTACCCGCGTCACGCACCAATTCATGGATAGCGGTGATAGCGATATTGCCTTGCGCATGGCCGAAAACGACCGCGCCCAACATGATCTCTTCAGACAATTGCTGCGCTTCCGACTCCACCATGAGAACGGCAGACTCTGTTCCTGCAACGATCAAATCCATGATCGAATCTTTGCGGGCTGTTTGGCCAGGGTTCAACACGTATTCGCCGTTTACATAACCCACGCGGGCTGCACCAATCGGGCCGTTAAAAGGAATGCCGCTGATGGACAAGGCCGCGCTCACCGCAATCATGGCCGCGATATCTGCATCCACTTCGGGGTTCAAAGAGACGGTATGCACCACCACGTGAACTTCATTAAAGAAGCCTTCGGGGAACAGGGGGCGAATCGGGCGATCAATCAGGCGGCTGGTCAGCGTTTCAAATTCGCTAGGACGGCCTTCGCGCTTGAAAAAGCTACCTGGGATTTTTCCAGCGGCGTAGCTTTTCTCAAGATAATCCACAGTCAAAGGGAAAAAATCTTGTCCAGCTTTGCCTTCGGTCTTGCCGACCACAGTTGCCAAAACGACGGTTCCATCCATATCGAGCAACACTGCTCCAGTGGATTGGCGAGCGATTTCGCCGGTTTCCATGGTCACGGTGTTGTGGCCCCATTGGAAGGTCTTACTAACTTTTTTAAACATTGTCATGGTTTATCTCCGAAAAGTACGGGAGGTGCAGGCCACCTCACCCAAGCCCGGATTCAACGTCACAGTCCACGATGCCATTCCAGAGCAACTGGGAGCCAAATGGCTCTGGAATGACACAGCTTCGTACTGCTTTTGCTGTCTCCGAAGTAAAAAACGCCTGAGCTAGTGACCTAACTCAGGCGTTTGTCTTTTGCCCAATCGCTTACTTACGCAGACCCAATTTAGCGATCAGTGCGGTATAGCGCTCAGCGTTTTTGTCTTTCAAATAGTCCAACAACTTACGGCGACGGCTCACCATACGCAACAAGCCACGGCGACCATGGTGGTCTTTGGCGTGGGTTTTGAAGTGGGGTGTGAGTTCGTTGATACGAGCGGTCAACAAAGCCACTTGGACTTCTGGACTGCCGGTGTCGCCTGCGCTACGCGCGTTGGCTTTTACGACTTCAGCTTTAATGCTGGATGCGATCATTTTGATTTTCCTAAAAAATAACAATGGACTTGCGATTGCGGCTGGAACTGCTGCAAACGTGCGCTGCGCTTTTCGCACAGCCTGTGGATTATAGCCAGAAAAGAAGCCTGGATCGGACTCAGAAACGCTGCATTTTGCAGGTGCTTGGCTGTTCTGCCGCTGAGGCAGAGAGGGTTTTAATCACTTTAAACCCATACCCAGAGCCTTCGACATCGAATTTGACGCCGCCAGCGCCTTGGCGCTCCATCAAACCCACGACCAAAGGCTGCTGAAATTGGTGGTCCTGCTCCCGCATGAATCCGGCTTGGCCGCCTAAAGTCACCCGGCTTTGCTCCAAAGCCTTCGCAACCGCCACCACGTCCACGGTGGTTGCAGACACCTTACCGGCTTTGGCGGCAAGTTCAAGGGCCTGGGCGAGCGACTCCACCATCAGCTGCATTCGCATATGAACGTAATCATCTTGGGGTTGCGGAAATCGAGCCCGAAAGGATTTGTAAAAGTCTTCGCTGCCTTTGGTTTGCACATTGGGCAGCCAATCGGCAACGGCTAATACTTTGCCGATGCCTGCGTCCCCAATAGCCGTTGGCGCCCCCAAGGCGTTGCCGTAGAAGGTATAAAACTTGCCATCAAAACCCACATCTTTTGCCGCCTTGATCAGTAGCGTGAGATCGGCACTGAAGTTACCTGTTACCACCGCTTGGGCTCCACTGGCTTTGATTTTGGTGACGTACGGGATGAAATCTTTCACCCTCAGCATGGGGTGCAGTTCTTCGCCAACGATTTTGATGTCTGGGCGTTGCGCAGTGATTTGCCGTTTGGCCTCTCGCAAAACGCTCTGGCCAAAACTGTAATCCTGGCCGATGAGATAAACGTTTTTAAGCGCTTTATCTTCGCGCATAACCTCCATCAGCGCCGCCATTCGCATATCTGCATGGGCGTCATAGCGAAAGTGCCAAAAGCTGCAATTGGCATTGGTCAACGAAGGCTCCACTGCGGAGTAGTTCAAAAACAAAACCCGCTTACTCGGTTCGCGCTCGTTGTGTTTGTTGATGGCCTCAATGAGGGCGGCAGCCGTTGCGGAAGAGTTTCCTTGCAAAATGAAGCGTGCGCCGCTGTCAATAGCTAAGCGCAAGTTAGTTAACGCGTCATCGGTTTGGCCTTTGCTGTCAAAGCGCTCCAAGACAAGCAATTGCTTAGCCTCAGGCCCAAGGACCACTCCGCCACGCGCGTTCACGCGCTCTACCGCCCAAGCCAAATTTCGAAATACCGCTTCTCCGCCATTGGCATTGGCGCCACTGAGGCCCTCAATCAAAGCCAATTTCAAAGGGGGGGTTGATGTCTCCGCAAATGCATTGCTAGCGTTTGCAATTAAAAATAGGCACGCGATAGATAGCGCTGCAAAGAACAATTTCAAGGTCCGGGGGAGAACAATAAACATAAAAAATTTCACTTGAATTAGGGCAAACAGCGCACACCTCAAGTATATGCGGCGCTCGCTGTGAGAGCCGCGCAGTGTACTTGGAGTACTTTATGTATTTTGCTTCTCCCCAATCGCCCTTGGCAGCATCTTTGACCTCCGCTTTGAACAGTCCTTTGCGTCGCCCAGCCTATGCCCAGGCAGGACGTGCCGCTGAGCAATTTTTAAACCAAGCAGTCGCCTACGCGAACCGCAATAACGGCACTTACACACAAGACGAAGCCCAGTTCACGTTGAGCTTAGATGTGCCTGGCGTAAGTAAAGAGCAGTTGCGCATTGCCATTGAAGGCACGGTAGTTCGGATCGAATCCAAAGAAGGTGCGTCGCGCAGTTATCGCTCAGCCTACGAGTTCCCCCAGGAGATTGACAGCGCAAGCAGCACCGCCAAGCTTGAAGACGGGGTTCTGACTTTGACTTTGGTGAAGAAAATTGCCTTGAATAACGCTTCTGAGTTGGTAATTAACTGAACCTAAAAACTAGCCCAAACTTAGTTACAAAGATTGCAATGGCCAGCGCGGCTTGACGTTAAACGCGTAGTCCGTGTTGGCCTGTTGCAAACCGCTTTGTAAGCGCATCGCAGCGGCCATCGCGATCATGGCGCCGTTGTCGGTGCATAGGTGCAATTCAGGGTAGTGAACGCGTACACCTCTCAGCGCGCACTGCGCATTGAGTTGCGAGCGCAGGCTTTGATTGGCTCCGACTCCGCCAGCTACCACCAACCGCTTCAGGCCTGTTTCTTTTAAAGCAGTGAGCGATTTTTTAACCAAAATATCGGTGATTGCGGCTTGGGTTGATGCGGCTAAATTGGCACGTTCTTTCAACGGCAAGTTTTCAAACCCTGGGGTTGCGCCCGATGCTAAATTCGGTATTTTTTCAACGGATTTTTCGCTGAGCGTGCTTGCCACCATTTTTTGTGATTGCACCAAAACGGCGGTCTTTAGACCTGCAAAAGAAAAATCCAAATTACCACTGTGCAACAGGGGCCTAGGAAGCGCAAACGCTTTGGCGTCCCCCTGCTCTGCCAATGCCGCCAAGGCTGGGCCACCGGGGTAACCCAAACCCATTAACTTGGCCGATTTGTCAAAGGCCTCGCCTGCCGCATCATCAATCGACTCGCCCAACAAAACATAGTGGCCGACACCGTCAACCCGCATTAACTGCGTGTGGCCGCCAGAAACCAAAAGCGCTACGAAAGGAAATTCCGGTGGGTCAGCGCTTAGAAATGGGGACAGCAAATGGCCTTCGAGGTGGTGAACCCCCAACACTGGGATTTCCAACGCTGCCGCCATTGAGCAGGCCACGCCAGCGCCCACCAGCAACGCCCCGGCCAGACCAGGGCCTTGGGTAAAAGCAATCACATCGACCTGACTCAAACTTCGCCCGCCATTCGCAAGCACTTGCTTTGTCAGCGGTAAAACGCGGCGAATATGGTCTCGGCTCGCCAATTCTGGAACCACCCCGCCGTAGGCTTGGTGCATTTCAATTTGACTGTGTAGCGCGTGGGCCAAAAGTTGGGGCGTCTGAACCTGCGACATTTCAACCAAGGCCACGCCGGTTTCATCACAGGAGGACTCAAAACCCAGAACCAAGGTCGTCTTTGGGGTAGCTTGGTTTTTCACATCATTCATCATCAGGCCGCAAGTTTAGGCCAGTCTTGCGCCAAAATTCAAACCATGCAGCCTTCAAACTACGCCATTTACTCTGACCTTGAGGTCGAATCCATCGAACGCGCAACGGTTGACGCTGTTTGCCCGCCCGATCGCATGGAACTCGCGGGCTGGCTTTTGCCTTTTGACAACGCCTCCGTAGGACGCGCAAAGAGCGCAGTTCCCCTCAAACATGCAAATACGGAACGAAAAACGCTTGAGGCTATTTATGCGCAGTACATCAATCGAAAGCTTCAGCCCAACTTTCGGGTGGCCGATGTTGCAGCATTGAGCGACGTACAGCGCAACCTCATTGAGATGGGGTTGAAGCCCCACGGACCCGTATTAGTCCAAATTGGACAGTCACATCAGATCCGTTCGGTAAGTACATCCTCACCCGCCACGATCAGCAACCAGCCAACGGCGCAATGGGCTTCGGTCTATACCGCTGAAGGGTTTGACTCCGAAGACGGCGCCCAACGCGTTCGCCTGCTGAGTCGCAGTCCTGGTGTGGTTTATGGCTGTATCAGCGAAGGAGGCGTGGCTTTGGCGTCTGGCGCGGCGTCTGTCGGCCATGGTTGGATGGGAATCCACGGCATGCGCACCCTGCCGCAAGCCCAAGGGCAAGGCTTGGCTGCCAGGATATTGGCGGGCTTTGCGGAGTTGGCGATACAACGCAACATCGCTCGGGTCTATTTGCAAGTGGAAGAAGACAATGCAAAAGCCATTGGGCTTTACAAAAAAGCGGGTTTTGCCACGGCTTGGCGCTACCGTTATTGGCGCAATGACGAAAACCCGTACCTTATGCTTCCTGGCATAAGCTCATAGCCCCCAGTTTTCAATCGTCCAACACAATCCACCCATGGGCATCGGCATCTATCTTAAAGAAATTGGACGCGGCAAGGACGGCGCTCGCTCGCTGAGCCGCGCCCAAGCGGCTGACCTGATGGGCCAGGTGCTTGACGCCAGCGTGACCGATTTAGAGATCGGAGCGTTTTGTTTGGCGATGCGCGTCAAAGGAGAAACACCTCAAGAAATGGCTGGATTTTTGGATGCCGTGTCGCAACGTATCAACCGCATCCCCGCCGGCGACAAACCCAACATTGTTATTCCAAGTTACAACGGCGCGCGCAAATTGCCGGTGCTGACCCCCTTGCTAGCGCTCTTATTGGCTCGCGAAGGTTGGCCGGTGTTGGTTCACGGTACTGCCACCGAAAGTAAGCGGGTCTTTACAGCCCAAGTTTTTGCAGCATTAGGACACCAACCACAAGCGGCTATTCAAGCCATTGCGCCTGGCAGCGTCGCCTTTGTTCCTACGAAACTGCTTTGCGAAGGCTTGCAGCGCTTGCTCGATGTTCGCCGTGTGGTGAATCTTCGCAACTCGGGCCACAGCTTGGTCAAGCTCATGAACCCTTGCGAGGGCAAAAGCTTTTTAGTGAGCAGCTACACCCATCCCGAATATGCGGATTCCATGGCCGCGACTTTTGAACTGATGGGTAGCAATGCGCTTTTGCTGCGCGGAACAGAAGGGGAATCCGTGGCAGACCCAAGGCGCACGCCCAAAATGCAAGCCTTCATTCAAGGCGCTCCGGTTACTTTGCAGGAGCCACAAACGGGGACACTGACAGAACTGCCAGAGCTTCCAAGCGCCATTGACGCAGAGACCACCGCTTCATTTATTCGTGACGTGCTCGAAGGCAAACAAGCGATTCCACCGCCAATCGCCCAACAGGTCGCCCACATTGTTCAACTCGCCGGATCGCTCTAGCTTTATGTCTATCAGCAACTTAAGCCCTGGACTTGTGACTTTGGTAGGCGCAGGCCCCGGTGACCCCGAACTGTTGACGCTCAAAGCCGTCAAGTCCATTCAAGCAGCGACCGTGCTACTGGTCGATGACTTGGTTAATGACGAAGTGTTGCTTCACGCCAATCCCCATGCCCGCATCGTGCACGTCGGAAAGCGCGGAGGATGCGCCTCAACGCCCCAATCGTTTATTGAAAAACTGATGATCAGTGAGGCACAACGCGGCGAACAAGTCGTTCGTCTCAAAGGCGGCGATCCTTTTATTTTTGGTCGCGGCGGAGAGGAAGTAGAAGCACTCGAAGCCGCAGGAATCCGCGTTCAAGTTGTCAATGGCATCACCTCGGGGCTCGCCGCTATGGGGTCCATCAACGTGCCACTGACACACCGAGAACACGCCCATGGTGTAGTTTTTGTAACGGGGCACGCCAAACCTGGCGACACCGGAACCGACTGGCGCGCATTAGCAAAAACCGCCGCGCAAGCGAAATTGACATTGGTCATTTACATGGGGGTTAGCGGTGCCGCTCGCATCCAAGCGGAACTGCTTCACGGATTGGCGCAAAACACGCCGGTTGCCATCATCCAAAATGCCAGCCTAAGCAACGAGCGCCATGTTGCTTGTACCCTAGACCATTTGCATGAAACGCTCATCAAGGAGCGCCTTGGCAGTCCCAGTGTCATTGTTATCGGCCAAGTGCTCACCGCGTTTGCCAACCAACTCGCCTTGGAGGCCCAGACAATGGCTGCGTCTCCCATGAAACAAGACACCGCTTGATTTATATCAACACGGCACCACGTTAACTGTTGGATGATCTCATCAAACCTTGGCTTTCATGCCACCCAGGCTCAATAGATAACTTTTGGAGGACGTGATGAAAATTTTGATCGCCATCGATGGCTCGAAAGCTGCACTCAATGCAGTGAAATACGCAGTGAAACTCTCTGCGCAATTGAGTAGCAAGCCACACATTACGCTGATCACAGCCCATGACGATACCGGGCTCAAACACCTCAGTAAATATGCGCCCAAGGGTGAACTCGATGATTATTTTCGAGAGATCAGTGATCGCGATCTCAAGCCCGCACGGGCGCTGCTAGACAAAGCCAACCTTGACCACGATATGGTCATTAAGTCGGGGCATGTCGCAGAACAAATTATCAAGGTCGGCGATGCCGGGAAATTTGATCTGATTGTGTTGGGTGCCAAGGGGCGATCCGGTTTTGGCGACTTGCTGCTTGGCTCTGTAGCCCAAAGGGTCAGTGCCACGTCTAAACGACCGGTCGTGCTCGTCAAATAGAGGCTCAAGCCCCTACACTCCCACCCATGCAAATATTTGATGTGGTGGTGGTAGGTGCTGGAGCGGCGGGCTTGTTTTGTGCCGGTGTTGCCGGTCAAAAAAGTCTCAAGGTTTTGGTGGTGGACCACAGTGAAAAAGTAGCCGAAAAGATTCGTATTTCTGGCGGAGGTCGCTGCAACTTTACCAACCTAGAAACCAGCCCCAATCAATTTTTGAGCGAGAACCCACGCTTTTGCCGCTCTGCGCTTTCACGCTACACCCCGACTGACTTTATAGATTTGGTCAAAAAATACGGCATTGCTTTTCATGAAAAGCACAAAGGCCAATTGTTTTGCGACCGCTCAGCAGACGACATCATTCAAATGCTGCTTCAGGAGTGCGCTGCGGGCGGCGTCACGCGCTGGCAGCCTTGTAGCGTTCAGGCTATTCGGTACACCGACGCAGCTCCGGATGGCCTCTTCTACACGGTAGACACCAACCAAGGCACAGTGCGCAGCAAAGCAGTGGTGATTGCCAGTGGCGGCTTGGCAATTCCAAAAATAGGGGCCACTGATTTTGGTTACCGCATAGCCCGCCAATTTGGTCTGCCTGTCGTACCCACGCGCCCTGCTTTGGTTCCGCTGACTTTTGACGAAGCGGCTTGGAAGCCATTTGCCCCGCTCTCAGGCTTATCGCTGCCTGTGCACATTTCGACCGGAATCAAAAAAAACCGGACCACCTTTTCTGAAGATTTACTCATTACCCACCGAGGTTTGAGTGGGCCTGGTGTTTTGCAAATTTCAAGCTACTGGCAAGAAGGGACCCCCATTGAGTTGAATCTGGTTCCCCAAGTGAACCTAGGCGAATTTTTAGCCGATGCCAAAGTTCGATCTAGAAAACACATTGCCAATGAAATTGCAACCCTTGTCCCTTCGCGACTTGCAGATGCGTGGGTAGCGCAAGGGCCTCAGCTAGGCCACAACTGGGAACGCAGCATTGCCGAAGCCTCCGATAAAGCACTTCAGGCCTTAGCCCAAGGAATGGCCCACTGGGAAATCATTCCCACAGGCACCGAGGGATACCGAAAGGCCGAGGTGACAGCTGGCGGGATTGACACCAAAGCCTTGTCTAGCCAGACTTTGGAGTCTAGTCAGCGGGGTTTGTATTTCATTGGTGAAGTGGTGGACGTCACGGGCTGGCTGGGCGGATACAACTTCCAATGGGCCTGGGCCAGCGGCTTTGCGTGCGCCCAAGCCTTGGCTGCCCAACAGACCGTTTGATCAGGCTATAATTCTAGGCTTTGCTGGCAAACCCCCGCTGCCTGATCAACTTATTAGCGGGGAATTTCGCTGTATGCGCATGAATGGCCCGATCTTCCAATCATCAACGCGTCGGCACATTTTGGACACCATTACGTAATGACAACGATCCGTGTAAAAGAGAATGAACCGTTTGACGTCGCCCTGCGCCGTTTCAAGCGTACTATTGAAAAATTAGGCCTATTGACAGACCTGCGTGCCCGTGAGTTCTACGAAAAGCCTACTGCTGTTCGCAAGCGTAAAAAAGCAGCTGCCGTAAAACGCAACTACAAGCGCATTCGCAGCATGCAGTTGCCCAAGAAGCTGTTTTAAGCTTCTGAGTTTGAGAGCGGTTTAGGCCGCGCTTAAACGGCACAAAAAGCTCGCCTAGGGACGCTCTGGCGGGCTTTTTTGGTTTTATCACATCCATTTTTGAGAGCTCAACGCCATGTTACTTAAAGACCAAATCACTGAAGACATGAAAACCGCAATGCGTGCCAAGGACAGTGAGCGTCTGGGTACGATTCGGCTGTTGTTGGCTGCATGCAAACAAAAGGAAGTCGACGAGCGCATTGTTCTAGATGACGCAGCGGTCGTCGCCATCGTTGACAAACTCATCAAGCAGCGCAAAGACTCGATCGCCGCCTTTGAGCAAGCCGCTCGCCAAGACCTCGCTGACAAAGAGGCCTCGGAGATGAAAGTGCTTCAGGCTTACCTGCCTCAGCGAATGGGTGCAGAAGAAGTGGCAGCAGAAGTTCGCGCTATCGTGGCCGAACTCAATGCGTCTGGCCCTGGTGACATGGGTAAAGTCATGGGCGTTGTCAAAACGCGTCTGGCGGGTAAGGCAGAGATGGGCTTGGTCTCAGCCGCAGTCAAAGCGGCGTTGGCTTAACTGCCCGCTACCTTCATTCGGTTCACCAACATCGAGCCGACGGTTTTAGCGCCGTAGTTGTAGGCATCAGCACCTACGGCTTCAATGCCTTTAAGCATATTTTTCATATTGCCTGCAATCGTGATTTCATGCACGGGGTAGGCAATCTGCCCTTTTTCGACCCAAAAGCCGCTGGCGCCGCGAGAGTAGTCTCCGGTCACGTAGTTGACGCCTTGGCCCATAAGTTCAGTGACCAACAGGCCCGTGCCCAGTTTTTGAATCATCGCATCTAAGGTATCGCTGCTTCGCGTTAGGCGCGAGGTCATGGTCAGGTTGTGCGAGCCGCCGGCGTTTCCTGTAGTTTGCATTCCCAGTTTGCGGGCGGTATAACTGCTTAAAAAATAACCTTGCAAGCGCCCCGCTTCCACCACTTGGCGGGCGCGAACGGTAACGCCCTCGTCGTCAAACGGCGAGCTGCCTTTTCCGCCCATCACAAACGGATCTTCAAACACATCCATGTGTTTAGGCAGAACGGGTTTACCTAAGGAGTTGAGTAAAAAAGAACTCTTGCGGTACAAAGCGCCACCACTTACCGCTTGCACCAACGCACCTAAAAGGCCAGCCGCCAGGGGCGATTCAAACAAAACAGGGCACTCAGTCGTCGGAATTTTGCGGGCCCGCAAACGGCTCAATGCCCGCTCGGCTGCGTAGCGCCCAACCGCTTGGGGCGAGGCCAAGTCTTTGGCGTTGCGCATTGAGCTGTACCAGGCATCGCGCTGCATATCGTCCCCTTTTCCTGCGATCGGCGAAACCGACAAGGAGTGACGTGAACTGGCATAGCCACCACGAAAACCATTGGTGTGGGCGCTGAAAAAGTGCGACTGCTGGGCGGAAACGGCAGCCCCTTCGCTATTGGTAATACGTTTATCCACGCTCAAGGCAGCGGCTTCGCATTCCAAAGCCAATACAGCGGCATCCTCGCTGGTCAGAACCCAAGGATGAAACAAGTCGAGGTCTCGTTTGCGGTCTTTCGCAGAGGCAATGTCCTTGGCCATGGGCAGGCTGGCGAAGGGATCTTCGGCCGTGAAACGAGCGATATCAAAAGCGGCGCTTACGGTTTGTGCAATGGCTGCGTCTGAGAAATCAGAGGTACTGGCGTTGCCTCGGCGTTGGCCTACATAGACCGTCACACCCAAAGATTTATCGCGATTGCGTTCTACATTTTCGAGTTCACCGTTGCGTACCGAAACGCTCAAGCCGCAGCCTTCGGAGACTTCAGCGGCGGCATCAGTGGCACCTAATTTTTTTGCAGCCGCGAGGCTGGCATCCACCCGAGATTCAAAAAAAGCACGGCTGTAGGCAAAACCTGGTTCAGCTTGGGTAGAGAGAGATTGGGGGGTGGTTTTTAGTTTCTTCATGTCGGAGGCTATGATACTTGGCTATGTCAAGAAAATTAAAAAAAGGCTATTTCGTCAAGGGTCAATTTGTTGCCGAAGGCAGCGAGCTCGATCTCGAATACAAACGTGAACTCAAAGGCACCGACGATGCCACCCGAACCGACCTCAAACGCGAGAGTACGGAGCTACAGAAATTAGGCGAAGATTTGTTAACCCTGCGTGTTGAATTAATGACCCGCTTGGCCTTGCCAGAAAAACTGACCGAGGCCGTGGCCGAAGCCAAACGCATCAGTAATTTTGAAGGCAAGCGCCGCCAAATGCAGTTCATCGGCAAATTAATGCGCAAACTCGAGGCTACCCAGCTTGATGGCATTCGAACCGCCTTAGTCGAGCAGCACACGCCGTCCGCGCTGGAAACCCAAACGTTGCACCAAGCCGAAATGTGGCGCGATCGCCTAGTCAGTGAAGACGACGCGCTTGGGCAATGGATTACGCTC
>Ga0209444_10000920_pt1 | contig 16258 bp, 12 predicted proteins | sample LauGreFaBDMM15DN_2_FD_188215 | JGI IMG/M metagenome (GOLD analysis project Ga0209444, IMG submission 188215) | Freshwater lake microbial communities from Lake Michigan, USA - Fa13.BD.MM15.DN (SPAdes) (version 2) | ecosystem: Environmental > Aquatic > Freshwater > Lake | place: Lake Michigan...
CCGATCATGGAAGCAGCGCTGGGCGGCTTCCTGTCGTCAGCAGCCAAGGCGCGGGGGCTAGAGCCATGAGCGGCCAACGCGAAGATTTCCGCGAGATCTTGCGGCTCGTGCGTCCTGGAACCCGAGTGCTGGACATCGGCTGCGGCGAAGGCGTGCTGCTCGAGATGATGGCGCGGGAAAAGAACATCGACGGTCGGGGCCTCGAAATCAGCCCCAGTGGTGTGGCGGCCTGCCTGACGCGCGGCCTCGCGGTCGTTCAAGGCGATGCCGACCGCGACCTTGCAGATTTTCCAACCCAAGCCTTCGACTATGCAGTTCTGTCTCAGACCCTACAGGCCGTGCGTGAACCACGCCGGGTGCTTGAAGAGTTGTTGCGGATCGCAGAGCGGGCGATTGTTTCCTTCCCGAATTTTGGCCATTGGCGCGTGCGCTGGGCCCTGTTGACGGGTGGCCGTATGCCCATGACTGGCTCGCTGCCGACGCCTTGGTATGAGACGCAGAATATCCACCTATGTACGGTTGGTGACTTTGTCGATCTATGTGATGAGCTCGGCGTCGAGATCGAGGCGGCGGGTGCCATGGCCGAGGGGCAGCCCGTGCGGGATATCAATCCGCGTCGTTTCGTGGAAAACCTTCGCGCCGAGTCCGCGATTTTTCTGCTTAGTCGCCGCACCCGGACGGACGGCTACACCCCACAGGACCGGCGGCCCTATAAGCGGGCCACCGATGATCTGTTCGGCTAGGCAACCGCCTACCCCGCCGCCCTCATGCTGCGCCTGTCGAAGCGTTGACATCTGAATAGGCCGTTGATGTCATCCTTGTCCTGCAAAAGGCTGAGGATGGGGATGAGGATGACTGGGCGGTGAGTGGGCTTGGTTCTAAACCCGCCTTGGCCGCATCATCCAATAGACCGGCAGACCTGCAACCAAAAGAACGCCGCCCCAGAGACTGGCCTCTGCACCAGCACCGATCAGGGTCCAGATGGCGAACAGGGCCGCGACCACGGCTGCTGTTATAAACAGGGGCGTACCCGTCAACTTGCCCTTAAAGACCATCCAAAGGGCCGCGAGCGCGCAGGCCAGATACATGACCAGCGAGGCCGATGTGGCCAAAAGGATGATGAAGGTGAAGAGCTGCGCCATGGATTTTTGAAAGTTGAGCAGCACGATGGCGGTCAGGAGCAGGCTTGAAACCACATGGGCACGCATCGGTGTTCCCGCCGCCGAAGACTTGGCAAGCCAGCGTGGAAAGACGCCGTCGCGGGCCATAGCGGCAGGCAATTCGCCTTGTAGCAGGATCCATCCGTTCAAGGCCCCAAAGGCGCTGATCGCGGCAAAGAGGGCCAGAAGATCACGTGCATTGGTCCCCCAATAGAGCGACACGAAATCAGCCAGCGGGGCATTGGAATTGGCGGCCATGGCCGTTGGCACCATCAAGACCACGGCCGAACAGACCAGAAGATAGATCAGGCCCGTACTGATGGTCCCGGCCAAGGTTGCCCTTGGAATGGTCCGCTCAGGGTCATCGATACTGTCGGCAGGCACGGTGGCCGATTCTAAACCCAGCATGCCCCAGAGGGTCAAGGTCGCCGCCGCCGTGATGGCTGAAGGGCTAATGGCGCTGGCTTGGAAGGGCATCAGGACGCTAGGACCGGTCTTGGCCAATAGGATTGCCGCTAGGGCCATGACCGCGATCAGCGGCAAGAGCTTGAGCAGGGTGGTGACCAACTGCACGGTACCCGCAGTCTGTACCCCCCGGCAATTGATGGCGGTAAAGAGCCAGACCGCAGCGCAGGTTAAGAAGGCATGAAGCCCGGCGACCTGACCAATAACGGGGAAAAAGACGCTGAGATAGCTGACCGCCGCCGCTGCAATCGCCGCATTGCCGACCCAAAGGCTGATCCAATAGCTCCAAGCCACGGCAAAGGCCGGCGCGCGGCCAAAGGCCTCGAGTGTATAGGCATAGGGTCCACCCCCGCGCGGCATGGCCTTGGCCAACCTCGCAAAGACAAAGGCCAGGCAGATGGCCCCACCTATGGTCAAGAGCCAGCCAAACACCGCATTCCAGCCATAGGGAGCGAGCGCGGTTGGTAACAGAAAGACGCCCGAGCCGATCATATTGCCGACCACAAGGGCCGTGCACATCCAAAACCCCAGACGCCGCGGGGTCTTCGTACCTAAAGACTTTTCGTCCGCCATAAAAAAGTCCAACTGAAACCAAATCCTAACCTGCGGCTGGGACGCTAGCAGATGACCGTCATATGCCTAGAACTTCTGATGTTTTTCTGCTTCACAGGAAGCCAATTGCGCGGCAGTCGCCAAGGCCCTGCCCATCCAATGATCGGATCTTCCCATCGTGCCTTCAGATCTATCGGCCTCTGATCCTTCCAAAGCCCTAACCAAGGCTAAGGCCCTAATCGCCCAGACCCCCTATCTGGCAGAGGCCCATCGTATGGCGGGCCGAGCCTATCGGGCCCTTGGTCAGACCGCCGAGGCCGAAGCCGCAGAGATGCAGGCCATCCGCATGTCGATCCATGACGCTGACCTGCAACGCGCTGGCCAAGCGCTGGCCGCCAATGATTTGGGCGTGGCCGAACCGATCTTAAAAGAACGCCTACGAACCATTCCAACCGACGTGGCCGCCATTCGGATGCTGGCGGAACTGGCCGGGCGGATCGGCCGCTATCGGGATGCCGAGAACCTTCTGCGCCGCGCCCTAGAACTGGCCCCCAAATTCCTCGCAGCCCGGTCAAATCTAGCGACGGTACTGCACCGACAGGCCCGCACCGAAGAGGCGCTGGCGCAGCTTGATCTCCTGCTCGCCGCCGAACCGGACAGCCCCACCCACAATAATCTCAAGGCCGCCGCCCTTGGCCGGATCGGCGACTATGAGGAGGCCTTAGGTCTCTATGAACGGGTGCTTGCGGTCAGTCCGGCCTATCCCAAGATCTGGATGAGCTATGGCCACGTGCTCAAGACGGTGGGTCGCCAAGAGGACAGTATCGTCGCCTATCGTCAGGCCTTGATGCTCAAGCCTGATCTTGGCGAGGTCTGGTGGAGCCTGGCCAATCTCAAGACCGTCAAGTTCGACCCAGCCGACATTGCCAAGATGCAGCAGGCCTTGACCCAAGAGCGGCTGAGCGCCGAAGACCGGTTCCATCTAGATTTCGCGCTCGGCAAGGCGCTGGATGACCAAAAGGATGCAGAAGGCGCCTTTGCCCACTATGCCGCCGCCAATGCCTTACGACGCGAACAGCTGGACTATGATGCCAGCGATATGAGCCGTCAGGTGGACCGGGCCATTGACCTGTTCACGCCCGCCTTCTTTGGCGACCGTCAGGGTGCAGGCTGCGATGCGCCAGACCCGATCTTTATCTTGGGTATGCCCCGCGCGGGCTCGACCCTGATCGAGCAGATCTTGGCCAGCCATTCTCAGGTCGAGGGCACGATGGAATTGCCGGACATTCCCGCACTCGCGACCCGCACCGGCGAAGGCCCCCAGCGCTATCCAACCGCTTTGAGCGACCTGTCGCCAGAGGCGCTAAGGGCCCTTGGCGAAGACTATCTGCAAAGGACCCGGATCCAGCGCAAACAGGGCCGACCCTTTTTTATCGATAAGCTACCCAACAACTGGCTCTATACGGGCTTCATCCACCTTATCTTGCCGCAGGCCAAGATCATCGATGCGCGGCGCGATCCGATGGACTGCTGCTTTTCAAACTTCCGTCAGCATTTCGCGCGGGGCCAGAGCTTTTCCTACAGTCTGGAAGATATGGGCCAGTACTATGGTGACTATCTGCGGTTGATCCGCCATGTGGACGAGACCTTGCCCGGACGGGTTCACCGGGTCATTCACGAGGACCTGCTCGACCAGCCCGAGATCCAGATCCGCGCCCTTCTGGACCATCTGGGCCTGCCCTTCGAAGAGGCCTGCCTACAGTTTCATGAGACCAAGCGCGCCGTGCGCACCGCCAGCAGCGAACAGGTCCGCCGCCCAATCAACCGCGACGGAGTGGGTCAATGGCGTCCCTATGAGACCCACCTGCACCCTCTGCGCAAAGCGCTCGGTGATATGGCCGAAAGCTGGCGCTGCTAGGTCACAAAGCCCACAGCAATTGACTAATTTACAACAATTATGCGCTAAATCATGACGAACTCGTCACAAACCCATTTGCGCCTTGCATCGGCGCGGTCTTTTTGGCGACGGTTAAAGCTAATGTTTCAGGGGGCTCTCATGAATTCCAATCGTCGCAATCCTATGACCCGTGCCGGTTTTGCCGTGCTGATGGCGTCCACCATGCTGAGCTCGGCCGGAGCCGCCTTCGCGCAAGAGGCCGCCAGCAACGTAGACGAAGTGATCGTCACGGCGCAAAAGCGCAGTGAAAATCTGCAGACGGTGCCGATCAGCATTCAGGCTCTTGGGACCCAGAAGCTCCAACAGCTCAACATCGCCAATTTTAACGACTATACAAAGATGCTGCCCAGCGTCTCGTTCCAGACCAGCGAACCTGGCACATCGCGGGTCTATTTCCGCGGCGTGGCCAGCGGCGGTGACGGCAACCACTCTGGCTCTCTACCCAGTGTCGGCGTCTATCTGGATGAGCAGCCCGTCACAACCATCGACGGTGCGTTGGACGTTCACGTCTATGATGTCGCACGTATTGAGGCCCTCGCCGGTCCTCAAGGCACGCTCTACGGCGCGTCTTCGCAAGCCGGCACACTGCGGATTATTACCAATAAGCCTGACCACAAGGGCGTTTATGGTGCGATCGATGCTGAGCTGAACCGCATCAAGAATGGCGGCTACGGCAACAAGATCGAGGCCTTCGTTAACCTACCGCTCAATGACAAGGTGGCCGCACGTCTGGTCGGCTTCTATCAGCATGATGCCGGCTATATCGACAATGTCGCGGGCACCCGCCAGTTCTTGCCTCAGCCCGGTGGCCAGAGCGTTAACAATGCTAAGTACGTCAAGAAAAACTATAATGATGTTGACGTCTATGGCGGTCGTGCAGCCCTGAAGGTTGACCTCGACAGCAACTGGACCGCAACGGCTACTCTGTTTGCTCAAGACCTCAAGAGTAACGGTACCTTTGGCTCTGACCCCAGCGTTGGTGATCTGCAGGTTCAGCATTTCAGCGAAGAAAACCGCCATGACCGCTTCGCACAAGGTGCCCTGACCATCGAGGGCAAGATCGGTAACTGGGACACCACCTATGCCGGTGCCTATATGAAGCGCAAGATCGACGCCAATACCGACTATACCGACTATGCCGAAGCCTATGACGCCCTCTATGCCGATTACGGCGGGATCGCGGGCTATTTCTATGTGACGGACAATGCCGGCAATCCGGTCATGCCCGGCCAGCACATTGTCGGAGAAGACGATTTCACAAAGGAAAGCCACGAGTTTCGGATTTCCTCGCCCCAGGACAAACCCCTCCGCATTGTCGGCGGTGCTTTCTACCAAATGCAGGAGCACCTGATCCATCAGGATTATCAGGTCGCGGGTCTGGGCTCGGCTGTTTCCGTCAACGGTCTACCTGGTACACTGTGGCTGACCCAACAGAACCGGATCGACAAGGACTATGCCGTTTTCGGTGAAGCCAGCTACGACATCCTGCCTAACCTGACCGTCACCGGCGGTCTGCGCTCTTACAAATATGACAACTCTCTGATCGGTTTCTTCGGCTTTGGTCGCAACCCCGCTGGCCCGCCCTATAATGCCGCAGGCAGCTCACGCACCGGCGTAGCAGGCTGCTATACCAGCACCGGTCAAACGGTTCGCGATGGTGGCACCGGAACCCTGTTGCCTGCCGCCGTCTCAGGCTCGCCCTGCACAAACCTTGGCACCTTCGTCAACGGCCGGTTGGAGCCCAAGCGGGTTAAGGACAGTGGTACGATCCACCGTCTGAACCTGACCTGGAAGCCGTCCGACGATCAAATGGTCTACGCGACCTGGTCCAAGGGCTTCCGTCCTGGCGGCATCAACCGTCGTTCGACCATTGCCCCTTATGAGGCGGACTTCCTGACCAACACGGAGCTCGGCTTCAAGACGAGTTGGATGGATCGTAAGCTAAAGCTCAATGGCGCGGTCTATGTGCAGGACTGGAAGGAATTCCAGTTCGCGTTCTTGGGTCAAAACAGCTTCACCGAAATCCACAACGGCCCTGATGCGCGCATCAAGGGTATGGAGCTGGATGCCTCATTGCGGGTCACCGATCGCCTAACCCTATCGGGCAGTGGGTCCTATACAGACGCCAAGACCCAGCAGAACCTCTGCAAGATTGATGACCCGACCTATAGCTGTACCGGCTCTGGCAATTCGATCGCGGCCAAGAAGGGCACACGACTGCCTGTCACGCCGAAGCTGAAGGCCAACATGATGGCGCGCTATGTCTATCCTCTTGCAAACGGCGATGCCTACTTCCAAGGGGTCGTCGTTAATCAAGGGTCCGCCACGTCAGATGTTCGCTCAGGTGAAGCGGCGCTGCTCGGTGATATCAAGGGGTACACCACCGTTGATGTGGCCTATGGCATTGATTGGCCTCGTTTCTCGGCTGAGGTCTATATTGACAACCTGCTCGACGAACGCGCTGAGCTGTCGCGTTATGTACAGTGTGGTCAGTGCTATTCGCGTCACTATGTCGTTCCCAACACACCCCAGACCTTTGGTCTGCGTGGTGGCTACAAGTTCTAAACCAACATATTGAAAATTGAGGGCGGGGGTCTGAAACAGGGCCCCCGCCCTTTTTCTTTGCGCGGACAATTCGCCACTCGGCCATTTCATCCGTACGCAAGGTCTGTAAAATAGGCTTTGGGCCTTGGAACCGGGGCACTGAGAGACGTTCAGGAAGTTAATATGACCGAACAGGCCCCCGCTGTACCCGCCGAACTGCTGACCCTGCGCAACAGCATCGACAATATTGATGCAGCCCTGATCCATATGCTGTCCGAACGTTTCAAATGTACCCAGCGCGTCGGCAAGCTGAAGGCCGAACTGAACCTGCCCAGCGCCGATCCCAAGCGCGAGGTGGAACAGGTCCAACGGCTTCGCGCCCTGGCCGAAACGGCCAATCTTGACCCCGATTTTGCGGAAAAGTTCCTCGCCTTCGTGATCAAGGAAGTCATCCGCCATCACGACCAGTTCAAGACGGGGTAAAATCGATCGGTTTGGTGAGCGCCGTCCCCCTCCCCACCCTCTCCCCCAAGGTGGTGCGGGCTCTTTCGTTCTTAACCGCGTCATTGCGAGCGCAGAGAAGCAACCCATTTGATTGGCCCGAACCTGAGTTGATGTTCCCCTAGGTTGCTTCAGCGCGATGCACCTCGCAAGGACGCGAGAAATACACGCTGGCCTAGCGACGCCCGAACAGTTTCTCGATATCAGCCAGCTTCAATTCCACATAGGTCGGGCGGCCATGGTTGCATTGGCCTGAGTGGGGGGTGGCCTCCATCTGGCGCAAGAGGGCGTTCATCTCGGTGGCGGTCAGCCTGCGGCCTGCCCGAACCGAACCATGACAGGCCATGGTCGAGCAAACATCAGCAAGCCGTTCGCTCAAGGCTAAGGCCTGACCATTTTCCGCCAAATCATCGGCAATGTCACGGATCAGGCCATGGACATAGGTCTCACCGAGCATGGCCGGAGTTTCGCGTACCAAGATCGCTCCAGGACCAAAGCTCTCAATGACCAGACCCAAGGCGGCTAGTTCATCAGCCTTGGCCATTACCCGGTCCGCCTCGGCTGGATCGAGATCAACCACTTCGGGCAGGAGAAGGGTCTGACGGGTCACACCGCCCGCTTCCATTTCAGCCTTCATGCGCTCATAGACCAGCCGCTCATGGGCAGCGTGCTGATCGACCAAGATCATGCCATCGCGAGTCTGGGCGACAATATAGGTCTCATGGACCTGGGCCCGCGCCGCACCAAGGGGCCGGTCGATCAGGTCTTCGGCCTGCGGTTCCTGCGCGCCAGAGCGATAGGCCGGACCATCCAAAGCGCCTTCAACCCGCGCGGTTGGCTCCATAAGGCCCGGCAAGGTGTGAGACTGCATTAAAGGGCGCGGCGGCGCTGGGGTCCAACCACCGGACTGCCAAGCCGAAAAGCCCGCTGCCGAGGGCGGCGCCACATAACCCAAATAGCCCGGTCGAAAGCCGCTGAGGGCCGCATCCGCCGCTGTGGTCGAGGCCCGGTGTCCCGCGCCAGACAGGGCATGTTTCAAGGCCCCAATGATCAGACCGCGCACAAGATTGGGATCACGAAACCGCACCTCCGCTTTGGCTGGATGGACATTGACGTCCACAAAGGTCGGATCGAGGTCGAGATAGAGGGCGGCGGTTGGATGGCGATCCCTGGCCAAAAAGTCAGCATAGGCTGCGCGTAAGGCCCCTTGCAGCAATCGGTCACGCACAGGGCGTCCATTGACGAACAGATATTGATGGGCCGCGTTACCGCGCGAATAGGTCGGCAGTCCGCAATAGCCCGACAGGCGCACGCCCTCGCGCTCCTGATTAAGCAATAGGGCATTGGCCTCAAATTCCGGCCCTAAAATCGCCGCCAATCGGGCCAAACGCCCTTGATCGCCCTTTTCCTCAGCGGCCAGGCGCAGCGTCCGGCGTCCGTCCAGATCAAGGCTGAAGGCGGCATCCTCATGGGCCATGGCCTGACGTTTAATCTCGTCGGCAATGGCCATAGATTCGGCCCGTTCCGACTTCATGAACTTCAGGCGGGCGGGCGTAGCATAAAACAGGTCTCTAACCTCGACGCGAGCACCGTGAGGACCGGGAAAGGCTGCGGGCTGCACATGCCCCACCGCGCCGCCCTCGACGCTCAGCGAATAGGCATCGCTCGCCCCTCTGGCCCGTGACGAGAGAGACAGGCGCGATACCGAGCCAATCGAGGGTAAGGCCTCGCCGCGAAAGCCCAAGGTCAAAATATGCAGTAGGTCCCAGTCCCCGTTATCATCGGGCACCAGTTTGGACGTCGCGTGACGCTCCACCGCCAAGGCAAGGTCCTCAGGCGAGAGGCCACTGCCATCGTCAGCGACGAGAATGCGGGTCAATCCACCCTGATCGGCCTGAATCTCAATCCGCTTTGCACCGGCATCAAGGGCGTTTTCCACCAGCTCCTTCACCGCACTGGCAGGGCGTTCCACCACCTCGCCCGCGGCGATGCGATTGACGGTCTCATTGGGAAGGCGGCGGATGGCCATGGGCGCTCTCTTGGACAGTCTTTTACTCTATGCCGATTCCGAGGGAACCTCACTTTCCGAATGACGGGTCACAATTTTGCCCTTAGGGTGACCATAAGGGACATAGCAACTTCTAATAGGACAACCCTATGCCCACACCCATGCCCTGCGCTTCGCTCATAGCCGCTCTGCTGCTGGTTTCGGCCGCCACACCGGCCTTGGCTCAAACCTCTACCCCTGTCGATGACCCCGACGCGTTCATCGAAGAGCTCGTCGTCACTGCCCGCTATCCCGGCCCAGCCTTTTGGCGGGTGTCAGATGCCGATTCAGAGGTCTGGATCATGGCGGTACCCTATTTTATCCCCGAGAAGATGGCGTGGGATAAGACCCGCACAGAACAGGTGTTGAAGGGGGCCAATGGTCTGATCCTACCGTCTGGAGTTGGCGTCGGACTTGGGGAAGCGGTCCGGTTTGCGATCAAATACCGCAAGCAATTTACCAATGATGGCAAACGCACGCTCGATCAGGTCCTCCCGGCGCAGGTCATTGAACATTATGAGCAGCTTCCGAAAGCCTATCAAACCACCGACCTCAAGACCGCGACCTTAAAGCCGATCTTTGCTGGGCTGTCCGTTGCGGGCCGCGCGAAGAAAACAGGGCGATGGGCTGAAACCCATAGCGGCATTGTTACACTGGCCAAAAAGGCCAATGTAAAGATAAGAACCGCCTCCATGACCTCGGCCCTGCCCATAGCGACGGCAATAATGACAATTCCAGAAGCTGAGCAAAGTCAGTGCTTTGACGACTTTGTCAGCAGCGTGGACCATAGTATTAAGACCGTAGGTCCGGTGGCCACCGCCTGGGCCGAGGGCCAAACTGCTGAGTTCTTACGCGGAACCACCACAACCGGTGCCGACCAATGTATCTATTCCATTGGCGAAGTGAAAAAGATGCGTGAAAAGGCCTATCAGGCCGAAATCAAAACCATCAAGTCGGCGCTAGACCAGCCTGGCAAAACCCTGATGATCGCCAGCGTCCGCCCCCTCGTGGCCCAAGACGGGATCTTGGCTCGGCTTAAGGATCAGGGTTTTACCGTGCGAACGCCTGCGGATTAAGAACCCTCTCACGCGCGCCACTTCATCGTACGCAGACAAGGGCAGCACGAGGAAGACCCCAACGAACTATCAGCGTCATTGCCAGACGTGAAACGCCAAAGCAACCTTGGGGAACATCCGCTCTGGTTCGTGTCAGCCCCCTGGGTTGCTTGGCTGCGCTCTTAATGACGCGTTAGGACATCACCGCCCCCGACGGCCCTTCGGGCCACTTCCTCCGGAGGGAGAAATTCCGGCGCAGCCGGGGTGGGGAGTGTTCAACTCATCCAACCTTGCCCCCCTTTGCCGCAGCCAAGGCCGGTTGCCAGTCCGCTGTGGGACAGTCATATTTGGTCCCAAAGTAAAAGTGCCGTCGAGGATAGGGTTTTAGTGAGCGATCAAGAGCCAATGGGCCCACACACGCGGGTCGTCATCTTAGGCGCTGGGCATGGCGGCGGCTCCGTGGCGGCCTTTTTGCGCCAATATGGCTTTACCGGTCCGATCGTTTTGGTGGGCGAAGAGCCCTTGGCGCCCTATCAGCGCCCACCCCTGTCCAAGGCGTGGCTCAAGGGAGAGGCAACGGCAGAATCCTTGGCGCTAAAGCCCCTAGAATTTTATGCGGAAAACGATATCGACCTGCGTCTTGGCGTCTATGCGGTGGCCATCGACCGAGCCTCCAGGACAGTCGCTGTCTCGAAGGGCGCACCTATTGCCTATGACGTTCTGGTCCTAGCCATGGGCGCGCGGGCGCGGCGCCTGATCATCCCCGGCGCGGACCTGAAGGGTGTGCTGGAACTGCGCACTGCAGCCGATGCGGAAAAGCTCAAGACCGCGCTGGGGGCTGGTAAGACCTTGGCCGTGGTCGGCGGCGGTTATGTCGGTCTAGAGGCCGCCGCCTCGGCCGTCAGCCTGAGCGCCAAGGCTGTGATCATAGAGCGCGAACATCGCGTGCTGGCCCGCGTCGCTTGCGAGCAACTGTCCAATTTCTTCCAATCCTATCATGCCGCCCGGGGGGTCAAGTTCGAGCTTAGCGCCGGGGTCGAGGCCTTTGTCGGCGACAAGGGTCAGGTGACGGGCGTACAGCTCGCAGATGGCCGAACCATCGCCTGTGACGCGGCTCTGGTCGGGGTCGGCGCAATCCCCAATGATGAGGTCGCCAAGGCCGCGGGGCTAGAGTGCAATAATGGCGTGGTCGTTGATCTCGCCGCCCGCACCTCCGATCCCGCCATTTTTGCGGTTGGCGACCTGACCCAGCGGCCTATGCCGCTCTATAGCCGCAGCGTGCGTCTCGAAAGCGTTCCCAATGCTCTGGAACAGGCCAAGGCCGTGGCCTGCGCGGTCACAGGCCGTCCGCTTGCACCGCCTGAAGTGCCTTGGTTCTGGTCTGATCAGTTCGACCTGAAGCTCCAAATTGCCGGTATGCCCTTCGATGCCGACGAAATTATTATCCGGGGTGATACCGATACCGCCAAGTTCGCGGTGTTCCATCTCAAGCAGGGCTGCATCCAAGCGGTCGAGGCCGTCAACGCCGCGCCAGAGTTTATGGCCGGAAAACAGTTGGTCGCTTCGCAAAAACCTGTTGCAAGAGACAAACTTGTCGATATGTCCATTTCTATGAAACAGGTTGCGGTTTAAACCGTCTGCCGCGCGAGGAAGCTTATGTCTAAGATCACTTTTGTTGAACATAACGGCACCGAACACGTGGTTGAGGCCAAGACGGGCCTGACCGTCATGGAAGCCGCCGTCAAGAATAACGTCCCCGGCATTGACGCCGATTGCGGCGGGGCCTGCGCCTGCGCCACCTGTCACGTCTATGTGGGTGAAGCTTGGCTCGGCAAGCTCGACAAGCCTTCGGCGATGGAAGAGAGCATGCTCGATTTCGCAGAGAACGTAGAGCCAAACTCGCGCCTCTCTTGCCAGATCAAGATGTCCGACGCTTTGGACGGCATCGTCGTCACCCTGCCGGAAAGCCAGCACTAGACCTTGGCCCTGCGTATCGTCGCTGGACGGTTTCGCGGCAAGGTTCTGATGGCGCCCGAGGGCGAGGCCACACGCCCGACCTCGGATCGCGCTCGTCAGGCTGTGTTCAATATTCTCGAACATGCCGACTGGTCACCAGGCCTCGTCGACCTAAGGGTCATTGACCTTTTTGCGGGCTCTGGCGCGCTGGGCTTTGAGGCCCTGTCGCGCGACGCGGCCTATTGCCTGTTCGTCGAGACCGACCCGGACGCCAGAGGCGCGATCCGTGAAAATGCTGACGCCATGGGCCTGTTTGGGGCGACCCGCATCCACCGCCGCGACTGCACCGACCTTGGGACCAAGCCTGCAGGCGATGGAGAGCCCTTCGATCTGGCCTTTCTGGACCCACCCTATCGCAAAGGCCTTGGCGAAAAGGCCCTCAGTGGCCTTCTGTCCGGCGGCTGGCTCGCACCCGGCGCCATCTGTGTCTGGGAACGGGCCGTCGATGAGCCGCCGGTGAGCGCAGAAGGCTATGAGATCTTGGACAACCGCACCTATGGCGCGGCGCAGGTGACGTTCCTGCGGCGGCTTTAGGCGGGGTCCTTGCCTTCGCGGGGAAAACGGGTGGGAGGCAGAAGGAAGTCATGACCCATAAGTCCTATCACAAGGCGATGGGGGTCCTGATCCTAGGCGCCTTTATCATTGGTTTTGCGCCGATCTTTGTGCGTCTCAGCTCTGCTGGCCCTGCCGCGACGGGGGTTTGGCGGCTGGCCTTTGCCTTACCTGCGCTCGCCATCTTGGCTCACAGCGGTGCTCGCGAGATTGGGGTTCAAGGTTCAGTCTTGAGGACACTACCTTCGATCATGGCGATCTGGGCGGGGCTCGCCTTTGCGGCCGATCTTGGCTTTTGGCACTATGCCATTGGCTTGACCACCGTCGCCAACGCCACGGTCCTGACCAACCTCACCCCCATCGTGGTCACCGTATTGGCGTGGCTGGTGTTCAAAGAGGTCCCGCAGCGGCTATTTCTGACAGGACTGGTCCTCGCCATAACCGGCGCCGTCACCCTTACCTTCGGGGCCGCCAGCGCAGGATCAGGACACAATACGGGATTGGGTGACGCGCTCGCAGTCGCGACAGCCTTTTGGTACGCCCTCTATTTTCTCGCTGTCCGAAAGGCGCGTCAGACGCTGAGCGCGGCGCTGGTGATGTTCTGGTCCAGCCTAGTCGCCCTACCGTGCCTGATCATCATTGCCCTCGTCATGGATGAGCCCCTCTGGCCAACCACGGCTCTGGGGTGGTTTGCCTGTATCGGACTGGGCTTTGTCCATGTTGCAGGCCAAGGCTCTATCGCTTGGGCCTTGGGACGCCTGCCGACAGCCATCACCTCGCTGGTCGTGCTGATCCAGCCGGTCATCGCCGCCCTCCTCGGCTGGGTCCTGTTTGCCGAGGCAATCGGCCCTTGGCAGATCCTCGGCGCTGCCCTGACCCTATCGGGCGTCGTCTTAGCTCAATGGGCCGCCAGCCGCGTCCAATAGCAATAGCGATAGGCGACTTCAAAGCCTGCCCTTTGATAGATAGGGATGGCCCCGAGATTAGCCGCCTCGACCTGAAGATAGGCTTTTGTGGCCCCCGCCTGCCGCGCCTTGGCCAGAAGGGTCTCCAGAATGCGGGCGCCATAGCCTTGGCGACGATAGGTTGGTGTCGTACGCATGCCAAAGATACCGGCCCACTGACCCTCAACCGCGCTGGCCCCAATGGCGGCAGGCTGACCGGCCACCTCTAGCCGAGCAAAAAACCGTGGGCCAGGAATACGGCCAAGGGCCGCGAGCCGCTCAGCGCTATCGGCAGGATCGGTCGCTGTCGCCGCAAAGACCGCGCCAAACACCGCATCAAGCCTGGATGAGACGCTAACCTCGTCATCAACCGCAGCGCCCGTGATAGGTCCCACCATCACTAATGTTTCCTTGCCACAGACATAGCCCCGATCCATGAGGGCCTGGGCCAAGGGCTGGTCAGAGCCTGCGCCATAGGCGCATTTGAAAATAGCTGCCCTATCCTGCCGTTCGTACCAAGCCTCAACCTCATCCAGCGCCGCCTGAAGTCCAAGGCCCGGCTCGCCCGAGACCCAACAGGAATTGATCCTTAAGGAATGACCCTCGGTCGCATAGAGCGTCCAGTCTCCCAGACGCCGCTGACGGGCAGCCGGCCAGGCTCGCGCTGTTATCGGTTCTAGGTCTTGGGGATCGTTAATGCTCATTATTCAGCCAGCAGCGCCTCGACCAGACCACGCGCCTGAGGGCTAGACCAGTCCGCGCCGCCTTCAAGCCGCGCCCGCTCCATGCCCTCACGGTCAATGACAAGGGTTGTCGGCAATCCAGCAGGACGAGGGGTAAGGCCAAAGGCCAGTGCATATTTGGCGTCGCGATAGAGGGCCAGCGGCGGGGTCTTGGCAATGTCCGAGCGGGCCAGATCGTCATAGTCGATGCTGTCGACACTAACGGCCACCACCTTAAAGGGCGAGGCGGCATAGGCGGCCTGCAGCTTGGCCAAGGTTGGCATCTCTTCCTTGCAGGGTCCGCACCAGGTAGCCCAAAGGTTCAGCACCACAACCTGGCCCTTAAAATCGGCCAAGGTCACCGGCTTGCCGTTTCCATCCTTGAAACTGACGGTCGGAACCGGCCTTGGTTCAGCGACAATCTGCAGCTTTTCAAGCGCCCCGACTTTGAATTCCTTTAGATCAAGATCCGCCTTGGGTTTGATCGAGGCGCTAAGGGTGACATATAGGATGTAAGCCACACCGATCAGCATCAGGGTGCCGATCGCTAAAGACATCAAACTACGCTTGCTCACCCCTGAAGGTTTGCCATTGCCGTCCTCTGTCGGCGGATTTTGGATAGTGCTCATATGACTGACATCCCTTCGGCAGTGCCCAACTCTGCTGACACCCCTTCCGGCCAGACGGCACAAACCGGCCAGACCATGTGGGGCGGGCGGTTCTCTGCCAAACCGGCGGAACTAATGCAGGCGATTAATGTCTCGATCGGCTTCGACAAACGTCTTGCGGCCCAAGACTTAGCAGGCTCGAAGGCCCATGCTGCAATGTTGGCCGCAACCGGGGTGATTTCAAGCGCTGACGAGGCCACAATTCAAGACGGCTTGTCGCAGATCGAAGCGGAAATCGCGAGCGGCACCTTTCCTTTCAGAGAGGAATTTGAAGACATCCACATGAATGTGGAGGCGCGGTTGCGCGAATTGATCGGTTCAGCGGCGGGTCGCCTGCACACAGCCCGCTCGCGCAATGACCAGGTCGCCCTCGATTTTCGGCTCTGGGTGCGGGACACATGCGACCAGACCGCCGCCCAGATCATGGCCCTGCAACGCGCCCTCGTGGCCAAGGCCGAGCCCAATGCTGACACGCTTATGCCGGGCTTTACCCATCTGCAGCCCGCCCAGCCGACGACCTTTGGCCACCATCTGATGGCCTATGTCGAGATGTTTGGCCGCGATGCCTCGCGTTTTGTCGATGCACGCCAGCGGATGAATGAATGTCCCTTGGGCGCCGCCGCCTTGGCAGGCTCGCCCTTCCCCATCGACCGGTTCCAGACCGCCAAGGCGCTCGGCTTTGATCGGCCGACAGCCAATTCGCTCGACAGTGTCGCCGCCCGCGATTTTGCGCTGGAGGCCCTGTCGGCGGCAAGTATCTGCGCGGTGCACCTGTCGCGTCTGGCCGAAGAGATCGTGCTGTGGGTCACCCCGCAATTTGGCTTCATCAAGCTGAGCGATGCCTTCACCACCGGCTCCTCAATCATGCCGCAAAAGCGCAACCCCGACGCCGCCGAGCTGGTCCGCGCCAAGGTGGGCCGGATCTTGGGGGCCTTGACCGGTCTGACCGTGGTCATGAAGGGCCTGCCCATGACCTATTCCAAGGACATGCAAGAGGACAAGGAACCGGTGTTCCAAGCCTTTGACAGTCTGGATCTGGCCCTTGCGGCCATGACCGGCATGGTCGCCGATATGG
>Ga0209444_10000924_pt1 | contig 16209 bp, 12 predicted proteins | sample LauGreFaBDMM15DN_2_FD_188215 | JGI IMG/M metagenome (GOLD analysis project Ga0209444, IMG submission 188215) | Freshwater lake microbial communities from Lake Michigan, USA - Fa13.BD.MM15.DN (SPAdes) (version 2) | ecosystem: Environmental > Aquatic > Freshwater > Lake | place: Lake Michigan...
GGCGACCTTTGACGGAACCCCCACCATGCGCCTCGCGACCTTCCAACCGCTCGACCAAGACAGATCTGAGATTGGGGCCGTCATAGAAGGCGACCAGATTGTGCGCCTCAACCGCGAGCGGCCAGGACTGGCGCAAGACATGATCGACCTGATCACGCGTTGGGGAGATTTGGAAGGGGAGGTCCGCCGGTTAGCCAGTTCCACGACCCAGACCCTAGCATTGGCCCAGGTTCGACTATTGGCGCCCGTTCCGCGACCCGAGAAGATCATGGCCATCGGACTCAACTACGCAGATCACATCGCCGAGACCGGTCTAGAGACCCCTAAATCACAGATCTGGTTTTCCAAACAGGTGAACGCCGTGACGGGTCCCTTTGACCCCGTACAGATCCCAAAGTCCTCGACCTTCGTCGACTATGAGGGTGAATTGGTTGCGGTAGTGGGCGCAGGTGGCCGTCACATCTCTAGCGATGCAGCCCCAGCTTCAGTCTTCGGCTGGTGCGTCGGTAATGATGTATCCGAACGGGCTTGGCAAAACCGGAGTAGCCAGTGGGTCTTGGGTAAGTCGTTCGACACCCACGCGCCTTTCGGTCCATGGATCACGACCTCAGATGAGATTGTTGACCCCCATGCTTTGGATCTGCGCACCCTCGTTAATGGCGAGGTCCGGCAGCAATCCAACACCCGCCATCTCGTATTCGACGTCTGGGCCCAACTTGTAGAGCTTTCTCAAGTTATGACCCTAAAGCCGGGGGATATTATCTATACGGGAACGCCCGGAGGCGTCGGCTTGGCCATGAAGCCGCCGGTCGGTTTGCGCGCCAAAGACCGTGTGCGGGTGGAGATCAATGGCCTAGGTCACATTGATAACAGCTTTGAACCAGAACAACTCTAGCTGGATGATCGCTAGCAAAGCCACTAAAGTTCAAAAAGCTAGAGCCACAACGATAGTTTTAGGGTGCGTGCCCACTAAGGCGGTCAAGTTTGGCTTCAACGCGATCGTGTCCCAACGCGTCGTGTAACTGACAGAGCAGTCCCGACGATTTCCTACCGAGACTGATTGATCCCTCCATATTTCGCGACGCCATATAGCGTAGGGCTTTGAGGCCTGTCCTGACGGCTATTTTGTACCCAGAGCGGAACATGAGCGGAACATTGAGCCTCTGGCTCTCAATGCCCCAAGATAGGTGGGGTTAGCCTCAATCGCCGTCTGGGCTTCGAAAGATCTGATTGGATTGAATAATCTAGATTTTTGAGATCGTGGGATGAGGCGCGATGACCCCAAGGGGGCTACCGAAGAAACGATCGTGAGATCGTGCACACCATAAGATCTCACCCTAGCAGGTCCAAACCCTCATCCGTGACGTCTATCAAGCCCTCAGCGCCCTGGGCACCTCAGATCCGATTGAGGCTCAAGACGATAGTGTAGCCGTACCAAGGCCAACCGCTGCGCAGATCCGCAAAAGCATCACCCCTGACGCAATCGTCTCCTTTATCGATGGCAAGCCCTACAAGATGCTCAAAAGGCACCTGACGACCCAAGGCTTTACGCCAGACACCTATCGCGCGACCTTTGGGTTGCCTGCGGACTATCCGGTGGCCGCCTCAAACTACAGCGCCGCCCGTTCAAAGCTGGCCAAGGACATCGGCCTAGGGGCCACGGGACGCAAGTCCTTCAAAGCCCGGTAAGCGTAACGCCGCCGCGTTAGGCGCGGGTGGTTCAACAGGTTAGCCAGACACCCCGATAAATCGACTATTGAGCCTAATAGACACTGTTCCGAGGGAGCAGGAAGCCGTCTCTATGGCTGATGTCCCAGTTGGTAGGGCAGGGGAGTAAAAAAGATTTGAAGCCCAGAGCAACTAACAAACAAGAGCCCGACATATCAACCAGCGTCGTCAGACCGATAGTTGGCGTCTCTCAAGCAAAAATACCGCGCACACCGAGGGAATGAAGCCCATTGCCGTACTTGCTCGCATGGGGGTCCGTTTCGATTTGGAACCTAAAAGCGTTTTGCGAAGCCAAGCGAGATGCGATGTACTGTTTCCTCGCTGTCGACACCAAACCGGGCATCATAACCGGCTCGCACATTCAGACCCACAATGCTGCTGGTATAACCCAGCTCGGCCGCCACAAAGTCTTCGCCACCGTCCAAATCACCCAATTGGATTGTGCCTAAGCTAGATTGAGCGCTGGTTAAAGAAGCCGTAGTTGCCGTTATCTTTTGCTCGCGTGAATTGTAGAGCACGCGCGCCGAGACCACCCCAGCCAAGGCTTCGGCCATTATTTCGCCCCCGCCAAAATAATCTGTTACTTCGGCCTCAATCGGGGAGAATGTGGCATTCGCGCCGCTAGCACCACGTTCACTATATCCATCTAGTTCTGCCGTCATTTGGCGCGCACCAAGTACCGGGCCAAGCTTTACTACGCCGAAATCAAATAACTTGCCCCCTTCAGCCCGAACATTTTTGCTTGTCCCTTTCGTTGAACCGCGCGCCGTTTGACCATAAGATGCTGGGCGCGAGATGTCGCTATACTCCAAATTGCCATAGGTATAGGAGCCATTGGCAAACCAGCCATCGCGTGCATAACCACCATAAACTGAGACTTTGGTTGCACCGTGATCATAAGAGAAATCGCCGCCATCGCCATTGCTCTCTTGCTCACCCAGCACGGCACCGATTTCAAAGCCATTTATGGTGCGATAACCCATACCAACTGTAAAGTCAGCCAAGTCGCCAGTGGCGTTGTCGCCCCAGGTCTGCCCAAGACTACCCCAAAATGTAACGCCCTTTTCTGGTCCACCAGCCTTTTCGCCTAAATAACGCTGCGCATTGAGATGGGATGTAATGTTCAAACTATTCTCTTGGGTAATACGATCAGTTGCCAAGCCAAGAACACGTGCGGTTAAGGGTGCGGTGGTTTCCAGTGCCAGCAAATGCATCGGATCAACATAGGTTGGCAGCGTCAGACGGTACACCAATAACATATTGTCATTCTCGACGCCGTCATCATAGGTCGCATAGTTAAGATCACCGACCATAGACCCAGTGCGCGTTTGGAAGTCATTGTCATTGCCAACGAACAAAAAGAAGTCTTGTGGCGAATTTTCGTCAAGAACGGGTGCTAAAGCTATGGCTTCCATTTTCTCTGAGAGTGTCATGCGATTGTTAGTACGTGCCAAATCCGCTGGGTTCGCGTCTAGGTTGAGGCCAAAGCGGGTCAACTGGTCGGTATTAAGCATGTTAACGAACTGAACACTTGCCACAGTTTTTATACTCGGTGCCAAGACGCCGCCTGGGGCTACAGGCGTGGCGCTTGTTTCATATGGTGTTCCAGCAATATTTGTCGCACCTGTGATGTCCACGAGCATGATGCTTTTGAAAACGATTGGGTTGCTGTCCCCATTGTCAAGCCCGTTCCCATCACGCGATAGCATCAGGAATTGGCTTTTGTTCAATGCCAAAATGTCGCTTTGCGCGGCGGTTCGGTCCGCTGCACCGGCGATGCCATCGCGGTCAAATGTCGGCAACTCGAGTACGTAATGAGCCGTCGGTGCCGACGGTGCAGGATTGGTGGCAACATCATAGACCAAGACACGGGTGAATTTTCGGGTCGCTTGGTTCGCAGCGGTGGAGTCCTGTACGGTTGAGCTTTGCAACACGCCAAAGAGCGTTTTCCCATCAGGGGCCAGCGAAAGCGATTCCATCCCTTGGTTGTTGCGCCGCCCAGAAGTGGTTGGCTGTGCAAGCGAATTGAAATTCGTGACACCGGCCGTAAGCGGGGCTATGGCGGGCGGCGGCGCCAAATAGCCGATCATTCTCCCTGTGGCGTTGTAATGATAAATGCCGCCGGTATATTCATCGCCGATATAGAAAGTGCCATCTCGGCGGAATGCCAAGGCTTCAGCGTCTAGACTCACGCGGCCAGCACCTTCACGACCAGCAGGAACGACTGGCAACACAAAACCATTTTGCGTGATAGTCCCGGTGCCGGGGTCTTCGCCTGTCGTCGGCGCATTGTTAAAGTCATTCAGAAAGAAGCTGCGCGACGCGTTATAGGTCAATATGACTTGGCTTTGCGAGGCAATGTCTTGGGGCAATGTGCCGCCAGAATAGGGGGTAAATGCTAGGTTGAACGCGCTGATGCGCGACCGGTAATTCGAGAAAAACACATCATTATAACCACGATCTGGCAACGTATAAAGTAGGCCGGAATAGCCATTTCCAACCCTCCGCCACGTTGCTAGATCCAACGCCATGCCCGAGAACGAACCAAGCGTATCGCCATTGAAATCGCGTAAGCTGGCCAAAGATCGTCCGGCCCCAACCATGCCCTGATTGACAAAAACCTGCCCGCCTACCGTCACGCTGGTGGATCCAAGACCTGTAACGCGGTTTGGAACACCGTAAAATTGCGCGGAAGCTTCGCTAAAGCTGAATGTAATGACGGCTGTTGCAATAAGTGCTGTTCTGCGCACACGCGTTTTAGTCAATAACAGATTTTTCACAATTATTACTCCCGTTTATTAGCGGAGTACCGATTTTTTATGACAAACAAGCCTCCTTTTTGTGTCAGTTCAAATTAAGCTAAATTTGTGCTTAGGCAGCATTTGTGTGCTTTGAAGTGCATCCAATGTTCGTTCTATAAAATGTCCGCTTTCGAGCAACCGCCAAACCGCCCCAAATGGCAACCTCTGGCGCAAAGCAGACGAAGTTGGATTGTAAGTTGGCGCAAGTAACAGGCACCCCATAGGATGCCTAGGAACAGCTTCGATGCGGCGCTTTGCTTGCCCTGAAGCTGCTAGGTGATTTTGTGGCCCCAGAACTGGCCCTTAAGGGGTCACGCTTCGCGTGATAGGCAAGCCGACCCTGCCCCTTGACCGCCAGTTTTGGGTGCAGCCGCAGAACAAGGCTAAACCGGGTCCGCGCCTTCGCTCAAGATGTCGAGATAGGCACTGTATTGGCATAACCTGGCTCGCAAGCGGCCTGTGATTTCGCGGACGAGTCCCAGCGTCTCGACCGCCTCAAGAGCGCGCGTTATCGATGGGCTTTTTTTGTGTGCGCTGAGGGGCAGTTGTCAGAGAGGCGGGGCACAGCCACTTGACAAAACATGTAAAACTCTCATTTTTCACATTAAAGGAGAACTTCAATGGCCAATGCCGCCTCTGTGCGCGCGACGACATTCGCGCGCAATTTTGCACATTATCAGGACGAGGCGATCCGCATGAAGGTCATCGTCGTTACCAGCCATGACCGCGTCGTGGGCGGCTACCTCTCGGCCAGTGAGCTTGAGCACTACGAAAAGCTCAAGGCGCGTGAACGGCAAGTCCTCATGGTCGGCGCGCTGAGTGATGACATCATCGCCGACATCGAAGCCGCCGAATACGGCATCGAAGCCCCATGACATTTCCGGCCGCGAAGCCGGGCTTGGTTATCCGTTACAGCTTCCTCTGGAGCCACGAGAAGGATGCCGACACCGAGGAGGGCTCGAAGGATCGACCCTGCGCGATTGTCGTGGCGGCACCTCGTCTCGAGAACGGCGACATAGCGGTGATCGTGGTGCCGGTTACCCATGCGCCACCGGATGACCCGTTAGACTCCATGGAAATCCCGACCGCCGTTTGCCGATCGCTTGGGCTCGACGGTCAACGCCATTGGCTAAGGCTCGATGAGCTCAATCGGTTTGCTTGGCCTGGATACGATCTGCGGACCATTCCCGGAAAGCCCGGAGAATATGCTTACGGAATGCTTCCCCAACCGGTGTTCGAGCAGCTCCGCAGGGCTATCCTTGAGCGACAAAAGGCAAAAGCGCCTCGCATTCAGGGCCGCGACTGATGCGCTTGTTGACCAGGCTGGGCTATAAAGTGGATATCGTCGTCCAACCCAAGGCCTTATGTGAATTCATCAGGTTTGAAGCCTGACGCTGGCTGAAGAGCACTAACGATGGTCTCTTGGTGTCCCTTTTGTTTTGAACCAGACCGAAAGCACCGTTGATCCTTAGCGCTAATGCCTGGTGGTTGCGATCAAGTGCACTGACCCCAAGGGGGCTATCGAAGAAACGATCCTGAGATCGTGCACACCATACGCACGCCTGCGGCCAGTATAAGTTATTGTTTTACAACAATAATAAAAGTGCGGAGGGGGAGAGGTGATTTCACCTCCACCTGTTGATTTTCCCAATTACTTGTTATAAATCATGAAGTTAAGGAGAGGTATTTCTACCTCTCCCTTGTGAGGGGAGATGTTGAAATGCCATCCGCATTGCCGCGTATCCAGTGCCATGTCATGCCTGCCACCAAGGCGCGGCTTCATCAAATGTCGGTCGATAAAGGTATGACCTATGGCCAGATAATTGACGAGGCCATCGCCCAGCACGCCATTGACCGCAAGTCCTGGGTTGCCCACCAGGCTGGCTATCAGACCCTCTTGGGCACAGCAGTGATGCTAGCCTTGGCGCGCAAGTCATTGACTACGGAAGAACTCAGAGACGCGCGTAAGACCGCTGAGCAGGCCGCTGTGCTTCTGTTCGGCCCCTTGGGTAAACGCCCCTTTGATGTCGATGTGAGCCCTCCAACAGACGAGCGCCTTTTGGCCCTTTTCGAAGCCCTGTCTTAGGCCTATAAAAACTTACCACTAGGAGAGCGCCTCGCCATTTCGTGTCCTTTTTTCGGATCACAAAATGGTAAAATCATCATCGGATGCTTTCAGCTCCTTCGTGCGCGGTGGGCAGGTTCTTGGCCATGCCATGGTCATGGCGGGACAAGAGGCCAAGCGATCTCCTTTGTTGGTGCGTAGCCTGTATCGTTCTGATCAACCTGCGTGCACCTTGGTTCACGTCGATATTTAAACCTCTAGATTTTCGCCATAAAATGTTGGTACCGCTCAGCGGCCGTAGACACATTTTCTGCAATGCACAGCGTCAATAGAACGCGCGCTTTGAGGCTCGATAGTGCGCCTCCCGATAGGACGCCGCGACGCAACAGGTCGGTTTCTGAACCTGGATATCCATATGTATCTTCACAAATTGCGCCCGTGGCGGTTCTAGAACATAGGACTATGGGCATGTCTTTGGCCGCCTGTTCGACGGTTGAAACGAGGCTGGCTGGAATATGTCCTGCGCCCATGGCTTCGAGAATGCAGCCGTCAAAGCCAAGGTCTTTTAATCGGCCAAGAACAAGACTGTCCTGATCCATTGTAATTTTGCAAATGCAGACCTTGGGCCAGGACTTGCCACTCTGAGGATCTAAAAGGCCAAGGTCGGGCAGGTTGGTCACTGTTTTTCGCAACCGTCCCTCGTGCAAATGTCCCAAGGGTCCAAAATCGGGCGACTGGAAAGCGTTGAGCGATAGGGTGTGGAGTTTACGCACATAGCGGGCGGCATGGATCTCCTCATTAATGACCACCAAAACACCTGCTCCCCACGCGCCATTGAGCGCAACTCCAAGGGCTGCCCTCAGATTGGCTGGTCCATCTGTGCTTCGATGGGAGGCCGCTCTCATTGCCCCCGTTACGATAATGGGCAGCGAACAGTTGACCAGGAGTTCAAGCGCAAAAGCTGTCTCCTCGATCGTATCGGTACCTTGAATAACAACGATACCTTGCGATCCATTTCTCTCGGCCGATTCAATCGTTCGCGCCAAAAGTTGAATATGATCAAAGGTGATGTTTGCGCTTGGAATTGAAAGTAGGTCAATGTTGTCAAACGCTACATTGGTTAACTCTTGGGCCTCCGAGAAGATCAGGTCCTCGACGTTCTTATCAGGCACCAAGCCGTTTGGTCCTTGGACCATGGCAATGGTCCCACCCATCCCGATGATGGTTATCTTGCGGTCCATAAGTGCCCCTTGCGGTTGGAGTTAACCGCCCCAAAGGGCGGGGCCAAAGCATCGCAACTGCCCGTCTTTATAGATCATAGCGTGGGCGCGATCATCCAACATTAAGGCAGGTCCATCCAGATCCACATAATCGCAAAGTGTCGCCAGAACGTAGGCAGGGGCCGCACCCAACGAAGTGGGCCCTCCGCATCCAAGCATGATTTTCATGTTCGCGCGTCTAGCTGCTCTGGCCAATTCCAAGCCGGGGCTTAAACCGCCCACCTTGTCCAACTTAATATTGATGGACTGATAGAGGCTAGCGAGCCGATCCAGATCGCCGATGCTGCCACAGCTTTCATCTGCGCAAAGTGGTATCGGCCCGCGATAGTCGATCAGACTGTCATCTGATTGATGGTGGAGGGGCTGTTCAATCAACTTAACACCTAGGGTGTGTAACTGATCGCAACTGTCATGGAGGGTCTTTAGATCCCAAGCCTCATTCGCATCAATGATGAATTCAATGCCAGGTACCGCCGAAGCGATAGCGGCGACCTTTGCAACAACATCGTTTTTATCTGCCTTAAGCTTGAGAATTCGGTAGCCGTTGGCTACGGCTATGACCGCATCAGCGCACATCTTGTCGACCGGATTGACACTGATTGTCAGATCAACCTCGATGGAGTTTGCTTTGGGCAGGCCTGTCAATGTCCAGATGTCTTGACCCGACCGCTTGCATTCTAAATCCCAAAGGGCGCAATCAATGGCATTGCGCACGGAAGGGTTCGCGATCCTGAGCGCAAGGTCCTCTCGGCTCAATCCCTCCCGAACGAGTGTCTGCGCCAGGACAAATCCCTCTTCAGCGTCTTGTTGGGTCTGACCATATTGTGGCAGCAGTCCGCATTCGCCGCGGCCGACAAGATCGCCGTCTTTTATATAGGCGACAAACAGAGCGGAATTAGCGTTTGCGCTGCGCGAAATCTTAAAGGTCTCTTTGTACGACCACTCTTGAAAGCTGAACAAAAGCTCCATGGGTCATGCCACTTCAAACAGAGCGGCCGCACCTTGGCCGCCGCCCACGCACATGGTTATGACCACATATTTGACGCCGCGCCGTTTACCCTCAATGAGGGCGTGACCAACCATCCGCGCGCCGCTCATGCCGTAGGGGTGCCCCATGGAGATGGCCCCTCCATTGACGTTGAATGTAGCACTAGGGATTCCAAGGCGGTCGCGGCAATAGAGCGCCTGCACGGCAAAGGCTTCGTTCAGTTCCCAAAGGCCGATATCGTCAACCGTAAGGCCATTGCGTTTGAGCAGGCGCGGTATCGCAAAAACCGGTCCAATCCCCATTTCTTCGGGCTCACAGCCACAGACGGACATGCCGCGATAGTATCCCAGGGCTGAAATGCCACGGCGCGATGCCTCGTCTGCGTCCATAACCACGCATGCCGAAGCCCCATCAGACAGTTGACTGGCATTACCAGCCGTGACCGATCCATCGGGCCTCACCGGACCCAGAGATTGGAGGCCTTCGAAGGTCGTATTTGCTCGAGGCCCTTCATCTCGATTGATCGTCACCGTTTGGCGCGTCTTTGCACCTGAGACCTTATCCGTCACAAGCATATCGCAGGTTACGGAGACAATTTCTTGATTGAAGAGGCCCGTCATCTGAGCATGTGCAGTGCGCTGTTGGCTTTGAAGCGCATACTCATCTTGAGCTTGACGACTGACGCCATAGCGCGCGGCCACAAGTTCAGCCGTATCAATCATGGGCATGTGTATATTTGGGTGGCGCGCGACCAGCCTTGGGTCAGGGATCCGTGACCGGTTCATATCGCTGTTTTGAGTGAGGCTTATCGACTCCACCCCACCGGCGACCAGTATGCCCATCCCATCGTGGATGATCTGTTTGGCTGCCGTAGCTATGGCCATCACGCCAGACGAACATTGACGGTCTATGGTCATGCCGCCTACGGACACGGGTAGGCTGCCGGCTAAGGCACCAAGGCGGCCCATGTTGAAAAATTGGGTGCCTTGCTGATTGGCGCAGCCCATCAAACAGTCTTCGATTTCGTTCGGGTCCACGCCTGATCGATCGACTGCGGCCTTGATGGCAAAACCGGCGAGGGAGGGCGATTCTAAGTCATTGAAAGCGCCGCGGAAGGCCTTTGCTATCGGCGTTCGAGCTGTTGATACGATTGCTGCGTCTTTCACGGCATGTTTCCTTAAGTACCCAGTCGGCGCTGTACCACCATCTGATCAATATAATCAGTATTAATATTGGGCGCGCCGAAATACGGGTGTCAAGCGCGAATTTTCCGCATAAGGTTGGATGGTTCAGTGCGCAATTGACAGGCGATTGATCCCCTATAATATTATCACTGGTTATATATGGACTGGCTGTAGGGAGTTCGAAAATTGAACCATCACCATGCAACGCCGTCAGGAAAAACTCGAGCGCGCGGGGTCGGTGTGCCCCTGCTTGGTCAGCCAGGTCAATGGAATGCCATCACCGATGTTGAGGGCGTCGAGGTCGGGTATACGACCTTGATTGAGGGCGAAGGTCCGTTGGTGGTTGGCAAGGGGCCAGTGCGAACTGGCGTTACCGCTATTTTGCCAAGAGGTCTCGCAGCGGCAACAGAGGGGGTCTATTCGGCGGTATTTTGCCTCAACGGCAATGGCGAAATGACCGGTATGTCTTGGATCGAAGAGACCGGTCGCCTCGATGGACCTATCACCCTGACCAATACCCATTCCTGCGGCCTGTCACGTGATGCGACGATCAAATGGCTCAATCAACGTAAAGACAGCGAGCATTGTGACGGCAACACATTTTGGCTGCCCGTGGCGGCTGAGACCTGTGACAACTGGTTGAACGATATGAACGGTTTTCACATACGCGATGAGCATGTTTTCGCGGCCATCGATGGTGCCCAGTCGGGACCAATTGAGGAGGGCAGTGTCGGTGGAGGGACGGGCATGTCCTGCTATCAGTTCAAAGGCGGATCAGGCACATCATCGCGAAAGGTGCGCGTCGGGAGCCGCAACTTCACCGTCGGTGCTTTTGTTCAGTCGAACTTTGGCATCCGCCAGCTTTGCACCATAGGGGGCGTGCCAATCGGGCAATATATTCCCTACACGGGCGGTCAGATACATCGCTATCTGGAAGATCACCAAACCGATCAAGGCTCCCTCATTATCATCCTTGCGACGGACGCCCCGCTTTCACCCTTACAGCTTAAGCGGCTTGCGAAGCGGGCGGCTATTGGTATGGCGCGATCAGGCGGTATTGCTTCAAATGAATCCGGTGACATCTTCCTAGCCTTTTCGACGGCCAACCGCGAGACCTATGGTCGGCTCTATGATTGTGGGCCCAGCGAAGCCTTTGGTGATTTTATGATCACGCCCTTGTTCGAGGCAGCGGTTCAAGCTGTTGATGAGGCGATTTTGAACTCGATGTTTGCGAACGAAACCATGGTCGGGCGCGATGGAAATATTCGAGAGGCTTTGCCTATTCAGTTGGTTCAGGACTATTTGAAGGCCCATAATCGTTGGGTCGATCCCAATTCTAAAACCGTCTGAAGTCTTGCTATTTTCAGCATCTAATATTGTTTTTAAAGCGTATTTGGTCCGCGTAGCCATTGCGCCCTTGAAAAATTCTTGAGGATCAGAATATGGATAAGGCCTCTTTTACCGAAGGTGAACGGCTTTTCGCGCCGCTGGAATCTAGGGCGAGGGTGCGGGCTTTGCCCAGTTCTAAGATCCGAGAAATTGCTAATGAAGGCTTTGGTAAGTCCGACCTGCTGCGTTTTTGGTTCGGAGAAAGTGATCAACCAACCCCTGATTACATCAAGAAAGCCGCGATCGAGGCGATCAATGCCAATCAGACATTTTATACTCACAATAGTGGCCGCGCCGAACTAAGGGCATCATTGGCGAGCTACCTATCAGATCTCCATGCACGCCCATTTGCGCCGGAAAATATCTCGATAACCAGTTCGGGTGTCTCGGCCCTAAACATCGCCATGCAGACTATTCTAGAGCCAGGAGACCGGGTGGTTATCGTTACACCGATCTGGCCTAATGTGGCTGAGATACCCCGTATCTTGAACGCGCAGGTCGTGCGGGTCGGGCTAACGGCCCATGGCGGTCATTGGCATCTAGATGTTCAGCAGCTCTTGGACGCGATCACACCGCAAACCCGGATGGTGGTCATCAACTCTCCTAGCAACCCGACGGGCTGGACCATACCGGCCCAAGATCGCATTGTTATACTGGACCGCTGCCGGCGTTTTGGCGTCTGGCTGCTGTTAGACGACGTCTATGAACGGCTGGTTTTTGACCCTGAGCTTGCCTCCGCTCCGTCGTTCCTTGCCATAGCCGATCGTGAAGACCGCATTATCGCCGCCAATAGCTTTTCCAAGACTTGGCTAATGACGGGGTGGCGATTGGGCTGGTTGGTCGCGCCGGCGCAGTTGGAAGCGGACCTGGGCAAAATCATAGAGTTTAACACCTCATGCGCGCCCGATTTCGTTCAGCTTGCCGGTCTTGCTGCCATTGAGCAGGGGGAGGCGCATGTGTCAGCATTGCGTCAGGGCCTCAAAGATAAACGTGATCTGCTCGCAAGGCGGCTCGGTGCACTGAAAGGTGTTACTGCACCGGCGCCTGATGGCGGAATGTATCTATTTTTCAAAATTGAAGGGCATGACGATTCTGTGGCCCTATCAAAACGTCTGATTTCAGAGGCCCGGCTGGGTCTTGCGCCGGGCGCAGCCTTTGGCCCTGAAGGTGAAGGTTGGCTTCGCTGGTGTTTCGCCGCTGATACAGCTGCTTTAAACCAAGGGGTCGAGCACCTTCAACTTTGGCTAGGTCAGTAAGGCTCGCTCATCGCCGATGTATTTTCGTCTTTTAGGAGGCCGTTTCTAATGATTTCCTGGTCATCTTGGCATGGCGAGCGGCAATCTACCCTGCCTTCCCTAGCCTTGCTGACGAGTTTGAACGCTAAAGCGGAGGTTCCTCCGCTAAACTCTTGCGCAGAGTTTTTTTGTCAATCTTTCCTAAGGTCACCCTCGGAAAATCGGTGACGATACGGATCTCTGCGGGGACCTTAAAGCTCGCCAGCTTGCTGCGGCAATAATCCAAAAGCGCCAATGTTGGATCTGAAGCTAGATCGATGACCGTGACAAATCCAATTGGCACCTCATCTAGCATGCGATGAGGTTTTCCAACCACGGCGACCTCATTGACCAAACCACTGGCCAGAAGCACGCGTTCTATCTCTGACTCAGCGACATTCTCCGCACCGACCCTCAACATGTCGCGTTCGCGGCCATCAAATACGATATGGCCGTCGGCATGGGGTGTCACTCTATCGCCTGTCTGGAACCAGCCTTCCTCATCAAATGCGGTCTCTGTCGCTTCTGGATTATTGAGATATTCGTGAAAAAGGGAAATGCCCCGCACACCACGCAGCCACATCATGCCGCTCTGACCAAACTCAACGGGTTCGTCCAACTCGCCGCGGACCTGGACCTCATATCCAGGCGACACTGTGCCCATAGACCCGACCCGTCCTGGAAGAGACAGGGTTGATACGATCGGTAGGCTCACGGTCTCGGTCATTCCAAACCAGCCAAGGCAGGGGATCCCAAAATTTTTCTGGGCAACAACAGGGTTGATCGAGCCTAATCCCCAACGCGTAAGCCGATGAGGCGGTATGTCTCGTCCAGCGAGGGCCTTGAGCATGAAAGGAATTTGGACGCCCCAAGTGCAGCCGTGGTCTGCCACGCATGACCAGTATCGACTGGCCGAAAACCGCGTTTGAAATACCAACGTACTGCCGGCCCATAGGGTCGATAGGTGAGAATAGGATAGAGCGTTTGTATGATAGAGCGGAAGGCAGGTGTGGCCGATATCATCGCTCGTAATCTGACATAGGCTTGACCCCATTCTCCCGCCCCAAAGTGCATTGGCATGGGTCCAGACCACACCCTTGGGCCGGGAAGTCGTTCCGGACGTATATTGAACACTGCCAAAGAGTAGCGGCTCAGCGGGTCTGAGGGGGGCATGGCTTGGATCTCCCTCGGCGAGTTTAGAGAACAGCACTGCGCTGGAACTTGAAGCTGTCTTCAAGGCTTCCCCCGCATTAGCGTCTGTCACGGCAACCCACGACAGATGGGGGGCTGCCGTTCGCACGAGGGCCTCAAAGCCCGGCTCAGTAATTGCGAATTTGGCACCGCAATGGCCAATGAAATATTCAAGTTCGTCGGCCGAGGATTTCGTGTTGGTGGTCACAGCCACCGCGCCAAGTCGTGCACAGCCATGCCAGGCAATCAAAAATTCGATACAGTTGTCCATATGGATGACGACGAAATCGTGCTTGGTTACACCCTGTTGCGCCAAGCCACCCGCAAACTTAACGACCGCCTCTAAGAACGCCTGGTAGGTCCAGCTTTGTTCAGGCCCTTCCTGCGGGCAAAAGATTAGGAACGGATGGTCAGCGCGAGTGGCAGCCCTTGCTTCGAGTAGCCATGGCAAATCACGGCCCACGAAGGGATGCAGTTGTCCAGGAACGATGGTGCGGCTCATATTTTCACCCACTATATGTTATCAACGCATACATAATATATTTTGCAAAAACAAGGTTCATATGTAATCTTTGATTATATCAGGTGGGCCAATTGGAGTGGGTTATGACAAGCGATTCAAAGCGTCTTGAGCGACTGGCCAAAGGCATTATGCCGGTCAACCCCGTCCTCGGAGACGATGTGCGGTGGACCATTGAGGACCGGCTGGCCTTGTACAACTGTCCAGGAGTGGCAGTCTGTTTGATCGAAGATGGCAAGGTCGCAGATGCTGCTGGATTTGGGCATGTTGAGGTTGGCGGGGTGGCCGTTGAGGCGCAAACCATGTTCGCAGGAGCTTCGATCAGCAAACCCGTTACCGCCAGTTTGGCTTTGCAATTGGTTGAACAGGGCTTGATCGATCTTGATGCACCGATCAATCGCTATTTGACGACATGGAACATCCCAGACAACGACTTTACCCGGGCCAAACCCGTAACCCTTCGCCATCTGCTTTGCCATCGAGCGGGTACGACGGTGCATGGGTTCGGGGCCTATCCCCAAGACCAGGTCGCGCCAACCCTGTTGCAAATGCTGAGGGGCCAAGCCCCATCCTTGACCCCTGCGGTCATTGTGGACAAGGAGCCGGGTGGAACTGAGCGCTATTCGGGCGGCGGTACCCAGATCGTGCAGTTGTTACTTGAAGAACTGACCGGTCTACCCTTTGCGGATTTAGCACAAAAACGGATTTTTGAGCCTTTGGGCATGACCAGAACGACGTTTGCCCAGCCGCTTCCTGACCGGTTTCGGAACCTTTCTGCGGTTGGGCACTTGGCCGATGGAAACCCGGTCAAGGGCCGGCAAACCTTTACGCCGCAATTGGCCGCAGGAGGTATCTATACATCAGCGCCTGACTATGCCCGGTTTATGGTCGAGACGCGAAACGCTTGGCTGGGCCAAACCAATCTGTTGATGAATAAAGCAACAGCTGCAGCCATGATGACGCCTCAAGGCGAAGGGGCCTTTGGTTTGGGCTGGGAAATTTTTGGCCAAGGCAAGGCAAAGCGTTTTGGGCACGGGGGATCTAACGAAGGTTTCCAGTGCAACACGGTCTGCCTTTTGGAGCAGGGCAGGGGCGGGGTTGTTTTAACAAACGCTCTGATGGGCATTCTTCTCTATTACGAGATGCTGAATGCCATGGCGGACATATATGAATGGCAAGGCTACCTCAGAGAGCCCAAGGTCATTCAGACCTTGTCCGAAGCCCGTCAAAACCTCTATGTCGGCCGCTATAGTATCGTGGCCGGCATCGACTTGCCCCATATGGATATTTGGGTCGAAGATGGCCAGCTGATGAGCCATACGCCAGGTCTAATTTTCCCACCTCGGGCGATCTTTCTTGGGCAGAACGATCGCTTCTTCAATCAGCAAACGCCGTCAGAAACCGCTGTAGCCTATGGAGCGGATGGCCGAGCAGAAACATTGACGGTCTATGCATCAGGCGATGTTCAAATTTTGAAAGCGGTTCGCCAGTCCGATAAGGTCGCTTGAATGGCCCCAGACACAAAAGTCCGCTTAGCAGACTATAGGCCGTTCGATTTCGAAATCGGCGAGATCAAGCTCGACCTTGATCTTGATGCGCGCTGCACAAGGGTAAAGGCAAAGATACATTTCAAGCGCCGTCCAGACACAGATCTCTCCGCGCCCTTGATACTTGACGGCGACAATCTTCAACTTCTGGACGTTAGATTGGACGGCCGTTCCCTAGCGCCAAGTGAGTATGTAGCCACAGAAACGAAGCTTTCGATATTGACCCAATCGACGGATTTCGT
>Ga0209444_10000926_pt1 | contig 16198 bp, 15 predicted proteins | sample LauGreFaBDMM15DN_2_FD_188215 | JGI IMG/M metagenome (GOLD analysis project Ga0209444, IMG submission 188215) | Freshwater lake microbial communities from Lake Michigan, USA - Fa13.BD.MM15.DN (SPAdes) (version 2) | ecosystem: Environmental > Aquatic > Freshwater > Lake | place: Lake Michigan...
TATTGAAGACACAGCACAAGGGCCACGTTGGTCTATCTCACAGATAAGCGAGAAGTAAATGGCCGGCACTGCAAAACCTCGTGGCGCAGCTCGATCTAGTTCTAAAAAAGGTCCAACTGGCGGAACCGGTGGAAAAAATAAACGTCGCTTAGAAGGTAAAGGACCGACTCCTAAGGCGGAAGATCGTCCGTATCACGCAGCTGCGAAGCGGAAGAAAGCTGCCGAAAAGAAAGCCGCACCGCGTACTCGCACTGGGCGAAGTGAAAAACCAAAGGGCGAAATTGTTTCAGGTCGCAACGCAGTACTCGAAGCGTTACGCGCCAGTGTTCCGGCAACCGAATTAATTGTCGCACGCAGCATTGATGTAGATGATCGCGTTGCAGAGTCTCTGCAACTTGCTCTGCACCACCAATTGCCAATTCGCGAAGTACATCGCGCCGAAATTGAAGGCATTAGCGCAAATAGCCAAGGCATCATTTTGGCAATTAAGCCTTACCAGTACTCTTCTTTCCAAGAGATTACTGAACGCGCCAACCACCCAATTTTAATTGTGGCACTCGATGGCGTTACTGATCCCCGCAACCTCGGTGCCATTGTTCGTAGCGCTGCCGCATTTGGCGCTGCTGGTGTTGTGATGACTGAACGTCGCGCAGCTGCAATGACAGCATCGGCTTGGAAATCATCTGCCGGTGCAGCCGCCCGCTTGCCTGTTGCACAAGTAACCAATATGGCGCGCACTATTGAAGATGCCAAGAAAATAGGCTGCTTTGTTATCGGTTTAGATGGTGAATCAGATCAATCTTTGAGTGGTATGAAAGTTGCGAAAGAGAATGTAATGGTCGTTGTTGGATCTGAAGGAAAAGGCCTATCGCGTTTAGTGCGCGAAAAGTGCGACTTGGTTGTCTCAATTCCGATGCGTGCGACCACAGAATCTTTAAATGCCAGCGTGGCAACATCAATCGCCTTGTTCTGGGTTGACGAGCAGCGCCGAAAATAAATATCTAGAAAGAGCTAGGAAATGAAATATAAGCGTTTAATAGTTTGCGGAGACTCGTACTCTGAAGGCATGTCTGATGAAATCATCAACGGGCAATACCGCGGATGGGCAGATCGCATCGCAGATGTGATGGCGCAAGAAGAGCCAGAATTTACCTATCTAAATTTGGCAGTGCGCGGAAAGTTACTTAAGCAAGTAATTGATGGTCAATTACCGGTTGCTATCGGTTATGTGACTGGACCAGATACTTTGCTTTCGTTCCACGCTGGTGCAAATGATGCCTTGCGTCCAAGCTATAAGCCCGAAGTTGCGCAAGCACTTTATGCAGAAGGCGTGCGACGTGCAGCAACAACTGGTGCAACGCTCATGTTGTTTACCGTATTAGAACGCACCGGAAATTCTGGGCGAGGTTCAGATGTTTGGGCGGCACGCTTTAGCGAATTTAATAAAATTGTTCATGTAGTTGGCGCTGAAGTTGGCGCAATTATTGTCGATGCTAATAGTGAATCATTCTTTAGCGACAATCGGTTCCTTGCCTTTGATCGCTTACATCTAAACACTGAAGGGCACAATCGCGTTGCCCAAGCCTTATTGGAAAAATTAGGTTACCGATTTGATGCAAGTTGGCGAATCCCACTTCCGCCCGCTCCTAAACCGTCTTGGTTATCACGGCGCATTTCATCTACAATTTGGTTCTTCTCATTTGGACTACCTTGGATTTGGCGCCGTCTGCGCGGTAAATCTTCGGGTGATGGAAGAAGTGCTAAATATCCAACTCCAACGCGTTGGCCCGTTTAGCCGCCGTCCATAGCCTGATCACTACACGTTCATCTGAAGAGGGGAGCATTAGAACATGCCAGAGGCACAGCATCTGATCGATCGCGAGTTAAGTTGGCTCTCCTTTAACGAACGCGTTCTGGAAATGGCAGAAGATCAATCCATCCCGCTCTTCGAACGTATCCGCTTCCTAACTATCTTTGCATCTAACCTAGATGAATTTTATATGGTGCGAGTTGCATCGCTCTTGAGCAAACTTGAGAGCAATTCAATATCTGTAAATTCTGCCGGGTTTACTCCCACTGAACTACTTGAAGCGATTTCAGTTCGGGTTCGCGATCTAACTTTGCGTCACGCCAATTTATTTAAAAACCAGATTACCCCCGAACTTAAAACCCACGATATCGAATTCCTACGTTGGGATGATCTTTCTGATGATGAGCACGCCTATGTTTCGCGTATTTTCAGCGATCGCATTTTTCCAGTTTTAACACCCCTTGCAGTTGACCCTTCCCACCCATTTCCTTATATCTCAGGACTTTCACTTAATTTAGCGGTCATCGTTAAGAACCCAAAGAGCGCTGAAGAATATTTTGCACGCATTAAAGTCCCACCCATTCTTTCGCGTTTTATTCCAGTAAGCCCTGCACCGAATACCACCCGATTCTTGCCGCTAGAAGAGTTGATCTCGATTCACTTGCAAGAGTTATTTCCAGGCATGTTGATTCAAGATCACTACACCTTTCGGATCACTCGAAATCAAGATATTGAACTTGAAGATGAAGATACTGAAAACTTACTTACCTCAATTGAACAAGAACTTGCTCGCCGTCGCTTTGGACCACCGGTTCGCTTGGAGATTGAATCAGGCGTCGGTGAAAAACTCCGTAACAAACTGTGCGAGCAATTAGATATTAATCCAGCAAATGTACTTTCTCTTCCGACTCCACTTGATTTGCGTGATCTCTTGAAAATCACTGATTTAGAGCTTCCAAAGTTAAATTTCCCTGCTTTCCGATCCCGCACAGTTGCATCCTTACGGGAAGTCGATGCCGAAGAGCCAGATCTATTTTTTGCGGCAATTCGTCAGGGAGAGATTCTGCTTCACCACCCATACGAGTCATTTACCTCATCAGTCGTGCAGTTCTTGCAGCACGCTGCGCAAGATCCAGATGTTCTGGCAATCAAGCAGACTTTGTATCGCACTTCTGGTGATTCACCGATTATTGAGGCGCTAATTGAAGCTGCTGAAGCTGGAAAACAAGTACTAGCGGTAATTGAACTTCGCGCTCGATTTGATGAACAAGCAAATGTGCGCTGGGCGCGCAAACTAGAAGCGGCCGGTGCTCACGTTGTTTACGGATTGATGGGACTTAAAACTCACGCCAAACTCTCACTTGTCGTTCGTGATGAAGCACAAGGCCTACGCCTTTACTGTCACATGGGAACAGGTAATTACAACCCAAAGACGGCGCGCTTTTATGAAGACCTAGGAATTCTTAGCGCTGATCCACTTTTAACTGATGATCTGACAAAGCTATTTAATCAATTATCTGGCTTTGCGCCTCACTCAACTTATTCACGTCTTTTAGTCGCTCCGCGCACCTTAAGAAGTGGATTGCTGGAGAAGATCGCCAACGAAACTGCAATGGCTAAAGCTGGGCGAGCATCAGGGATTCAAATGAAATTGAACTCGTTGCTTGATGAAGAATTTGTTGAGGCCCTTTACGAGGCGTCGCAAGCTGGGGTAAAGATAGAGATAGTAGTCAGAGGTATTTGTTCGCTGCGACCAGGTATAGCTGGTTTATCTGAGAACATCACAGTGCGTTCCATCCTTGGTCGCTTCCTGGAGCATTCACGTATTTATCACTTTGTAAATGGTGGAGAAGATGAGTATTGGATCGGTAGTGCCGACTTGATGCATCGCAACCTCGATCGACGCGTGGAGAGTCTGGTGCGAATCGAACGCCCTGCCCACAAGGCATCGCTTCAGGAAATTTTTGATCTGTCGCTAAGTGATGAAACGTCAAGCTGGCACCAAGATCAAGATAAGTGGAAGCGAGTTTCGAAGAGCTCAAATGGAGAAGCTTTGCAAGATCTGCAGAGCCTGTACATCAAGCGCTATAAGAAAGTGCACTAATGTCTAAGGAAGCTGCAACTGCAATGATTCAAGCCGCGGGAGCAGTCTTATGGCGTAAAGGAAGTAGCGGTGATTTGGTGATTGCGATTATCCATCGCCCAAGATATGACGATTGGTCACTTCCAAAAGGAAAAGTAGAGCCTGGTGAGTCACACATTTCAGCGGGCTACCGAGAAATTCAAGAAGAGACTGGCTATGAATCAATATTCGGACCTGAAATTGGAATAGTTGTTTATAAATTAGAAGGCGCCCCGAAAGAAGTTCGTTACTGGGCTGCGGCTGCCAAAGAATTAATTGGTCACCCAAACACTGAAGAAGTTGATCAAGTCGAATGGTTAACACCCAAGAAAGCAAAGGAGAAGCTCACTAATAAAGATGATCGCGCAATAGTTGATTACTTCTTAGATTTTGGGGCAGATACTTTTCCAATTATTTTATTGCGCCATGCCAAAGCGTTAAAGCGCACAGATTGGGATGGCGATGATGGTGATCGTCCACTAGAACATCGCGGGCAGTTGCAGGCAAAGCGACTCTTGCCGATCTATATGCCTTACAGTGCTACAGAAATTCATACTTCAGATGCCTTGCGTTGTATTGAGACAATCGATGTGATGGCAAGATCTTTAAATAAGACACCAATTTTTTCTAAAGATTTATCAGAATACGGTTTTGAATTAGATCGAGAAGCACCTCTGGATTATGTGCAAGATTTAATGGATCGTGGCGTGCCGGCGATTGTATGTAGCCATAATCCAATTATTCCCAAGGTAGTAAAAAAGTTAGTGGGAAAAAAGTACTTTAAATCAATGGATCGCGAGTTAGAACCGGCACAAGCTATTGTTCTGCATTGTCGCGGTGGCGAAGTTATAGCCTGCGATTGGATCGATGAACCTTTAATTTAGGGTAATTTGCAGGCCTTAACGCTCCATCCAATCAAGCCAACGAAGCACAATTCCCTCCCGCAGCGCCCAAGGGCAGACCTCAAGCTCATTTATTTGCAATCTCTCCATTGCGGTGCGCGCGACTATCGCCCCCGCCACAATTTGGCGAGCCCGGCTCGGTGAAACTCCAGGAAGTTCAGCACGTTCCTTATTCGACATATCTTGCAATTTTGGAATCATCTTAGTGAGTGAATTAATCTTTAAATACTTTGGATTATCTTCAAACCAATGTTCACCTAATCTAGCAAGTGTTCTAAATGTCTTACTGGTTGCGACAAAGTGGTCTGCGATATGTTCTGTGATTTCATCTGGCAAGGATTGCTTAATCGCATCGAGAACAAAATTTTCCAACGCCTTGATCTCTTTCGAAGTATGAGGATCTGAGTCAAGATATTCGCGCGTTAATCGCGATGCACCTAGCGGTAGAGAAATTGTGGCTTCTGCTCTCTCATCATCACCGACAGCGATCTCGAGGGAACCGCCACCGATATCTAAGACGAGCAAGCGACCGCTGGACCAACCCAACCAGCGGCGCACTGCTAAGAAAGTCATTTGCGCTTCATCATCGCCAGAGAGAACTTGCAGATCAATCTCAAATTTCTGATTTATTTGATCAAGAATTTCTTTTCCATTTTTAGCATCACGAATAGCTGAAGTGGCAAAAGCTAGAATCTCTTCAGTTTGAAATTCCTTAGCGTGTGCGATTGCATCGGCGATTGATTCTTCTAAAAGGGCGACGCCTTCAGGAGTTATCTCGCCTTCTTTATTTAAGTATTCGTGCAGGCGCAGCTCAACTTTTTGATTTGTAGCGGGGCTGGGACGTGCACCGGGGTGCGCATCGACGACTTGGAGATGGACAGTGTTTGACCCCACATCCAAAACGCCCAATCGCATGCGGTAAACCTACCTGTTTGCGCTGCAGAGTTTGATGATTTTTACATTACGCCGTTAACTGCCATAATTACGGCCGTTGCCTGCAAAGGTGGCAAGCCTCTCTAGCTCAGTGGTAGAGCAGCGCACTTGTAATGCGCAGGTCGTCAGTTCAATCCTGACGGGGGGCTCGATTTTAAAGCCGAATAAGTAACCCAGAAAAGAAGGGGGAGCGATGAGTAATGAATCGTTTCCTCACGAACAATTTGACGATTTAATTGCGGCAAATGCCGAATATATAAAGTCATTTAAATATTCTGAACTCACTGGACTTGCCGCAAAGGGTTTGGCGATCGTCACGTGCATGGATTCGCGGATCAATCCACTTTCAGTTGTGGGTATGCGCTCTGGCGATGCCAAGATTTTACGTAACGCCGGAGCCCGTGTCACCGAGGACGTTATTCGCACCTTGGTCCTGGCTACCTATCTTTTAAACGTCGATCGTATTTTGGTAATGCCGCATACTGATTGCGCAATGGCCCGCGGTGATGAGGCAGATATTCACGCGCTGATCGATGAGAAGTTTGGCGTTGATACTCGGGCTCTTGAATTTCGCACAACGCGCGATCAAGAAGGTGCGCTCGCCATCGATGTAAACCGCATCCGCGCATATCCGTTACTGCGTGATGGCGTGACCGTGGCAGGTGCGATTTATGATGTGAAGACCGGAACTATTCTTCCGGTTGATTGCTAACTCGCCGAATTGGCATCTTGGTCATCGGATAATTTAAATCCGTTAAAAATTGCTGCACTAAAGCGCTAAATAACCCTGGTTTCTCCTTCGGCGCACCATGCGATGTGCCCGGCATTATTGCTAGCTGGCTTAACTCAATTGCCCGATACATTGCAAGTGTGTGCTCGTGTGAAATCACATCGTCATCACCGACGATTATCAAGGTGGGACATTGAATTTTTGCTAATTCGCTGATTGCAATATCTGGTTGGGTATCCCAGATGCGCAACATCTTCTTGATCTTTTCGTTTTGGGTATGTGGAGCATCTGGCGATGTGGCCGCATATTCAGCCTTATCTTCTTCATTTGGCTCAACAAATGGCATATGAATTACTGTTCCCGAATAATGATAGTTAGCACCGACCAAGACCAGAGATTTAACAAGATCTGGACGCGTAATTGCTATCGACATCGCAATATTGCCACCATCAGACCAACCGACTAGGTGCGCTGGCTCGTTAACAACATCTTCAAGATAAGCAATCGCTTCCTCAATTTGAAATTCAAAGTGAAAAGATTTTGCTTGATCTGCGGTGTAACCATGTCCGGTGCGGTCGTAGGCAAATAAATGAAAATCTGGTTCTAGATCAGGGGTTAAGACATAGTCCCAATGTGATGTCTGGCTTAAACCGCCGTGCAGTAAAACTACTGCCTCGCCATTGTTATCCCATTCATATGAATAAATCTGCTGGCCACGCAGATTTAAATAATCTGGCACGTCTTTACTGGCTATCCATAATATGGCGATTGCCACGATCAAATGTTAAATAGTTCCAGGTCCAATCAGCGATAGTTCCGATCTTATTGTGGCCCCCAAGTAAGTAGAACAAATGCAGCCATAACCAGGCATACCAAGCAGGAATTCCGGTTATTTGAATCCCCTTAAATTGCACAACCGCTTTATGGCGGCCGATGGTTGCCATTGAACCTTTATCTAGATACTTGAAATCTTTCAACACCTGGCCACGAGATGAACGCACAATCTGTTTTGCCACCCAACGCCCTTGTTGCATCGCAACTGGCGCCACCATCGGCAAGAAACGCCCTTCAGAATCTTTCGCGCCAGAGATATCACCGATCGCCCAGATGTGCGGATAGTGGCTCACTTGTAAATTTTGCTCCACACTGATGCGCGTTCCCTCAAGTGGCAAATTAAGTAGTGCACCAGTCGGTTCACCCTTAACGCCAGCAGCCCAGATAGTTACTTCAGATGGGATGGTATCTCCACCTTTTACCAAAATCTGGCGAGGCTTAACTTCTTGCACGGGGGTATTAAGTAAAACTTTTACGCCAAGCTTCTCTAAATCTTTTTTAGCGCGCGCAGAGAGTTTTTCACTAAAGGCGGGCAGCACGCGTGGTCCAGCTTCAATTAGGTAAACATCTATATTTTTGGCTGCCTTAGCCTCATCATTAGTTAGTGGTCCACGAACTAATTCAGCTAAAGCACCGGCCATCTCAACACCGGTTGGTCCACCTCCAACAACGCTTAAGGAAAGACGAGTTTGATCTTCAAAGCGGCAGAGATCTTCAAAGCGGCGCATTACTTCAGCGCGGATTCCAATTGCTTCGTGCACGCTCTTCATTCCGAGCGCATTTTCCGTAACGCCTTTTACACCGAAATCAGCAGTGGAAGATCCAAGTGCTACAACTAAGTGATCAAATTCCAGAGTTTCTGAAGAATCTAACTTCACTGATTTATTTTTATGATCCACCGAAATTGGTGAGCCCATTCGGAATTTAACGCCACTTTTGCGCAGCGCCCCTCGTACCGGATGAGCAACATGGTCTGCGGCAAGTCCGGCGGTGGCCACCTGATAAAGCAGCGGTAGAAAAGTTTGGAAGTTGTGGCGATCTACAACTGTGACATCGGCATCTTTAGCCAGCGCTTTGGCGGTGGTCAGCCCACCGAAACCCGCGCCAAGTATTACGACTCTAGGTCGTGTGGAAGAAGCCATAGACGCAGTCTAGGCTCTGATCTATGAATCCGAAGAATGGAAACCGCCTCTACCTCGTCACAGGTGCATCTGGGTATGTTGGCGGTCGATTAGTCAAGACACTGATTGAAGCAAATTTAGATGTGCGAATCTTGGTGCGTGATTGGCATAAAGTCCAAGGGCAACCATGGGCATCTTCGGTAGAAATAAGTGAAGGTAGCGCCGAGAATCGGGCAGACCTCGATGACGCACTCGTTGGAGTTCACACCGCTTATTACCTTTTGCACTCAATAAACCTAGGTCGTAATTTTGATGAGATTGAGTCAAAGATGGCGCGTGACTTTGCGCAGGCGGCAGAGGCCGCTGGTGTTACACAAATTGTTTACTTAGGTGGGATCGCTAATGATAAAAACATTAGTAAACACTTAGCCTCACGCGCTCGCACCGGTGCAGAGCTGGCAAGCACTTCAGTGCCCGTCATGGAGCTGCGCGCTGGAATTATTATTGGTTCGGGTTCGGCTAGCTTTGAAATGTTGCGCCACCTAACACATCGCCTACCTATTATGACAACCCCTAAATGGGTAATGAACCGTACACATCCAATCGCAATACGTGATGTACTTTATTATTTAAAAGGTGCGGCACTTCTTGTAACACCAGTAGGTAAAGTTTTTGATATTGGTGGCCCACAAGTTTTGACTTATGCCGACATGATGCAGAAGTTTGCACAATTATCTGGGCTTAAAAAGCGCATCATTGTCAAAATTCCAGTCCTTACCCCCAATCTTTCTAGTCTATGGATTGGACTAGTTACTCCAGTACCGACCGCTCTGGCTCGCCCACTAGTTGGCTCACTCATCAGCGAAGTTGTTGCAGATCCAGAAAAAAGTATTGATGCAACGATTGCACTGCCTGATGGAGGGTTGACTGATGTATCAACTGCCATGACTCTTGCGCTTTCGAAGATAAATACTCACAGCGTGGAAACCCGTTGGTCAGATGCCACAAGTCCAACAGCACCGTGGCAAAAAGCTCAAGGCGATCCCGACTGGGCTGGTGAAATGGTTTTGCGTGATAGTCGCGAAAGTACAACGGATGCGACCGCAACTTCGCTTTGGCAATCAGTTGAATCAATTGGCGGCGATAACGGTTGGTATGGAGCTGATTTACTTTGGTTCTTGCGCGGTTTAATTGACCGACTCTTTGGTGGAGTAGGGCTTCGCCGTGGACGCCGCGATCCAGTTAATTTACGTATAGGTGACAGTTTGGATTTTTGGCGAGTAGAAGAGCTCGAGCGTGGCGTTCGTTTGAAGTTATATGCTGAAATGATTTTGCCAGGTAAAGCGTGGTTGGAATTTACAATTATTGAAGATCAGGGCAAACGAATTGTTCGCCAAGAAGCAAGTTTCTCACCACGCGGTTTAGGTGGTCAGTTGTATTGGTATGCAGTACTTCCCTTTCACTTCTTCGTCTTTCCAACCATGCTGCGAAATTTAATTCGAAAGGCTAATCGCACCGATTATGCCAATTCACGAGTTTAGCCAAGAAGTACAATCGCTAGCTGATGAAATTTTGGCTTATAGTCTGCAACGCCTAAAAGATGATCCTCCTTTAGATGGTCCACGCACTGCCGAAGATTTATTTAGCGAAGTTGGCAACACCATCACAGCTAAAGGTTTAGGTGGCCACGAAGCACTTGCGGTATTTACAAATGTTTTGGCAAAAGCGTGTATCTCAACAGATCATCCACGTAACTTGGCATTTATCCCATCTGCACCGACTGAATATTCCAACCTCTTTGATTTAGTCGTTGGTGCTAGTTCACTTTATGGTGGCTCTTGGCAAGAAGGTGCAGGAGCGGTCTTTGCTGAGAACCAAGCGCTACGTTGGATTGCTGACTTAGCTGGTCTGCCTCAGTCTGCTGGCGGAGTATTTGTACAAGGTGGGACCAACGGAAATCTTTCTGCCTTAGTCGCGGCACGTGCAGATGCACGGAAGAAATTTCCCAACGCCTCCCGCTGGGCAATTGCTTGCAGTACCGAAGCGCATTCATCTATCGCTACCGCTGCCCACATTATGGATGTGGATTTATTGAAGATTGAACCAGGTAGCGATCGCAAAATTTACGGTGATGAAGTTGGTGTGGCTATCGATAAATTTCACGCCACAACCGAAACCCGCGTCTTCGTTGTGGTTGCAACCGGCGGAACGACAAATCTAGGAATTATTGATGACCTTGCAACGGTAGGCGCCGCAACTCACGCGCGAGATATCTGGTTTCACGTCGACGGCGCTTATGGATTGGCCGCGCTCTGCGCACCATCGGTGCGTGCAAAATTTAACGGAGTTGAGACGGCTGATTCGCTCATTGTGGATCCACACAAATGGCTCTTCGCACCCTTTGACGCCTGCGCACTTATCTATCGCAACCCCGAAATCGCCAAAGAGACTCACACTCAACACGCTACTTATCTAGAAACGCTGCACGATGACTCTTGGTCGCCCTCGGATTATGCAATTCACTTAACGCGGCGCGTGCGCGGCTTGCCATTCTGGTTCTCACTTGCAGCGCACGGAACAGATGCATACACCGAAGCGATGGAAGAGACTTTAAATGTGGCACGTGCCGCTGCAGATTTAGTTCGTGCACATCCCAATCTGGAACTCGTAATGGAACCAGAACTTTCAATTGTTGCCTTTAAGCGCAAAGGGTGGGTGGCCGCGGATTATCAAAAGTGGAGTGATAAATTATTAGCAGATCAAATTGGTTTTATCCCGCCATCGTCAGATAGTGGCGAAGTAATTTTGCGCTTTGCCATAGTAAATCCATATACCAAGATTTCTGATATCTCAATGATTTTAGATACGCTCTAAATCCCACAATTTACCGAATAGCTAGTTTAAGATCGGTGATATGTCAGCGCTCGAAAATAGCCAGCAAGCCAGTAATTCACTGAGCGAGCTAGAAATTCGCATCTTAGATTTCGAATCAAATTGGTGGCGCTTTGCTGGTGCTAAAGAATCTGCAATCAAAGAGCTCTTTGATCTAAACGCACCACGTTATTACCAATTACTTAACGACCTAATTGACCGGGACGATGCCCTCACCGCATCTCCTATGCTCGTTAAGCGCCTGCGCCGCCTCCGTGAGGCCCGCATGAACGCCCGCTCCGCGCGCTAACCCACCTCGTTTTGCACCTCTCAATAGAAGGCCGTAGATTTGGCGTTAGCACTCTCGGGGTGTGAGTGATAAAACGCCCCCCAAAGATAGAACCCTAGAAGGAGTAATTACATGGCAAAGATGATTGCCTTTAATGAAGAAGCCCGTCGTGGCCTAGAACGCGGAATGAACGTTCTCGCTGATGCAGTCAAGGTAACCCTTGGGCCTCGCGGACGTAACGTCGTACTAGAAAAGAAGTGGGGCGCCCCAACAATCACCAACGATGGCGTCTCGATCGCAAAAGAAATTGAATTAGATGATCCATGGGAAAAGATCGGCGCAGAGTTAGTTAAGGAAGTTGCTAAGAAGACAGATGATGTCGCAGGCGATGGAACAACAACTGCAACTGTGCTTGCCCAAGCGCTAGTTCGTGAAGGACTTCGCAACGTTGCCGCCGGCTCAAACCCAATGGCGCTAAAGCGCGGTATTGAAAAGGCAGTGGCTGCGATCGTTGCAGAACTCGCATCAATGGCTAAAAGCGTTGATTCCAAAGAGCAGATCGCTGCAACTGCATCTATCTCTGCCGCAGATTCCACTATCGGTGACATGATCGCCGAGGCGATGGATAAGGTCGGCAAAGAAGGCGTAATCACAGTTGAAGAGTCAAATACCTTTGGTCTTGAACTCGAACTCACTGAAGGTATGCGCTTTGATAAGGGCTATATCTCTCCATATTTCGTAACCGACCAAGATCGTATGGAAGCAGTACTTGAAGATGCTTACATCTTGATCGTTAACTCAAAGATTTCAAATATCAAGGATCTAGTACCTGTACTAGAAAAGGTTATGCAATCAGGTAAGCCACTTGCGATCATCGCCGAAGATGTTGAAGGCGAAGCGTTGGCAACACTTGTTGTAAATAAGATTCGTGGAATCTTCCGCGCAGCTGCAGTTAAGGCGCCAGGTTTCGGCGATCGTCGTAAGGCGATGTTGCAAGATATTGCAATCCTGACCGGTGCAACTGTTATCTCTGAAGAAGTTGGTCTAAAGCTAGAAAGTGCTGGCCTAGAACTTCTTGGTCGCGCTCGCAAAGTTGTGATCAGCAAAGAAGAGACAACCATTGTTGAAGGTGGCGGAGATGACGCACAGATCAAGGGTCGCGTCGCACAAATTCGCTCAGAAATTGAAAAATCTGATTCAGATTACGACCGCGAGAAGTTGCAAGAACGCCTTGCCAAACTCGCTGGTGGAGTTGCTGTAATCAAGGCTGGCGCTGCAACTGAGGTAGAACTTAAAGAGCGCAAGCACCGCATCGAAGATGCTGTGCGCAATGCAAAGGCTGCAGTTGAAGAAGGCATTGTCGCCGGTGGTGGCGTTGCACTTTTGCAGGCAGCAACTCAAGCGTTTAAGAAGTTAAAGTTAGAAGGCGAAGAAGCAGTTGGCGCAAAGATCGTAGAACTTTCGATCGAAGCTCCACTTAAGCAGATCGCAATCAACGCTGGTCTTGAAGGTGGAGTCGTTGTAGAAAAGGTACGTCACCTAGAAAATGGTTTCGGACTTAACGCTGCAACTGGCGAATACGTAGACATGATCAAATCTGGAATCATTGATCCGGCCAAAGTAACTCGCTCTGCGTTGCAGAATGCGGCATCAATTGCTGCACTCTTCATCACAACAGAGGCAGTAATTACCGATAAGCCAGAGAAGAAGCCAGCTGCCCCAATGGGTGGCGACGGCGGCGGAATGGATTTCTAATTTAATGAAAAAAGGGTTCGACGCACAAGAGATTGCAAGAGATGCCGCACTTGCGGGGGCTGAAAAGCCTTCGCAGGTCGGTGCCTTCATCTCTGTCGAATTCGAAGATGAAAATCGCGTCGCCAGTTATTTATTTGATGCAGATATTCAAGGTTATAAAGGTTGGCGCTGGTGCGTCACTGTCGCAAAGATCGATGCAACAACAGAACCAACTGTTTGTGATGTCGTAGTTCTTCCTGGCCCAGATTCACTTCTTGCGCCAGATTGGATTGAATATAAAGATCGTATTCAGCCTGAAGATATTCAACCCGGAATTATTGTGCCAAGTGTTTTAGATGACACTCGTTTAGTTCCTGGCGTTAACGCGTTGGCTCAAGATGAAGGCTTAGATGCAACCGAGGTCTTTGATCTTGGTTTAATGCGTCCGCGGGTACTTTCTATCGAAGGTCGCGATCAAGCAAGTAAGCGTTGGTACACCGGTGATCGTGGGCCAAATACGCCACTGGCACAGAACGCGCCAAAGCCTTGCGCATCTTGCGGATTCTTTATTCCAATCGCGGGCTCACTTCGCGCATCCTTCGGCGTTTGCGCCAATGTGATCGCACCCGATGATGCGCGCGTTGTCTCTGTCGATCACGGCTGCGGCGCGCACTCCGAAGCTACGCTCAACAACTAGCTTTAATTCAGGTTCACGCCGCCCTTTGCTTGCGATAAACTTGACCCCTGCCCGCATCCCCGCGGCTACACGAGTACCGAAATTCTTATAAGGAGCACCCCATGCCTTCAGGCCGCGTTAAATGGTTTAGCCTCGAAAAAGGTTTTGGATTTATCTCAAATGATGAGGGCGAAGATGTTTATCTTGCAGCGACATCACTTCCAGAAGGTGTAGCGACAGTTAAGCCTGGAACAAAGATTGAATTTAGCATTATTGATAGCCGCAAAGGCCCACAGGCAATGTCGGTACATATCATTGATGCTCCAGCATCACTTGCGGAAAACTCACGCGTTAATAGCGATGATTTAGCGGCGATGATCGAAGATACAATTAAAATTCTAGATAAGGTCGGGAATGGCCTGCGCCATGGTCGTCATCCATCAGGAGCCGAAGCAGAACGTTTGGGACGAGTACTGCGCGGCATTGCCGGTCAACTCGAAGCTTAAATACTTTACTTATATTCCGCTGCGCGCTGCGCGGCGCTTTGAGTATCGAATTCCCCAAGCACCTAGCGCTGCTCCTGCTACGCAAGTCCAGATCACTTTCGCCTCAGCGCCGTTGATTGCGAAAACAATTCCTGCAATAACCCATGCAGCGGTACCAAAAGAGATTAGAGTTACGACAGACTTTATTTCAGAATTATTGTTCAAATCCACAAAGGAAGCATACTCGCAATGGCGGTAAAGGCAGATGGTAACTGGCGCTCCTTCCGCCATCGCAATTACCGAATTCTCTTTCCGGCAAATGCTGCATCAAATATCGGCACTTGGGCCCAACGCGTTGCCCAAGATTGGTTGATACTTCAACTCACCGATAACAGCGGTATCTATCTTGGTTTGGTAACCGCAGTTCAATTTGCACCAGTTCTTTTATTTTCACTCCAGGGTGGCGCGCTCGCTGATCGTGTAAATAAGAGAAAGTTATTAATTTTTACCAATTTTATCGGCGCCCTCTCATCGCTTGGGCTTGGATTTTTAGTTCTGGCAGGTGATGTGCAGGTTTGGCATGTATTTTTCTTCGCCGCAACTCTTGGAATTTCATCGGCAATTGATGCACCAATCCGCCAATCATTTACCTCAGAAATAGTTGGCCATTCTGATATTGCCAATGCCGTCAGCCTTAACTCAGCCAATTTCAACGCTGGCCGCCTAGTAGGTCCAGCGCTATCGGGATTTCTTATCGCGCGCTTTGATACCGGTCCTTCATTTTTAATTAATGCCTTTACCTACCTCTTTGTTATTTTGGCGCTACTGCGGATGCGCGAATCTGATTTCTTTATCCAAGAGAAGAAAGCCACTCAAGGCACGGTGCGTGAAGGTTTGGATTACGCTCTGGCTCGCCCGGATTTATACGTTGTGATGCTAGTTGTCTTCTTTGTCGCCACTTTTGGTTTAAATATGCAGATCTTTAATGCGTTAATGGCGACTAAAGAATTTGGTAAAGGACCAGCTTCCTATGGCTTATTAGGAAGTTATGTTGCAATCGGTTCGTTAATCGGTGCTCTCATATCTGCTCGACTAGAAAGATTTCGACGAACTATTTTTGTTATAAAAGGTGGGGTCGTATTTTCACTAGCAATTACATTGCTCTCTATCGCACCGACTTACACTTGGTACTCACTCTGGTTACCTCTTTGTGGGTTAAGTGCGCTAACAATGTTGATCACCGCTAATTCTTTGATTCAAGTAAATTCTGACCCAGCAATCCGCGGACGAGTTTCTGGGATTTACCTACTTATCTTTATGGGCGGTACACCCTTTGGCTCACCATTGATCGGTTGGTTAGTTGAAGTAATTGGCGTCCGCCAGACCATAGCTCTATGCGGTCTTATCTCACTCGGTGCTTGTTTAACTATCTGGGCGGTATTTCGTAACAAGGTAAATTTGCCGCACGATATAACCGTCGAAGGGGTTTTACCTGCCGCCTATGATGATCAGCGCTAACAAGCCGATCAGCGTTAAAACGGTAATTAAACGGCGAGTGCGGTAATCCATTTAAATCTTATTCACGCCGAGGTGTTTGGATGGCGATAGCAAAACCATCGTAAAACAGAGCGCAATTACAACCGGCACCATTATGTAAGCGCGTGATATTCCAAAGTTATCTCCCAATATAC
>Ga0209444_10000927_pt1 | contig 16196 bp, 12 predicted proteins | sample LauGreFaBDMM15DN_2_FD_188215 | JGI IMG/M metagenome (GOLD analysis project Ga0209444, IMG submission 188215) | Freshwater lake microbial communities from Lake Michigan, USA - Fa13.BD.MM15.DN (SPAdes) (version 2) | ecosystem: Environmental > Aquatic > Freshwater > Lake | place: Lake Michigan...
TGAAGAGGCTGTGAAGTCACGTCGTAACCGTGCGCGGTCGACCACGCCGGACTACGAGGATGCCGATGAAAAACCCGTCAAGGCCGCCGAGGAGCCCGATGGCTTCGAGGACGAGGTGGATGAGACCCCCGAAATCGACGCTGCTGTCGATGCGGACGTGATGGAGGTCGATGATCTCGATTCCGACGGTGTCACCACCCCCAATTCGCCTGACGATCTGGGCGTCGACTTTGCCGAAGATGGCGATCTCGAAGAAGAGGCTGACGATGTTCCGTTCCTAGAGGACGAGGACGACGACTTCCCTGAAGACGAGATCGAAGGCCTGCCCGGCGAGGGTGAGCTAGACCGCTAAACGCTCTTGCTGCCCGAAAAGGTCCGGTTCCGCCGGGTCTTTTCGAGGCCTGGAATAGTTTGGTCGTAGACGATCAAAAAAACTTTCTTTTGGGGTTGATCGGACGAAACCCACAGCATAGTGTCCGCGACCTCAAGGGGACTTCTTAGCAAGCCCCCGTCAGAAACCCGAATATCTTCGGGGCTATAGCTCAGCTGGTAGAGCGCTTGAATGGCATTCAAGAGGTCAGCGGTTCGACTCCGCTTAGCTCCACCATAAACCCCCCGTCGCAACCCGGCGGGGGGTTTTCCATTTGCGGTTAGCCTCAAGCGGCCAAGGCGCGTTGGACGGCGGCGGGTTCCTTGTCGATGATCCGTAAAAGCGCCGCCGCTGGGCCGCTGACCTGCCGCTGCCCCTGTTCCCATTTACGATAGCCCGACAGGCTCATGCCCATGCGCGGTGCCATCTGCGCTTGGGTCAGCTTAGCCCGCCGCCTGATCTCGCGCGGGTGGACCGGCTCATGCACCACGTTAGGCCCATCCCCCTTGGCATGGTCGAGCGCCTCATTGAGCGACCTGATCAGGTCTTCGCCAAGGGTGGTCATTGCAAAACCTTTCGGGTGGACTTGAGGGTAAAACTGAAGGCCGTAACGGCCCGCTTTTTAGCGGGGGTCATGTCGGCTTTGGACGTCTTGGCATAGGCCAGCAGGGCATAGAGGGCGTGGTTTTATCGAGATATGAGGAGATCACATGCGCGCACCCTCGTTTCCCACGGCCTGAGGCAGACAGCCGAACCTTGCGAACACCGCCCGTGGCGGGAACCTCATCCCCAGCCAACGAATTGGCGGCAAGAAAAGTAATCAGCTGGCTCTTGTCTTGCTGGCTGAACAGCTTCTCGGTCTGGCGCACAAATCTCGGCGTTTTCGCGACGGTTTGCACCGATCATATGCCCCATTGGGTTAGTTTTGGTAAGCCTCAGGGAAGTGTTTTATGATGAGATTCAAAGGGGGTGTGTTGCGCTTCAAATTTGAGACCACCCCTACAGGGCGTTTGTTGGCGCAGCTTCCAGCAACATAACCCGCGATATTGTTTCGGCTCACGCTGCGGCAGCGGTTTTTTACCGCAAGACACCAGTGATGTTAGAAAACAAGGCACATCAGGCGCGCGATCAATAATCGAGATGATACCCAAGTCCATAATGGGCGACACCAAACCGGGATAGTCATTCCCCCTTGCCCCCGCCCAATCCTAGGTGCCTAATCTCCCGATCTGCTCCGCGTCGCGCTGGGGTTGGGGAGTTCAATGACATCCTTTGATCGCATATCCCGCCAGCGGCTCGGCGCCTTTGTCGCCCTAACTCTCGCCCTAGCCCTGGCCCTGTCCCTGAGCGCTTGTCTTCCAGCGCCAGAGAGTAAGGAGGGGGCGGTTTTGCCGGGGGTGGTGATGGCCAGCTCTATTGCGGTGGCCCACACGCCGACGGGGGGTTATGGCAAGACGTTCCCGCCGCCGGTCTTGGCGACCTGTACTGAGCCCCTAAGCCCTGGTGCGCCGGACCTGCGCGGTATCTGGAAGGTGGTGCGGGCCGAGCGCGGGGGCAAGACGGCGCCGCCCGGTGATCCGATCTATGGCTATGTCGAGCGGATCGAGCAGTGCGGCAACCGCATCGTCGATATGGGCGGCGGCACCGTCTCGGATGGCCGCGCCGATGGTACCTACACGAACGCCATCCATGATGTGTCGGCCTTTGGCTATACCAAGCCGATCCATGTGATCGTCACCTATGAGAAGGGCGTCTTTGTCTTGCGCCCCGTCCTGTGGCCCAAGGTGCCCTTCACGATCCCTGGCCTGCAGGTCACCCGCGCGCTCGATGCCGAGGGGCACATGGTCTGGACCCGTCCGGACCGGGGCGGCCTGCATGTCACGCTCGAACGGATCGGCGGCCCGAACGATCCCTATACAAGGCAATAGGGCTTGGGCGCTGAATGACTGACAAGACCCTCATAGTGTCTGAGACCGGATCACCGAGCGCTAAGTTCAGCGCTCTGGTGCCCCTGATCATCGGCGTGGCGATGATGATCCAGACGCTCAATGCGACGGTGATCGTTAATGCCCTCCCGGCCATGGGCAAGGCCCTGAACGAGAGCCCCCTGCACCTTCAGTTTGCCATCACCGCCTATCTTTTGGCAGCAGCGGTGTTCTTGCCCATCGGCGGCTGGCTGGCCGATCGTTATGGCAGCCGCACGGTCTTTCGCGCGGCCATTGGCGTCTACACCATCGCCTGCATGCTGTGCGGCCTGTCCCAGACCTTCCCGCAGCTTGTGCTCGCCCGCGTGCTTGGCGGCGCAGCCGGGGCGGTGATGTTGCCGGTTGGGCGCTTGATTCTGCTCAAGAGCGTAGAGAAGTCCGATCTGGTCCGGGCCATGTCCTATCTGACCATGCCTGCTCTGTTGGGGCCGGTGATCGGCCCGATCTTGGGCGGGTTCTTTGTCACCTATGGCTCGTGGCGTTGGATCTTCTTTATCAATGTGCCCATCGGCTTGGCGGCTTTGGTCCTGATCAGCCTCTATGTGCCCGATATTCGCGAGACCGTGCGCCATCGCCTCGATGTGAAGGGCTTTTTGCTCAGCGGTATTGGCTTGGCGGCTCTGGTCTATGGCCTGCAAAATCTGGGGCATGACATCTTGCCTTGGCCGGTCGTGGCCAGTCTGATCGGGCTCGGCAGCCTGTGCGCTGTCCTCTATATCCGCCACGCCAAGCGAACCAAGGCACCGATTGTCGACCTATCGCTGCTTAGGGATCGCAGTTTCTTTGCTTCGGTAGTGGGGGGGCAGTTTCCGCGCATGGTCATTGGGGCCTCGCCGTTCCTGCTGACCCTGTTGTTGCAGGTCTCCTTTGGTCTGTCGGCCTTTGCCACCGGTCTAATCACCTTTACCAGCGCGGCGGCGGCCCTTTTGATGAAGTTCACCGCCCGTCCAATCATCCGCTGGTTCGGCTTTCGCACGGTCCTGACCATCAATTCGGTGATCGTCGGGGCCAGCGTCCTGACCTATGGGCTCTTCACCCGCGCAACGCCCCATAGCCTGATCATTCTGATTCTGCTGATCGGCGGTTTTTTCCGATCCTTACAGTTCACCGCCCTTGGGGCCTTGGCCTATGTCGATGTCAAACAGGCCGATATGAGCAGCGGCAGCGTGCTGCTGGGCATGTCCCAGCCCCTGGCCCAGAGCCTTGGCGTTGGCTTTGCCGCGTCCCTGCTACAGGTCCTTGTCAGTCCGAACGGGCCCCATATGCCGCAAGAAAGCGCCATCCGCCTGACCTTCATCGGCCTTGGCCTGATGCCCTTTTTGGCCCTGCCGCTGTTTTTAGCCCTGCCCAAGGATGTCGGTGCCGAGGTCAGCGGCCACCGCCTGCGCGCCGAGGGGCGGGTCACTTAAGGGAAGTCTTTCCGCCGCCTATCCATTGCGCTACCAAGGATCGATAAGAGCCATAAGCGCGAGAGGAAGCCCATGACGGCCTTTGATCACACCCCTATCTTGATTGGCGTTGGTGAGGCGTCAGAGCGGATCGATGCGGCGGACTATAGCGCGGCCTCTCCGGTCGAGCTGGCGGCGCGGGCGGGGCGGGCCGCGTGCGAGGATGCCTTGCCAGGCGGCGGGCTGGCGGCGCACATTGATCTGGTCGCCGCGATCCGGCAATTTGAAATCTCCACCCCCGGCGCGGTGGCACCCTTTGGCTGCGCCGACAATATGCCCCGTGCGGTGGCGGGGCGGGTCGGGGCTGATCCGGTCCATGCGATCTTGGAAGTGACGGGCGGGCAGGGGCCTCAACATCTGGTCACCGAGCTTTGCCACGCCATCGCAGAAGGGCGCACTGGTATGGCGCTGATCTTTGGGTCTGAGGCCATCTCGACCGTCCGTCACCTTCAAGCCCAAGGCGAGACCCGCGACTGGTCCGAGACCATCGGCGGTCAGATGGAAGATCGCGGCTATGGCCTTGAAGGCCTCTTGACCGTAGACTTGACCAAACATGGCGTGCGTGCGCCCATTCAGGCCTATGCCCTGTTCGAAAATGCTCGCCGAGCCAAGATGGGTCTAGACCGCGCCGCCTATGGCCTAGAGATGGGCAAGCTGTTTGCGCCCTTTACGCAGGTGGCCCACACCAACCCCCATGCCATGTCGCAAGAGGTCTTTACCGCCGAGGAGATCGCCACGGTAACGGGCCGCAATCGCCTGATCTGTGATCCCTTCCCCCGCCGCGTTGTCTCGCGCGATCAGGCCAATCAGGGGGCGGCTGTGCTGCTGACCTCGGTGGGTAAGGCGCGAGAACTGGGCGTGCCTGAGGACCGCTGGGTCTATCTGCATGGTGGGGCGGACGTCAAAGAACGCACCATCATTGAGCGGCAAGATCTGGGGTCTAGCCTAGCTTCGGTCCATGCGGTCAAGCAGGCCCTGTCACTGGCTGGCCTGAACATGTCCGATATCGAGATCTTTGACCTCTATAGCTGCTTCCCTATTGCTGTGTTCAACATTTGCGACGCCTTTGGACTGGCTGTGGATGATCTGCGTGGCCTGACCTTGACCGGTGGCCTGCCGTTTTTTGGCGGGGCGGGGAATAACTATTCCATGCACGGCTTGGCCAGCATGGTGCGGGCCTTGCGGGCTAAGCCCGGGGCTATGGGTTTGGTTGCGGCCAATGGCGGCTTTTTGTCGAAATATTCGGTCGGAGTCTATTCGACCAAGGCCAAGGCTTGGGCCCCCTTCAGCAGTAAGGCCCTGCAAGCCACCATCGATGCTTGGCCCGCCCCTGTTCTGGTCGAACAGGCGAGCGGTGAGGTCTCAATGGAAAGCTACACGATCGACTATAGCGGCCCAGCACCTCGCGCCGTTGTCCTGGCGCGGACAGATAAAGGCGCGAGGGTCGCGGCCATGACCGACAATGCCGATATTGTGGACGCGATGATTGCTCAGGAGCCGTTGGGGTCGGTCCTGACCCTTGGTGCTGATGAGAAGGGACGGAATATCATTGTGGGGTTTAAGGCGGGATAAGGGGCGTGCTCCTAAACCATCTCGAACTTGATCGGTAGGCTCTTAGGTCCGTTGACGAAGGTGCTTTGTGTCAGCTTCATCTCGCCGTCCAAGCTGACCGACTTCAGGCGAGGGATCAGTTCTTCGAACAGGATACGCATTTCCATCTTGGCCAGGTGCTGACCAAGGCACAGATGCGCGCCATAGCCAAAGGCCAGATGCTTGTTGGGGCTGCGCTCGGGGCTGAAGGCGAAGGGGGCGTCAAACACCTCTTCATCGCGGTTGCCAGAGGCGTAGCACAGCATGATCCAGTCACCCTTGGCGATCTTTTGACCGGAAATTTCGGTGTCTTCGGTTGCCGAGCGCATGAAGTTCTTGACCGGCGTGGTCCAGCGGATGGCCTCGTCGACGAGGCCGGCGATCAACTCCGGCTCGGCCTGCAGCTTGGCCAGCATGGCCGGGTCCTGCGCTAAGGCCCAAAAACCGCCCGCGGTGGAGGACGAGGTGGTGTCGTGCCCGGCGGTGGCGACGATGATGTAGTAGCCCGTGGCCTCGAAGGGCGAGATCGGTTCGCCGTCGATCATGGCATTGGCAATGATAGTGGCCAGATCTTCGCGCGGATTGGCCCGGCGATCGGTGCTGATAGCTTCGAAATAGCCCGTAAAGTCGGCGACGATGGCCTGCATCATCATGGCGAACTGCTCTGATGTCATGGCCGCGACGCTGCGAGCCGTATCAGGGTCTTGAGCACCGAACAGTTCTTGGGTCAGCATCAGCATGCGGCCCTCATCCTCTTCGGGTACGCCCAGGATGCTCATGATCACATGCAGTGGAAAGCCCATGGCCACGTCACGCACAAAGTCGCAGCGACCGCCATTGGCCGCGCCGTGTGCCGCCATCCGGTCGACCGAAGCCTTGGCAATGGCGCGGATCTGATCTTCCAGCTTGCGGATGTTCTGGGGCATGAACCAGCCCTGTGTCAGGGCGCGATATTTCGGATGGTCTGGCGCGTCCATCTGGACCAGTGAACGGATCAGGTGCGGGCTGCCGCCGGTAATTTCTTTTGTCCGCTCTAGGCCCTCAATGGTGGTCAGGGTCGTGGGCAGGTCGCCGCTGTGGAACAGGTCGTTCTGGCGGCTGATCTCGAGGATATCGGCATGTTTAGTCACCACCCAGAACGGCTCAAACCCGTCAATTTGGGCCCGGCCCAGAGGGTTGTTGGCGCGCAGCCAGGTGTAGGTGTCGTGCAGACGATCATCGGCATAGGCCGCAGGATCTACCAGATTGATGGCCAATTCCGGGGCGATAGCGAGGTTTTGGGTGCTCAACGGCGTTTCCTCCACAGGGACGCTGGTCCGAGCATGATGGCGCGGTTGCAGCGATCTTTGCGACCGGCAGGCACTAGCCTTGCAGGTCGGTTCAAACTCTATCTAAATGGCGATAAGGTAAAAGACAAAGATTTAGGCGAGAAACCCCCATGAAGATTACAGCCGCTGTCGCCCGCACCCCGGGCGCGGACTTTACCCTCGAAACGGTCGAGTTGGACGAGCCTCGGGCCGACGAGATCTGTGTCCGTATCTATGCGGTCGGTCTTTGCCATACCGACCTGGTGGCCAGAGACGGGGCTATGCCTTTCGCCCTGCCTGCCGTACTCGGGCATGAGGGGGCCGGCGTGGTCGAGGCTGTAGGCTCCGGCGTGACCAAGGTTGCGGCGGGAGATAGGGTGGCGATCACCTTCCGCTCTTGCGGGGCCTGCGCCCGCTGCAAAAGCGGTGATCCAGCCTACTGCCATTCCATGCCGGCCATGAACTATATCGGCATGAGGCTGGATGGCTCCAAATCCATCCATCAGGATGGCACCGACCTGGCCAGTAACTTCTTTGGCCAGTCATCGTTGGCCACCCACGCCCTGACCTATGAGCGCAATGTCATTAAGCTGCCTGCCGATATGCCCTTTGAGGTTGCCGGACCGATGGGCTGCGGCATCCAGACAGGGGCGGGCGGCATCATGAAGGCTCTTTCCTGCGAAGCGGGATCTAGCCTTTTGATCCTTGGCGGCGGGGCGGTGGGCTTAAGCGCGGTGATGGGCGCGAAAATTCAAGGCTGCGGCACGGTCATTGTCGTCGAGCCCCACGCTGTGCGTCGCAGCCTCGCCCTGGAGCTTGGCGCAACCCATGTCATTGATCCGGTGGCCGAGCCGGACCTCGCCACCGCCGTGCGCGCCATCGTTGCCATTGGCGTGGACTATGCCTTTGACACGACAGGCCGCCCGGACACCCTGACCGCGACCATGGCCTGCCTTGGCCCCAAGGGTGTGTTTGGCATTGTCGGCATTCCGCCGGCAGGCACCCCGATGCCGGGCGACCTGGGCACGGTCCTCACCTTTGGCCAGACGGTGCGCGGCATTATCGAGGGCGACAGCGACCCGGACGTTTTCCTACCCGAACTGATGGCTCACTGGCGCGAAGGGCGCTTGCCCGTTGAGCGCCTGATCAAGACCTTCCCCTTGGCCCAAATTAACGAGGCCGTTGTCGCCCAACATCATGGCGCCTGCGTCAAGGTCGTGCTGCTGACCTGATCGGCCGGAGGTTTGCGACAACAAAAAAGGCGGCGAGGTTGCTCTCGCCGCCTGATCTGTTTGTGGTTTGAAGATCCTACCAGCGGCGGGAAACATTCAAGTACATGCGACGTCCGATCGCGTCATAGGACGAGCCAAGCGTCACATTACCCACGCGGGTGGATCCACCGGTCGAAATATAGGGGGGCTGTTCGTCGAAGAGGTTTTGAACGCCGACCTGTGCCGCCCACTTGTCGAACTTTTTCCGGACCGAGATGTTGTGGGTGACTTGGAACTCGCTCTGTTGCTTATAGTAGGCAGAGACCCCCGTGCTGCGATAGTTGGCAAACACATCCTTGCCATAATAGCCGGTGTCCGAACTCTTTCCGACGACGTCCATCCCCCAGAAATAGGTCCAGTCAGCCCGGTCCAACCGCGCATTGACCTTGCCGTTGAAATCGGGTGTACCGACGAGGCCGTTGTTTTCCACCGAAGTTTTGGACAGCAACTGGGTCGTCCAGTCGAGGATCCACGAAAACTGGCTATCGATTGTCAGTTTGGAGTTGGTGAACTGATGGGTGTAGCGCGTCGTCAGATCGAGGCCGCGCTGGGCTTGTTTTTGAACGTTAACATAGTTGTTGTTGACGGACGTGATCATCCAAGCGGTGGTTGAGGTGGGGCTGACGTCACGCTTGAACAAGGAGCAGAAGTCATTGTTCGGGAAATCTGGGGCGGCGTAGCAGGCGGCAATGATATTGCCTGCACCGAACTGAGCCACCTGATTGTTGATCTCGATGTCGAAATAGTCGACGGCGATGTTCAGGTTGACGAAGCTAGGTGTCAGGACAAGGCCCAGGCTTCGTGATTTGGAGGTCTCCGCTTCCAAAATGCCCTTACCCCCGCCGGTTATCACTAAAGCAGAGGACGAACCGACAGCGTTGTAGGTTCGGGGTATACCTTGCTTAGCGCAGTTGGCGGCTGTGACGGTCGAAGGATTGTCGCCCCAGTTTAGGCATGGATCAATGGAGGACTGACCCAAAAAGCCGGACTGGTTGGCGAGGTACAGTTCATAAAGGGCCGGAGCGCGGAACGAGGTTCCGTCACTCATGCGCAAACGAACAGAGGGGATGACTTGCCAGTTTAAGCCGACCTTATAGGTGGAGTTGGCACCGTAGCTCTCATAGTCACTAAACCGGCCGGACAGATTGAGGGTCAGGCTCTCTGCGACAGGCATGCCCCGCAGGAGGGGGATCTCAAGTTCTGCAAACGCTTCCTTGATTGTGTCAGAGCCTGCAGTGCGTCCTGCCGAAGTGGAGCCCCAAAGGTTACCAGCTTTCGCCTGCACCCCTGGATTATCGTCAATCTCTTCCTTGCGAACCTGGAAACCCAAGGCGGCGGCTACATTGCCAGCGGGAAGGGCAAATAGGCTGCCGGAAAGGGAGCCTTCGACGAATTGGTGCGTATAGTCGGTTTGACCGGTTTCATAACCGAAGAGGAAGGCGGCCTCTTCAGCTGTAAATTCACCGTTCTGGACCGTGCTTTGACGGAAATAGTTGACACCGCCGGTGGGGCACGCGGTCGCAGTCGTCAAAAGGGCCTGGTTACAGGCGGTTGTTCCTGTGGTGGCCAAGACACGGTCATTGTAGAAGAAGTTTCCACCATATTCGCCGTGAGACTTGGAATATTGGCCGTAGACATCCCAGTCCCATCCCTTCAAAAAGCCAATATCTGGAACGGTTCCTTTAGCGCCAAGAACAATGCGGTGATAATCCACGCTCTGTTCACCGTTGGATGGCAAAAGCACGATCGACCGGGCAAAGCCAGGAGCGTAGCCGTTTGGATTCCCAAGCCGGAACGGATTGTTCGGGTTGCTGAAGTGAACCTGCGGGAACAGTTGACGCCAGCTGCTTTGTGAAGATTCGCGCCGATTGAACATCAGTTCGGCATAGACTTCAGTGCTGGGCGTCAGATCAAAGGCACCATTTGCCGTTAGGGTATAGCGTTCCACGGGCGAAATGGCCGTGCGGCTTGCCAGGCGTGGATCATTGGTCGGGCTGATCGCTGCGCTGGCACGCGTGTCTGTGGCGTTGCCGGCGAAAATGGCGTTAACGCGCGTGTAACCAGCCAAGTCGGTTTTGCCGATACCGCCACCGGCAACAGCGGAACTGTTTTGGACATAGAAGCGACCGGTTGAGAGATTGTCGACGCGGCCTGCAAGTAAGTTTTGGCACTTAAAGGTGCCTGTAGCGGGGTCGATCAGGTCTAGGCGGATACCTGTTGAGGCATCAAACACATAGTCCTGAGGGCAGGAGAAGTAGCTACGGTCTCCGAAAAGGAGGGCTTCGCGCTTATAGTAGTCAGCACCAATATTAACATAGCCGCGATCGAAGGTCCAGCCTTGGGAGAGGTCAAGTTGATACTGGTCGCCGCCGCCTTCGGCGCTGCGGTTGGCGTAGACCTCTACCTCGCCACCATCAAGATTTTTACGCGTGATAACATTGATCACGCCGGCGACAGCGTCGGAGCCATAGACGGACGATGCGCCATCCTTGAGCACTTCGACCCGCTCAATCAACGACGAAGGAATGGTGTTGAGGTCAACAGCGCCCACCTGTCCGCGTGTACCGGCCGGACCAGCGCGGCGACCGTTCAACAGTACCAGGGTGCGTTGTGCGCCGAGGCCGCGCAGTGAAACTGTGTTCACACCCGGTCCGCCATTGGTTAGGAAGCCCGTGTAAAAATTGTCGATCTGGCGCGCATTCCCTGCAACCGACGACCCTTGGATAATTTCAGAGGTGTCAACTAGGCCCTCAAGCGTCGATTGTTCGGCGGTGATGACTTGAATGGGGGAGTTGCTGGTAAACTCGGTACGACGGATGCGCGACCCCGTAACCACCAATTCTTCGGTCTCAGGCGCTGGTGCAGCTTCGCTTGTGGATGCAGCCTTTGCAGCCGTCTCAGCAGGAGTGGCCGTTTGGGCGAATGCCGCCGTAGAAATGGATGCCGCGGTTAATCCGACGATTCCGAACATCATCGTTGATTTTAAGAGTTCAGCACGTATTGACATAGAAGCCCCCGTCTTGGATTTTGAAACAATAGCCAACTCTGAGTTTGTGTCACGTTTGCGAAAAGTTATACCGTGATAATTGTCGGAAAATAGCGTCAAATGTTTACCGTGCGTGGTTTTCGACTTCCGTCACTTTTTTGACACAATGCGGCACCTAGAATCTGTGCATAGCGGTCAAGAAAGTCAATGAAACGAAATGTTGGCCGGCAATTATTTTGCTATCTAAGGGCGCTTCCTTTAGCGTGTGAGGACAGCTCTAAACAGCCTGCCGGGACCGGGACCCACGATGACAAGACAAGCCTCCTTCGCAACCTTCGCCATTTTCTTGTTTGGTCTTTTTGGAGGGACGCTCAACGCCCAAGCGCAGACGCCGAGGGTAGAGCAGAGTGCCAGCCTCCCAACCGCTTGGGATCTGAGCCGGGCGCCGTCTATCAGCGGCCTGACCTTGTCTCCCGATGGGAAGCATCTGGCAGCCGTAACGTCGCCGGATGGGATCAGCCGTTATGTTTCGGTTTGGGAAACCGCCAATCCGAGCAAGCCGCCAACCGTTTTGGGGGCCGCCAAAACCGATATTAGGGGTGTTGATTTTATCAAGAATGATCGGCTGGGTGTCCGTGTACAACAGCTCTTCACGATCGGATCTACCCGCACCCATCTTGGCAAGCTTTTGATCACCGATTTGGAGGGCAAGCGCTGGAGTCCCGCCCTGCCGGAAAAGAAATCCAGTTCGGCGACTGACGATTTCAGAAATAGCGTTGGATCGGCTTCCATTCTGAGCAGGCTTGTTGACGATCCAAAGCACATCATGGTTCTGGACCAAACTCAGGGTGACGTTTACAAGGTGGATGTCTATGCCGGTGCAGCCGAGCGCGTGTCCAGGGGGTCTAGCCAATTTGGGGGAATTCAGGTCGACCGGACAGGGCAGCTGCGTGCTCGGTCAGAGGTCAATTTCGAAAATGGCAATGTCTATCTGGCGGTTTGGCTAAGAAGCCCCGCGACGGGGAATTGGGAAGAGCATTTCCGATCCTTTGCTAAGAACCGCAATCTTGTGGATGTGGTGGGTTTCACCAAGGACCCCAACATTATCTACATCTCCAAGCGCCCCGAAGGTGGTGATAAGAGCCAGGTTTTCGAGTATGATATTGCCGCGAGGAAGGTCCTAGAGCCGGTCTTTGCGCACAAACTCTTTGACGCCTCTGGTCCAATATTCACGACGGCAGGCGATCTTGTTGGCTTTGGCTACCAAGCCGAAAAGGGGCGGATATACTGGACCGATGACCGGCTCGCCTCTATCGCTAGGTCTCTTGAGGTGTCGCTGAAACAGTCTGACCAAACCATTGCTTGGATGGATGCGGCGTCGGGTGTGCAAGCCAAGCTCAAATATGCACCGGACGCCTCAGTTGATATTATCGATTGGTCCGATGATCAGAAATATGTCGTCGTCAAACGCGAAGGGCCCAGTCTTCCGCCTGAATATTACCTGCTCACCGATGGGTCCAAGCTGTCGCTCTTGGGGCGGTCGCGTCCTAACCTGGACCTTAAGGCCATCGGATCGTCTCGGATGGTGCAATATACGGCGCGAGACGGATTGGTGATCCCCGCCTTTCTTCACCTGCCGCCAGAGGCCCTCTATGGCAAGGGTCCCTATCCGGCCATTGTTCTGCCCCACGGCGGTCCGTCTGCTCGCGACAACTACGGCTGGGATGTCTCAAGCTGGACGACCTATTTCACCTCTCGCGGCTATGTGGTCATCCAACCGCAATTTCGGGGGTCTGTGGGATGGGGTGAAAAACTTGCGCGTGCGGGCGATGCCCAATGGGGCAAGACCATGCAGGACGATAATGACGACGCCGCCAAATGGCTTGTGGCTCAGGGCTATGCGGACAGCAAACGGATGGCGCTGTTTGGCTATTCCTATGGCGGCTATACGGGCTATCTCGCGGCCATTCGTCCTAATGGACTCTACCAATGTTCCGTCGCTGGTGCGGGCGTAGCTCAGATCAAACGTTTCCAAGGTGAGACCTACGATAACCGTTTCCTTCGTGAATTTCAGCGTCCGACCATCGACGGCGTCGATCCCTTGAGCAATGTGGATAAGGTTTCTATCCCGATCTTTGTCTATCATGGCGACCGCGATCAGGTCGTTGTTATTGAGGAATCCCGCAAATTCGTGGCTGCCCTAAAGGCTGCGGGTAAGCCCCACAGATATCTGGAACTTCCCGATATGGGCCACACCATCAACACCTGGGGCCCGAGGGATGGTGAGACGCAACTGCTTGAAATCGAGAAGTTCTTCAAAACAGATTGCAAGCCCGGCGGCCTGTAGGCCTCGGCTCCGGCCTCACGCCGCCGAGGCGGCTGCCGCAAGAACGGTGCGGTAGCCGGCTTGGACCTCCATCTGGGCGGTGACACCCTTGGCGGCAAGAAGGCGATGGGCCTTGGGCAGGTTCCAGCAGGGCATGTGCATGAACATGTGGTGCTCGCAGTGATAGTTGACCCAGTAGGGTGCGATTAGCGAGCGCTCGATCAGATTGGCCTTGGTGGTGCGGGCATGGCGCAGGGGGTCGGGCTCGTCCTTGGCCACCAGCGCATGTTCGGCAATGTTGCGAAGCCGCGTAATCATCGGAAACCAAGTGGCCATCGGCACAAGCCATAGGACCATATAGATCCAACCATAGCCCACCAGGCTAAAGACCGTCAGGCCCAGTCCGTTGGCGATCAGAAACCGGCGATGGCGGTGCAGTTCTGCTGTGATCAGGGGCAAGAGCGCCTGCCCCGCCTTGCGGTTCTTGATCCGGTTATAGGATGACCCAAACCGCTGCTTGAAGAAGGTGCGACCGGTCAGGTCGCGAGCGATCTTGCGGCGCAGAGAGGTCGGTGTGATCGGGAATGGCGCAGAAAGGGCCAGATCGGGATCCTCTGCCTGTTGAGCATATTTATGGTGCTGCAGGTGGTAATCGCGATAGCGCTGAACCCCCGGCGAACAGAACCATTCAGCCACCCAATCATTGATCTTGAGATTGGGATGCAGCGCGCCGTGGGCGCCATCGTGCTGCAGGATCGCGAGGCCGAGCTGCCGAGCACCGACAATCATAATGCCAAAGGGGATGGTGATCGGCCAAAGGGCACCCACGACCATGGTCAAGCCCACAACCGCCCATCCATGCGCGACCAGAGCCAGACCCTTCCAAGACGAGCGGGCCGAAAGACGGTTCCACTGTTCTGGGGTGAAATAGTCCGTCGGTTTGACGCGGGCGGCGATCGTCATTTTCGGCTTTCAAAGGTGAGACTGGGCGGAAGGAACTGATGCCTCAAGATTAGGACTGGGCAGGGCCTGGGTCAATCTGAGGCTATCATCTTGAAACATCCCCTAGCGATGGCCATCTCTAGACACGTTGGATCATGGCCCATGCCGTTTCGGGTGATCTGTGGACAACGAAGTCGCTTTTTCCTTTAGGGCTTCGCTTATGAACCGAACCATCTTGTTCGACAGTCCGTTCCTCTTGGGCTTTGACCATACCCGCGCGCTGATCGAACGGGCTGCCAAGGCGGCGGCTGAAGGCTATCCGCCCTACAATGTCGAAGAACGGGCTGAAGGGTACTTGCGCATCACCTTGGCGGTTGCAGGGTTCGCGCCAGAGCAACTGTCAGTCACGGTCGAGGATAACCAGCTGGTCGTCACTGGCCGCGGCGACAAGGACCGTGGTCCAAGCGGTACAGACCGCGCCTATCTGCACCGAGGCATTGCTGCTCGCAATTTCATCCGCAACTTTGTCTTGGCAGACGGGATGTTGGTGCAGGAAGCCAGCATGGAACATGGTCTACTCCATATTGATCTCAATCGCCCGCAGCCCGAAAGGCTGATCCTGGAAATCCCTATCAAGACGCTGGGCTGAGCCGCCGCCGGTCCGCCGGCGGGCTTGAGGTTTTACAAGAAGGAAGCGGTCATCATGACGCTGCAATTGACGTTAGAAGAGTTCACCGCCTTGGGCGCGCCGCACCTGGTCTATGTGCGCCCGGTGACGGCTGGGCAGGTCCTCGCCTCGACGCCAGTTCGGGATCAAGAGGGCAGACCGATCCCCCCTGACCAGATCCTTTATGCCGTCCATGGTGCTGATGGTGCCTGTCTGGCCATTCTTGGCGATCGTGATTCTGCGGTCGCGGCGGCATTGGCCAATGAAATGGCCCCAGTATCGGTCCACTAGATCGGGCCTAAGCGGCCGACGCCTCTTGTTCTTGCACCAGCAGGGCAAAGAGGGCGTCAGCTGTATGGGTTTGGCGCAGCTGTTCTCGTAGAGCAGGGCGGCGCAGGATGCGGCTAACCCGCGCCAAGGCCCGCAGGTGCTCAGCGCCTGCATCGGCTGGCGCAAAGAGGGCAAAGAGCAGATCAACGGGCTGTTCGTCGACCGCCTTGAAGTCGACCGGTGTTTCGAGACGCACAAAGACGCCCCTCATCCGTTCGAGGCCGCTGAGCCTTGCGTGCGGCACACCCACCCCGTGGCCAACACCGGTCGAACTAAGTTGCTCACGCTCCAGCAAGGCCTCTAAGACCTTTTGTGCCTTAAGGCCAAATCGCCGAGCGGCGACGTCAGCGACAAGCGCAAGCGCTTGGCGCTTGGACGGTGCGTTCACCTGAGGGATGATCGCATCCACGTCCAACAGATCGCCGATTTGCATCAAGACACTCACTCTAAAAACTGCCCGCGCGGGATCTTCGAACCGGGCGGGCAGGCCTTTTGCAAGTCCGTTCCGCTCAGCCCACTTTCAACGCCGCTTGTGTACGTTGAGGATCGATCCAGCCGATGTTCCCATCGGGTCGGCGATATACCACTGACAAACCGCCATGTGCGGCATTTCTAAACACGATTGTTTGCGATTCAGTCAAGTCCAACTCCATCACCGCCATAGAAACGGTCAGAGTCTTGAGTTGGGCTTCTGATTCCGCAATCACCACACCCTTGGGGGCCTCGTGGCCATGATGGGCCTCATGGTCATCATCCCAGCCGTCACCGTCGTCCAGATCGGTCTCGGGCGCGCGCAGGACGAAGAATGAAGCTGACTCGGCCTGCTTATGGCTCGCGGCCACTGAGTGGCTCTTGAGCCTGCGCTTATAACGCCGGATCCGGGTCTCGATCTTTTCAAGCGCGGTGCTAAAGGCGGCATGGGCATCGTGGCCCAAGCCATGGCTCAGAAGGGTTTGTCCCGAGGCCAGATGCAC
>Ga0209444_10000929_pt1 | contig 16167 bp, 9 predicted proteins | sample LauGreFaBDMM15DN_2_FD_188215 | JGI IMG/M metagenome (GOLD analysis project Ga0209444, IMG submission 188215) | Freshwater lake microbial communities from Lake Michigan, USA - Fa13.BD.MM15.DN (SPAdes) (version 2) | ecosystem: Environmental > Aquatic > Freshwater > Lake | place: Lake Michigan, USA...
TTTCTCATCTCAACTATGTTTTGTTTAAATTTTTTAAAATCGATTCCACTGTCTTTAGCCAATTTCCCCACTGCATCACTTGATTGAGAGCCAAAAAAGAACAGCGCGTCTATGGCAAGAAATTCATCCCCCCAATGCTTCATCTCTGCATATGCCGTCGTAAACACTTTATTCAATGCGTTCGAAGCATACAACTCCTCACTTTTCACCTTGGGATAGCTGTCTACGATTGCAGACAAAGCCTTGGTGAACACAACCACATTCACATTCATTTTCTGAAGTAAGGTGGGCACCACATCCTTATCCACCTCTAAAATACCAAGAAGCAGATGTCCGGTCTCCAAAATTTGATTCCCCCGACTTTGTGCAATCTGCTGCGCTTGTTGAATTGCTTCTTGGGAGCGAATGGTAAGTTTTGAAATGTCCATGCTGTAATTGTTTTCACGTCGTTGTCAAAAGTAATTCCATACGTCTCTAAATGACAATTTGGCAGCGACACCCAGCTTTAACTGACATTTAATCCGAATTAATCGAATAAAATCGAAAAATGAAACTTCTAAGCAGACAAAGCGTTATAGGCCAGGTTCAAAAAAAATTGTATGCGACATTATCTTACCTTATCCTTTTTAATCCTTCTCGCTAACATTTCAGCCAATACCCCTGAAGAGAATCTTAAGCAAACCTATGTTTCTCAATATGAAGCCATCGCTGTTAAGCAAATGTCAACATTCCACATCCCAGCGAGCATAACCTTGGCACAAGGCATTTTAGAATCTGGATGTGGTCAATCGGCTTTGGCTAAAAAATCAAACAATCATTTTGGAATTAAGTGTCACTCAAACTGGAATGGCGAAAAAACCTATGCGGATGACGACGCCGAAAACGAATGTTTTAGGGTTTACGCATCAGTTGAAGACTCCTACGATGACCATTCTTTATTTTTAACCCAAAACAAAAGGTATTCGAAACTCTTTGAATTGGCAACAACAGATTACAAAGGATGGGCGCAAGGTTTAAAATCAGCGGGATACGCAACCAGTCCAACCTACGCAGAAAAACTCATACAAATCATTGAGGAATTAGGGCTAAACAAGGCAGACCAAAACATTCAAAACGCCATTGCAACCCTTGAAAAAAACACACTCAGCATTTCAATACAATTGCATGAAAACAAGGTGCGATATGTTGTTTCTCAAAAAGGGGATTCTTACTACAAAATTTCAAAACGAACAGGGGTAAGGTTGCGACAACTGCATAAATACAACGAGTCCATGCCGGAACAAGATGTACTTAAAGAAGGCAGCATTGTTTACCTTGATCCAAGAAGATTTCATGGAAAAGGTAAAAAAACCATGGTGTTGCAAACGAAGATGACACCACGTCAAATTGCACAAAAAGAAGCTTTGAAACTTAAACCTTTTATGCGTAGAAATGATTATTCTGCGCCAGATGAACAACTCCCCATTGGGGAAAAGGTATTCCTTCGTTAAATTAAATGCTCGAAGGGATTTTGTAGTTGTTGTTGTTGTTGTTGGAAGTCCCCTTCTCTGAGGGGGACTTCCTTATTTTAGAGAAGTCCCGTTTTTTTCGTTCATGTAACACTTCAATGAAGTTGTCATCCATTTCTCTTGTGCATCATAATCCAAAGACCGAAAATAATCGTGGCAATCCATTACCTCTTTATCATCAGCTCCTCTGACCATTTTTTTACCACAATCACAAGCATCTAACTTTTGCTGGCAAGCGAAGGTTCCACTCAAAATCAAGGTGAAGATGGCTATTTTTTTCATTTTGTAATTTTTACGGCAATTTGGTAGTAATTATTTACCGCACCTAAAACTTCATATTTAATATAGAATGCCGCCGTCCACTCTGTAAATGCTTTAAACTCGTGCTGGGGAACATTGAATTCATCAAAAAAGATCACATCTCCTTCACGTAAGTACGGCGTAATCAAGGTGAGCACATACAACGTTGCCGTATATAAATCAGCATCCATGTGAATGACTTTTTTTCGGGAAGGATCAAAAGAGGCAAGAAAAGGAAGTAAGGTTTGCTGAAACAATCCTTGATAAAACTGATAGCGATTGTCATTAATTTCAGGCAAAGACTCTCCTGAACTCATATCCCCTTTTTTAAACGGTCCCCAATCTTCTGGAAGACCCGTAAACGTATCAAATCCATAGAAGCGCGCCTCTGGGTGTGAAATTCGCCCTGTCCACCAACGAAAAGAATCTCCTTTGGAAACGCCAAACTCAAGGTAATCTATGCCACTGTCTAACGCTTCCTTATCGATTACGTATTCAAACAATCCTTCTCTCCTTGAATAATCAAACTTGAACGAATAAAAATCATTGTGACCTAGGACCTTATGCTTTTGAATCCAACGAGATAGCGCCGACATAGACCCCACAAAAGAAAATAAATGCGCAAAGAAAAACCGATGACCATGAAGAAAAAAGAAGATTCCTTTCAATTTCCCTCTTAAAAAAAGCAAACGTTTCATAGGTTTCAAAGGTAGGAATTCAAAACAAATTAACGAGACATTCGCCAACCGATATTATGGTTCAATATTCACATCAAGCAATTCCAAATGATTGCTCCGTGAAATTGACCCTGGATTCAGCCCAGGTTTTCCTTCAGGAATTGGGCATTTCAAATCGTGGTAATAATCTACCCACACTGGGTAATAGGCCTTGGTAGCTGGATCCATAAAAGTCATGGGCGCCAAAGAAAAAATAGGCTTTCCATGGTTCGCCACTTTAAACGATTCATACAACAATTCACTGCAATAATATCGATCGTTATTCAAAAGAAACACCTCATCGTAAGGCTTTCCCTTGAGTGATTTTGCATAAGCAACAGCCCTTGAAAGCAGGTTCCGATTCACCGATTTTATTCTAGCCGCCAGTATTTTATCACTTCGCTGTTTGAATGTTTCCAAAGCAGTAACTTGCACCCCTTTTCCAATTGCCTCAATCACTTTTAGGGTGTCATTCTCTTTAATAACCATTGCACAATGGGAAAAATCCCGACCATTCACGCCTTCTGTTACGGTTTCAATGGCTGTACACATTGGACCACAATCCAGGTCCTGAAAAAGCAAATCACCTTCTTGCAAGCCAAGCGAGGCTTTTTTCTCCCCACATGCAAACAAGATTAGGATGCTCAGGAAGATTGGATAAGTGTATCGTTGTGGCATTGGTTCAAATATAGTAATTTTAGAGCCGATGAAATTAAGGATCTTCCTCTTAACCATTCTCCTTTCCGGCTTCTCGATGCTCAATGCACATGAGTACCACTTCGCCTTTATTGAGGTTGAATATTATCCAACAGAACAGCAATTTCAAGCCACACTTAAGGTAACCGCCCACGACCTTGCTTACATTACCTCAAAAAAACATGGTAAAGATTACAGCATCGAACAAATTCTTAATACGGACAGTCTCAAAAGTGAATTGGAACATTTCCTACTGGCAGGTTTTACGCTCTATCAAAACAACCAGGAAATCTTTTTCAAAACCGATGGGCAAGAAATCACTGCACAAGGAGATTTAATATTCTACCTATCATCAGAAACCGTTGAACGAAAAGGAAAACTTTTCGCATCCTTCTCGCTTCTCACCCAATACTTTCCGGACCAGCAAAACAAACTCGATTACCTGCTAAAAGGAAAGCACCACACCCTTAATTTTCTCGCCAAAGAATCCTTGAAAGAAATACCAATTCAGCTATGAAATACACAAGCCTTTTTATTTTCTCTGCCATGCTTTGCATAAGTCTATTTGGACAAAAGAAATTTTCCCAACTCGACATTGAACTCCCAACCCCAAACGAATACCGTAACGCCGCGGGAGCGCCTGGCCATGCCTATTTTCAACAACAAGCGGATTACAAAATGAACCTCATCCTCGATGATGCCAACCAGAAACTATACGGAACAGAAACCATCACCTACACCAACAATTCACCGGATGCCCTACCCTATCTCTGGCTTCAATTGGATCAAAACATCTACGACGAACATTCTGACACTAAGCTCATCGAAGTAGAAAAAATGGAAGACTTCAAATCCATTGGAGACATCCAAAAAAGATTTTTTGACTACGACGGAGGATTTAAAGTTGAAAGCATCACAAACACATCCGGTCAACAAATGAATTACTTCATTAATAAAACCATGCTTCGCATAGATTTGACCGCGCCACTTGCACCCAAAAGCAGCATCAGTTTCACCATAAAATGGTGGTATAACATCAACGACAGAATGGCTGTAGGGGGACGCTCAGGGTATGAGTATTTTGAAAAAGACAAAAACTACCTTTATACACTTGCGCAATTCTTCCCACGCATGTGCGTCTACAGCGATGTAACTGGCTGGCAAAACAAGCAGTTCTTAGGTCGCGGTGAGTTTACGTTGCCTTTTGGTAATTACGATGTCAGCATTACGGTACCATCAGACCACATCATTGCCGCAACGGGAGAAATACAAAATGCAAGCGATGTCCTTTCTTCTGCACAACGCAAACGCATGGAGCAAGCGAGAAAAGCAAATTCACCTGTGTTAATTGTCACCCAAGCAGAAGCAGAAGCCGCTGAAAAAGACAAGAAAACCACAACAAAAACATGGCGATTCAAAGCCACCAACGTACGCGACTTTGCTTTTGCAAGTTCACGTAAATTTATCTGGGACGCTCAAAATGCTACCGTTGGAGGAAAGAATATACTTTGCATGTCCTATTACCCAAAAGAAGGAAATCCACTTTGGGAAAGGTACAGTACCAAACTGGTCGCACACACCATCAAATCCTACTCGAAATACACAGTGGATTACCCTTATCCCGTAGCGATTTCAGTTCACTCAAAATGGATCGGCATGGAATACCCCATGATTTGCTTTAATGGCGGAAGACCTGAGGAAGACGGCACCTATTCTGAAAGTGAGAAATATGGAATGTGGGGCGTAATCATTCACGAAGTGGGACATAACTTTTTCCCCATGATCATCAACTCAGATGAGCGTCAATGGACTTGGATGGACGAAGGATTGAATACTTTTGTTCAATACCTTACAGAGCAGGAATGGGAACGCGGTTACCCTTCACGCCGAGGACCTGCGCACTTAATTGCTGACTACATGAGAGGAGATCAAAAATTCATTTCTCCGATTATGACCAACTCAGAGTCTATTTTTCAGTTTGGAAACAACGCCTATGGAAAACCAGCCACCGGACTAAACATACTTCGCGAAACCATCATGGGGAGAGAATTGTTCGATTATGCCTTTAAAACCTATTGCGAACGCTGGAAATTCAAACACCCAAGTCCAGCTGATTTCTTCAGGACCATGGAAGATGCTTCCGCAGTGGATTTGGATTGGTTTTGGCGGGGATGGTTTTACGGCACGCAACCCGTGGACCTATCAATTCAAGATGTAAAGTGGTTTCAGTTAAACAGTCAAAATCCTACCCTTGAAAAAGCTTTCCTAAAAGAAAAAGACGCAGAGAAGGACATTCACATCGGCGCGCCAAGAAATCAAAGCGAAATTAAAGAAACGGTCAACGAACGCGATTCACTCATCGATGATTACTATGCAAAAAGAAACCTATTCTTGGTGGATGGATTAGACAAAAAGGAATACGAAGAATTTAAACAAAAAACCACACCAAAAGACCTTGAATTGTTGAATGCAGGAAAGCACTTCTATGAGGTACACTTCAAAAATGAGGGAGGCATGGTAATGCCGTTGATCATCCGATTTACCTTCGCCAACGACAGTACTGAAGTGGTTAGAATCCCTGTTGAAATATGGAGACAATTCGAAGAAGAGGTTTCCAAGGTTTTTATTTTCGATCAAGAAGTAAAGGAGATTCGCTTGGATCCATTTCTTGAAACCGCCGATGTAGATTTAAACAACAATACGTGGCCTCAATCCAGTCAACCTTCCAGATACCAGCTTTTCAAACAACAATCAACGAAAGAAAATCCGATGCAACGCCAAAAGAAGGTGGACGCCATAGGAAATTAATTATTTTACCTTATTTTAACAATTAGACAACGATAATGCGTAACTTTCGTCAACCTTGCCTATGTCTAAATTGCTCAAAATCATTTGTTTCTGTTTGATTACGGTCGTTTCCTTTGGCCAAGGCGATGATTGCGGCACAGCAACCCAAATTACCAATGTTTTAAATTACTGTTCAGGAAATGCCTTTTTTAACAATGTAGGCTCTACCCCAGGAATGTACTCCGCACCCGCATGTTGGACAGGTGGATCCACGGAGGATGTATGGTTTCAATTTACCGCATTAGGTACGGATGTACTTATATCGGCGAGTGGTTCCGGAGGCGGTGGTACCATGCCACAACCGAGAATTGCTTTGTATGATGGCATTTGCGGCGGAGTCATAAACGAGCTAAATTGTGCAAATGGTTCAGCTGGCATGGGAACTACGCAGCTTTACGAAGGAGCACTTGTTCCAGGAAATACCTATTACATCAGAATTTCAAGCCCTCCAAACAATGAAGGGTCTTTTGAATTGTGCATCAACAGCTACACGCCGACCGCCAATCCGGGTGCAGATTGTGGGGGCGCTGCGTTTCTTTGCAACCAAAATCCAGTCAGTGTTTCCACGCTTGGAGGTGGCGGATTAAACAACGATGAACCCGAGCCAGGAACTTGTTTAGACATGCCTGGACCCGATGAATCAAATTCCTCATGGTTTTATTGGACTTGTGCAACCGGCGGACCCCTTACCTTCGACATCACGCCAATCAACCCAACAGCCGACATCGACTTCATTTTTTATCAACTGAATGGAAATGATCCTTGCGGACCCAGAACCCCTGTGAGATGTTGTTCTTCATCCTGTTTAAATGCCACCGGGTCAACGGGAATGTCTTTGGCAGAGTTTGACTTAAATGAATTTCCAGGATGCCAAGCAGGCTACAACGCATACATTCAAAGTATCACCATGACTCCGGGTACAAGCTATGCTTTGCTGGTAAATAATTTCTCAGCCAATACAGGTTTTACGCTCACCTTTAACAACAACAATCCAAACGGAGGTACTTTCGCAGGACCTCAACCTCAAATAACAGCAAGCAATCTTACCATTTGCGCAGGTAACACCGTAACCTTTAATGGCGCCAATTCCTTAAACTGTACAACCTTAAATTGGAATTTCACCCAAAGCGCAACACCCACCTCCGCCAATGGAAACGGACCTCACACCATCACCTATCCTACGCCTGGTAATTTTACCGCCATTTTAAATGGAATCGACAACACCGGTTGTCAATCACTCGATTTTGTCAACGTAATTGTCAATCCGCCCATTCAAGTAAACATAGCGCCATTTGACACCCTCTGCAGTGGAACCACTTTCTTTCAAAACATAACTTCAACACCTGTAGGCGCAAGTTTTACCTACGCAGTCAATGCAAATCCAAATGTCGCTGGTGCATTTCCAGGAGCGGGGGGAAACATCAACCAAATTCTTAACAATTCAAGTAACCTAAGTCAAAACCTCAGCTACACCGTTACCGGTACCCTAAATGGTTGTAGCAACCAAGACAGCTGTTTGGTTACCTTATTGCCACTTACCGAACCAACCTTTACAGCTTTAGGTCCCTATTGCTTGGGATTAACACCTGCCCCTATCCTTCAACCGCAATCCACAAACCCAACCCCCATAAATGGTATTTGGAATCCACTTGCGATAAACACCCAGCAATTGGGAACTTTCATGTATCAATTTACGCCTTTCCAAAACCAATGCGCAGACACAGCTAGCATGTGGGTGCAAGTTTCAGACAACCCCGGCGTGATCTTTTCTGCCGATTCTTTACTGGGATGTTCTCCTTTACAAGGAACGCTTTCAACGGCAGCCATCAATGGCGCTACCTACACTTGGTTGGCAAACGGCCAGCTTTTAGGAAACACACCAAACGTAAATTACACTTTTAGCGCTTTCGGTTGCTACGACATTGAATTGCAAGTAGATGTGAGTGGTTGTTCGGCCAGCGCTTTAATCCAAGATTACATTTGTGTAGAATCGGACCCTGTGGCAAGTTTTTCATTTTCTCCCGGCGAATTCACTGCATCGTCCGAAACCATTCAATTCAACAATACAAGCCAAGGCGCTTCCGCTTATACCTGGCTCTTTGGGGATGGGGATTCTGACAATCAGGTGGATGCATCGCACAATTTCAACAATACAACCGGTGGTTTCAATGTAACCCTTTACGCAAGCTCACCATCTGGATGCACAGATTCGATAACCCAACGCATAGGGTATCAAGAACCACTGATTTACTACGTGCCAAATACATTTACACCCGACCAAGACGAATATAACCAGCAATGGAAACCAATCTTCACCAGTGGATTTGAACCTTATGATTACAAATTAACCATCTACAATCGCTGGGGAGAAATGATTTGGGAATGTTACAATCCATACACAGGCTGGAGCGGAAATTATGGAGATAAAAAAGACGTTCAAGAAGGCGTTTACACCTGGGAAATTGTTTTTGTATCCAAGGCAAAGGAGGATAAGAGAAAGATTTCAGGAACCGTAAATGTCCTGAGATAATTACTTGGTTTTAACCAATTTATGGCTACGAATGCCTTCTTTATTCCGCAAAACCACAAAGTAATTTCCCGCAGGCAATTGGCTCACGTCACAAGGAATCTCATGAAGACCGGCAGACAGATGCTGATCAAAAAACGACATCACTACAGCCCCATTCACATCTCTTAGCTCCGCTTGTGTCTTCCCCTCTTCCAAAAGCACGCGAATGGTAAAGTAGCTAGTTGCTTCACATTCCCCAAACAACTTGTTCTTAGCAATTCGAAATACGTATAAGCAGCCCTGGCATCCGATGAAAGTGCAACCCCAAAGTGATTTTGCCAAAAAAACATCATTTTTTGATTGATACTCATCCCTTGGCTGTTAATGTTATACATCAACCAGTAGGACAATGATTTCAATCGTGCTACTTCACAAGCTTGGTTTGCAACAGGATTCGAAGGATAAACTGCATTCACCCAAGTGGAACCATGACTTACAATCGTCTCCCCGGCATCAAAAGCGACAGGTGGGTTAACGGTTTCAATGTTTAAAAGTTGGTTGACTGCATCCGCCATGGTTAATTGAGAAACTGCGGTTACTTGCGCATGGGTTGGACCGAACAATGTCCTTCTAAGTAAATGCGCCGCCTGCGATTTTGTCCAGGCCCCTGAATAAGGTGTTAAGCTCATGTTTCTAAATATTAAATAATAACTCAAATTTAATAATTTTCAACCGAAAAAAACATCCCTTTGAGTATCTTAACGTCTGAAGACTTTAACATCAGAACAACCGCATTTTTATGAAAAAAATCCTTACGCTCTCACTCCTTTTCATACTTATTTTCATTTCTAATTTTCATGCACAACAACCCCCGACTTTTAATTACACCGGTGGCGTGCAAACATGGGTGGTTCCACCTTGCGTCTACAACATCAACGTTATTGCGGCCGGTGCAAAAGGGGGAGGACCCACTGGAGGAAATGGCGCAAGAATTACAGCGAACATAGCGGTAACCCCAGGTCAAACCTTATACATCTATGTCGGTGGAATGGGTACACAAGGCTCCAATTCAGGAGGCTGGAACGGTGGAGGTACAGGTCACGCTTCTGGTGGTAATTTTGGTTACAGCTCCTACGGAGGCGGGGGTGCTTCTGACATACGAATCAACGGACAAGCTTTGAATAACCGAGTCATTGTTGCCGGTGGCGGCGGAGGACGAGGCGGAGGCAGCTCTCAAGTATGCGGTGGGAACGCGAACTGCTCTAACGGAGCCCAAGGATGCAACACTTTTGGTGCAGGCGGTGGTGGCGGTACACAGTTTTCAGGTGGAAACGGTGGAACCCCTTGGGCAGGAACCCCTCCCGGAGGACAAGCAGGATCGCTCGGGCAAGGTGGACAAGGTGGCCCTTGGAACACGGCATCAGGCGGTGGTGGTGGTGGTGGATATTATGGTGGCGGTGGTGGTGGAAACGACGGATGCTGTACCGGCGCAAACGGCGGTGGCGGTGGCGGCGGAGGCTCATCTCTTATACCTCCAGGGGGAAGTTGCCTTGCTGCAAACAACACCAACCATGGTTATGTCACCATTACTTTTGTCGGCGGAGGTGCAGTGGTTACCGCTACCAACAACGGACCTATTTGTTCTGGAGGGACCTTACAATTGGGTACTGCAGCTATGGGAACCTACACTTGGACAGGACCCAATGGATTTACGTCAAATTTACAAAACCCGACCATTCCAAATGTGACAGCAGCCGCAGCAGGAACGTATACTGTAACTGTAGACATGGGCGGATGCATTGCTTCTGCAACCACTACCGTTATTGTAAACCCTTCTCCAACGGTTACAGTAACCAATGCAACGGTGTGCGCTGGACAGCCTGCAACCTTAACCGCGTCTGTTACGCCCGTTATGAATGGAACTTTCACTTGGAACAACGGCACTTCCGGCCCTACCTTAACAGCTTCGCCAAATGCTACAACATTATACACAGTTACCTTTACACCCATAGGTGGATGCCCTGGAAATGCGACAGGTGCAATTACGGTAAACCCTACCCCGGTTATTACTGCGCCAGGCACCAGCATTTGCACTGGACAAACGGCAACTTTAACAGCTACTGCAAGTGTTCCTGGAGGTACTTTTACATGGAACCCAGGAGGTACCGTAGGAAACTCAATTACCGTTACCCCGAATGCAACCTCAACATACATTGTAAGCTACACAACACCTGCAGGTTGCCAAGCAACCAATGTAAATGCCACCATCGTGGTTAACCCTTCACCTACGGTTACGGTAAACAGCGCAACCATCTGCCTTGGACAACCAGCAACCCTAACAGCAACCCCAACTGTACCTGGTGGTACTTACGCCTGGAGCAACAATGCAAATACTGCCAGCATCACCATATTCCCTTCCGTTACAACCACTTATTCAGTGACGTATACCACAGGAGCAGGATGTACAGCACCTGTTGCATCTGGAACCGTAACGGTCAATCCAACACCAACCATTACCATTACGAACGCTACCATTTGTGCAGGTCAATCAGCCACGCTGAACGCAAGTACAAACACCCAAGGAGGATCTTTTACTTGGAATCCCGGAGGCATGGTCGGTAGCTCCGTGACGGTTACCCCGTTAACAACTACGGTTTACACCGTAGGCTATGTTTCTGGTGCGGGATGTGCTTCAAACAATGCTACAGGCACAGTAACGGTAGACCCAGTTGCTTCCGTTACCGTAAACAATGTTGTTATATGTGATGGCAATAGCGCAACCCTGACTGCGACACCTACCGTTCCCGGAGGCACCTATCTTTGGTCAAACAATGCTACCACGGCGTCTATAACCGTTTCGCCAAATGTCACAACATCCTATTCTGTTGTTTACACAACCGCAGCAGGATGTGTTAGCCCTTCTGCATCTGGAACCGTTACGGTAAATCCAACCCCAATAGTAACCGTCACAAACGATACCATTTGCATTGGACAACAAGGTTCGATCGCAGCTAATTCAACATTGCCAACGGGTACTTTCGCATGGAACCCAGGAGGGTTTAACACAGCTACCATTCAAGATTCACCCCAACAAACAACAACATACACCGTAATTTTCACGAGCAACTTGAACTGTCCAAGTACGCCTGTAAGTGGAACCATAACAGTAAATTTAAATCCCAGCATTACCGTAAACAATACGGCCATATGTTTAGGTCAAACTGCAAGTGTAACCGCAACGACCAACATTGCAGGGGGTGGCTTTACATGGAACCCTGGCAACATCAGTGGCCCAACGCTAACCGCATCGCCGAATACAACGACAACTTGGACCGTGAGTTATTCAGCGGCGACAGGCTGTTCAGCTTCGCCTCAAAGTGTTACCGTTACCGTGAATGGCATTCCTTCGCTCAACATTCCAAACGATACCATTTGTGTAGGTCAAACTGCCATATTAAATGCAACCCCAAGCATTCCTGGAGGAACGTATGCATGGACACCGGGTAATTTAACCACAAGCTCAATAAGCGGAACGCCGAATGCAACGACAACCTACAATTTGGTTTATACCTCTCCTGCAGGTTGTGTAAGTGCAAGCACACCTTCAAGCATGGTTGTAAATCCATTGCCTGTTGTTAACATAAGCAACGCAACCATTTGCACAGGACAAAATGCAACCTTGAATGCAACGACTTCAATCCCTGGCGGGACCTATTTATGGAGCAACGGTGCAACAACCCCGAGCATTACAGTATCTCCAGCAAACACTACCTCCTATACGGTGGTCTACACAGCACCAACAGGCTGTCAAAATGCACCAGCAACTGGAACCGTAACTGTAAATCCGGTACCAACCGTTACCATCGTGAACGATACTGTTTGTAATGGAATAAGCGCAACCTTAACCGCTACGCCATCTTTCCCTGGAGGAACGTATGTATGGACACCTGGGGGACAAACAACACAAAACCTAACAGTGTCTCCGAATGTAACCACCAATTATACCTTGGTATACACAAGTGCAGCTAATTGCGCAAGTCCAACTGCGACTGGTACCATTACGGTAAATCCGATTCCAACCTTGGTAACCACACTTGGTTCACAGAATATCTGCAGCGGCGACGCCGTACAAATTGGAATGAACAGCAATGTTCAAAACGCCACCATCAGTTGGACAAACACCGAATCACAAGTTACAGGTTCAACCTCAGGAAATGGCAATGCCATAAACGATGTGATTACTTCGATAGGCACAGCAACAGGAAATGTAAATTATACCATCATTGCCAACGCAAACAACTGCAACAGTCTACCACAAACGCTTGCGGTAACGGTATACCCGATACCAAACATTACCATACCAAACGATACCATTTGTCAAGGAAGTCAAGCTTCACTTACGGCTGTCCCTGATGTCCTTGGCGGAACCTACCTTTGGTCAAACAATGCACAAACGACGCAAAGCATCACCCCTTCTCCGGCCCAAACGACTGTCTACAATTTATTATACAATTACAATGGCTGCATCAATACAGCCAACGGTACGGTGGTAGTAAATGTAGTACCATCGGTTACGTTAAACAGTGGGAACATTTGTTTCGGTGACTCCATTCAATTAAACGCGAATCCCAGCATTCAAGGTGGTACTTTCACATGGAATCCGGGTGGGGTTGGTCCTCAAAGCATCACCGCCAATCCACCTTCCACCGCTACCATTTCTGTAGCATATACCTTAAACAATTGTACAAGTCAGGCAGCTACTTCCACCATCACAGTTACACAATTACCCACGGTGGCATTAGATGATACTACCATTTGCCAAGGACAACAAGCCAGTATGACAGCCATTCCAAGTCAAGCAGGCGGTGTATTCGACTGGGCACCGGGCGGCGTAGGACCACAAACCGCTACCTTAACACCAGGAAGTTCTACCCCAATCAGTGTTCATTATACACTAAATGGTTGTGCCAGCAACACGGTCACAGCCATGGTAAATGTGAACCCTTTACCCGTGGCTACAGTGGTTACTCCGGCCATTCAAGGATGTACACCATTATCCTTTGCTTTTCTTGCAGATACAACCTCACCTCATGATTCATTTACATGGAATGTTAATGGAGGTATTTTTTCAGGAGATAGCATTTCAGGCATTTCGTTAAGTGGAGGGTGCCAAAATATCAGCTTGACGAATACATTAAACGGTTGTTCCACCACGACGATCTACGTGGACCATTTGTGTCCTGAAAACCCTCCAATTGCTGCATTTGATGCGAGCGTGAATTATTTTTCCGAACCGACGCAAACCATAAGTTTTCAAAATTTGAGCGTAGGCGCTTCAACCTACAACTGGCAATTTGAAGATGGAATGAACAGTACGGAAACATCCCCATCACACCTTTTCTCAGGCGTTTCTGGCGGAAGTACAATTTGGTTATATGCATACAGTCCTTTGGGATGTTCTGACAGCACGAGTCTTTTGATTCCTTTTCAGGATGGGCTTATTTACTACATTCCGAATTCCTTTACCCCAGATGGTGACCCAAACAACGATGTCTTTAAACCTATTTTCACTTCGGGTTTTGACCCATACAATTACAGCATGCAGATTTTCAACCGTTGGGGCGAATTGTTATATGAAACCTACAATCATAACATTGGATGGGACGGAACATATGGGTTAAACGGCAACCTAGTGCAAACAGGGTCGTATACATACCGCATTCGTTATAAAGTGTTGAACAATGACGAATACAAGATTACCGTCGGTCATGTTAACCTCTTAAAGTAGATTTTACTTAAAACATGGTTAACAAGCGCGTAATCCACTTTATTTTTTTGTTAACTTTGGATACCTTTACCAGCCTATGAAACTTAAATATACCCTATCTGTCTTTGTAATTATTGCATTATTTTTTACAGGATATGCTCAACCACAATCGGTAACATTCAACTATACAGGATCTGTTCAAACATGGACCGTACCCCCTTGTGTTTTTACCATTAACGTTATTGTTGCAGGTGCAAAAGGCGGAGGAGCAAATGGTGGTAGTGGTGCAAGAATTTCTGCCCCTCTGAACGTTACCCCAGGGCAAATTCTGAACATATATGTTGGTGGCATGGGTACCCAAGGCAATGCATCTGGAGGCTGGAATGGTGGCGGTACTGGATTTGCCTCTAACAATGGAAACGTCGCTTATTCCTCTTGGGGTGGTGGCGGTGCCAGTGACATTCGCATCGGAGGCGTTGCTTTAGCAAATCGCGTAATTGTTGGCGGCGGCGGCGGCGGACGCAGTGGTGGTTCTTCACCCGTATGTGGCGGGGCTTCTAACTGTAACAATGGAGCCGCAGGATGCAATACCTACGGGCAAGGAGGTCAAGGCGGAACGCAAGTTGCGGGTGGTGCCGGTGGTACTCCTTGGGCAGGAACCCCTCCTGGAGGTTCTCCTGGAACCTTAGGAAATGGTGGTCAAGCAGGACAATGGCAAACGGCTTCCGGTGGTGGAGGTGGAGCAAGAGGTAAATCAGGTACTATATCAAATGGATTAAATGGTGCTTCTGGTGGTGGTGGATGCGGAGATGATGTAGCAAATAGGTGTTTGGGAGGTACAGCATTAATACAATTTGTTAATAATAATATAGTATATACAGGTTATAATGGTGCTAATGGAGGACTGGCATTTAATGGTGGTGGTGGTGGTGGATATACTAGTGCTGGGTTTAGTGCTACTACTATAAGTGGTGGAGACGGAGGAAGTGGAATAACAAACAATATTACAGGAGTTGTTATTAATTATTGTGCTGGTGGTGGTGGTGGTGGATATAATAATGGTGTTAGTACAGGTACAAGAGGAGGGAATGGCGGGAATATAACTGCAGGTAATGGAGGTAACTATCCTGGTGCGAATGGTGGAAATGCTACAAATGGTTCAGGTAGTGGCGGAGGTGGTGCTGGCGTTTCAGTTGTTGGAGGTCCTGCGTATCTAGGCGGCAACGGAGGTTCAGGTATTGTAATAATAAGATATTTATTGGGTACTATTCCTGCTACTAATCTTTTGACTACAGAACCTACGGTTAATCCATCTGTTCTCGTAGCAGATGCTTATTATCCAAGAACACCAACAACTACATCACCATCTTGGGCGGATAATGGTTATACAGTTCGTGTAAAAGTATCTGACGCTGTATTAGGTGGTTCATTTGTTTATTTCTTATTTAATAATATAATAACTTCCCAAGACCATTATCATTCTCTACAAATATATACAGCAACAGGTAATACTTACGCAGGTGCTACAAGATTTAAAACATTCGCTGGTATAGCGATAAGTATTGATTTTGGTCGCTCTATATATCCAGAGAGAATGAGAATTGCCCCTCGCCCTCTTCAAGCAGGATTTACAGGCGATGCTTTTATACTTGGCGCTCCAAAAGCATTTAAGATATTTGCCTCTGATGATGCTTCTTGTTGGAACGATAATAATCATTCTTCTTGGACACAGATACACGACCAAACAACATCTCTTTCATATGTGAATGAACAATATACAATAGTCAATTTTACAGCAAATCTTCCAAAGTATCGTTATTATAC
>Ga0209444_10000930_pt1 | contig 16165 bp, 16 predicted proteins | sample LauGreFaBDMM15DN_2_FD_188215 | JGI IMG/M metagenome (GOLD analysis project Ga0209444, IMG submission 188215) | Freshwater lake microbial communities from Lake Michigan, USA - Fa13.BD.MM15.DN (SPAdes) (version 2) | ecosystem: Environmental > Aquatic > Freshwater > Lake | place: Lake Michigan...
ATGAAATTTTGCGCGAGATTTCTAATGTAACACATGAGCAAATTAAGGAAATTGCCCGCCAAATCCTGCCGACATCTCCTACCCTTGCGGTAGTGGGCCCATTTAGGTCAAGTAGTAAATTTGAAAGGTTAATCTCATGAAGGTTGCAGTGCTTGGTGCCAAAGGAAGAATGGGCGCAGAAACAGTTGCAGCTATTGAAAGTGCAAGTGACTTAACACTTAGCTCTGCATTAGATCTGGGTGATTCATTAGATCAGCTAATAAAAACTGGCACAGAGGTTGTTATTGATTTTACGCACCCTGAATCAGTAATGAAAAATCTTGAGTTTGCAATAAACAACGGTATTCATGTTGTAGTTGGTACTACTGGATTTGATGATAAAAAGCTTTCTGAACTAAAAAATTTACTCTCCAAGAACCCAAAGGTTGGCGCATTAATTGCTCCTAATTTTGGCCTTGGCGCAGTGCTGATGATGCAGTTCTCTCAAAAAGCTGCCCAGTACTTTGAAAGTGTTGAAATAATTGAATTACATCATGCAAATAAAGTTGATGCCCCATCTGGAACAGCAATTAGAACTGCTGAACTGATTACCGATGCTAGAAAGCAAAGTAAAAAAGGAGCGATGCCAGACGCTAGTAAAACAATTATTCCTGGAGCCAGAGGAGCAAAGGTTGGCGATGTACCAATTCACTCAGTTCGCTCTCATGGCTATGTTGCTCACCAGGAGGTAATTTTTGGTGATACAGGTGAAACTTTAAGTATTAGACATGATTCGATTAATCGAGCTGGATTTATGCCAGGAGTATTAATTGGAGTTAGAAATGTTGCAAAACATCCAGGACTAACAGTTGGTCTTGAAAATTACATGGAAGGAATGAAATGAGCGATATAACAGTATATGGAGCTGAATGGTGTGGAGATTGCCGCCGTTCTAAGAGGTTTTTAGATTCAAATAATGTGAAGTACAACTATATCGATGTGGAAGCGGATGCAGCGGCAAGTGATAAAGTAATTGAAATTAATGGTGGCATGCGATCAATACCAGTAATTATTTTTTCAGATGGCACTCACTTAACTGAGCCTTCAGATATAGCCCTTAAAGAGAAACTAGAGGCTTTAAAAGTTCTTTAAAACCAGTTATAAATTGCGGCCGAAGTAATGGCTGCTGATACAACTACAACTGGGAACGGTGCTTTAAACTTTAAAGCAATAAGTGCTACGCCAACGCCAGCCAGGCGTTGATCTATCACTAACTCTTTTTTATCTGCAAATGTTTGAACACCAACTAATGCACTTAGTAGAACAATTGGCACTAACGTGTTAATTCTTTTAAACCTTGGTTTATCTAGCCATTTTTCTGGAACGCTGTGACCAAAATACTTATTTAAAAACGCAGTAACGCTTGCCCCAATAACTGCTATCCAAATTTGGCTCATTTTTTCCACCCAAAAATGATGGCCAAAAGTACGGTTGTAATAATTGGAACACCGGCAGGAGTAAGAGGTGTAAGTATTAATGCCCAAGAGATTCCAGCAGCCGAGACTATAAATTGAGTTTTATTTTTAAGTCTTGGCCAGATTAGGCCACAGAATGCGGCAGGTACTGCTGCATCTAATCCCCAAACAGATGGATCGCCAATTGCACTTGCACCTAATGCGCCGAGGAAAGTAAATAGGTTCCAAAATACATAAACACCGATACCGGTAATGTAGAAGCCACGCTTTCTATCTGCATCATTTTCCTGCAAAGTTGCAACCGCAGTTGATTCATCAATTGTGATTTGAGCTGCAAGTATTCTCTTAATTCCTTTAACTTTTAAAATTGGCGCCATTTGAAGACCGTAAAGTGCGTTACGAAATCCAAGCAAAGTCGCGGTCGCAATTGCACTAATTGCTCCACCACCAGCTCCCATAATTCCAACGACAGCAAATTGCGATGCGCCAGAGAATAGAAGCAGTGAAAGTAAGCAGGTTTGAATAATTGAAAAGCCAGCGGTCACTCCGGCGGCGCCAAAGGCGGCACCATAAAGTCCGACAGTGAAAGCAACGCTAAGAGCGGTGCGATCTATCGGGTTTGACCGAGGATTTATTGACACGCCGACACTTTAATCCAGCCATTCATCAATTACCAAAGATAGGGTCGCAACCATGAGTGATGAGATCGTTTTTAGGGAGGATATGTCGGTTGAGTTAGTTAAATCTAGCGCAAGCGATGCAGATGTTATTTGGGCTGCCAGGGTTTCAACTGCGGGTGATAAATCACTAGAAGATGTTGGAGGTGATGCTTCAAAATCTGAAGGACTAATTAATTATTTAGCCAGAGAGCGTCATGGTTCACCATTTGAGCATACATCTATGACTTTCTTTATTTCAGCACCAATTTTTGTATTTAGAGAGTTTATGCGTCATCGAATTGCTTCTTATAATGAAGAAAGCGGAAGATACCGAGAGTTAAAGCCAGTTTTTTATATTCCTAGCAAAGAAAGAAAGTTAGTGCAGATTGGTAAAGCTGGTTCTTATACATTTGTTGATGGCACACCAGAACAATATGAGATTACCGTTAAATCAATTAAAGAAACTTGCGTCTTGGCATATGAAAATTATCAGAAAATGTTAGATGCTGGAGTTGCTAGAGAGGTTGCCAGAGCAGTATTGCCAGTAACTTTGTACTCATCAATGTATGTGACTATGAATGCTAGGGCCTTGATGAATTTTCTTTCCCTTAGAACTTCGCGTGAAGGTTCACATTTCCCGTCATATCCACAACGGGAGATTGAGATGGTGGCGGAGAAGATGGAAGCCGAGTTCGCCAAACTAATGCCTATTACCTACGGAGCATTCCAAAAATCTGGCCGCATAGCGCCATAAATAAGCGGTAGCCTTAAGCCATGCAAATCACTCCACCATTTGGCAGATTAATAACTGCGATGGTTACTCCTTTTTCAAAGAGTGGCGAGATTGATTGGGCAGGATTAGAAAAAATTGCAGCTCACCTGGTTTCAACTGGTCATGATGGAATTGCAGTTAATGGCACAACCGGTGAAGCGCCAACCACCTCAGATGATGAAAAAGATCAAATAATTAAAGCGGTACGAAAAGTTGTTGGCGATAAGATTAAAATTATTGCTGGGGCTGGAAATAATGAAACCTCTCACTCAGTAGAGCAAGCACAGCGAGCAGCAAAAGCAGGAGCTGATGGTTTATTGGTTGTTACTCCTTATTACAACAAACCACCACAAGCCGGAATTGAAGCCCATTTTCGGGCAATGGCTGATGCCACTGATTTACCAGTAATGATGTATGACATTCCAGGTAGAACTGGAGTAGAAATTGAGTCAGATACGATTGTTAAATTAGCAGAGCATAAAAATATTGCAGCGTTAAAAGATGCAAAAGGAAATCCAGCTGCTACTTCTTGGGTAATCAAAAGATCATCAATTCCAGTTTATTCCGGTGATGATATTTTGAATTTGCCATTACTTTCAGTTGGCGCAGTCGGTTTTGTATCGGTTTGTGGGCACACTGTCGGTGCAGAGTTAAGAGCAATGCTAGATGCATGGTTTGCTGGTAATTCAAATAAAGCGCTTGAGATTCATCAGCAATTACTTCCAGTATTTACTGGAACATTCCGCACGCAAGGTGCGATTCTTACTAAAGCGGGTTTAAATTTGATGGGACTTCCAGGCGGGTTTACAAGATTGCCACTTGTTGATGCAACTGATGCGCAAATTGCGCAGTTAAAGGTTGATCTGCAAGCTGGCGGCGTTAAATTAAAGTAACTTAATGAATCATCCCCATCCAGGTCTGCCTTATCCTTCAAAGTTAGCTAAAAAAACTCTACGTATTGTTGCCTTAGGTGGCTTAGGTGAGATCGGTCGAAATATGACCGTCTTTGAATACGAAGGAAGATTACTAATCGTTGATTGCGGTGTTTTATTTCCTGGTGATGATCAGCCTGGAATTGATTTAATTTTGCCCGATTTTTCATATCTTAAAGATCGTATGAATGATATTGAAGCAATCTTTTTAACCCATGGCCATGAAGATCACATTGGGGCGGTGCCATACCTGCTTAGAGAGCGAAGTGATATTCGCATTATTGGCTCCCAATTAACGCTGGCATTTGTAACACCAAAATTAAAGGAGCGCAGAATTACTGCGCCAATGACTCAGGTTAAAGCTGGGCAGATAGAAAAAGTTGGTCCATTTACTCTTGAGTTTGTAACTGTAAATCACTCAATTCCAGATTCACTTGCAGTAGCAATCAAAACAGATGCTGGAGTTATATTACATACTGGTGATTTTAAGATGGACAAGATGCCACTTGATGGCAAAGTTACCGATCTAGAGACCTTTGCTAGGTTGGGTAAAGAGGGTGTGGATCTATTTTTAGTTGATTCAACTAATGCTGATGTACCAGGACTCACTGTGGCTGAGAAAGATATTTATCCAGCCCTAAAAGAAGCAATTGCTAAAACTCCGCGCCGAGTAGTGGTTACATCCTTTGCCTCTCATGTTCACCGAATTCAACAAGTATTAAATGCTGCGCAAGAGGCAAACCGTAAAGTGGCATACGTGGGTAGATCAATGGTTAGAAATATGAAGTTGGCGGAAGATTTAGGTTACTTAAAAGTTCCAACCGGTCTAGTTGTTGACTACAAAGATATCGATAGCTTTGGGGACAAAATTGTCTTAGTTTGCACTGGCTCACAAGGTGAACCACTTGCTGCACTATCTCGAATTGCAAATGGTGATCATGAGATTCAGGTAGGAAAAGGTGACACAGTAGTACTTGCATCATCTTTGATTCCCGGCAATGAGAAATCGGTTTACAGAGTAATAAATGAGCTAACAAGATTTGGCGCACATGTAGTTCACAAAGGAAATGCAATGGTGCATGTTTCTGGCCATGCTTCTGCTGGTGAATTATTACATTGCTATGAAGTGGTAAAGCCAAAAAATGTTCTACCAGTTCACGGTGAGTGGCGACATATGAGAGCAAATGCTGATCTTGCTATGAAATCTGGATTATCCGAACACAATGTTGTTATTGCCGAAAATGGGATAACAATTGATGTAGCAAATGGCCATGCAGATATCTCAGGTTCAGTTCCCTGCGGTTATGTTTATGTTGATGGACAAAGTGTCGGCGAGATAACTGAAAGCTCTCTTAAAGATCGAAGAATTCTAGGTGATGAAGGATTTATCTCAGTTGTAGTTGTAATTGATTCGCAAAGCGGCAAAATTGTTGCCGGCCCAGATATTCATGCCAGAGGCTTTACAGAAGATAAAACTTTATTTGATGATGTTAAGGGTGATATTGAAAAGGCATTGAGCAAAGCGGTTGCCGGTGGATTTAATGGAACACATCAACTTTCTCAAGTTGTTCGCCGAACAATTGGCAGCTGGGTTGGGGAGGAACATCGTCGTAAACCGATGATCATTCCGCTAGTAATTGAGGTTTAGGAAAACAATTTATATTAACTTTCTCGGTAAAGTGCGTGCCGATTACGCGAAGTAATTAACTTATTCTTTAGGCTTATCTTCTTATGGCAAAGAAGAAAAAAAACTCAAAGGGCAGTTTTGTTTTTGCTCCAGTTCTGCGTGGCCTGAGTTGGGTTTGGCGTTTAATTTCTAAGATACTGGGCAACTCCATAAGATTTATTTTTAGATCTTCTAAAGAGTTAGATCCTGCACATCAGCGAGATGGAATAGCATTCTTTGTATTCATATTGGCATTAATAGCAACAGCTGGAACGTGGTTTAAGCTAGACAATCTTTTAGGTAGAGCGATTCATTCATTTTTATTAGGTGGTGTTGGCCAGCTGGCATATCTTGTGCCGGTAATTTTTGTTTATTTTGCATACCGACTCTTTAAAACTCCAGATGAGTCAAATGAAATTGGACGAATAACAATAGGTACGTTGTTACTTCTTACTAGCGCTACCGCGTTAATGCATATTATTAATGGCTCAACTGGAACCGGCGCGACTGCAATGCGTCAAGGCGGTGGCTGGGTTGGCTATGGAGTCTCTACTGGATTAGTTGCACTAGTTACTGAAATTTTAGCGATTCCAATCTTAATTATATTTTTTATATTTGGTCTTTTAGTTATTACTAAAACCCCATTTTCAAAGGTAATTGGCCAGATTGGCAAGTTATTTAAAATAGGTGGTGCTGGCATAAGTAATGTCAGAGCACGCAGAGCTGAAAGATTAGTAGATGAAGATTTTGAGGTTAGCGAAAGCCCACCATTTGAAACTCCATTAGTGAAGGGCCTTGTGCAGGAGTTTGAGCCAGAACAATTAGATTACGAGGTTGAGTTAGAGGATTTTGAAGAGATTACACAGGCTGTTCCAACTGCAACTAAATCAAATAAGTCTGAACACTCTAGGCCTATGCAGTTACTCCTAACTTCAGATTCAAAGTATGAATTACCTCCAGCTGATTTGTTAAGAGGCGGACCTGCAGCAAAAGGTAAATCAAAAGCAAACGAAACTGTTGTGGCAGCACTTAAGCAGGTTTTTGAACAATTTGATGTTGATGCCCAAGTAACAGGATTTATGCGCGGCCCTACTGTTACACGTTATGAAATTGAACTAGGAAATGGTGTAAAGGTAGAGGCGATTTCAGCGCTTTCAAAAAATATTGCATATGCAGTTGCAAGTGGTGAGATCAGAATTCTCTCGCCAATTCCTGGTAAATCTGCGGTCGGAATTGAGATTCCAAACTCAGATCGCGAGATTGTGGCATTAGGAGATGTGCTTAGATCCTCAGTTTCTTCAAATGATCCGCACCCAATGTTAATTGCTTTAGGCAAAGATGTTGAAGGTTCATTCTTGTGTGCAAATTTAGCAAAGATGCCACATTTACTTGTAGCAGGTGCAACAGGTGCAGGTAAATCATCGATGATTAACTCATTAGTTGTTTCAATATTAATGAGGGCAACACCTGATGAGGTGCGCCTAGTACTGATTGATCCTAAGCGAGTTGAATTAACAAATTATGAGGGCGTACCCCATTTAATTGCGCCAATTATTACTAACCCGAAAAAGGCAGCAGATGTTTTAGCTTGGGTAGTTCGTGAGATGGAGATGCGTTATGACGATCTTGCCGTCTTTGGGTTTAGACATATCGATGATTTTAATAAGGCGGTAAAGGCTGGAAAAGTAACACCACCTGCTGGCAATGAGCGAACCTTAGAACCATATCCATATTTATTAGTTATCGTCGATGAGTTAGCAGATTTAATGATGGTAGCTGCCCGTGAAGTTGAAGATTCGATTGTTCGCATTACTCAATTAGCAAGAGCAGCTGGAATTCACTTAGTACTTGCAACACAAAGGCCAAGTGTTGATATAGTCACCGGTTTAATAAAAGCTAATGTACCTTCAAGATTATCTTTTGCAACCAGCAGCCTTGCTGACTCGAGAGTAATTCTAGATACTCCGGGGGCTGAAAAATTAGTTGGCCAAGGTGATGGTTTGTTCCTACCAATGGGAGCAAGTAAAGCAGTTCGCATTCAAGGTGCTTATGTTTCAGAGCGCGAGATTGAAGCAGTTGTTAATCATGTTAAAGGCCAACTGCAACCGGTTTATCGAATTGATTTAAATGCACCGATTAAGTCGCATGTTATAACCGATGATGTTGGCGATGATTTAGATCTACTACTTCAGGCAGTTCAGTTAGTTGTATCTACCCAATTTGGCTCTACTTCAATGCTGCAACGTAAACTACGAATTGGATTTGCAAAAGCTGGACGGCTAATGGATTTAATGGAAACGCGCGGAATTGTTGGTCCAACTGAAGGATCAAAGGCTCGAGCAGTTTTGATTAACGCTGAGCAAATGCCAGATGTACTGGAGTCACTTCGAGGTAATTAGTTGTTGACTAGAGGGTGAAATTTATGGGTGAATAATTTAATAGTTCATATCTGAGCGTGGTGTCACCAGAGTAGATATCAGAAACTGTTGCTAGATCGCAACAGTAGTTCTACCATTGGGATCCCCAACAGTGACAGGTCAAATATATGTCAGAGAAATCATCACTGCAGCAAGCCCGTGAGGCTGCTGGATTAACTGTGGAGCAAATATCTTCACTTACAAATATTCGTGGTGGTGTAATTAGAGATTTAGAAAATAATTCAGTTGAGGTTTGTGGTGGTATTGCATATGCCAGGGGACATATCAGATCAATTGCTAAGGCAATAAATGCAAAAACTGGTAAAGCAATCAATATCGACGCAGATGTTTTAGTTGCGGAGTTAGAGGCTAATCAAGTAAGCGATGGTAAAAATATTAGTGAACACCTTGCTGAAAATAATGTCGCTGATCGACCAAAAGAGAAAAAGCGTATGAAGTTCGGCACCCTAGCTTCTATTTCAGTGGCTGCACTAAGTATTGGTTTTGTAGCACAAATTGCAATAAATAATATTTCAGCAGTGAGTGCCGGTATTGATTATCCTTCCGTTAAATCTCCTTCTACCGTAGAGAGCACTTCAATGATCTCTGTACCAGCGGGGGTAAATTTAGTTTTAACTGGAGTTAATGGTCGCAGTTGGGTAGGACTTACCAATGCTGATGGTGCGAGTGTATTTAACGGTCAAATTTCTGCCGGGCAAGTTGTAACTTTTAATGATCCAAAGATGATCAAGGCAGTTATTGGAAATGCTGGTGCAATCAAGGTAAATATAAATGGCTCTGATTTAGGAGTTGCCGGCGCCGAAGGTCAGGTAGTTCGGTTAGATTTTGATCCAAATGGGCAGCTGTAATTCAATAAAGTAGAAATTTATCGGTAGGCGCGCGGTATCCTTAGCGCATAGTGAGTTCTCAAACAATAAATCAAAAAACTCCACGCACTGTTGCGCTGGTTACTTTAGGCTGCGCGCGAAATGAGACTGACTCAGAAGAGTTAGCTGGCAGATTAGCAGCCGACGGTTGGGTATTAGTTTCTGATCCAGCCAAAGCAGAGATTGCCGTAATTAATACTTGCGGGTTTATTGAGAGCGCTAAAAAAGATTCAGTAGATGCACTACTAGAAGCACACTCCCTTAAAGGAAATGGCGTTACCAAAGCAGTTGTTGCAGTCGGTTGTATGGCAGAGCGATATGGAAATGAATTAGCTTCAGCACTTCCTGAGGCAGATGCAATTTTAGGTTTTGATGATTACCAAGATATCTCTGCTCGACTTTCAACAATTATTGATGGTGGAAAAATTAAGACTCACACACCAAAGGATCGAAGAACATTATTACCAATTGCTCCAGCTGATCGGGCTGATAAGAAGGCAGCAGCACAGATGGATAGCCCTTCACCTCTTGGCACCGTACTTCGCAAAAGGTTAGATAATGCACCAATCGCACCACTTAAGATCGCCAGCGGTTGCGACCGCAGATGCTCATTTTGCGCGATTCCATACTTTCGAGGCTCATTTGTTTCTCGCCGGCCAACTGAGATTATTGAAGAGGCAAAGTGGCTGGCAGATAATGGTGTTTCAGAGATCTATCTCGTAAGTGAGAACACCACCTCATACGGTAAAGATTTTGGCGACTTAAAGTTAATGGAAAAGATGCTGCCTGATCTATCAAAAATTGATGGAATTAAAAGAATCCGGCTCTCATACCTTCAACCTGCTGAAGTAAGGCCATCACTACTTCAGGCCATAGTTTCAGTGGATAAAGTAGTTCCATACTTTGATCTCTCCTTCCAGCATGCAAATGGTGATCTACTTAGAAGCATGCGCAGATTTGGTGATGGCGAGAAATTCTTACATCTAATCGCGCAGATTAGAGCTTTAAATCCAGAGGCTGGAATTAGATCTAACTTTATTGTTGGTTTTCCAGGTGAGAGTGATGCGCAGTTTATGGATTTGATTGAATTCTTAACTCAAGCCCAATTAGATGCAATTGGCATATTTGGTTACTCCGATGAGGATAAAACTGAGGGCAAAACCCTAGAAAATAAAGTAGCGCCAGAGTTAATTACTGAGCGAGTTAATGAACTTTCAACCTTAGTTGATGAGTTAATTACCCAACGAGCAGAGGCAAGAATTGGCCAGAAGGTCACCGTCTTAATTGAGGATGAAGCAGAACAAGAAGGAAGAGCTGAACATCAAGGCCCTGATGTGGATGGTTCGACATTTATTAAATCCCGGAACAAGTACCGGGTGGGCGAGTATGTTGATGCGGTGGTAAGTGATGTACTGGGTGTGGATTTGATTGCGCAAGTTTTATGAGAAAAGTTGCGCGCCCCAATTTACCTAACTCATTAACTATTTTTCGAATTCTGGCACTACCTTTTTGCGCATACGCTTTATTTAAAAACAATGGCACAGATGATAATTGGCGAATAATTGCCTTCACCCTCTTCTTTATTGTGGGCTTAAGTGATGTATTAGATGGCAAATTAGCAAGGGATCGAAATCAGATAACTGAGTTTGGAAAGTTACTAGATCCAATTGCTGATAAGGCGATGCTAGCAACTGCCACCATCGGTGCCTCATACCTTGGCATGCTCCCTTGGTGGGTAACAGCAGTATTTCTAACTAGAGAGGTTGCAGTTACTATCCTGCGCTTTGCAGTAATTAAAAAAGGGGTGATCCCGGCAAGTAAGGGCGGAAAGATTAAGAGCTTTTTTCAAAACTTTAGCGTGGGATTTTATATCCTGCCACTTCCTTCCTACTTAGATATCCCACGGGCGGTCTTTATGGCAGTTGCAATCTATCTAACAATTTCAACTGGGATTGATTACTTTAGAAAGGCGCTTAAAAAGTGAGTGAGCTATTGATTGCAAAATCTGTGATTAAAGCGCTAATAAAGCAAAAGAAAAGTATTTGTGTTGCTGAATCAATTACTGGTGGTGGGTTAGGTGAGGCTTTAACGCAAATTCCTGGTGCATCAAAGGTTTTTGTTGGGGGAGTAATCACCTATAGCGATGAATTAAAAGTTTCTGAACTGGGCGTAAGTAAAACTGATTTAAAAAAATATACCGCTGTCTCTGAAGAGGTGGCAATCTCAATGGCAAAGGGTGCACTTAAAAAATTTAAAACTGATTTTGCAGTTGCAACTACTGGAGTGGCAGGACCTGGTGCTGCTTATGGACAAAAGGCTGGTGTTGCCTGGATCGGTGTGGCTAGTAAAAAAGAGGCCTTTGCGATCAAACTTTCCCTACCCGGCAAGCGAGATGTGATCCGACATGCGATTATTACCAGCGCATTAGCAGCCCTAGAGCGTATTCTTAAGCCGTGATCCTGTTACGTACCCACATCGGAAGCTCCCTTCGTGCTGCTCGAATTGAGCAAGGGCGCACCTTAAGAGATGTTGCAAAGTGTGCAAAGGTCTCACTTGGCTATCTCTCTGAGGTCGAGCGTGGTCATAAAGAGGCATCAAGTGAATTATTAAATGCAATTTGTTCAGCCCTAGATCTATCTCTTTCCACAATCTTGGTTGATGTTGTAACTGTGGTTAAAACCCACGAATCCCCAGTACTGACAATTTCAACTTTGCAAGTGGTAGAGACCGCAGCTTAAGTTGTCTGCTCAGCCGGCGGTTTCACTATACGCCCGCCAAAGTGCTACCAGTAATAAATCTCGCGCAGCTATCTTTAATGGCGCCAAATTAATTATTGCCGAGGTAGGTAACTACCAATCAAATATTGCAGATATCGCACTTCGTTCTGAAGTTTCAAAAGCTACGATCTACAATCAATTTGCGGATAAGGCAGAGATGATGGAGTGCTTGGTTGAATCTGAAGTAATTAGGTTGACGCAGGTAGCGCTCGCAGCATCATCGAGGCAAGAGGCTTTATATGCACTCTCAACGGCGATCTCGCAAGATGAGGCGCTGCGCAAATTAACACAATCAGATCCAAGTGATATTGCAAAGCTGGTAACAATCTCAAATCATCCAACCTGGGTAATTGCCCACCAAGGGATTGCAAAAATCTTTGGTGCAGATTCAGCGGCATGTGGTGTGATCCTTAGATGGTTAATTGGCCAGATTGCCTCCCCGATTACTCAAGAGGAGTCGTTAGCTCAGTCAAAACGATTGGCTAATTCGCAATTTAATTAGATGAGAATCTCAGAACTTCGCACGCGATTAAGCAATTTCTTTCCAGATGCTGATACCTATGCCCGTGACATCATCCATAGTGAGCTAGGTGGAATTAGTGTCAACGGTGCAATTGAGCTGGGGATGGAGCCGGATGAGATCTGGAAGGCAGTTATCCGCCATAACCCTACGATGCCTGATAAGTTTCACTAGCTATCTATTCTCTATGTGAGGGGAATCAAAATGTATGATTTTTCAGATCGCGTTGCAGTAGTAACTGGTAGTGGCCGAGGTATTGGTAAAGGAACAGCTCTTAGGCTAGCTAAAGAAGGTGCGGATTTAATAATTATAGATTTGAATAAATCTAATGCAGAGTCAACTGTAAATGAAATAAAAGCAATGGGAAGAAAAGCAATTTCTATCGTCGCTGATGTATCTAGTGCCAGCGAAGTCGATAGGATTAAAAAAATTTCATTTGAAAATTTTGATAAAGTTGATTTTCTAGTAAACAATGCTGGAATATCTCGTTATAAGTCAATTCTAGATTCAACTGAAGAAGATTGGGATCAACACGTAGACATAATGGCTAAAGGGACCTTTTTGATGATGAAGGCATTTGCTGGCGAAATGATGAAACAAAAGTTTGGTCGAATTGTGAACTTAGGTTCCTATGTTGCTCAATTAAACTGCACCACAAAGTACTTTGGTCCATATTGTGCTGCAAAATTTGGAATTATTGGATTAACCCAGGTCGCCGCACAAGAGTTTGCACCTTTTGTAACAGTTAACGCTGTTGGTCCAGGAGATGTTGCAACAGATATGATGGAAGTTGAGTGGGAACAAGAAGCAGGGTTAAAAAATAAAACAGCCGTTGAAGTTAAAGAGGAGTACAGGGTAAGGTTGCTCCTGCAGGAGTTTGAAATGCCAGTCGATATCGCTAATGCAATTGCACACTTATGCTCTGATCAAGCTAGACATGTAACAGGGGCTCACCACATTGTCAGTGGTGGTCTACCGTATCTTGCTAAGGCTTAATCTAGTGACAAAATTGGTTTCATTAGATACATTTATCTAATATTAATAAAATTTTAGGAGAACATGTCTAAGTTTAAGAAGATATTTCCTAACACTGCAAAGCCTTTAATTGCCATGGCGCATGTGCCACCACTTCCTGGCACACCACTATATGATGAAAAAAAAGGTGTACAAGGCCTAATTGACCATGTGCAGAGAGACACGGAATTATTATTAAAGGCCGGTTTCGATGCAATTTTATTCTGTAATGAAGGTGATCGCCCTTATCAACTAAATGCAGGGCTCGAAGCAGCAGCAGTAATGAGTAGAGTTGTAACTGAATGTAAACCTAGTGATATCCCATTCGGAGTTGATTTTCTGTGGGATGCTAATTGTGCACTTGCAATTGCAGTTGCAACTGGAGCAAGTTTCATGCGAGAGGTTGTAACTGGATTTTGGGAATCTGATATGGGTCCTTGGGCACCAGATGCAGCAAAATTATTACGAGATCGTCGTAACTTTGGCCTTGATGACCTTGCAATATTTGCAAATATTACACCTGAGTTTGCCTCTGCGGTTGGGTCAAGATCAGCGGCAATGATGGCAAAATCAACAGTAGTTTCATCTTTAGCTGATGTAATTTTGGTATCTGGACCAATGGCTGGCAGTGAACCAGATTTAAAAACTTTAGAAGAGGTTAGATCTTCTGTTCCTATTGATATTCCGGTTTTGTTAAATACTGGCGCAAAGGCAAAAACCATTGAGAAATTTTTCAAATACGCAGATGGTTGTATTGTCGGAAGCGACTTAAAGCGTGATGGATATACTTGGAATGAAGTAGACCCAGAACGTGCTAAGCGTTTTATCGAAGCTGCGAGAAGTGCTTAGTAAAGAAGAATTTCTTGTCGGAGTAGACATAGGATCCTCTGGCATAAAAGTGACACTACTAAGTCCAGCTCAAGGAATTGTTGCGTCGGAATCATCCGAACTTAACTTGTACAGCGACCAGCCTGGCTGGGCAGAAGCTGATCCAAATCAGTGGTGGCAAGGGCTTTGTGATTTAATTCCTAAAATAATTAGAGCCTCTAATATTAAATCTGAGCAAATCTTAGCGATCGCTATTTCCGGTATGGTGCCAGCAGTACTTGTAATTGATCAAGAAGGCGAACCACTTCGCCGAGCAATGTTACAAAATGATGCAAGGGCATTTTCGGAAATTACTTTTCTCAAAGACAAATTGTCATATCTAGATTTGTTGACACTTACAGGTTCGGTATTAAGTCAGCAATCTGTTGCACCAACTGGATTATGGTTGGCAAAAAATGAGCCTGATGTTTGGAGTAAGACTAAATACATAATTGGTTCATATGACTGGATTTCCCTAAAACTTGGTGCCCAACCTCATGTTGAACAAAATTGGGCAATTGAGAGTGGCCTTTATGGCTGGGATCAAAATCCCATTTCAGAGGTTATTTCTGCCACCAATGTTACTTGGCCTAATTTATTGCCAATAAAAAAGCCAGGTGAGGTTGTAGGAGAGGTTAGTGAAAAGGCAGCAAGAGATAGTAGTTTAAAAGTTGGAACAAAAATTGTTGTGGGTGGGGCTGATCATGTTCTATCAGCTTATGGAGCTGGGCTTGTTAATAGTGGGGACTGTTTGGTCAAGCTTGGAGGAGCAGGCGACATTCTTGTTGTAAGCGATAAATTTGTCCTAGACAGCAGACTCTATTTAGATGCCCATCCAATCCCAAATAAATGGTTGCCGAATGGGTGTATGGCAACAAGTGGATCAGTTCTAAGATGGGAACAAAACTTACTTGGTGGCGTTGATCTTCAAACTTTAGATAGTGAAGCAAAATTATCAAGACCTGGATCGCTTATTGCACTTCCATATTTTCTTGGAGAAAAAACACCGCTCCATGATCCGGACTTGCGTGGAGTTATTGCTGGATTACACCTTGGCACAACTCGCGGAGATATCCATAGAAGTTTATTAGAAGCTATTGCATATGGGTTCAAGCATCACTTAGAAATATTTGGTCAATCTGGGATCGAAATTAAATCGCCAAAAGTAACAAATGGAGGATCAAAATCAAAACTTTGGCGTGAAATTTTATCTGATGTTTTAAACCAGAATTTAACTTCAATTATTAACCACCCAGGCGCTTCATTCGGAGCTGCCGTGATCGCCGGTTTAGGAATAGGCTTGATAACGGATTGGCGATATGTGGAAGGATCTCTAGAACAAGGAGAGATTATTGAACCAAATATAGATAACGTCCAACTATATATGGATCGATATCAGCAGTACCGTTCACTAGCAAAAGAAACTACCGAAGTATCACATTCACTAGCAAGGAGTAATAGATGAGTAATTCAATAGCTGTAGTAACAGGTGCTGGCTCTGGAATTGGAGCGGCAATCGCAAAAGAGTTGGCTAAGCGAGGAAATTTTGTTGTAGTTACAGATTTGAATTTGGCTAGTGCGAAGAAAGTTGCTGATGAAATTGGTAATGCTGATGCAATTGAATTAGACGTTACAAATCCAGCAGATATAGATAAAGTTGTGGATCAAATAATTACTAAACATAAAAGAATAGATATATGGGTCTCAAATGCAGGAATTTCAAAAATGCAAAAATTTATAGATATTTCGGCACAGGATCTAGAGTTAACATTTAAAGTCAACACTTTTGGGGTGTTTTACTGCGGGCAAGCCGTTTCTAAAAAGATGATTCAACTTGGAATTAAGGGAAAAATAATTAATACAGCTTCAATGGCTGCAAAGCAGGGTCGAGTTCCATTTTTGGCAGACTATGTCGCAAGTAAATATGCAGTACTAGGACTTACTCAATCTATGGCATTTGAGTTAGCACCATATGGGATTAGAGTCAATAGTGTTTGCCCAGGTTTTGTCGCTACACCTATGCAGGAGCGTGAATTGGATTGGGAAGCAAAGTTACGCGCCAGTACGCCAGAAAAAGTAAAACAATCTTGGATAAATGACACTCCTTTAGGGAGACTAGAAACCCCCGAAGATGTTGCAAAGGTTGTAGCATTTCTTGTAAGCGAAGATGCTGACTTTATAACTGGAGAAGCAATTTCGG
>Ga0209444_10000938_pt1 | contig 16093 bp, 9 predicted proteins | sample LauGreFaBDMM15DN_2_FD_188215 | JGI IMG/M metagenome (GOLD analysis project Ga0209444, IMG submission 188215) | Freshwater lake microbial communities from Lake Michigan, USA - Fa13.BD.MM15.DN (SPAdes) (version 2) | ecosystem: Environmental > Aquatic > Freshwater > Lake | place: Lake Michigan, USA...
AGCGGCAGGTGCAGGAGAAGGCTCGTTCTCAAAGTTGTTATTGCCAAATAGTCCGCGAGGGTTTGGCGTGTTGTTAGCATTCGCAGCAGGAGCATTAGCAGCAGGGGCAGCTGTTGGCTCGTTATTATTTACAGCTGACTCGGAGCTAGGAGGATTAGCAATAGGAGCAGAAGGTTCATTGCCTGCATTAGCAGAATTTACACCCTTCAAAAGTCTGGAAGCAGGGCTGGAAAGGCAGGCAGCAGATGCAGGTACACCTCTGAGTGCTGAAGTGTATGAACATATTGCTAAAACAGCAGCCTCACGTTCCTTGCGTAGAGCCTCCACAGCCTCTTTAACACCAACGTTAGAAAGGCGTGCAGCGTTACGTGCAGCAACCGCAGCCGTAACACGGTTGCGTGCTTCAATCGCCTTTCCTGCCAACTGCTCAATGCTGCCGTTGCTCGGAGGAAAATCAGAAGAAATTATTCTTACTTCATACTGAATATCATCAAGCGTATCGCTCAACTTATTCAGATCACCTGTCTTCATAACAGCCGCCGCAGACTTATATAAATTCGCCAATTCAACCTCAGATGGCTTTAAAGCCACGTTCGCAGCAGTTGAATTCATTCTATTCTATCAAAAGATTATCTTGATATTTAAAAAACCAAGATAATCTTTTTTCGATTGGTCAATACACCTTAGTTCTCCGCGTCCTTGTCCTCCTTCTCCTGCTTCAAGCGACGAACCAGAGGCTCAACAGCACGCTCCCAAGTGTATCCCAAGACCGTCTTACGTGCAGCCATACCGTGAGCCTCCTTTTTAGAAGAATCAAGAAGATACTCCTCCATTCCTAAACATAGATCATGCGGGTCCATTGCCCATGCCTCACCTCCAACTGGCGAGTAGACCATCGGAAGGTAATATTTCTGAGTCGCCTCGACTAAAGTAGAATTATCCTTATTACAGAATTCCTTGAACCCGCCGATATTTGGCACGACCTGCGGCACACCAACACCCATCTGCTCAAAATTGCAAAGGCCCCACCCCTCTCCATCAGCAGAATTTACTCCCACATCAGCACAGTTATAGAAGATATTGATATCCTCATCCTTGAAAACCATGTCCTGTGATGAAATCATGAGGCGACCACCAAACTGGTCAATAGGTACACCACGAAGCTTCAGCTCCCGCTGGAAAAGCTCAAAGAGCCACCAGCCACCCTTCTCGCCCTTGTCACAGATACACATCATGAAAATAGGCTTCGTGGGGTACTTGACGACAAGCTCCGTGAAGGCCACGATTAGAATATCATAACGCTTCCGTGGCTGGTTGCGATTCACATTCAGGAAAACAAAGGCATCGTCTGGAATCTTGAGATTCTTGCGAATCTCGTTACGAGGCAAGGGGCGGTAAAGATCCGCCTCAAAGCCGTGGAGGAGAACATCAATTGGCCGCGTAATGCCCTGATCCTTCAGGCACTGCTTCCAGCCGCTCGTAAAAGCAAAAATACGCTCGGCCTTTAGATTCAACATGTCCAGATATCCCTGAAGCTGCGTCGTGTAAACCTGGTCGCAGTAAACCCAAGTCTTTACTGAACCGGCGATACCGGCCTTGTCCATATCGATAATAAACTTCCCAACCACTGACATGTCATTGTAGATCATGACAACATCTGGTTGTACCCGCTTGATAACATCTGGCAGCTGCTTGAAGCCGAAGCCCTGCTCAAATGGCTGCTCCAAGGACGCCGCATCAATGACCTCTACGCCGGCGGGGTAAGGGCGGTAACCATCGGCAAACTGCTGCTGGGGAAACTTCTGGAATCCGAAGTGCGTGACTGAGAGCCAAGGAATGGTGGCTAGCTGACGAATAATTCCATAGGATACCTTGCTGTAGCCGGTGTATTGATGACAATGCGTTGAAACAAGGAGGAACTTTAGCTTACCCTTTGGTACGAGGGGAAGAGGAGCAACACTCGCAAGTGATCCACCAACAAGATTCTGAAGACCCTTCATATAATCTGGCACGTCCATTCTAAGGGATTATTTACAACAATCCTTTAGAACTCTCTAGATCGCATTATAAGCCATTTGCCCAAGGCGACGGGCAGATATACACATTATACAAATTGTTATTATTGCAAATACACCAGCAGATACAATAATAATAACTTCAATCATTTGTACACACCCTTTAACACAATCCATCATCAATTTTATTCAACGTCTATGTAAGGTCTTATATATATACATCCAATATTAAGAACACACACCACTATTAAAAAAATAAGTATGGCTTCAATCATTTCTCTAGTAGATTGCGAACATTCTCCTTAGCCTTTCTCTTCATTTCCTCCCAACCAGCGAGAACGCCATTGCGATACTTCTCATAGACCTCTGGCTGCTGCTTGAGAGTATAAACAAGCTGTGCGGCATGCTCCCAATTATTCGCCACCATCATCTGGAAATGCGAGCCAACAAACTTCAGGAATGCCTCATTGTTCTCACGCACCACGATGGGAACCGCACCAGCCTCCAAGGCCTCATAGAAACGGAAGGTCTCTCCATTGTGACCCGAAGGGCAGGGGATACACCAGCTATTTAACATAATAGACAAGCACTCCTCACGTCCCAACATGTCAGGAGAATTCCAATCATCCATGAAAACGACCTTGTTCTCGCCAATCTGTGTTAAAGGGTTTAGCTTTTCTCTGCGACCGAGCCATCCTGTTCCCACGAATGACCAGGCCAGCTCACGAAAGGGTGGGCGGGGTGTGTGGATGTATGGCTCCCCGTTTGGAATCGCCCAGTGGAAGCCGAGAGGAATGGTCACCACCTTTGGACCAAGGTCTCCACGCGGATAATTCCGCACCACTCCCTTGCATCCAGGGAGCTCGTAGAAGTCAACAGGGTCGCTACAGAACTCGTCGCTCATGTGAAGCACATAGAACTCCAGGCCCGCATCAGACCAACCCTTTAACACAGTCGCAGCAGCTTCCACAGGCTTTTGCATAACAACAATTGGTACATCTGTGGGCATGTCATGCTGCCTAAGCAGTTCTATCTCGAAGTTTGGCATGAAAGAGAAGATTTGCTTGATCCAGGCGAATTCATACCACTTACTCATATCCATGGGGACAAGGGAAACGAAACGTGATGTTTTTGGTCTAGGCGACGCAGCTACCGAAGGTACAGGCACTACAGCCGCAGCAGCAATAGAAGCCCTAGCTTCCAACAAGGCACCATCTATGTCTAAGTCCAAGACATTGGCGACAGCATTCACTTCCTCAGGGCTAAAACGCTCCGTATTGTTCCACAAATCACTATCAAACTTATCCACCCGAGAAAAGTCATTAAACTGGCTGCTGCAATATGCTGGATCATCATCCTGGAAACAGCCAGCTAATAGAGGGTTAGTAAAATATATATTCAAGTGCTCCTGAATATTACAAATCATGTGATCGGCACTCGTCCAGTATCCTCCCTTCGCCTTGAGAACCTCCAATATCTTTTCCGCTCCGCGTCTGCTCAAGACATAGGCATAGGCACAGAAATGCATGTACCTATTCGCAACAGGCTGTCCAAAGAGCTGGTGTTCCTTAATCTTGCCCACATACTTATTGACGGGTTCAATGACCTGCTTGAAACCCTCCTTGTTCGGCGGCAAGATTCCTCCCAGATACATAACATCCCAGTCGGCAGGCATACAATCATGTGCCTGAATCTTCTCCCAACGTTCTCTCCAATTACCCTGTAGCCTCGCATCATCCTCCAGAATCAAGTAGCTATTAATACCTGGCTTCTCATTTGCGAGCTGCATCCACAAGGCCAAATGCGATAAGGCACATCCCATGACTGGCTTCTTCCAGTTAAAATCGTGGGGTGCGAAGAGTCTCGCCAACTTCGGTCCTAACTTCAGCTTTGACCCTTCAAAGGCTGAAATGCGATGTACACGGTCCGCAATATCTGGATTCGCCTTCATAAATGAAGCTAGGCGATCGGCACGACGATCCAGGTTAATGACCCAGGCGTCATCTATATCTGAGGCAAAGGGATGGTGAACTTGGTACAGTCCACGATGGACATATAGGGATTTCTGTGTTAAAAAGGTATGTCTCAGGCTGACATCACAGTATACTGTGTCCATATTGATACGCGGTAAGTGCATACGTGATGAAAGAATAGACAAGATACTCTGGTCGTGGCGATGACCGAAGGGCTTGCCGTCACGCATTCCAGACCACTTCTCGCCGACGATTACCTCGCGAACTTGGGCGAGCTTCCAGGCCTCGGCGAAAAGGGTCTTGGCGACTGGAGAACCTGCGACACAGGCTATAGCACCTGCCCAGAGTTGCTGCTCGGCGAGCTCTGAGACCGTTACGGAAAGTCGGCGAATAAAGGCATCATTGCACCAGTTGCTGTTGAGCTGCCGAGGATCTTCTAGAAGACAGATTCCCTGACGAGCTGCGGCCAGCCAGGGACGAGGCCAGCGGCACATGGCGACTCCTGAATCCATGTACAAAAGAAGTTTTCCGGCGAGCTTGGCCTCTCCCATAAGCTCATTCAAAATCCAAAGCTTCCAGGCAAAGTGCTGGGGATCCCAGATATCTTGAAAACCGGCAGGCGAAGCTGATGGAATGTCACGAGCCTCTGCGAAAGGGTACGACTCGGCAAAAGATGCTCTGGCCTCCTCAGGAACATCCTTGAAAAAGTACACAATGACGCCGAGTTCAGGTATCTCCTTCTTTTGAGGTGCGATGGAATTCATCCAGATTTCTAAGGCGGGCAGAAAACGGGCATTGGCCGCCGTAACAAAGGTGGTTTGGTCCATACTCGTCTGGACTGCAGAGTCCGAATTGACTGCAGGCTGGGCTAGAGGCTCCACCCTAGAAACCACACCAACACCCTTTGACACAGTCCCAACACGAGTTTCCGTATCTCCCAGAAATCTTGGAATCGCCTGGAGTTCCGCTGGCGACGCCCCCGCCGCCTTCCAGATTCTCATTGCACATTCCGAAAGAGTTCTACGCACCAAGTCTCGGCGAACCTCGTCCAATGCCGGCTTTGACAACTTTCTCAGCCACTCACTCCCATTCGTATCAACCGCCTTGACCAACTCAATGAGTTCAGCCGATGTCTTAATACCCCGAGCATCGATACATCCATCCATATCAAAGTCACGCTCCACCTTCGGGTCGCCCCAGTAAATGGGAATACATCCCGCCGCCTTCGCATGTAGCCACTTCTCCGTGGCGTAGCCATCGGCCGACTCGTTCTCAAAGGCGAGGCAGAACTTGTAGCCCTTCAAGAATTCATGCTTTATCAACTCTCCCCCACCACCGCCCAGGCCGGCAAAAAGGCCATCTCCCAAGTTGTTGTAAAGTCTCCCGGCAGAATCTACTTTCTTGTATCCTTCGGATAACCAAAGGAAGGCATTATTTCTCATCTGCTGTCTCGGGTTTGTGACGACAAAGGCACAGAACTTTTTATTCGCGATTTCCTCAGGGTACACCTTACAACACCTATCGATGGGAAGAGGCTTGGGATTGGCGATGCGTTCAGCATCAGCATTGAACCAGTTGATCTCCAACATCCATAAGGGAAGACGCAAGTACTTTCCTTCATTGTAGTCCACGTGCTTGAATCCGAGATTGAGTACTACGTTCTCACCCACAATAGGCTCAGTATTCTCGCCTGTGAAATGGACCTTTGGCCCCTTGAACCCCTTCCAAGCATCACCGAAGGGTCCGAAGATGAGAATATCTGCATCCCTACAACCAAGTTCAAACCCAACCACCTTTCGGCCAGGAACAGCCGCCTCTAGCATGAGTGTGAACATGTTATATTCTGGATTGAAAAGCTCCCACATGTCACTGAAGGCCACACGGAGTTCAGATGCCGGCAAAGGTGCAGGGGCAGGGACAGGTTCTGTAAAGGCCGCCGTCAAGGCCGCCGACCACGCCTTCTGAATGTGGGTAGACAAGGGACTGAACTCATCAAGAATCTTCTGGCGAACAGCAATCAACTCATCCAGACTCGGCGGCTTAGTAACCACGGCCTGAAATGCCGCAAAACCCTGAGAAATCTCATTGTCCGCATAGAACCCCTTTGACACAGACTCTCCTAGCCTACGGATAATCTCACTATTGTGAACGAGCGGAATACCAGACCATATACAATCAAAGTGATAGGGACGAATCTTGTAAAAGCGTGAATGAGCAATAACGATAGACTTTGGATCATAGACCCAGTCTACGATACGCTGGCGACCGACAAAGTGCCCACTCGCATCTATGTCTGAAAAAACATGTGCAAATACATTTTCCTTGAAGAACTTCGTTTCCTTTATATTCTCAGCATTATGAATCTTAATACCCTTATTTATAGGAATATTTGACTTGGAAACTTCTCTCATAATCAAAAGCGGAATCGCAGATGATGAGGAAGATGATATGTTTGTCTCGCAGATATGAATTGACCAATCTACGTTGGAAGACTCGGGCATGGCCGCCACTTGTTGCCAGACAGGTGCCTTGGACTCCTGACGATAAGTCTCTACAGCGATTGGCGTCCAAATGAAGGGGACGAGGCGTACAGGCTTTCTCGTAAGAAGTTCCATGTACTGAACATCATCACCGCAGCAGTATTCATCAATGAGCCAGATTTCTGAGATTCCCTCAAGATTCCGCTGTTCCTCAAAGGGGAAAAGGCATGCCTCCACATCGTGAAAAAGGGGTGCCTTGCGATTCATCCAGATATGGAGACCCTTCCTTGACTTCATCAAATTTGTACCAACCTCTATTACACAATCCAAGGCAAGAGAATCAACATCCTCCTGTTTGACGGTGGTCCAAGAATCTTTTAAAGTAAGGAGATCTACCCACCAGTCCTTATCGCTCACGTTAATAAGACAGACCTCATGCCCACAGGCACGAAAAGTTTCCGCAATCGACAGCACTGTCTGTGGTGAGCCAGAGCTGAAGAATGAATGTTGTAAATTGACGGTAACACCTATCCGCATCTTTTCTTTTTTGAGAAGAATGGTTTAGACCAGAGCCTTTAGGGTTAGACCAGAGCCTTATTCACATCCGCTTACGCAATATAAATCACCATTCTTTTTTACACTGTACCGAGGCCCCTTATATCTTTTAGATGGTATTAGTTCCAAGAAATCTTCTATGACTTTCAAATCGCTCAAAGTCATAACATGCATTCTAAGTTTCCACAATCTTAAAGCTACCTGTGGTTTTGAGCCACTTTTTGTAACACCGTACTTGCTTGCGAATTTTTGTAAAGTTTCCATAGACACCATTCTAATATAGGCAATTATATTCCATCAATAATCTTTCCCCACTCGCGTTGAACATCTGGGTTATAGGGTGAATGTCTCCACATCAAGGCACGTGCGTGACCCTTGTACATTCCAAGATTTTCTGCGTGAGATTTTCTGATTGTTTCCACCAAGGCAGCTCCAGCTCCGATATCAGAATTGGGATAATAATATCCGTAGGATGACCAATCACTGGCGTTGTGCATAACAGGATATCCTGTGGCAAAATACTCTAGGACCATGTAATTATACTCGTTGTTCCACTGATGACAGATAGGCATTCCTGATGGAAATTCCGTCAAAAGCTTGAGGATATCTGTGCGGCCTCTCATCTTGACTAGACCATCTTTCACAATATCTAGAGAATTAAAGATGGCCTTGAAAAATGGTACTAACAATAAACGTTCGCCGTTAATGACGACTATTTCACCATTCCACTGAGTATTGTTCGCCTTGTATGTGCGATACCATGACTCTAAAATCATTAGAGGTACCAGGGAACACTTCTGAAAACTGATATTTGGCTCAAGAACCAGAAAAGTTTCCTTTCCTTGGCTGGGACGCCACTCAAATCTCCGTTCACCGTTTCCAAAGAGAATCTGAGAATCCCAGACATATGGAACAACAGGATTTGGCTTCTTAATATCTATGTGATTCAAGGCACGTGCATACTCCGCGTGCTGCGTATAATGAGGAGATACCCAGATTTCATCTAACTCGCCAATGACGTGGTGAGCAAAGTGCATGGTCGGATAGAAAATGGGTGTTTCAATGTCTATATTTATGATATTTCCAAGATAAAGCTTGGCTATTTTAGCACCGCACAACTTGAGATACCTTCTCATGGTGGAATCTATGCTCATGCCAACTTCAATGTATAAACTTACAGGGATAGGATGTTTGGCGATCTCTTCCACGGATATGAGTCGTAAATCTGACATGTAAGAGGGAATCTTTTGGTCGGGTTCTGGTTTCTTATTAACGATCATGAGAGGTAAGAATCCCATGGCTTCGAACATTCGGTAGAAGACGTAGACATTCTGGAAAAGGCCGTTGCTGAATAAATTCTCCTCGGTAATGACGGCAGTCGCCAAGAGAATGACCTTGCGTTGAAGCAATTTCTGGCTAAGACCGGTATATGGAGTTACTTTCAGCTGCTCGCCGTATCGTGTCATTCCTGGAAAGCTCAACATACTATTCTCAATTATACTAAGTTCTTTAACGTGGAGCATTCCACGTTACTCACTAAGTAATGCAGCATTCCATGATTTTATAAGGTAAGATTAGTATGTCTTTAGTCGTCCTAGATATGTCAACAGGGCCAAGGGTGGTAACTTTACCATCAATAACTTCGGTGCCCGGCCGTATTTTGACGGTGAAAGATAATGGCTCTGCATCAGCTACTAATATCGCCACTCTTACACCTGCTGCAGGTGATACATACGAATCTGGGGTGGCTACTTATCTCTTATACACACCCTTTGCGTATGTGACATTTATTGGAAATGCGACGACCTTGAAATGGAGAGTACTAGACTCAACTTACCCCGACATTCCTATGAACATTCCTCCTACTCCACCAACTCCAGGAACACTTGGAGGAGTCACAGGGTCGCTGACAAACTTAACTGTTTCGGGTCTAACAAGCCTAGGCAATTCCTCTAACACAGGCAATCTAGGCGTCGCTGGAATTACGACACTTAACACACTAGGTGTAACAGGAAATGCTGCTTTCTCAACAATCAACGCATACAATATCAACTTCACGAGTTCTATAACCAGTAATGGTCTTCCATTTACAAGCGGCGTTTCAGCCACCTCAGGTTTCGCACAGGTCACGAATTTGCCTGCACAAACTCTGTCTGTTATTGCCTTCGATCCTTCTAATAATATGTATGTGGGTGATGGAGTAAATGGTGTGATTTATAAGATAACTCCTCAAGGGCAGACAAGTCTTTTGGCTGGAAGTGGTGTTGCAGGATATTCTGATGGAATTGGTTCCGCTGCCAGTTTTACCAATCTTTATGCAATGATTTATGATCCTTGGACAAATGGTCTTATTGTAGGTAATCTGGCTGCGGTTCGTTGGGTAAGCTTGACTGGTCAAGTTATAACAATTGCTGGTTCTACTACAAGTGGTAATGTACCGAATTCAGCTACTCCTGTAGCAGGGTCGGCTGCCAGATTTACTACTATTTTTGGATTATGCGGTGATGGATCTGGAAATTATTATATTTCTGACCATGCAAATCATAATATCAAAAAAATCACCTTGACTAGTCAAATAGTTACTTCTTCAACTTCTAGCTCTATAAGCACATGTTCTGTTTCATTCGTTGCTGGTTCTTATACTGGTTTAGCTGGCTATGTGAATGATATAGGGTCAAGTGCATTCTTGAATGATCCCAGAGGAATTACTATAAATCCAGCAAAGACACACTTATTTTTTGCAGATCGCGTTAATAATGTGTATCGTGCTATTAATATATCAACTGGTGCTGTTACAACAGTTGCTGGTTCTGGAACTGGTGGTACTACAGGTGCTAATCTTCCAGGAGGAGCTGCGGCTGAGACAGATTCCACAACAGCGGCAAATGTTCAATTTAATGGGCCTATTGCGGCATGCTGTGATTCTTCTGGTAATCTTTTGCTAACAACTTTTATGCCAAACCCAACTGGTGGTAATACATTGAGATATATAAATATTAATTATACATCTGCTCCAGTAGCAAATTATACACTTACCCTGGCAGGTTCAAATGGATTCGTTGGTGCGGTAGCGGGTGTTGGAACTAATTCTCGTATGTTTTATCCTATATGTATTGCATTTGACATTTATGGATCCCCCTGGATTGTATCACAAGTTACACCAGCTATCTTTAACTACAATCTTCAGACAGGCTATTTGAATCTCTTTTATGAAGGAAGAACCACACTACTTCCAACTCCAGCAAACATCCAGAATACGGCTATCAGTACAATTGTGACAAAAGGAGTAGCCACAGAAACTATCTTCGGTTCTGGATTTACAAGTCTGAATTCAGGAGTCACGTACCAAGGTCCATTACATTTAACAGTTGATTCACAAAATAACATTTACGTAGGAGATGTATCGAAAATCAGAAGGATAGAAGCTTCTGGTCGTGTAATAAGTGTTTTTGGAGATCCTTCAAACACACAGGGTTCACTCATGACAGGAACAGGTGCTCAGGGTCAAATGCCTAATTCTTTTATTATGTGCCTAGATACTTCTGGCAATATGTATATTGTATCATCTAACACATTAAGTACTAATCTTTATAAATTAAATCTTACAACTGGCACAATGAGCTCATTGGGAAATCCTGGATCTTATCTTACAAATCCTTTCGGAATTATATATAATAATAATATTCTGTATATTGCTAGCAGAGGTGTTTCATACGCTGGAGGATTTATTATAAGTTATAATATTTTAACAACTACAGCAACTCTTATTGCTGGAAGTACAACTGCATCTGGATCAACTAATAATGCTACAGGAACTAGTGCTACATTTAATTTGCTATGTGGAATATGCTTTGATGCAACAAAGGCGAATTTGTTCTGTGCTGATTATGGTAATAATCTTATAAGAAGAGTTAGTTTAACATCACCATATGCTGTTTCAACACTTACACCATCGTCAGGTTCAATTACTCTATTGAACCCATTTATTATTACAAGCGATTCATTAAATAATCTATATGTATCAGAATTAATAACGAGTACGACAATAAAAAAGATTCCATATAATGCATCATCTCAAACATATGGTCCGTCAAGCAACTTTGGTAGTGGATTTAATAGCCCTAGAGGACTTACAGTAGATTCTTATAACAATATTTATGTGGCTGATTCAACAAATGATGTTATTTATTATATTACTCCATCAGGAATATCATCTGTCTATTCTGGTAATATTGGTATATCAGGCACCCAGGACTCCACATATGCATCCAGCTTGACCTTGCTCGCCCCATATGTGGGTATCGGCAAGACAAATCCACAGTATCCCTTAGATATTGGTGTTGTAACGAACTTCAATTCTAATGTGAACTTTTCTACGAATACACGTATAACAACGACGTCAGGTTTCGCACAGATAAACTTGACTTTACCAAGTAGCAGAGGTATCTGCTTTGACCCTTCAGGCAATATGTACGTGAATTCATCTTACCTTTACACGATATATAAGATAACACCTCAAGGTCAGACAAGTCTTTTGGCTGGATCATATGGTTTAGCAGGGACAACAGATGGAACTGGTTCAGCGGCACTTTTCATCAATTCACCACAGCAAATGTGCTATGATTCTTACACGGGCTGTATAGCAATGGCGAACGCGACAGCATTACGTCTCATTAGTTTAACAGGGGTAGTAACAACAATTGCTAGTGGTTTTACCACTAATTATGGCGTATGCTCAGATGGTGCTGGCAACTTCTACATTACCGATGATCATCGTATAAAAAAGGTAGCTATATCATCTCCAACACCTGCTGCGAATTCTGGAGTAGTGACAACAATTGCTGGAACTGGAACACCTTTATATATTAATGGACCAGGAGCATCAGCAAATTTCTGGAGCCCTTACCATATAGTAATTAATTCTAGCAAGACGGCAGTATATGTTGCCGATATTACAAATAACGTGATTCGCCAAGTGAATCTCACATCTCCATTTACGGTAACAACATTGGCTGGTGCTGCTCCAACGGGTGGTCCTGCTGCTACACCAGGAAGCACAGATTCCACGACAGCAACATCTGTCTCATTCACTTCTCCAGTTTCTATGGCTATTGATGCGAGTAATAATATATATGTGGGAGATTATGGAAATAATAGAGTAAGATACATCAACGTATCCCCCTTTTACACACTCACCATAGGAGGAGACGGAACTACAGGAGCTTTATCAGGAGTTGGAACAAATTCTAAAATAAATACACCTCACGGAATGACGGTTGATCCATATGGAGGCCTTTGGGTAGTTTCATATGACAACGGTTCCATATATAGTTACAATTCAAAGACAGGCTACTTTAATTTATTGTTTCAGAATACAAACACTGCCCCCAAGCCAATAAACATCCAGAACACTTCCATCAGTACAATTGTCGCCCCAGCTATAGCCACAGGAACTCTCTATGGTTCTGGATTCACTATTACGAATTCTAATGCGGCAAACCCTGGAGGTGCTACGTATCAATCACCAAACGGTGTTTTAATGGATTCTCAGAATAATCTATATGTGTGCGACAATCGCAGATTGAGAAAGATAACACCATCTGGACTTGTGACAAGTGTGTATGGAGATGTGACAAACACACAGGGAACTACGCAAGAAGGAACAGCAGTTGAAGGTGTATCTAATATTCTTTATCAATCATTGTGTTTTGATAATTCTGGAAATGTCTATGTTTCACAATTTGCAGGTAATTCTATATTAAGGATAAATCTTACAACAGGAGTAGGTACTAACTTAGCAATAACTGGACAAGCCTTGAATGGACCAAACGGTATGTTATTTAATAATAATATTCTCTATGTGATTAATGAAAATAAGGGCGGTTCAGGCTTTACACAATATTCTTCATATGTAGTGGCTATTAACTTAGCAACAAATGTTTCTGTAATAGTAGCTGGAAGCCTAACAAATACTGCAATTTTTAACTTTGCCTTTAGCATGTGTTTTGATTCAACAAAGACAAATATATATGTTTCTAATTATAGTAACGGATCTGGTAATATAAAAATAATTGCGAATTATGCTAATACTGGATCTTACCCTATTACACCAACTACCTTTGCAACTTCTGGCCTCGCTGGATTAAATATATTTTATATCACGAGTGATAACCTCGGTAACTTTTATGCCTCAGGTACTTATACAGGTATACCAGTGACTCGTGGTGTTATCAAGATAACATCTGCGGGTGTTGCTTCTTCATTTTGTAATACAGTTACACTAAGTGGTGCAACTGTAAATATTGGTGTAGCAACTGGACTTGCAGTAGATGTTTATAATAACGTCTATTTCGCTGATGCGAACCGTTTATTCATAGGTATTATTACCCCAGGAGGGAGTGGATCAGTCTACTCAGGTTCCAATGGAGTAACAGGCACTCAAGATTCCACATACGCCTCCAGTATAACTCTGATGGCCCCATATGTGGGTATTAACACGGCGAATCCTACATCGGCTTTACATGTGAATGGTAATGCGAATATTGGTGTAACTAATAATCAAGGTGCTGTATTAAATATTGGCGGTGGTGCAGGAGGTGGCGGTACCGGCAGTAATATGTGTTTATCTTATTTAACAGGAGGATATAATCACTACATTATGTCTAGGCATAATTCTGTTGACCAAGGTATATATTTTTATATAAATAATTCTGCTTTTGGAGTTTCTACTGCCCCTGGAACAGGTAATGCTTTTATAGCATCTATAACAAATACTGGTATATATACTTCATTTCTTGAGGTGGGTAGCTCTAGAACCCTTTCATATGGAGCTGGTTCATTCTTTGCAGTAGGTAGTGCTGGACAAACAATTCAAGCCACAGGTGCAGCTTCTCAAACTCTTTCTATTACTGCTCCAAATTTTATCTTTTCTGGACAAGGGTTTATAGCAGCATCAGATGAGCGTATTAAGAAAAATATAGTGCCTGTTACAGATTCTTTGGATGTTGTGAATAAACTTAATTTGGTAAGTTTTGATTATATTGATATTATACAGCATAAGTCTGCAAAACATGGTCTAATTGCTCAACAGGTGAAAGAAGTATATCCTGAAGCTGTTATTAAAACAAAAGACTTTATCCCTTCAGTATTTAATCTAGCAACGAGCTATGAAAAGACAGATGATAATGTGACGATAACATCAAGTGTCCCAACTGGATTTTCTGTAAAAGATAATATTAGATTATATATAAGTGATGATACAACATATGAGAATGAAGAAAAGTATGAAACAGAAGTCTTGGAAATTATATCTGATACACAGTTTGTAGTAAAGGCCTGGGATAAATATACAACAGGAAAGGTTGTTTTTATTTATGGAAAGAAAGTGGATGATTTCTTATCGGTTGATAAGCCACTCATTGGGCTAATAGCAGCTGGAGCATGTAAGGTACTTTCTGGACAAGTCTCCACACTGCAATTAGAATCTTCACAGCTCTCAACAATAACAGGAGAACAATTCTCAACACTACAAACAGAATCTTCACAACTATCAACAATAACAGGGGAACAGTTCTCAACACTACAAGGAGATTCCTTAAACACATCAACAATAACAGGAGAACAAGTCTCAACTCTACAGGGAGATTATCTCAATCAACAATCAACCATCGCAGGTTTACAGGCCACAATAACGACAATCTTAGAGAAGTACCCTGTCTAACGTCCCTCCAAACTAGAAACACGAGCCCCCAGCTCCTGAACCGCCTTTACCAGTAAGGCAACCACGCCGTCATAGTTAACAAACTTTTTTATACCATCCTTAACAAGTTCTGGCCAAACTTCTCCAACTTCTTGAGCCATTAGGCCAATATCCTGACTAGCTACACCCCCATAATTGAAAATATAGGGATGTATCTTACCCATACTCTCCAAGACTGGAGAACGCCATTCACGAACCGCCGTCTTCGCCAAAATATCTGAAAGTGTCACGAATTGCTGGGCGTAGACAGTCCCCGAAAAGGTCCCCGATACACTCGTCACTGTACTTACTGTTATACTACTTGCTGGCGTTGTATAGTCTATACCATTGCTGAACAAGCTAACGTTACAGAGATTAATTGGACTAAGGGCATTTATAGAAGTATTACTCGTAAATGACTGTAAATTGTTCGTGCGTATTGTATAATTTGACGTATTAACCATTTGTTGAATGGCGACGATGTTATTTGAAAGAACTGTAGTCGCATTTGTACCACCCACACTCGTATTCACGTTTTGTAAGGGAATGATATTGACTACAAACCTTGTATCATTCTGCATTCTTATTATGACACATATCTTTATTTTAGCCCATACACGCCCCAATCCCACACCCTAATTCCTTACTAACATCAGAATGGCCAACCCAATTATAGTAAATGCGAGTACGACCCTGGTACAGGTCGACACTTCTACTGCCCTAGGTCCCTATGTGATCTTATTATCTAATTTAAATCGCCCAGGTGCTATTATTACTGTCCGAGACTCTACAGGTCAAGCTTCTCTATCGAATCCCGTTATCATCAGTACCGTGAGTAGTATAAAATTCTTGAACGGAGGCGGACCTTCAGGTAATTTATACAACATTAACCAGCCCTATGGTTTCATTACAGTTACACCAAAAACATCCAGTATCTGGGGCGTAGTCAACACATACGCCTTTCCTGACGGTAGCCAGACAGCAAATCTCTTCCAAATCAATGTGAGCAGTCTACATGTTTCTTCCTTCGCCACCATGCAGCAGCTATTCGTATCAACAGGAGCTATTTCAACAATCTGTACAAATAACCTCTACGTTCAGGGTAATATCGTATACGATCAGTCAACAATCGGTAATGTTGCCTTTTACACCTCAACTATCTATGCTAAAGGCGATATCACGACAACGGGTAATCTCTATGTTGGAAGTACGCTCAGCACCACCTTCGTCAATGCCTCTTCTACGATATATGCTCCCTTCATCAGCACCACAAACATCAACATGAGCGGTGTCTTGACGACGAACTCCACCATTTCCACGGCGGGTCCTCTC
>Ga0209444_10000941_pt1 | contig 16069 bp, 34 predicted proteins | sample LauGreFaBDMM15DN_2_FD_188215 | JGI IMG/M metagenome (GOLD analysis project Ga0209444, IMG submission 188215) | Freshwater lake microbial communities from Lake Michigan, USA - Fa13.BD.MM15.DN (SPAdes) (version 2) | ecosystem: Environmental > Aquatic > Freshwater > Lake | place: Lake Michigan...
TCATTTACGTAACAGTCCTACTATTACTATGAGACATACCATCAGTCCCACATATCCTACGGTTCCAAGTTCCAAGTCAGTCATTTAAAAATGATACTCCACCCAGTAATAGGCAGTCTTGCCACTAGACCATGTTACCTTGCTACCACGATATCGCTTATACGGAACCAGCGGTGATTCAGTTGGTAGTGGTAGTTTCTTCCATTCTTTCTCAGTCATCATATGCTCTGACTATCACGGTTTTCATTCATGCGCTTGATGTCAGCAGCACGTTGCTTCTTGAGTTCTTCAGCAGTGGCAACAGCATTCTTCTGCGTGTCATACTCAACCAGTTCAGCACTGGTCATCTTAGACTGTAGATCTGCAATGATAAACTTCTGCCGAGCAATCTCGCTGCTCTCAGGGAAGTAACGAATGGTGGAATCTAGTCGAGATTCAGAGATACGCAGTTGGTCAAACTTATTAAACACGCTGGCATCGGTAGTATTGGTCAAAATATCAATCATAATCTAGTTCCTTTTCTTAGTATTACCATTCTACCCTAAAACTAGGCAAAAGTCAATGATTTTCCTTTAACCATTCTAGAATGTTCTGTGGTGATGTTTCACCATATGGATCATCCTCTGCTTCATCAGTCATTCCTGGTTCGATGAACCACTGTTCAATGCGACCATTGTCAACAATAACTGCATACCGCCATGAACGGTTGCCGAATCCAAGATTATCCTTGCTTACCAGCATGCCCATCTTCTCAGTGAACGCACCAGAACCATCAGGAATGACCTTGACATTCTCTACATTCTGATCCTTTGCCCAGCAGTTCATCACGAATGCGTCGTTGACTGAGATACAGTAGATCTCATCAATACCCTCATCATAAAACTCTAGATGCAGTTTCTCAAAGTCAGGCAGTTGGTAGGTGGAACATGTTGGTGTGAACGCACCTGGAAGAGAGAACAGAATTACTCGCTTGTTGCTGAAGTAATCGAAACTAGTCCGTTCCTGCCAACGATAGGGATTTGGACCCTCAATGGAGTCATCGCGAACGCGAGTCTTAAATACGACATTGGGAACAATGTCAGGTTGTACTTTCCAATTTTCCATGTTAATTTCCTTTAATTAGTGGGATTGATATTGATGAATGGTGCCACATTTCTTCGCCATCTTTCATTCCTTGGAATGAATCTTCTTCGATCTTCATGATAATACCACCATCTTCACGACGGTAGTAACGCTTCGTTTCTACGCGAATCAATTTCTCAGACATTATACAGTTCTTTTACTCTTCAACCCATTCAATCTGATGAAATGCTACGACTCGCTCAGACATATTACCATCTTCGTCCTCTAGATTCAGAGTAACTCCAGTCGAGTTTGGTCGAGACTTGAGAGAATGCACAAAGTATACTTTGCCAACATCTTCCCACATATCATTGTTAATTGTGCATCGCATGTTCTGCCTCCGTATCTACGATGTGTAACAAATTTGGTTCTGATGATGCAAAGAATGCAAGATTAAACTGCTTGTTCAACGCATTATAATCATCAGAATAATAGCGAACAACATACTCAGTATGCGCAGAATCAGTCCAATGACGAAGTTCGTACCTCATACACCGAGATCTTCCTCGAGACGATTTAGAATCCACTCATCAGGATCACCTGTCCGTGCCTTGGCAACACCATATGGCATGTCAGATGCATAGTATGCATACAACTTATCATAATACCCAACATTAAAAATGTCAGCATCACCACAAACCAGAGCAATTGCTACATTGCGAGGTACAACGTCGAATACACTATGAATCATATCAGTTTCCTTTTTGTTCGATTTGCTCGTCTTGCCATTTGTAAACAGCATCCCAGATGTTGTCATACAGCATGTCAAAATACTCATCACTGCTTTCTTCAAGTTCAGTTATCTCTGGAATTGCTTCAGTTACCATCTTCACGAGGTCATCCCAATCAATCGCATCGCCACGTTCACCAAGGTTGGTGTAGATGTGATACCCAGCAAAGTTTGCGCCTTCGTCTTCATAGGTGACTGTGATAGTTGCATCTTCATCGATTGCTAGAATTTGCGTCGACATCCAATCTATGAATTTAATTGGCCAATCCCACGCAGATGTCATGACAAATGTATTGTCATAGATGTCTTCGAAGTAGCACCACTTGGTGCCGATGTTGTCAGCAGTCCACTCATGGGTTACTTCAGCAGGAACATCTTCCATCAGATTCCACACATATTTGCACCCATCGCCATTCAGCATAACGCTGTCCATTGCATCAATGGCAGACATCCACTTTTCTACGAGGACTTGTGCCGTTTCATTGCACTGGATAGCAACACGAGATGTAACATGATTTGCCATAATATAATTCCTTAATTAACGAGTAGAAGATGGTTCATTGATTAGATTGATAGTGCCAATCAGAAACAGAGTAAGACCAGCGGCACCCTGTAATGCAAACTGTAGAAATCCTGCATCTTCAGGAACACACATAACCAACAAACCAACAAACAGCAACACATAATTCATGATATCATCCTTTCGACTCATATTATCACTATACCTCGAAACTCGATAAAAGTCAAGCCCTTAAATTCCATCCACGTGAAATAAATTTCTCGATCCTGTGTTTAGATATCGTTTGTTGATGCGCAGGATTCTTGACAAGTTGCTTCCGCTTAATGCAGTCATACTGCGCACGTGAGATGAACAACTGCTGTGTCTTCATGTCAAAGTATGGCATGCAATGGATGAAGTCGAAATCCTCACGATGCTTCTTATCCGTCTTGATGATGACCTGTAGTCCATTCTTAAACGTAATGGCATTGGCAGTCACTAACTTACCGTCAACATTGATTATAGTCATATATCCAGAAGTAACATCTGCAACCTCATATAGAGTCGGAGTGTCACTCATTACAAACGACTCGAATCGAGATATAGTCACAGAATCTCTTAGATATACATCCCAGTCATGGACTTCTTCATCGTGGAATAAAGAAGCAAAGCATCCACCAGTCAAGATGCATTCTTTGAAGAAAGGATAATTGTCGGCTGGTAGATCAGATAGCAGTTCGCGCAGTTTCTTCTGCACGATACCCTTTACCGATTCGATCTCAGCACGTTCATCATCAGAGAACATAACAAATCCTTAAAAATGACTTCCTACAGTCTTCAATGCAGCACGTAGGTGACCATAATGATCAGCAAGAATTTGGCGGATTTGTTCGCGCTCACTAGGTGTCGCGCCACGAGCATCGACATAGATGTTACCAGTCAGTCCCATCTCACCTGCTTCTTCTTGCATGTCGTTGAGCATTTCATTGGTCAAAAGTTGTGTATTAATTATCATTATTCATTTCCTTTAGTTTTTCATAAATTTCGACTGCTTCTAAAAACTTCAATAGTAGCGAGATGAGCGTGCCAGCGGCAAACCACAACAGGAATACTATTTCACCGATATGTTGCCCAGTAATGAAAAACTTGGCAGCAGCATACAGCAACGCGAATAGGAATCCTCGGATTGCATTCTCTACCAGAAATTTAGCAATCAGCATGTTGCGTACTTTGGTTCATAACTGTCACCTGTCAGTTGATTGTGGAATTTGTGGACATGCTTGCACTTACCGTGGAATGAGAATCCAGGACAGTCACATTTCCACCCACGATCAGTGAGTTCACTGTGATAATCCTTACCATTACAGTTGGTGTATGTCCACACAAAACCTGTGTAGAATGATTGTTTGTAATTGTATCCTGGAATCTTCAGGACTTTGTCCCACTTGGAACGGCGAACTTTTGGGTTTCTTCTATCAGTCATATTCTCATAATACTATATTATGAGATAAATGTCAAGCCTTTTTCCAACAAGTCCATACTGCTTCTTGAAATTCCTCAGTTAAAACTGGTTCAAGATTTTGAGTTTCTACGGCGAAGGCGATGTCTTTATACTGGAGTTGACACCATCCCCATACATTCTCACGTATGTATGCGCGATACATTGCCTCATCATAGGAATAGTCATGCGCCATGATAATGTCACCAGACTTCAGCATTTTAGAGAACACATGAAATTCATATCTCTTGTCTCCCCCGTCACATAGGACAAGAACCTGCCCTTTTCCAGAGATATATTCTTCTATGGTATCGAAATCATCGAATACACTCTTGACGTTTACCGAAATATTATTCTCTTCAAGGGTCGCTTTATGCTTAGTTTCTAATACATCATAGGTAATAATCTCGGCATCTGTTAAATCCCTCACTGCACGGATAAAACCACCAGTTGCGGTACCTATCTCTATTACACGAACAATATTCTCCTGTGCAATGAGTTTTTCAAATGCAGGGTAAAAGTTCTTATTTTGTTGAGTAAAGATGCCTTTGTATAAACCACCACCCCATTTGTGGTCCCAAAGCGGAAACTCATTGGCAGGGTCAAATGCTTCACTTGGTATTCTAAATGCCATTACATGAAGTCTCTATATTGTTTGCGAATGCTGGCATAATCTGTTTCTTTTTCCACGTCAGTAGCAAAGGTTGTGATTGCATTTCTCCAATCATCTTTTGGCATGACTGTCGTGAGAATATCTTTTGACAGAATCTGCAGTACAGATCCGAGTGCAATCATTTCTTCTTCGTCATCACAATATAGGATTGTTTCTTTAATATAGTCACTGACATCTTCCATCAGAGACATGCGTTTCCGCTGCCTCTCTTGGAAGGTAAGTCTTAACTTGGGTTCTTTAACAGGTTCAATCATAAACTTATTTATCACGATTGAATACGACCCAATCTGTGTAGTAGACTAGCAACTGCATTAAGATCTGGATGCGGATCTCGATCACTAAATCCCTCCATGCGTTGCATGTCGATCAGATATGCGTGCAATGCACGACGAATTACAGGAATGTCTGTAGGAGCAAACGTCCCACCTTTTACTTCTTTAACCATTAGTCCCATAGTCCTTGATAATATTTACCGAACAATATTGTTCCACGTTGAATGCGTTCTGAGTGTTTGACATGACCTTCTCTGTCATGAACATATGGTTTTACAGAGTGATCAAAAAACTGAGATTCATGATCTTCATCAACGATCTGTTCAAATGCCCAGATCATTTCACCGAGCGCCCATTCCCACCGCTTATGGTAGTTATCGTCGATATTATGATCCACGACAACAGGAACAGCAGTAGAGCGAAGTTCTTCTGGAACATCAGCATCATCGACTTGACAAGAACTATGTGTTGATTTTCGCAGTTGCTTTAGCATGGGAAGAATGATTAAAGCGAGAGTATCATCCATGCTCCATGTATCATATGGATCGATACGCACTTTTACCTTTCGATCCATTCCATCAATAATCTTGTTTACTGTAAGATTAAGCAAATCCTGCCAGATATCAGAGATCTTCTGAACGCTGCGATCCAACCAGTCACCATCTTCTAGATCACCTACATCCTGAATGCCGACAAGATCGACACCATTCCAGTAAGGAACTTGTTTGTTGCCATACTTGATACGGATATACCATTCCTCGAATCGCAGCGTTGTCCAGCGAGTTCTATATGGTCCAATGTTAATCTTCACGAGAATTCTTAGAAAGTTCGGTCAGATACGGATCTTGCCCCCAGTCAAGTGGAATGTCCATATCATCGAGTGATTGCACGATCTTGGTGATACCATACACAGCAAGTGCGGCAATGCCGAACACTGCTACATATGGGATCGCCTCAATCATCTTGCCTTCTTTGAGGTCTTTAATCTTGTTGAATATCATTTAATGAATTCCTTTAAATCGTTTGGTATAGTCTCTCTTAGAAAAGGACTTACATCAGAGGTTCCTCTGTTACCTGCAGGTATCCTTCTCAAAAAGTTTCCAATTGGGGCAAGCATTAAGCGCAGTACTTGTCCAAAGATTTCCTTAATATCACCTGTTTTAACAGCGTAAAAAAGCATATTCAAATGCGACTTTAAATGATCAACGAGTATTGATTGCGACACGATATGAATTCTTTGAAGATAAATCCAACTTTGTTCAATATCTCCCAATTCTGATGAAATATAGAATTTTTCATATTCATCGGAAATGAATTTATTGTAGTTGGCATTTCTCATCAGCACTTACCTATTCGTGCAATGCTAAGAAACTCTGCACGAGCAGCAGCATCAGTCTTCATTGCCAAACACCTGTTTTACTTGCTCTGGTGTACCAAACCACTTGATCAGTTGATCAACAGAATCAATATGCTTCTGAATCTCGGTATCATCTGCTTCTTGGTCGCCCCAGACAAACACATGATTGTTTGCGCCGAGATCATTCAGAAATTTCTGACGAGTTCTGATAAGTTCTTCTACTACCAGTTTATCAAATTGATCAACATCAAGTTCTACTGAAATTTTAGTCATCTTCATTCACCTTCTTATAACGATTAAAAGACCCATCCGCCTCGACTACCATAATCTCGTCGAGATTTTGTGCCATCACACGCTGCTCACCTTCTGCGGCAAGGTATTCATGTTCACGCAATTTACGCATTACAGCATTAGCAATACCAAACTTATTACGATGGGTGTCAATAGCTTCTTCTACTGCATCTGCACATTGGCGATACAATTCATCGGGAAGTTCCCACGAGTGATCAACGTAAGAACCTGGAGTCAAACTACCAGCACGGCGGAGGTATGATTGCCCGCCATCTACAGAGATGGCCCCACACGTGCAAGTCACAAAGTCATGGCGATGCTTGGAGACAATGAAGTCCCCACAACCGAGACAGGTCACTGCATTCTGAATAATCACGGGAACATTTCCTTATCATTTAACATTTCGTCGCGCTCTTCAGCAGTGACTTTAGAGGTGAATATACTATAAACTGTCACAGAAAGCAATAGAATTATGATAATGAATAGAATATTATCACTCGTCATAATCAATCACATTCACGAACTGAAGTTTCTGGTCTTCATCCCAGTCTTTCAGATAGACATTATCTTCATCAAACATGCGAAGATACTCTGCCGTATCAATCTCACGAGTAGATGTAATCATCTCATCGACGTGGAGTTGCGAGAACTCCTCAAAATCGTCACCAACGCACATCGTTACTTCATCCCTAGCATCAGATGCAGTCTTCGCCTCGACGACATACCGCATGCGGAATACACTAACTGTTTCTACAAGATACTTTGGCATTAATTCAACTTTCCATCATAAGTTCGCAACCATGGTTGCCCAGCAGTTTCAAATCCCGCAAATAATTTGTTTGCGATATCATCCCAGAGTGCTCGGAACTTTGGGTTATGCGCTCGAACCATTGCTCGTCGAGCATTCTGTATTCGTTCCATCCGTAATTGAATATCCATATTATTTACTCCTCATCATTATTAGCATTATACGCTGTTTCTTGGTATTTGTCAATAGAATTTTGATTAAAATTCTCCATGAGACCAAGAAACAAGACTATATCGAACGCCCGACTTGACTGGGTCAACTTTGTGATGAACATAAGAAGGGAAGAAAATAACATCACCTGCATTAAATAGAAAACTGTATCTGTTACCCGTATACCATAATGCAAGTTTACCACCAGTGAAGTCATCATTGAGCAGTGTTATGCATGATAGTTTGCGAACAGGTTTTTTGTCTAAATCTTTTACATCTGCATTCCATATGGTGTCAGTATGTTTTTCAAATTTACCACCATTGTCATATTGAATGAAGTGATTTTCTTTGGCGTATTGAGAGATGTTAATCTTAAAATAGTTCTCATTGGCGAATTTAGATATTTCACGAACTTTTTCAACCACAGGATTGTTGTGATTGATGCTGACTTGTTTAGACTCGCGAATATCTGTATCATACCTATCAATGTTCGCAGAACTTAATCCACTGTCTTGTAGTGGTTTTTGTTTCTGTTCTCCAATGAATCCTGAGAGATCTTCAAACACATTGCGAAACACAATGGCATTCTGTAAAACCTCAAACTTCATACCAATTGCAGTTCCACGAGTTCAGTCATAGTCTACGCCCTCGTCCTGCTTACGACCCATGTAATGATCATCGCTTACGCAATGAAACTGTGCCTGCAATCTGCTGTTGATAATAGTCCGAGTAACATCACCCGCGAACTTTTCACATTGCTCTTTGCTGGCAGTCTCATAGACATCCTTTGCTACGAACTCACCCTCGGCAGTGAACAAGAAAACGATCAACCAATAACTCATTTCACAACTCCATACAGAAGAATAGCGGTAATAAACCCATTGACCACGATCAAAGGTTTATCTTTCATCTCGTAGGCAGCATATCCCCAGATGGCAGCACCAATGATCGACAACATCAGGTCGACCGTGTGCAACTCAAATGCACGACATGTCGCGGCGATGATGACACATGCAGTGCCAACCCATTTCAAGATTTCGAGGAAATTATTCTTTGTCTTATCTTCAGTCATAATCAAATCCTTAAATTGCATCAAAACCAGAAGAAGCGCAACGGAATAGTTTTCCGTCAACTTCAAGGATGTCACCGACAGACATTGAAGAGCAACGACCGAGTTTAAACACATCCTCGAAATATATACTTTCTTCCCAGAGATTCATTGCTTCGAAAGCATTTTCCATGTCATTGGTATCAACGTTAGCAACATGAGTGTAGTACTGAAAGTTTTCCGCCTTGAAGGTACCATCAAACGAACGACCGAAGTACGCTTTGATGCGGTCGCTGGTTTCGCCACTGTTGACAGCAGAAATTTCAGCGTCGGTCAGTTGGATTTGGTAAACTTTGATCATTTTCACATTCCCTTTTTTCATCTTATATTTCATTCTACCCTATTTTTATGAAAATGTCAAGCCCCTAAATCAAAACAATTCAAATTATTTTATGCCCAGCAGACTGAATGTTCAATTAATTTTACGATGCTACCATCGTCAGTGCGCACTGCCACCTCCTGCCACTCTTCATTGTGAACATCAGTAATACTGACACACAGTCCAACAACGAGACCATGCTCACCAATTTCATTATACCTATAACCCATTACTTTATCGCCGACGTTAAACATATTAATTCCTCTCAGTTTAATTTTGTGTGTTCACGGGAACACCGATTAAATGTAATCTTGGTTCCAATGAGCAATTCATAAATGTGTGATGTATGCGTGTATCAGTCCAATAAACTTTACCTGCTGGTAGGTGCTCAATCAATCCTTCTGACCCCTGTTTCAGCACAAAATAACATTCTGGATTTGTAATGATTGGAACATGTATCCTGGGACTTAGATCTCTGTGCATACTGTAGCAACTCATACCATTCACCCACATAACACGAGTTCTTACTAATTTGTGCTCGTTGATTATATCTTCAAAAATGGTTCCTTGCAACACTGGATTTAGATTGTTATATTGATGCTCTGGATTGATCAGACCTGTCAGTTTTCCTGTTCCGCCTGCCCATAGATTTTCTGTTTCTTCGGCATACTGCAATCCTGCTTGTTTGTGGTGAGGATACATTTCCACCCACTGTATTTGGTTTTCAATCGCCGTGTACTGTTCAAGCACCAGATCTATATCTATGTTACCAATAACCTTAATCATTTTTGTGTTCGATATATTTGTTAATTTCTGGAAAGTTTTTTGCATAGTTTATATTGTCAAATTCAATCATACTTACTCTGGGATTTTGTATCCAGAAATCTATAGCACTTACGATTGTGTCATATGAGACAGGTTCTCTGTCTACATAGTTCTCTAGATAACCCATCTTCAGTAATAACATGGGCAACGTATTATTCTTTTTAATCAATCTGTGTGTGCGTTCTAAATCAAATTTATTCAAATAATATGGTTCTGGTTTTATCTGTGCAGCATCTGCTGCCATGGATCCAGATGATATCACACATGTATAATCAGATAATTCTCGCAACAGTTTAGATTGAACATCACCAACATGAGCATTGTTGAAGAAATAGTCACACTCGGTCGTCTTTACCATCTCTACGACTTTATTTACATCAGTTGTGAGATCGAAACCTGTCGTCCTGCTTATTCCTCCAACAATGCAGTCAGGTTTTTGTTTGAAGTGGTTGTATATGCTGAGACCTAAACCGCTGGTATGTCCTGTTATGAATATGTTCATCAATTGGTTCCTGGATCAATCTTGCCGAGTTGATCGAATGCCCATTTCCTCTCATTACAATGATAGCATATGTTGCAACGACCGACTGTGTTTGTGGTGCAAGAGTGCGATAGTTCCAATAGTCGTTCAGTGCCAAACATAAAATGTAAATCTATTGTGTGTGTTTTATACAGATGATTAAATGGTAACCCGATGATTTCTGGGTATGGATTCTCAGTCACGCGGAAAGGATTGGTGGCATGTGTCGAGTCAAACGGCCAAGGTTGCGGGACAGGTCGCTGGTCCGCAAGAAACACAAACAAGTCTGTAAAAGTAGGATCATATTTCTGAAAAACTGCTCGAACACTGTCGCTAATTTGCATAGAGTGATGTAAATCTTGCACATTTTCGGCACCGAAAATTATTGGTTGTGGTAGATTGATACCCAGTTTTTCGTTTATCCAATTTACGATGCCTGCGCTGTGCAGTTCTGCGCCATCTGTTTTCGGAACAGTAAAGATATATTTAATTTCTTGGATGGATCTTCCCGTTTGTATTAATTCAAGGCACATCAGATACAGTAATATTGCGCTATCAGCACCACTGCTCAACATTATACCAATGCTTTTATTCTCGGGAATTGTTAATTCAAAAGAATCTCGATTGTCTTCTTTACCACACGCAATTATCATATCTCACCTCTGGATTATTTAGTCAGTAAAATCTTCATCTATTTTACAGAAAATAGATTTTTATGGAATGATTGTGAATTGAAATCTGAAAAATTATCATCAGTTAGGCATGAGTATACTGCATCTTTCAAGACATGATGGTTTTTTTCATGTAAGTGATTCAGTCTATGATCATATGCACCTTGTTTTTTAGCCATGTCCCACATATCACCATCCGAAATTTCTTCTGTGCTGATTTGCCACAAAGAAAACTTAGCGTGGTTAGGAAAAAACTTTGCTATGGAAGATTCTGCACTACTGACACTAATTGATGCTGTTTTATTGGGAAGACTGTGTAATGTCTGCAGCAACATGTATCGCTGCGCTACAACTAAATCATGATTTTTTAGCACAAACCAATCTCTATAAAATTGCTTAAACATAGTATAATGTTCGTCTGGGTCAGTGTGTTTTTCCATCTGCTGTTTTCTTTGTTTATCTAACAGTTCTGGATAAGCCTTGTAGTTTGCCAAGTATGCCCATTCTGGAAGAAATTCTTTTGCGATAACTGGACTTCTTTCGCTGGTAGTCAGGGTAAATACGATCCGATCAGTTGGATTATATTCGTCACTAGAAAGATATTCAAAAAATTTTAACGTTGAATATTCAAACGAGGTCCCTGGTTTCCCATATGTTTTATACTCGGTTCCTAAATCATCACTTAACATCTTGAACCAAGTTAAATGTTCAGAAGCATCTGGGAATATATCAGAATCTGTGGGTGGAAGTTTGATATACGAAGATTCACTTATAAAACTGTCACCGAATAATACTAACATCGTTAATCCTTTCCGCCCACGCCAGTCTGTGCACATTTATCATGTATTGCTCCAATTAAATTTTTGTTTTTTATAATTTTCAATAAACTCGACCTTTGTTTGAATAGGTGGGCAGACACCACCCAAGTCACGATATGATCCCATCAATTCCTGATCAGTTTTACCTGCAACATACCATTCGTTCAGACGCCAATGTTCTACACCAAAGTCCATATAATTGTCTTTGCTCCATACATTATTAATTATCCACAATATTGCTTCTCGTTCTGTCATTCCAGTATTGCTTTTCCATCGATGCAGTAATACGGTTGTTTTAAGGTATTGAGCAAGCCTTTTCACAGTATGCTTTATTTCAGGAAGAACACTATTACTCTGATAGATTTTTGTCAAATCAGGATGAGATGCATCTAATATAATATTTTGTGGATCTACAAGACTATATCCTTGTTTTTCATATGTCGAGGACAATGCGCTTTGTTTAACATTACCATGACTGCTTGGTAAGTGTAATTGAGAAAATCGAAAGTTCTGCGTTTTCCAGTGTTCATCAATCCATTTTTTAGATTCATTAAGTGTTTCTTCGGTTTCATGCGGTAATCCTACAATCAATCCAATAGTTCCACGATAAAAACCATTATGCTTAATGAGGTAATCTTTAGTATCCAGAATCGCTTGCTTAATCTTATCAGGATCCATTCCCTTACCGATAGCAGCAGCACTCGGACGATGAAATGATTCAACTCCATAAAAATGCCCATTAAACCGCATGCGCGCAAGATGTTCAATATCCTGAGGTCTGGTATGCAGTAAGTCTGCTCGGATATATCCACCAAAGTTTGGTTTAAATGGCAGAGACTCTACGACATCTGCATACTTGATGATCTTCTCGCTGTAATCATTAAAAGTTTCGTCCGCGATTGAATAGCGTTGTATACCATAATTATCATAATTTCGCATAAGATTATCTCGGAAATCATTAGAGCATCTAGTATGGTCATCTTTAACTCCCAAAATGGGCCATGTGCAGAACGCGCATTTAAACCTGCATCCACGACTTGTTTCCATAGTAACTGATTCGAAAGGTTGTGGGAAATCTCTCTTTTCATAATCAATAGAAAGATTGCGCATTGGATATGCAGGATATTCTTTAAGCGCATGCACAGTCCTGCGTTTGTTACCCTCTTTATCGATAACTTCTTCGGTATATTTCGCAGTTCCTTCTAGGATTTTTAAAATAGCAAGTTCGCCATAACCTACTACTAAGTAATCTACGGGAATTAAATGGAGATTGTAAAAATCAGTTGATCCTGATACCAGCAATACATCTGGATAGGTCTCCTTTAACCAAGTAAAACACCGCCAGAGAGTTTCCGTGTTCATATGGAATGTTGCTCCGAGACCAACAAATTTCATTGTTGGCGTCATTCGTGAACGAATTAACTCTTGGAATTCTTCAAATTGCCAAGAAGGAGCAAAATCTACGACTTCAATGTCAAACCCATGTTGGCGCAAGAACGAAGCAATTCTGTGAGAACCTGCGCTTCTGTGAATAGAAGTATAACTGATCCCAGAAAGATCCTGTGGTCTTGTGGGTTCTTCCATATTTATCATACCACCAAAGATAATTCCATCAAGCATCAATCAATTTACTTTTTTTTGCATTTATTTCTGATATTGATAGTTGTCTATGTGGTTCATTGGTTATCTCCAACGCATCACCATATCCTTTACAGAATCTACATGCATTTATATTAATTTTTTCGCTATTAATTGCTTCATGATATTTATCTATAAATTGATAATCAATCGGGATACCGTCCAATTCTTTCAAGTCATATGGTAAAGGAACTCCGATTGCTTTGTAGTATCCAGGACGATGCATACTTACTGCACACCGATAGTATTTTCCATCAATAAACGTACCACAATAGGTTTTTCCAGAACAAGAAGTATATACTGCTTGTGCGGTATCTTCATCTAGTTCTTCAAATTGATCTAGTACACGAAACTCCTCACCCCATGCCAATACTGAATGTGCTTCCTTGGACATTTCCTCTTGTTTCCAAACCCCAATACTCTTTGGATGGGACGGAACATTCTGCAAGTTCCAACGTTGTCCTCTTCTATCTAGATAGTTAAAAATCTTGTCGTAGTTTATTCCTGCATTTTCGTACTTACTGAAAGTAACAATATCACAATTATCATAAAACTCATCTGACATTGTCATTAGTTTTACTCCATTTGTAAGAACGGCAGTAACATCACATAATTTGCTCTGCTTTGCATATTTTAAATATTCTGTGATCTCTGGATTAAGTGTCGGTTCACCTCCCAGCAGTCGCAGGACACCAACATGCATGTACTGTGAGAGATTGTCTACATCTCGTTTGAAACTTTCTATGTCAGAAAATTCTTCATCGCGGTATGGAGATCCAGTGATGCAGTTTGCGCATTTTAAATTACAATGCCAACTTATGTAATAATCTGTGGATGAGAGATTAATCATTGTGTTTCATCCCATTTAATTGATTCAAGAGTTTGTAAAAATGACTCTCTGTGTTCTTCATTCCAAATCATGTAACCAATCCACTGTTTTGCTCCGCGAATCTTAAATGGTCCATCTGATTGCATTGGATGGATTCTTACTCCAGGTTTGGCAAAATGTTTACCATTTTCCATAAAATATCCAGGATGATTAATCGGATCGTTGATCTCAATATATCTTGGACATAATCTGTAATTATACTCATTCATTGAAGAGAATGCACCGAATCTACCATTTTCCATACTAATATCTACGGCTAAATCATGAATAGCACCCTGTACTCGAGGAAAGGTAACTCCAGGGACTGTATAACTTCGGGAACTTAAATGCGTCATTTTTTCATCAATATCAGAAACAGAGAAACCACTGCCGCATAAAATTCTACCATCTTTTTTATATATTATATAACCATTACCATTACCATTATACCGCTTTTCCACATAAAGTAAATATAAAAATGATGATTTATTTTTCTCCCATCCAACAGGACTCATGTTCTCTGCTCCTGGGCGTGGATCCCCCAGAGATGCTTCACAAAATGGAAGAATCTTTTCTAGGGGATAACTGCTATCAATTTTCTCTAGATCTATCATACTATAATATTAAGACGCATTCGCGCTTCTTCTAAATCTTCATTAAACAGGGCATCATAATTTTCTGCGAGCAAGAACTTGGCGTTCTTCCCTCGTATATATGCATGCTTGACCATAGAGAGATTTTTGTAGGTGAGACCATATTTCAATAAACCCAGAAAACATATCATAAACCAACCAAGCGATTTTGTCTGTGCATATGAAAATGCCGCAAGACAAATTTCACCTGTATCATTTGCAGGATATCCTGTCAATGTGTGCCAAGTGTCATGTGTGTCGCGGTATCTGCGTGCCATCCAATTATATGGATGCTTTGCTTCGATCCATTTGCTGTTGTTTGATTTTCTTCTGCTGAGTCTCAATAAGATTTCTTGATTCGGAAATAGTTTGTGGCATTCTTTACCAACAGATCTCTCTGGTCTTTCAGAAAGTGTCGAGAAATACTCCGAAATTTCTTCGGAGATGTATGCTACCTCACCACCTGATTCAGTCTTCATTAACTGCTCAAGACTCCAGCGCAATGATGGAGGATTTAATGCATGTAGGATCTCAAATATGAAAATCGTATTTGCTGGATTTCTGCGCAGTTTCTTAAATGCTTTATATGCACGAAGATAGTCAATTTTGTATTCTAGACTCATTCACAATAACCTTCAATTCACGAAGCACTTTTTTAATTTCAATCGGATTACTAAGGAAGGCATGAAAGTTTCCACTATCTTCCAAGTCGTAGACATATAGATGCTCATCGGTAAGAACATAATTTATATCTGGATTATAGTATAATTTATATGATGCTACAACATCCTCTGAACCAAAAAATGTCTCGTCGAAATCGAAGGAGTTAATTACTTTTTTAGAATACAGCAACATTCTATTCTGCAGAAGATTTTCTGCCAAAAATTTACCAAGTTCTATTAGACGCAATCCATGTGAACCTTTTACATTTGCAAATTTATAGATATCCGCACTGTTGAAGAATGCATTACCAGTAGTATCAGTTCCATTATAAGTCATCATCCCATCGACCAAACCGACTACATCAACATCTGGATTCTCATTCACAATTTTATCAAGTTTGGTCAATGCATCAGGTGCAAGATAGTCATCTGCATCAACTTGCATGTAATAGTCATGCGAGCGAGTTCGGAAAATCTCTAGAACAGAATTCTTTCCCTTCGCTGGTGTCCCGTTAGATTCAGTTACCAGAAACTCTACATTGTATTCCTCTGCAACAGATCTCGCTTGCTCTACAAATGAAAAATCGAGAGTGTTGCATACCACAACC
>Ga0209444_10000942_pt1 | contig 16064 bp, 14 predicted proteins | sample LauGreFaBDMM15DN_2_FD_188215 | JGI IMG/M metagenome (GOLD analysis project Ga0209444, IMG submission 188215) | Freshwater lake microbial communities from Lake Michigan, USA - Fa13.BD.MM15.DN (SPAdes) (version 2) | ecosystem: Environmental > Aquatic > Freshwater > Lake | place: Lake Michigan...
GCCAACGCTCCGCAACGTGAACAAATGGAAGTTGCCACAGAACCAACGACCGCCGTACCTGGAGTCGCTCCTGTCGCCGTGCCCCAATCCCTGATTTCGGCACCAGCTTCCAGTGGTTCTTTAGAAGGTGCAACTGCCCGCCTGGAAGTCATCAACACGACCATCCAGCAAGAGCAGTTCGCACGTTTCCAAAGCGATGCACCGGCCTGCGACACCTGCGGCAGCCTGACAGTTCGCTGCGGAACCTGTTACCGCTGCTTCAATTGTGGTAACTCAATGGGCTGTGGTTGATTCTGTTCAGCATAAATTAACTCACTTTCAATCCCCTCGCAACGACCATCGCTGCGAGGGGATTTTTTAGTGTAATGCCCACTCAAGCCTAATAAATGGGGTGGTTGACTTTGGCCTCTCCTCCGGAGCACTAAGATCACCGTTTCCAGAATATGGACATTTTCGAGAAGGTCTTAACACGCCTTTAGATAGAAGGTTACAGGAATCCAAAGATTCACGAGTGCGAGGTAGAGATGAACTTTTTGACCAATACGAGTATCTTAGGAACATCAGCGGGTACGGCATTAAAAAGCCACCAGCAAACGCAATCCAGTACATGACCATCAAAGAGGAACGCAAGAAATGTCCGCCCGTATTACTCGAAGTCTCTTAATCACAATAACTTGTCTCTTCTCAATGGGCTTCACCACAGCCTCTATTCAAGCAGCTGATCCCGTCTTTCGCCGTGTCTTCGGCCCAGAGATTCCCACAGGCCCTTATAAGCACCCAGCCTGTCTCGAGGAGTTCTCCAACGGCGACCTCTACATGGTCTATTACGGCGGCCAGGGAGAATATGCCAATGATACTGCTGTGTTCGCAAGTCGTTTGAAAAAAGGTGGTACCGAGTGGTCGAAGCCTGTTGAAATCGCCCGTGACCCAATCCGTTCGCTGGGTAACGGAGTGATTTGGGAGGCTCCGGACGGGCTTGTCTGGATGTTCTACGTTGTCCGCTTCGGGCCAACCTGGTCCGACAGCCGCATTCAGGCCAAGGTTTCCAAGGACTTGTGCGAGACTTGGTCCGACCCGACCGTCATCACATTCGAACGTGGACTGATGGTTCGGAACCGCCCGATTGTGCTTGCAGATGGTACGTATCTCCTGCCTGGCTATGAGGAAAGCGGCGAGGACAAAGAGGATGTAGGTAAAGGGAGTGTCTCCACCAGCTTCCGATATGACCCGAAAAAACCGGGTGATGGCTGGGCACGTCTTGGCTCGATCAAGTCGGATAACGGCAACATTCAGCCCGCCATTGTCGAGTTGGAGCCGAATCACCTGCTGGCTTACTGTCGGCGTGGTGGTGGTTATGGACCAAAATCGTCGGGCTATATTGTGGCAGGCGAGTCGCTTGACGGTGGCAAAACATGGTCTAAGGGTGTGAACACCGCTTTCCCGAACCCGAACTCGGCCGTTGACCTGATCAAGCTCAAAAACAAGGATTTGATGTTGATCTATAACCACAGCATGGTCGAGAGAACGCCTTTGAGTGTTGCTGTATCTAAAGATAACGGAAAGACTTGGCCATATCGGCGCGACTTGAAGACCGAGTACAACGCCTTCGCTTACCCGATCTTTTTCCAAGCCAGAGACGGCAAGATCCATGCGATTTACACGTCTGATAAACGCACAATCATCCATCACTGCGTATTTGACGAAGAATGGGTCCTTCAAGCGCCTCAGAAATGAAGTCGATCACAAGGTGATAAGTTGGAGGTATAGCGAAAATGGGTCAATCTATACCAGCCATTTCCGAGCTTCCTTTAAAGAGCTTTACGCCTCCAAGCTGGGCGGTGGAAGCTCTTAAGGATCCGTTGGCTTTATTAAATGATCATGCATGGCTCGAAAAAAAGGCCGCTGCGAATGCTCTGGAAATGATCAGCCGATGGCCTCCACCGAAACCGCCCAGGAATTGGGTGAACGTCTTGGCAGGCGTCGCACGTGATGAAGCAGTTCATTTATCGCAAGTGGTACGAATTCTGGGGCGAAGGGGCGGGAATCTAACACGTTCCCACAGTAATACTTATGCGAATGGTTTAAGGGGATTGGTCCGTCAGGGGCGAGGTTCTCTGGAGATTTTGGACCGACTCCTGATCTCAGCCCTGATCGAGTTGAGAAGTTGTGAACGGTTCTCAGTTCTGGCCGAGGCCGCTGAAACATCTGATCCGGAACTGTCAAAACTCTATCGCACGTTATGGACGAGCGAACTGGGCCATTACCACGTCTTTCTGAAACTTGCGGGTGGGGTTGTAAAGCCAGAGCAAGTCGCTGAAAGATGGGAATTTATGCTTGTCAGAGAGGCCGAGATTCTGGCCAGCCAGCCTTCAGGACCACGCATGCACAGCGGGATTGATTCCGATTCAAAACCGATCAGTTCAGGGACTTACATTGATTCATAAACTGGATGGATTCTCGAATCACATCTTTCGCGATCAGGATTCGGCGATGACCATAACGTTCTGTTACGAAGAGCTTTGAGTCTTTCCAAGCTGCGGCAATTGCCAAACCTTCTGACAGAGGGATCTCGTCATCGCCCTTATCGTGAATCACAAGTGCCGGATGCGATAATTCCGACGCCACAAGACTGATATCCATTTGGTCCACGTGGACCCCAACTTTTTGACTCACCAGTTCCAAGAATCTTGGGATATCGCTTGGTGATACTCCATATTTGATCGCCCAGTTTATGCAAAGTGTGGATATCGAGGATGGTGCGCTGATCAGAATCGCACAATGGGTCATTAGTCCGTTTCGGCACGCGATGGTGGCTGCGGCTCCTCCAAATGAGTGGCCGATGATAGCTTCCAGATGACCTAACTCTCTGCCTATGTTATTGATGGATAGAGCGTACTGAACAACGCTGACTTGATCGCCAGGGGAATCGCCGTGCGCCGGGGCATCCATGGCGATCACCCGATAGCCTGATTCTGCCAATATAGGGACAATGGCTGACCAGTGGGAGCGGCGACTTTCCCAACCATGGGCAAGCAACACAGGCGGGCCATCGCCCCAAGCCGTTGCCGCCAGTCCACATTTCAGGGCAAGATTTTGACCCTTGCTCAAAAAGTCGATATCTCTGGTCGTGGGTTCCGACTTTCTGGGCTTAAAGAATTGCTCAACAGCAAGATACAACGGATCAGACAGATTTTGATCTTGCTGGAACAACGTCTTTTTCAATCTTTCCGGAATGGCTGGAGTTTTCGATAGGTGAGGCTTCGCCAGAGCCATTCGACTGGCCCGAACGTATGTTTGGCAAGCCACTTGGGACTCCACCATAATTCAAGGGCCCAAACGGAAAGTACGATCAGAACAAGCCGCACCCGTGGGATCATTCCAAACAAGCCCAATCCATAAGAGTAGAATACGAAAGTACATATGACAGATTGGGCCAGATAGTTCGAAAGTGCCATTCGCCCTACATCCGCCAACCGGTTCGTGAATCCAGTAAAATAACCGCCATGAATGGCCAGGATCAAGGCTGACGCATATCCCAAAGAGAGCATCGGGATGACGGCTTGATGGATAGGCGTCAGAATGGCCAGGCTGAAGATGCTCCCGCTCGGCGAACCTTGTCTGGCCAGCATGAGTGCGGCTTCGATGATCCACCCAAGTGGAACCAGGCGAAATGCCCAGAATCGGTAAGTTGTGAGGGGCCAATCGCCGGCAAAGAATCCAGTTTTTGCCAGACTCATACCTAAAATCATGAGCCATCCCAGAAACAAAAGGCTGAGTGGTGTGAGCATGGCGACATGCATCCAGATCAACTCGCCGGCTCTCTCTTTGACCATTCCGAAGTAACTGCCCTGACCAAAGATACGAATGGTTTTGGTGAGTGATTCAGGCGATTGGGCACGATTTTCGCGGTTAAGCCCAAGAAAGCCTTGAAGGATCAGCTGGTCGAATTTCGAGAGTTGATTGACGGCAGTCTTGCGGGCCTCGGACCGGGCTTTTTGATAACCCTCAAGATCTTTGGTATCTTGTTTTTGCGTCATAAGTGACTGGTCAGAATTTGCCAGAACTTGGCGTTCCAGAGCTGAACCGTGAACCCAGACATGATGCATGACGCCGGCACCGACCCAGAGCAGGCTGACAAAACTCGCAAACATCGCAATACTTATCCACATAAGTGTTTGCGACGAGTATTTTCGAAATGGATAGAGGTAAAGACCGGTGGCGGCATAAGCGAAGAGTATATCTCCGTGCCAAATCAGATAGGCGTGAAAGCTCCCAATCAGCAGCAATATGAACATTCGGCGGTAGTAAAGCCAGACAGGACGGCGGCCAGAATTGATGGAGCGTTGGGTGAGGTAAATCATTCCCGCGCCGAACATGATACAGAAAAGCGTACGCATCTTATTGGCAAAGAAGACATTTGCGAGTGCCCATTCCGTCACGTCCCAATCGGATGAGACAGCGGCCACACGAAGCTGTCCAGATGGATAAGCACTTTTAAGATCAGGTTTTGGATCATCGAGGCTCTTCCAATCGGTGTTTTTTTTCTCGTCCGATGGTTTTGCAGGCTCGTGGATCTTACCGATGGAGGCGGGGGTGTAATACAGAGCTGTGACACGATCGTAGGCTTCGTTTGGCCAGCCGAAATCGACGATATTGAGCATGAGGATGCCCAACAAAGCGAAGCCACGAACGGTATCGAGCCCGACAACGCGGGTTTTCGATTGGACTGTCAAAGGGCCAGTCGGATCGGAAATCTCCCGATCCGCTGAGATCGTCTCGGATATCTGTTGAGACATAAGTTCCTAATCCTTTATTGATCAGGATTTAGGCTTTGCCGCACCGCCAGGTTTTGGCTGAGCTGAAGGAGCAGGCTGGGCAGCACCAGAGGCCGGTGCTCCGGGGGCTGTCAATGGAGCAGGAGCGGCTGTATTTTCCATAACCCGTTTGGGGATTGGAATGGACTGCTTCAATGATGAATCGGAACCGGCAGCTCGTTGACGAGCCTCAGCTTCAGCCAGAATACGATCAAGAACGGTCAAAAACTCTTCGGTATCGTCAGCAACCTGACCCGCCAGAGCCGGTGGGGCGGTGAATGCAAATTGCTCAGGCTTGAGAGTCGGGTTGAGCAAGACATTACTGTAAGCAAGGGTCATGGCAGAAGGTGTGACCTTTGGGCCCACTGAAGGGCGACGGATCGGGCGACCATCAGGGCCAAGCTGGGCCTGGTTCAGATTGATTTCCGAAGGGGCACGGCCAACGAGTCTAAGCTGATAAGGCCAGCCGTCTTCTTTACCGATCCAGGCACGTACAATCGATGGCACATAGGCTGGCAACGGAGCATTCATCGGTAAGGGAGGCTGACCAGGCGCGACCAGAGATGACCTGTCCTTCCATTCGCCCTGAACAATCACCACCTTTTTGCCGTTCAGGGTGTCGTCGGTCATGGTCTCGAACTTGATCGACTTTCGCAGCCCTACAAGCAGAGATTCAGGGCCGGCGAAACCAAGTTGGGCGAGAATCTGCTCGCGCAGGGTGACGTCCATACGCGGGTCATTGACCTTTTTGAGGATGTCACCGATGCGGCGTTTGCGATACGACTGGCTGTCGAGAACCTGCTGGACATCCCAGAGAATTTCTCCATCACAGACCTGCAGCATGCTGCCGGTGGCGGAATCGAGACCGCTGAGTGTGAGCTGCATCCGAATTTTTTGATTGGGGGCTTTGAGGTACTGGCCCTTGAGTTCGAATTTTTGGTTGAGGATTTCGGCGGTCTGGGTAATATCCGCAGAGATGGATTGGAGGGCGCGAACTTTTTGAATGGACGCGTCAATAAATTTTTCGGCGTCTGTTGGAGGCTCGGCTGGAGCATTTTTCGAGGGGTCGGTTTCGACCTTGAAACCGGGAGGGCTGGAGCCAGGCGGAGCGGACGCGGCCTTTGGTGCAGGCTGGCCGGGTGCTTGTGCATCAGCATGATTGGTAAGCCCGAGCAGGCCGATGAAGAGCGCGAAAACGCTGGTCAAAACGGCGATTCCACGGGTGGAAATGGGTTCAATTCGGGTCATCCGATGATGTCGCATATCATGCCTGTTACGAAAACGTTCAAGGGAGCGGCTAGTTAAGACGATTATAACCTTTGAACGTCCAACGTCGCAAGATCGAAACACCTCTCAAGGGTATGTCGGTTGGCCATGTATGTAAGCATGGCACGCGGCTATGGAGCGAGTTTTTCCAGTCCAGGATGGTCTGGTTTACAGGGTTGCACTCTCAAAACATGAGTGATGCCCCTATCTTCCAGGAGGGAAGCATGAAGAAGTTGGGACTCCTGCTCCTGGCGGCCGCCACCGTCAACGCTGACGAATTGGGCAAGCCGCATGTGGGTGGATTGAAATTTCACCGAAATCACGCTGTTGCCAATGGTCCAGTACCTCCAGGTGGTCCTGTGATGGCTGCTGGGATGAATGGTCCGGGTGCCGCTGATCCGTTCGCGGGTCGTCGCTTCCCGAACACACGTAGTCAATTGTACTTCGTGGACCCAGTCGGCATGTCGATTGGCTGGCAAGTCACTTCCCCTTCGGGTGAACGGGCTTATGTCGGTAATCAACTGACCGTTCCGGCACGCTACAACTTCAACCAGGGTTATATCTACCGGTTGAAGCTATCAAATATCACGGGTCGTGGTAACCAGTCTCTGTATCCGACTGTGGAAGTTGCACCTTCCGCACCTGTCACAGATGCTTACCTGACCCACAATCCGATCCCGATTCAGTTCACTGAAGAGGATTTCGATCAGGTCACGGCTGGCAATTTTGTGACCAAGGTCATTTACCTGCCAGATCCAAAGTACCAGGAGCTGGCCATCGCCGGTGTGGAAACTCTGGTCTCCACACGTCTTGAGCCTGGTGTTGATCCAGTTGCTGAAGCCGATCGCCGTGGTACCATTCTGGCTATCGTTCGTCTGGGTGCAATCGACCTTGAAATGCCAGGTAATGGTGTTTCGATCCCGAATGCTGCTCCCGTGAACATTCCAGGATCAGCCGCTGGAACCGTCCTGCCTCCAGGCGACCTCCCACCAGGTCTGAAACCAAACGCTAGCACATCAGTCGAAACCGTACCCGTTGACAGTGCACCTGTTGCACCAGCATCGGCGCCGGCTGCTCCTGCTCCTAAACCGGAGAAGGAAGACGTTCCGAAGACCGCTTCGAACGCCCCTGGTGACGGCATTGGTCTGCCACAGCTCTCTGACGAAATTCCGCCAGCACCAGTCGCAGTGCCACCGCCAGCCGCGTTGCCACCAGCCTCTGTACCCGGCGAAATCCAACTTTCGACACCAAACTGATTGGTGTTGATTGTCATCTGCCAACACCCTGGTCCTGCTCAGACCGGGGCGTTGGTTTTCTATCAATCATCGTTCAACGATAAATTCATAAAAAGTGTCTCAATCACGACGAGGGGGCAGGATGCCATGTTGCGAAACCGATCGATCACGCTGAGTCGCAATACGTCGCCCGCCAGCCGGCGTATCCATTGCTTATTATTTCTATTCTTGATTGCATTTCCAGTGCGATCTCAGGGCCAGTCGCCCACTCTCAATCCACCTGCAACCATTGATCCAGTCATTACCTCCGATAAAGTGATCGAGTCATCACCGACATCGGAATCGCCCGGTACTTCAGCCGCCATCGAGCTGATCGCCAAAGCCGAACAAGGCACTGCTGCAGCTGCCACTCCCCTGCCCGCTTCTCTGCCCAAGCCAGCGCATGTCGTCCTCCCACAGGATGTTCAGGTGGTTTCATTTCAATCGCCTGATGGGATTCAGAAATTGGTTCTAGGGCCACAACCGTTTCCCGGACTCGGTGTCACCACCTCTCCTGAAGGTCACCTGATCGCCGGTATGAAGGTGGGCACCACCTCAATCGTTCAATTCACCAGCCCTCAGCAAAGGGCCGGCAAGAATATTTACGCCAGTATTGAAATTTATGGACACCTGCACCGACCTTCCAATATTGATCCTCTGAAGTATCCAATCCGAGTCACTCTTTCTGATCGTGATATCGAGACCATTCTCGACCAGAGCCGCATGATCACCCGCGTGATTTATCTGGAAGATCCCAAAGCCGCCATTCCTTATCAAGCGGAGACGGATCGACTCCCCACAGCCGAGCTTGGGCCTGGTGAAGATCCATTCCGGGTGGCCCGTGCCCTGGGCAGAATCATGGCCGTGGTTCGATTTGGTACCCGCGAGCCTAACGCCGAAGAGATTCAGATGCTCTCGGTGAGCCGTCTCCCGCTCTCCGGCGTTCGTTGTCTGCACGTCTCCAAAACCGGCGATGGATGCCGCATGAGTTGCCCGACGATCACCTGTGCCCCTGCCCCAGTGGCTGCAACCTGCAAGCCTCCTGAAAAGCCGGGCCTGCCAGGCGATGAATACCTTTGCGATGGTGGAGATGATGGCCGGTTGGCCACTGCAACTCGCGGTTCGTCTGTTGGGATCGAGCCACAGGACGCCGTGATTCAGTTCGGAATCGGCGATGGGCCAAGGTCTCGCAAGATGCTCCCGACCAACATCGTTTGTCTCTACGCCCCTCGGTTCGCTGCCACCGAGTTGCTTACCGGTGCCAATGAAAATGTTCTGGTACAAGGCCCTGTTGTGAAGCGTAATGCCCAACAGATGGAAGCTTTGAGGAAACGGGAGATGGGGGTTAAGCTGACTCTGAATCAACCTCCGATCGTGAACCGGGTCACTCAGAGAGCCTCTGGGATGATCAACCGCCAGGCAGTCGATGCAAAGATCGAACTTCGCGTTCTGGGTGGTTTTGAACTGGTCCAGCAGCCTAAAATTGGAGCTTTGATCAATCCTCCGCAGATCTTGATCAATCGAGACAAGGCGATGCTGTCGAAGGAAGTTCTACGGGCCATTTCGACCAAAACGGTCGAATCGGTGGTCGTGACAGGGATCGAACAGTCAGCCTCTGAGAAGGTTATGTCGTGGAAGCCTCATGAAGAGGTGGGCACTGAGCCTGTTCCGGATATGCCTGGTCTGGCAGTGATCAAACGTGTGAGCAAAGAAGAAGCGATCCCCGGTGAGGAGGTGGAATTTGGGATCCAGTACCGCAATATGGGGAACGTCTCCATTCGCTCCGTCAGCGTGATTGACAGCCTCCTGCCTCGCCTTGAATACATCAAAGGCACCGCCCAAGGCCCGAAAGGCACCGTCTTTTCCGCCAATGCCAACGAGGCTGGCTCAACCGAGCTGAGATGGGACTTGCCTGGCTCAATTGCGCCCGGCGACAGCGGCCACGTCAGCTTCAAGGCGATTGTTCGATAATTCCTTGTGCACAACAAGGCCAGCACGATGGCTTACCCTCGATTTTTGGCGCGTTCCTGAAATTCAATCATGATCGCCCTCGACGAATATTTCGAAACCGATAATCCCGATTAGAGCGATGGAAGGTTGATTTTATGACCCAGCAGATCAAAACAACGCTCAGAACGATTCACCAGCCTGTGCAGGGTGGTCCGCATTTCAGCCTGAACAACTCGCTGCCAATGGATCAGTCCCTTGCACCTGATCCAACATCCCGATTCGACACCTGGCTGCATTTCATTAAGACCCAAAGAGTGGAATCTATGGCCGAAGTGGGGGTTTATCGAGGCGATTTTGCGGCAAAGGTACTTAATGCATGTGATTGCATTTCGACTTATTACATGATCGACCCCTGGCGACATCTGAACGACTGGAATAAACCCGCCAACAAGAACAACGACTCGTTCAACCGCTATCTGGAAGAAACCCTGTCAAAAACCGAAATGGCCGCCTCTAGACGTGTGATTCTTCGCGGAAAAACGACCGAAGTCATCGACGAAATCGCTGATGAATCCCTTGATTTTGCCTATATTGATGGCGACCATACGCTCAAGGGCATTTCGATTGACCTTGTGGCGACTTTTCCCAAGATAAAAACCGGTGGATTCATTGGCGGCGATGACTTTACATCAACAGTCTGGCAACATTCGGCAAGTTTCGAGCCATCTCTGGTTTTTCCTTTTACAGTCTATTTTGCAGAAGCCGTGGGTGCCACACTTTGGGCACTTCCACACTCTCAGTTCCTGATGCGGAAGAACAGAGATCGCGAATTTCAATTCATCGACTCCACCGGCGAATACACCGATATTTCGCTGAAAAATCAGTTTTCTCCACGCAATTATCTCAAAGCCATTTTCAAGGAAAAGAAGCAAAAATATACCCGAATCCTTCGCAAACTCAAATGGCGATGATTCCGGGTTCGTCCACCTCGAAATTCTGATTCCGAATCAAGAGGCTTCAATCCAACTCCCACTGGCCTCAATTCCAGGACTTACTACGGTTTTCACATCCCCTAAAATCATGACATGGCTTGCTGACAAGAATTGGTGTCTGACAAATCGGGGCACCGATCCATTCAGATTGATCGCAGATCTGTTAGAATAATAATCCGGCAAGTAAAAAGTTGTCAGCGTCTCTCAAGAACGCACCTTTCGACCAATGGACAATGCGGGTCATGAGCACCGAAATCGAAGCCAAAAAAATCCAAAGAGCCAAAGCCTATTACGACACAGGCCTGGATGCTGCCCAAAAACGTAATTTAGATTACGCTCTTCAGATGCTGAACGACGCCTGCCGGCTTATGCCTACGCATCTTCCTTATAGACAGGGTCTTAGAGCCACCCAGCGACTAAAATACGATAATGATCCAGGCAAGGTCGGGATGATGTCCAAGGCCCGTGTCCAGCCAATCAGTCTCCAGATTCGCATCACGAAATCCACCGGCTCATGGCTCAAAGCCCTCGAGACCTGCGAAGATGCTTTCGTGCTGAACCCGTGGGATGTCCATGTCGCCATGGAAGCCGCCGAATGCGCACTCGAACTGGGTGCCCCGGAACTGGCTGAATGGAACCTCGCTTCAGTGGCCGACGAGGCTGAGGACAAGGTCAGCTACCTTCGCCTTAAAGCTCGTATTTATGAGGCCTTGGGCAAATGGTCGGCGGCCATCCGATGCTTCGAAATCATCCGCGAACTGGTCCCTGCCGACCAGGATATCACATCCAGGATCAACTCTCTCTCTGCCAAAGAAATGATGGCACGTTCAGGGATGGAGTCAGGATCCAAGAAGCCGAACCAGCCCCTTGGAGGCCAAATCGGTGAGGATCAACCGGGACATGAAGTCCGTGTGGTACAGGATCAGAAAGATCAGCCTGGAGCCACAAAAGCGGATGCAAGTCTCACTCCTGAAGAACGACTCAAAAAGCAGATTGAATTAAATCCAACGGATATTCGACTGGTTTTGCAACTGGCTGATCTCTACAAATCAAGCAACCGCTGGGACGAAGCCGACCGTACCCTGAATGCTGCTTTAAAGGTTTCTCCAAGCGATCTTTACCTGCGTCTGAACCATGCCGATACCCGATTGGAACGGATGTCACGTGCTTTGGAGCAGTGGGACAAGCACATTGCGGACCATCCAGCCGATGCCGAGGCCAGCGTTAAGCGTGCTGAACTGGTTCGCAAACGCAATGAATTTGAAATCAGTGAATTTCAGCGCCGAATTGCAATCAACAATGCCGATGCCGAAAGCCACTTCCGGCTCGGAACCTCTCTGGCCCGTGCCGATCGGCTTGATGAAGCCATTGCCGCATTTCAGCAAGCCCGAAATTCCTCCGAATGGAAAGTCAAAGCCCTGACAGAAGCCGGCCAGTGCTTTGAGAAAGTCGGGTCGGCCAAGCTGGCAGAACGTTCGTATACCGACGCTTTAAAGTCTGTCGCTGATGACGATACCGCCACTTTCAACAACCTCCATTATCGCCTCGGCTGCCTTGCCGAACGCAATGGTCAGTTGCAACCGGCTGAAGAACACTTCAATGAAGTGGCCGCCAACGATTATGGCTATAAAGACGTTGCCAAACGGCTCCGCGACATTCAGTCAAGAATGTAAAACCACAGAGCGCTGACGCTTAGATCAACCGCTTTGTCAGGCTTTACAGGTTGCACCACCGCGCTGATTCCAAGGCATTTTCGCCAGCATCATCGCCATTCCACAGGTATCCCTAACACCCGCAAAAACCAGCCCTGCACCGACGAACCCGGGAATGATTAAAAGCAGGGGATTTGCGAACGCCCCTAAAAGTGTGCCTGAAAAGACCAGGAAACCGGCCGCGATCCTGACCTGACGCTCCAGGCTGATCGTCTTCCTTCCACAAACCACAGGCAACCCGGCAGCAGACCAGGCGGTGGTTCCACCTTCCACATTAATAACATTCAAGCCGGCGGATTGCAATTTTTCGCAAGCCTGACGACCACGCCCACCAGACTTACAGATGACATAAATCGGTGCAGCGCCCGTATTCGAGAACAATTGCTTCGCCAGATCGGCGGTCAATTTATCAAGTGACAATAGCTTGGCCGGTTCCGCATGAATTTCTGTAAATTCAGCCGGTGTCCTGACATCAATCAGGTTGATCCGCTCGCCACCTGCCATTTTTGCGGCAAGTTCAGAGACCGTAATGGATGCCACAGATAATGGATCGCTCATAGAATCAGTACCTTTCAAGTCACCATGTCCACCGATGAATCCACTCAAATGACGATTTATTCACTGGGGTCATTCGTCTCAGACCGAGACTCCACCAATGGCCAATCAGAACATTCGCCAGAACCGCAGGTCGGCACGCTCATGTGCGGAAACACCCATCTCATCAGCACCAGATAGGCCACCAGAACGCCGATTATGACCAATGTTTCCATGCTCTCGCGACCCCTTGAGACTCGCTGAACCTGCAACGGGGCTTGACCTTCGCCCGGCTCCTGCTCCATATTCATATGCATCGGATCCGTGGCCCTTGTTCTATTCGATCGGCACTCTCTCTATGTCCAACTATATAACCAGCGGGTTATAATGTCAACATCGACCAAACATCTGCCCGACGACACCATGATTACCCAAATGGCGCAGATCTTTCAGATCATGGGCGATGAATCGCGTCTGAAGATCCTCCGAACCCTGATGGGCGGCCCTTTGACCGTCAACGAAATTGTGGCCTCTACAGGACAAAGTCAGGCGAATGTCTCAAAGCATCTTTCCCTGTTAACCCGAAACGGCATGCTGGCCAGACGCAAACAAGGCACCCGGGTCTGGTATTCCATCAAAGATCCCATGGTGATTGCACTGTGCGATGCTGTCTGTCAGAATCGATCTAAGGCAACGGAATCTCACCTGAAGAATCCCATTGAGCCTTTCGAAACAAAGCCATAAAAAGATTGAGATTCCAATGGTCATCCGACAGGAACCCCTGACTTTTCTGCGTGATCAAGGTGTGAGTTCGCTTCTCTCGGAACCAAATCGCGAGCTTTTGGCCGATGGATTTGTCTTCACAGAGGGCCCTTTGGAACTGGCTGATGGATCTTTGATTTTTCAAGATTTAAAGTCGGACAGAACCTGGAAATGGTCGGAACCAAATGGGTTGCAACTGCTTCGTGACAAAACCAACGCAGCCAATGGACAAACCTGGGGCCCGGATGGACGAATCTGGATCTGCGAGCAAAATGGCCGGCGACTTTCAAGCACCAGGCCAGACGGCAGCGATTTAAGAACGGAATTGGAACTCTGGGAAGGCGCAAGGCTCAATAGCCCAAACGATATCATCACCCGCAAGGATGGCTTGATTCTATTCACTGACCCTCCTTATGGAGTGGATCCTGAAAACCGCCAGTTGCATTTCCAAGGCATTTACTCTTATCGCCCAGGCTGGGCGAATCCAAAATTGCTTATCGATGATTTTGAAAGGCCGAATGGACTCGCCCTTTCGCCTGATGAAAAAACGCTTTATGTCTGTGATACATTCCGGTATCACCTCCGTGCATTTGAAATGACAAAAAGTGGCGAAATTCAAAGTGGCTCAGGCCGAATTTTCGCCAAATTTGACACCGATGGCCCCGGCGGACCTGACGGCATGAAGGTTGATACCGATGGACGCGTTTATGTGGCTGTCCTGGGTGGTATCTGGGTCTACGAGCCAACCGGTCAATTTCTGGGAATCATTGCAACTCCCAAACGACCATCAAACCTCGCCTGGTGTGGGCCAAATGGCTCCAGCCTTTGCGTCACAGCAGTGGATCAGGTGTTTCGATTTCATTTGAATGTTCAGGGCGTGATGCCCTGGAAATCGGCGTGATCGACACGTTGTAAAACAAAAAAAGGAGTGCAGGAATCATGTTCCTGCACTCCTTCGGTTTAAATTCAAATGATTACAGAGATGCCAGAGTGGTTGGGACGCTGTATCCCTGGCGGCCTGCACGTGATAGCAGTGCATCAGCCGCAGGTGCGTCAATAAATCGCTCGGTGGAGGCATTGAATTTCAGTGTTGGGCCGAGGATATAATTCAGGCCTTCCAACGAGATTGCATTATCATCTTTCAGGTGATCGCGCATCCGGCTGAAAGTCTCATTGCCGTCGGCCACGGTCCCAAATGGGGTGCTGTTTGATGCAAACGGCACCGGCTGACCGAGCCTATAGCTGATATTGGACAAGTGGCAGCAAGTGCTGGAATAATGCCCTTCAAGGATATCGGCATTGAGATCGTCGGTTTTTCGGCTCCGTACAGCCTCGATAAAGTTGGCAAAGTGATTGCCATTGCCAGGCCCGCGCTTGGCTTCGCCCAGTTTTGGCAGGGGCTGAGGCTTGGTTTCACCTTTGGGGAGCCACTTGTTGCCGTTAATCGTCCCACCTTCGAGATGGATGATATTGCCGACCTTTTCGCCCATGAATTCGCCAGTTTTCAGGCCACGCACTTCAAATGTCAAAAGTGGGCCGCCAAAATCCATGACCGTAATCTGAGTGTTGGCCGTCTGGCCCTGATCCTTATAACCAAATCGCCCACCAAGGCTCACAACCGACTTGGGAACCGTGGCTCCAGGGATCATCCAGCGAGCCACATCCATTTGGTGGACACCCTGATTACCGATATCGCCGTTGCCGAAGTCCCAGAACCAGTGCCAGTTATAATGCACCAGATTGGCATGATGGGGCTGAGCCGGTGCGGGGCCGGTCCAGATGTCAAAGTCGATTTCTTTGGGATCTGCGGTCACAGGCTTGATCCCGATCGATCCGCGTGGCTTATAGCAAAGAGCCCTTGAAACGAGAACCTTTCCAGCCTGACCGCTCTTGATCAGGTCCAGAGCCTGTGCCCAGCTTTTGGAGCTTCGCCCCTGAGTCCCGTGCTGAACAATCCGATTGTATTTCCGGGCCGCTTCTACAGCCATTTTACCTTCGGCTACGTTATGGCTCATCGGCTTTTCGACATAAACATCTTTGCCAGCCTGACATCCCCAGATCGTCAAAAGCGAGTGCCAGTGGTTCGGCGTGGCGATCGAAATGGCATCAATATTCTTATCTTCCAGAGCTTTACGCGAATCCTGCACGCAGACCGGCGCATGACCGTTCTTCTCAGTCAAACCCTTCACGTATTTCGCATAAGTACGCGTATCCGGGTCGATCAGGTGTGTGACTGCGACACCTTTGATATTCGAGAACTCCTGGACATGGCTTGCACCTCGACCATTCACACCGGCCACAGCAAGGCGAATCGTGTCGTTCGCACCGATGATCCGCCCCGAGCTTTTTGTGCCGCTCACAGCAAATAAAAGGCCTGCACCGGCACTGAATTTCAAAGCATCGCGACGATGAATCAGCTTGGACATGCGACAAACTCCTGAATGTATTGAGAGTGAGAGGTTCGGGTGGATTTTTGGAGGATGCCCCGTATGAAGTATCACCGAATAGGGGGAATGTCTCTGATTATCGGTCATCGGAATTCGGTATGCCAGATAAATTTTCGAGAATTGCAAAACAACCCGATTGGATCATAAGCTCTTGAGCGATCCCCCGAGAAGCCTTATGATTTGATCATCACTGATTGATCAGACTCTCCCGCAAATCCCTAAAATTCGTGGAACCCGTATCGAAATGAAACGACTTCGAATCCTCATCGCATCAGGCCTGATCGCTTCTTCCTGTCTGGCTCAGGACTTATCC
>Ga0209444_10000944_pt1 | contig 16031 bp, 14 predicted proteins | sample LauGreFaBDMM15DN_2_FD_188215 | JGI IMG/M metagenome (GOLD analysis project Ga0209444, IMG submission 188215) | Freshwater lake microbial communities from Lake Michigan, USA - Fa13.BD.MM15.DN (SPAdes) (version 2) | ecosystem: Environmental > Aquatic > Freshwater > Lake | place: Lake Michigan...
CTTGAAGGATCTGCTATCGCACCTGCCCTAGTCGGTGTTGGCGCAGCATCAGTTGATTTCCAAGTTGGAACTGGCCGAATGCCGGTAGCTGACTTAAGCCAACAGATTGCGCGTAAAGAGCCGGTATATAACGAAGCGCAAACTGCAGCCCTTGCCGCATATGTGGCTTCGACCTCTCTTGGGCCAGAGATTCCTAACGAATCTATGCTTAATTATGAGCGCGATGGAAATACTGCAGAAGGTGGGACGTTATTCCGCACCAACTGCGCTATGTGCCACAACTTTGCTGGCCAGGGCGGCGCTTTAACCCAAGGAAAATATGCGCCAACTGTGATGGGCGTAGAAGCAAAGCATATTTATGAAGCCATGATTACTGGTCCGCAAGCCATGCCAGTTTTTGCAGATAAAACAATTACCCCGGCGGAAAAACTTTCTATTATCAAATGGATTAAAGCTGCCGAGAATGAACCACAGTTAGGTGGCGCAGCTCTTGGTCGCGTTGGCCCAGTGACTGAAGGTTTGTTGGTGTGGACACTAGGACTCGGACTGCTAATCGGTGTGGCAGTTTGGTTAGCGACGAAGGCGAGATAAATAAATGTCCAACGAAATCGAAGCAATCAAAGATCCCGGATTACCTGCGCATGTCCATCGCAAAGCTGATACTGATCCAGTTGCTGAAAAGCGCGCAGAGCGACAAGTAGCAATCCTCTTCCTGATCTCTGCCCTCGGCACGCTGCTATTCATCTTTGCTTACTATTTTATCCCTGAAGATGTCTTCTTCTTTTTTCCAGTTCTCGGAAACACCAACGCTCATCAACTCTTCTTGGGTCTTGGTCTGGCAATTGCACTTTTCTTTATTGGTGCAGCTGCAATTCACTGGGCTAAAACATTGATGCCCGATGAAGAAGTAATTGCGATGCGCCACACTCTGCGTTCCGATGATGAAGATCGTGACGCATTGGTAGCAACTGTTAAAGAACGTGCAGGCGCCGCTGGCCTTGGTCGTCGTTCATTAATCAAGCGTTCAATGGGTCTCTCACTTGGCTTAATCGGTCTCTCACCACTGGTTTTATTACGCGATTTAGGCCCACTGCCTGGCGATGACTTAACTAAAACCAGCTGGAAAGCCGGCACCAGATTAGTTACCGATCCAGGCGATCGCCCAATTCGCCCCGAAGATCTAGAAGTGGGCGCAGTAGCGCAAGTACTCCCAGAACATGTCGGCGAAGAACGACGTCACTTAAGTGACATAGCAAAGGATGCGGTCCTTTTGATTCGCCTTCGCCCAGAAGAGTTCCAATTGAGCTCTGAGCGATTATCTTGGACTTATGACGGCATCATCGCATTTAGCAAGATTTGTTCACATATGGGTTGCGCGGTCGCACTATACGAGCAGACTACGAAGCACTTACTTTGCCCATGTCATCAATCCACTTTCGATGTCCCTCGTGCTGCGAAAGTGATTTTTGGACCTTCAGCGCGCGCACTACCCCAACTAGCAATTACAGTTGACTCTGAAGGATATTTAATTGCACAAAAGCCATTCTCCGAACCCGTCGGACCTAGTTTCTGGGAGCGATCCTCATGACCGCACGTGAAAGAGTTGCCGGCACGGTAGCTAACTATGTAGATGAGCGCACTGGTGCTGCCAAGTGGATGAAGAAGAACTTAACCAAAGTCTTCCCTGATCACTGGTCGTTCTTGCTCGGTGAAATTGTGCTGTACTCATTTATCATCTTGTTGCTATCCGGAACTTTCTTAACCTTCTGGTATGACCCATCTCAACGTGAAGTTATTTACGATGGCAGTTATGTACCACTCCAAGACCTCCACATGTCAGCGGCTTACGCATCAACTTTGCATATCTCTTTCGAAATTCGTGGTGGAATGTTAATGCGTCAAATTCACCACTGGGCCGCGCTGATTTTCATGGCCGGCATGGTCGTGCACTTAATGCGCGTTTACTTCACCGGAGCTTTTCGTAAGCCACGTGAGTTCAACTGGATCATTGGCGTTGGACTATTAACACTAGGTATTGTCGAAGGTTTCCTCGGTTACTCATTGCCGGATGATCTACTTTCAGGAACCGGTATTCGTATCGCCGAAGCAATCATTCAAGCGCTACCCGTGGTGGGTTCGTATCTAGCCTTCTTCGCCTTCGGTGGTGCGTTTCCGGGTGAAGCATTTATCCCACGTATATTTACAGTCCACGTATTGCTGTTGCCAGGAATTTTCCTTGCCCTAATTACGGTGCACTTAATGTTGGTTTGGTACCAGAAGCACACTCAGTGGCCTGGCCCAGGAAGAACAGAGAAGAATGTAGTTGGTTATCCATTAATGCCGGCATACATGGCTAAAGCTGGTGGCTTCTTCTTCATTGTCTTTGGTGTAACTGCATTCTTAGGCGCGGTTGCATCGATTAACCCGATCTGGCTTTACGGGCCTTATAACCCAGGACAGGTGTCGGCAGGTTCGCAACCCGATTGGTATATGGGTTGGCTTGATGGCTTAGTGCGAATGGCACCACCGCTGGAAACTTATCTTTTTGGTTACACCATCTCGTGGAATATTTTGATTCCAGGGCTAATTATTCCTGGCATTCTCTTCACAGGTATGGCGCTCTACCCATTTATTGAAAGTTGGATAACTGGCGATAAGCGCGAACATCATTTGCTTGATCGTCCTCGTAACGTGCCTAACCGCACCGCACTTGGCGTTATGTCACTGACATTTATGTTGGTTGCATTGATCAATGGTGGTAACGACATTATCGCCACCACCTTTAGTTTAAGTATCAATCAAGTCATGTGGTTTAGCCGAATCGGCATAATCATTCTGCCCCCAATAGCTTTTGTTATTACAAAGCGAATTTGCTTGTCCTTGCAACGCGCTGATCGCGAACTAGTACTGCATGGTCGCGAAACTGGTCGTTTACTTATGCTGCCACATGGTGAGTTTGTCGAAGTTCACGAACCAATTTCACCTGAATTAGCATGGAAATTAACCGCTCACGAACAAGCTCCCGCACTGGCCCTGGAAGATGTCGATGCTCGTGGCGTGCGCCGTGCAGGTGGATTGAAGAACAAGCTACGTAAGCGCATGAGTGAGGCAAATGCTGAAAGTATTGCTAAGCCGAACCTAAGTGATCTCAAGGAAATCGAGCATCATTAATTAAGTTAGAGACTGTAGAAATCCTCTTGGCTAATTAATAGTGAGCTGATTCGTTGCTTGGCTTTTCATACTCGGTTACAAAACCGATAATGCTAATTACAAGTGCGCCAACACCTAGAAGAGTTAGCCACCAACCGATAATCAGGCCCAGGCCAACTACAAACATGCTTGCAGCAAGTGGCAATGGCCACCAAGAATGCGGGCTATAAAAGCCTAGTTCACCAGCTGAATCAGCAATTTCACCCTCGAGATTATCTTCCGGAAGCGTTGAACCAATACGACGATCGGTAAACCAAACGTAATAACCAACCATTGCAGCGAGCAGAGAACTAAGTAGCAGACATGAAATACCTAGTGGTTCGCCACCTACATAGTAATAAACAAAGGTCATGATTGCGTAGAAAACCGCTAATCCAACGAAGAGACGATAATTTGTCTTCATGAAATTAGTGACCTTCAGTCTTAATGTGTGGATGGTGCAGATCAAAGGCTGGACGCTCTGAACGTATGCGTGGCATCGTTAAGAAGTTGTGGCGCGGAGGTGGGCAGGATGTCGCCCATTCAAGTGAGGAACCATAACCCCACGGATCATCGCAATTAACTAGTGGTGACTTACGAGTTATCCAGACATTTATGGCAAATGGAATCATTGATAGTGCCAACAAGATTGATCCCACAGTTGAAATCATATTCATGGTGGTGAAACCATCGGTAGCTAAGTAATCTGCGTAGCGTCGAGGGAAGCCCTTAATGCCTAGCCAATGTTGGATTAAGAATGTTGTGTGGAAACCGAAGAAGAGGGTCCAGAAGTGAATCTTGCCTAGACGCTCATTTAGCATGCGTCCAGTCATCTTTGGCCACCAGAAATAGAAACCGGCAAACATCGCAAAGACCACGGTGCCAAAAAGCACGTAGTGGAAGTGCGCCACCACAAAATATGAAGCAGATACTGCGAAATCTAGGGGCGGTGAAGCCAAGATGATTCCGGTAATTCCACCGAATAAGAAGGTAATCAAGAAGCCCATTACCCAGAGCATTGGAGTTTCAAAAGTAACGTGGCCGCGCCACATGGTGCCAATCCAGTTGAAGAATTTAACTCCAGTCGGCACGCCAATTAAGAAAGTCATAAATGAGAAGAATGGTAAGAGAACTTGCCCACTAGCAAACATATGGTGAGCCCAGACCGAAACTGAGAGAGCTGAAATTGCAATCGTCGCTGCGATCAAACCTTTATAACCGAAAATTGGTTTTCGGCTGAAGACCGGCAAGATTTCAGTTGCGATACCGAAAAATGGGAGCGCCAAAATATAAACTTCAGGGTGCCCAAAGAACCAGAAGAGATGCTGCCAGAGCATCGCACCGCCATTGGCTGGATCAAAGATGTGCGAACCAAATAATCGATCTGACTCAAGTGCCAGCAGCGCTGCCGCAAGTGGCGGGAATGCTAATAAAACTAAAATCGAGGTGAGCAAAACATTCCAGCTAAAGATAGACATACGGAACATGGTCATACCCGGTGCGCGCATTGTGAAAATCGTTGTAATGAAGTTAACGCCACCGAGAATGGTTCCGATACCACCAATAGCCAGACCAACAATCCAGAGATCGCCACCGATGCCCGGTGAGTACTGTGAATTAGATAGTGGTGCGTAGGCAGTCCAACCAAATGAAGCCGCACCTCCTGGCGATAAGAAGCCAGCAAATGCCATGATGCCACCGAATAAGTAAATCCAGTAGGACAACATATTTAAACGAGGGAAAGCCACATCTGCGGCGCCGATTTGTAACGGCATAATCACATTGGCAAAGCCAACGAACAATGGTGTTGCAAACATCAACAACATAATGGTTCCGTGCATTGTGAAAACTTGGTTGTACTGCTCGTTGCTTATGAATTGCATTCCTGGACGGGTTAGCTCAGCACGTAAAACGAGCGCCAAAACGCCAGCAATTAAGAACCAGGCAAATGTTGTCATCAAGTAGAGATAACCGATCGTCTTATGATCAGTTGAGGTTATAAAGCGTACGAAATGGCGCCCTTTCGAAGTTGGTGGAGTGGTCGTGACTCCGCCGGCTTCTACTGCTTCACGTTGAGCGTATGTGGTCATGCTTGGCTCGCCTTCTCGGTTTCAAGTTTCAGATTTGAAATATAAGTTTCGTATTCAGCCGGAGTAACGACTCGCACGGTGAAGAGCATTTGAGCATGATTGCGACCGCAGAGAATGTTGCACCTACCGGGGAAATCACCCAGTTTGTTTGCCGTGAATTCCAGATAATTAGTTACACCAGGCAAGTTTTGCATTTGAATCATAAATTCTGGGATCCAGAACCCATGCACAACATCATTTGAGACGATTGTGTAACGAACTCGTTCGCCTTGAGGTACTACTAAAACTGGTGGCTTAGCTGGAGTTCCGGTGACTTGCACATTCTTGCCTTCGTCCAGATACGTGAACTGCCAAGACCATTGGAATCCACTTACTTCTATTTCATGCTGGACGCTTGCTTGAGGTTTAACAATTTCATTTTCTTTTACAACAGTGAAATAGAAAAGAACTGCAACAATCACAAATGGAATGATTGTGTAAGCAACTTCAACCGGCACGTTGTACTGAGTTTGCCTTGGAAATTCTGGACCGTTCTTAGGCGCACGATGGAAAATTGCTGGCCACACGATCAAGATCGCGGTGAAAACACCAACAACTGCAGCTGCTAACCATGAGTAAGTCCAGAGCGAATGCGAAATCTCGTTAATACTCGAAGCATCACCACTAAATCCGGAATCAGCGTCTTTAGCGCAGCCAGTAAGGGCGAATATGGCTGGCACCAAAATTACGAGACCGCGGCGCGTGGTATTGAAATTCATACTGTAAGGATAGTCGTCCATTTAGACGTTCGCTTCGGTCAGTAGTAGCCTTCAATCGTGGTTCGGGTCACAGGAAATTTCACTAGTCAATCGCCTCTCCACCCTGCCGCAATAGCCCTTTTAAACGATGCTTTTGGCCAAGGCTGGGCAGACCCCGCAAAAATTGGTGATCATTCAGCCAGGACTGCAATTCTGCAAAATGAAGCTATTGAATCGATTGCCGCGAACTTAAACCTAATTCCTAGTGAAATCGAAGTAATTGGTGAACCAAGACTTGGGCAGCACTTGGCTATTTCTGGATTACTAAAAAATGAAGATACCTTGCTCCATTCCTCAATTGATCGCAGAAGCGTTTTTGCAGTCGGGGTGGCCCATGAAAAATCTGGTGGCAAAACTCAAATCTTAAACGTTGGACCTGATGGACAAATTTGTGATCTAACTCAAATCAATCAGAAAAGCGTTCTGGCCCTACAAGGCGTCAATATTGAAACCGGCATCGCCCAAGATGTTGACTCAGTAATCGGATCAATTAACCCAACATATGTAGCACTCGATTATTCAGCGGCCCCAAATCTGCCCTTGCCTAGTCGCTGGGACAGCGCAATTTTTGATGCCACAAGTTGGCAAGGTCCAGCTGGTATTGGCATTCTGGCAATCCGTAACCCGGCTGCTTGGAAGAATCCACTACCTAATTTAGGAATTCGTAGAACGCCAGAATCAGCCTCATTGCCGCTCCTCTTAGCTAGCGCTGTGGCCCTTGATGCCTGGATTAAAGAAGAAGAAACTGAAAGCCTACGTATCAAGGATTTAAATAAATTAATCAGAGACTCACTTTCCGCGGCAAATATCGGAATTTCCTTAGCTGGCCTCATCTCAAATTGTGTTGGTCAAACTATTGCCCTGGTTGCAGATGGCTGCGTGGGTGAAGACATAGTTAGACAGCTCAATGAAATTAACTTTGTCCTAGATTCTGGATCTGCCTGTACTGCGGCGCAGATGCAGCCAAGCCATGTTTTGGCAGCGATAGGTATGCCAAGTGAAGGAAACTTGCGAATAACTTTGCATCACGGTGTGACAGAAGGCGAAGTACGCGAACTAATTAACGCTATTACTTCAGTTGTGCAGAAATCTCGCTAGCTGCCGCATCTCCGTAAGCTTCAGCAAAACGTGCCACGAATTCAGCTGACGTGAAGCGATATTCCTGTGTTCCGGTAGTTTCAATTACATAAGTTGCAATCATTGAACCAAGTTGAGCACAACGCTCGTGACTTAAGCCCCAAGCTAAACCGGCAATGAAACCTGATCTAAATGAATCGCCTACGCCAGTTGGATCAATCTTTGCTTTTTCTTTTGGAACTCCAACTTGCACGAACTCGCCATTTTTAGATTCAACTTTCGCCCCCTTTGAACCAAGAGTTACCACTCGATACTCAACTAGATTTAGAATTTCGGCATCTGTCCAGCCAGTCTTTTGCATCGCAAGAGCTAATTCATATTCATTTAAGAATAAATACTTGGCACCAGTAATTAATTGACGAATCTCCTCGCCACTCATGCGGGCCATTTGTTGTGAAGGGTCAGCGGCAAATGCTATTCCTTGCGAACGGCAGACTTCAGAGTGTCGCAACATGGCTTCGGGATCATCTGGTGAAATTACAACGATATCGAATCGACCAGTTTGATCCATGATTGGACCAAGTTCGATATTTCGCGCTTCCGACATCGCCCCTGGGAAAAAAGATGCAATCTGATTTAACTCTGTGTCAGTTGTTACCATGAAGTGCGCAGTGAATTGAGTGGTTGAAATCAATACATGTGAAGTATCAACACCATGGCGAAGTAACCAGGCATCGTAATCAGCCCAATCTTTTCCAACCGCTGCGATTAAAACTGGATTTAATCCAAGTACGCCCATGCCGTAAACAATGTTTGCGGCGCATCCGCCTCTACGAACTTCGAGGCCATCAACTAAGAAAGAAAGTGAAACCTTTTCGAGAGAACCGGCCACTAAAGAATCGGTAAATTTGCCCGGAAAAGTCATTAAATGGTCCAAGCCGACAGAGCCGGCAACACCAATTTTCATTAAGTTAAATTCGTTCTAGAAATTAGTTGAACGAATCGCCGCAAGCGCATGAACCTTGCGCATTCGGATTATCAATTGTGAAACCTTGCTTCTCAATGGTGTCCACGAAATCGATGGTTGCACCCATTAGGTATGGATCGCTCATCTTGTCGATTACAACTTTAACGGTGCCGAACTCACGCACGATGTCGCCATCTTGGTTGCGGTCATCGAAATAAAGCTGGTACTTAAGGCCAGAGCAACCACCAGGTTGAACGGCTACTCGTAGGCAGAGATCGTCGCGACCTTCTTGAGCCAATAGCGAAGCAACTTTGCTTGCTGCCACATCGGATAAAGCGATACTGGTCATCTTGATATCTACGGCCTCGGTAGTCATTACTCTCCCCTAAAAGTTCTACGAACAGGGCTTAATAGTAGCCATCAGAGCACCAAAGATGTACTTCAAATGCGACAGGAGGGGCAAAATTCGAGAGAATGTCGCCATGGCCTTAACCGATCTTCTTCTGATGGGACGCGAACGCGATCTAACCAGCGAACGCGGGGTCTCTTGTGCCGGCGAACTACCTGCAGCCAGTGACCCGGATTTAGTTGAACGGGCACGAGCTGCGCGAGCAGCCCTTGGTTCCAAAGTGATGATTCTCGGGCACCACTACCAGCGCGATGAAGTTATTGAATTTGCTGACATTACCGGTGACTCATTTAAGTTGGCACAAGCAGCTGCTGAGAATCCGCAAGCCGAATACATAATTTTTTGTGGCGTTCACTTCATGGCTGAAAGCGCCGATGTATTAACTACAGCCAATCAGAAAGTGATCCTGCCTGATCTGGCCGCTGGCTGCTCAATGGCCGATATGGCTTCAGCTAACCAAGTAGATGATTGTTGGAATCAATTAACTGAGCTTGGAATTGCGCAAAAAACTATTCCAGTTACCTATATGAATTCATCTGCGGCGATAAAGAGTTTCACCGGAAAAAATGGTGGAACTATTTGCACTTCATCTAATGCGAAAAGTGCAATGGACTGGGCATTTACGCAAGGTGAGAAGATTCTTTTTTTGCCCGATCAACATTTAGGTAGAAACACTGCAGTTCTTGCCATGGGTTTATCACTAACCGATTGCGTAGTTTGGAACCCTTGGAAACCGATGGGCGGCTTAACCGAGGCGGAATTGCGTGCAGCAAAAGTAATTCTTTGGCGTGGTCATTGCTCAGTGCACGGTCGCTTCACAGCGCAGAATGTAGCCGACGTGCGCGAGCGAGTTCCGGGTGTCCAGGTATTAGTTCACCCAGAATGCCAACACGAAGTTGTTTCAATTGCAGATGTAGTTGGCTCTACGGAGAAAATCATTCAGACTGTCAAAAATTCCCCAGCTGGCTCTAAGTGGGCTATTGGTACTGAACTAAATCTGGTGCAGCGCTTATCGCGCACCATGCCGGATAAAGAGATTCTCTTTCTTGATAAGACGGTTTGCTACTGCTCGACTATGAACCGGATTGACTTACCTCATCTAGTTTGGGCTATGGAATCCTTGGTTCAAGGCCAGGTAGTCAACCAAATCATCGTGCCTGATGACGTTCGCAAGTACTCCAAACTCGCCCTTGAGCGCATGCTGGCTCTATAGTTTCGCCATGACTGAAGAAGCCGCAAAAAAAGGTCGTCCCACACCTTCTCGCAAAGATGCCGAATCAAAGCGCAGAGTTTCAACTCTGGCCCCAGTAATTGGTAAAGAGGCAAAGAAGCGAGAAAAAGCGTTAGCTCGCGAGCGACGAGTTGCAGCCCGTGAGGCTTACTTACGCGGCGATGAGAACGCTCTTCCACTTCGTGACCGTGGCCCAGTACGCCGGTTTGTTCGCGACGAAGTTGATGGTCGCCGCTCTATTGGTGAATTTTTCTTGCCAATTATTTTTGTAGTTTTGCTTTTCTCAGTGGTGCCAAACATGACAGTTAATGTCATCGCTATTGTGCTTATGTATACGGTGCTGTTATTTGCAGTCGTAGATGGTTTCTTCTTGAGTCGCAAACTTAAGAAGCAAATTATTGAAAAGTTCCCAGATGCAAATACCAAGGGTCTTGGAATGTATGGTTGGCTACGTTCAACTCAGATGCGTCGTTTACGTGCACCTAAGCCTTCTGCAGCCTTCCAAAAGAAAAAGTAATTAAGCGCGAGGTTTTGGACTACTGGTCAATTCTGGGTCAGTTTTAACAATTGGCTTAAGCGCCGCGTTAATTTCTTTGATCACTGCTGCTTCTAATTTAATTCCGCTGCCCTTGGCATTTTCAGTAACTTGCTTAGGTTTAGTAGCTCCCATAATTGCACTTGCCACATTTGGGTTGCTCAGAATCCAAGCTAGCGCCAGCTGAGACATCGTGAGTCCATGTGCATCGGCGATTGGTTGCAATTTAGCTACGTGGCCCAGGAATTCATCATTCATCATCCCTTGCATAAATTGAGCGCTATTATTTTTATTTGCGCCACGTGAGTCAGTTGGCACTTTTTTACCCGGTAGATATTTACCAGTTAGAACGCCTTGCGCTAGCGGTGAATAAACAATCTGGCTAATACCTTCGCGTTCGCAAAGTGGCACGATCTTGGCTTCAATAACTCGATAGATGGCAGAGTAGGAAGGCTGGTTCGAGACAATTCGGTTGTAACCATTATCGTCTTGAATTTTCAGCGCATCTTGAATTTCAGTGTGCTTCCAGTTTGAAACGCCAATGTAATGAACTTTGCCTTGGCGAATTAGGTCATCGAAAGCGCTCAGGGTTTCTTCGAGCGGAGTTTCATAGTCAAAGCGATGTGCCTGATAGAGATCGATGTGATCTGTTTGCAAACGCTTTAAGGAAGCATTACAAGATTCAATTATGTGTTTACGTGAGAGCCCACGATCATTCTTGCCAGTACCAGTTGGGAAATAAACTTTGGTAAATAATTCATAAGACTCTCGCTTTATCCCTTTGAGAGCTTTACCTAAAATGGTTTCAGCTTTTGTGCCGGCATAAACATCGGCAGTATCAAAAGTCGTGATGCCTGCATCAAAGGCGGCCTTTACGCAGGCGTTTGCAGCCGTTGCTTCAACTTGGTTACCGTGGGTGATCCAGTTTCCGTATGCGATCTCAGAAACATACATTCCGGTATTACCTAAGCGGCGATATTCCATTTTCTTACTCCCCTAGTTTCTTAGCGAACCTGCGATGGCATAAACGGTAACTTAACTATCTCGACACTTGAACTACGACCACGCACATCTAGCTCAAGTTGCTGGCCAACCTTGAAATCTGAATTCACTAACGCTAAAGCAATTCCGCACTTTAGACTAGGTGAAAATGTCCCACTAGTTACGATGCCAACTTCATTACCCTCATGCAAAACCCGCATATCTGGGCGCGGAATCCCTCGGTCTAGTGATTTGAGTGCAACTAGTCGGCGAGTCACGCCGTTCTCTCTCTGCTCCTTCAGAACTTCACGGCCTTGGAATTTTGCCTTGTTCCAACCAACTGCCCAACTCGCACTTGCCATTACCGGGGAAATTGAAAGAGAAAGTTCATGACCATGAAGTGGGTATCCCATTTCAGTTCGTAACGTATCTCGGGCACCCAGTCCGCAGACTAGGCCTTCGCTGGCTTCGACTTGCTCGACTAGCGCATCCCAAACAGTTAGTGCTTGGTTCCACTTTGGTAAAACTTCGAAACCGTATTCACCGGTGTATCCGGTTCGACAGACAATCACGTCGCAACCAGCAATCGAAACATAAGTAAATGCCATGTAGTCGATTTCAATCTGTAATCCAAAGTGCGCTAACACTTTTGCGGCGAGTGGTCCTTGCAGCGCAATTACGCCATATTCATTATGCAGATTAGTAACTGTAATTCCACTCGGTGCGCTTGCTTGTAGGTCTGCAACGACGGCAGTGGTATTAGAAGCATTTGGCACAATAAAGAAGTCGGTATCGGAATTGCGATAAACGATTAGATCATCAATCACGCCACCAGCACTGTTGCACAGCATTGAGTACTGGGCTGCACCATCTGAAATCTTGGTCAAGTCATTCGTTAACATCGAATTTAAAAACTCAAGTGCGCCCTCCCCAATAACCGATGCTTTTCCAAGGTGCGAAACATCAAAGAGCCCGACCCGTTCACGCACTGCAGCGTGCTCAGCTAAAACGCCAGCACCGGGATATTCGATCGGCATTAGCCAACCACCAAAATCGGCCATCTTGGCGTTGCGGGCTAAATGGCGCTCATGTAGTGGAGATTGCTTCATGGCGCACAATCTATCGCTACATATTCTGGGTTTCCTGCTTTAGACTCAGTCGAGTTCAAGAGGACGATCAAATTAGGAGAGCCATGAAATCAATCCGTTTATCCGATGCCTTAGTTTCCGATGATATTTTGATTGTTGGTTTAGCTAAAGGCGCTAAAGCGGATACTTTAAAGATTGAATCTGGCTCAGTCTCACTTGATGAAAAATCCTTGCTTGCAGCCCTTAAAGACCTAGGTGCAACAGGTGCTGCCAATGAGATTACCAAGTTGCCAGGTTCAACGACCCGCTTATTGATCTTCACAGGTCTTGGTGAGGCGAAGAAAGATTATGCCCACGAAGTCCTGCGTCGGGCAGCCGGTGCCGCATCCCGCGCTTTAGCTGGCGAGAAAAGCGCAGCCGTGGCACTGCCCACAACTTCAATTGAGCAAGTTGCAGCTGTTGCCGAAGGCATGACCCTGGGTGCCTATGCCTTCGATGAATTCCGCGGATCCTCTAAAGCCGAACGCAAAGCTCCATTGGCTGGCGCAACGGTTCACACCAAAATGGCTAACTCAGCTGAAGCAAAGGCGGCCGTTAAACGCGCTGTAGTAATTGGTGAATACACAAAATTGATTCGTGACTTAATCAATACTCCCCCAAGTCACTTAACACCGGATTCATTTTCAAAACAATTTGCTGCTGCTGTTAAAACTCTGGGCGGTTCGGCGGCACACTTAAAAGTTACAATTCTAAATGAGAAGCAATTGCGTGATGGTGGTTATGGCGGCATCTCAGGTGTTGGTCAAGGTTCGGCTAATCCGCCTCGTTTATTACACATTGCATATAACCCACCTAAGGCTAAGAAGAAGTTGGCCTTCATTGGTAAAGGAATCACTTTTGATACTGGCGGTTATGCGTTAAAGCCAAAAGCCGGCATGGAAGCCATGAAATCAGATATGAGTGGTGCTGCTGCTGTTAGCGCCGCGGTCTTGGCTATTGCAGCTTTAAGGTTACCAATTGCAATTGATGCCTGGGCGGCAATGGCTGAGAACATGATCTCTGATAACGCCACTCGTCCAAGTGATATTCACACGATGTATGGTGGAAAAACAATTGAAGTTTTAAATCCAGATGCTGAAGGTCGCTTAGTGATGGCTGATGCCTTAGTTAAAGCCCAAGAATCTAAGATGAAACTAGATGGCATTATCGACGTGGCTACTCTTACTGGCGCACAAGTTATTGCCCTCGGCACTCGCACTAGTGCAGTCATGACAAATAACGAAGAGTTCCGTGCGCAGTTCTTAATTGCAGCTGATCAAGCGGGTGAAGATTTCTGGCCGATGCCACTACCTGAAGAACTTCGTGCTTCCCTTGATTCAACAGTTGCCGACATGGCAAATATTGGCGATCGAATGGGCGGCATGTTGGTTGCTGGCCTGTTCCTGAAAGAATTTATCCCAGCCGAGCTGCCTTGGCTCCACTTAGATATTGCCGGCCCTGCCTATAACGAGGCTAAGCCGCACGGATACACCCCAATAGGTGGCACCGGAATCGCGTTTCGCTCGCTAATCCGGTTGGCCGAGATCACTAGCGAAAAATAGCCATCAGTTAGTTAGATCGCCCGAAGGCTGGCAAGATAGGGTCATAGAACGCTTATGGCTGAAAGGTTGACCGTGGCTCAATTCGACTTGGTAATTCTTGGTGGTGGCAGTGGTGGTTACGCCTGTGCCCTTCGCGCAGCTCAACTAGGCAAGACCGTAGCGCTGATCGAATCCGGAAAACTAGGCGGAACTTGCCTGCACCGTGGGTGTATCCCAACCAAGGCTCTTCTTCATTCGGGCGAGATTGCCGATAGCGCACGCGAAGCAAGTACTTTCGGCGTCAACGCCCAATTCCTATCAATGGATATGGTCGCAGTTAATGCTTATAAAGATGGCGTGATCAGCAAGCTTCATAAGGGGCTGCAAGGGCTCGTTAAATCACGCAACATTACTTTTGTTGAAGGTCATGGACGGTTGGTTTCTAAAGACACTGTCGAAGTAAATGGCGAGCGCTACACCGGAACCAATGTTGTATTAGCAACTGGTTCTTATGCGAAATCTTTACCTGGTCTGGAAATCGATGGCGTTCGAGTCATGACTTCAGATCACGCAACTAATCTGAATTACGTTCCTAAATCTGTCATCGTGCTTGGCGGCGGTGTAATCGGTTGTGAGTTTGCATCCGTCTGGAAATCATTCGGTGCTGAAGTAACCATCATTGAAGGACTGCCTCACTTAGTCGCGCTAGAAGATGAATCAAGCAGCAAGGGATTAGAACGTGCTTATCGCAAGCGCGGCATTAACTTTGAACTAGGAGTTCGCTTCAAATCACACACTGTCACAGCCGATGGTGTAACTGTTGAACTCGAAGATGGCAAAACTTTCACAGCCGATCTACTTCTGGTGGCTGTTGGTCGTGGCCCAGTTTCAGCCAACCTTGGCTATGAAGAACAAGGCATCACCATGGATCGCGGCTATGTATTAGTTGATGATAAGTGCCGCACCAACGTGCCAGGGATTTGGGCAGTTGGTGACTTAATCCCTACTTTGCAATTAGCACACGTAGGTTTCGGTGAGGGAATTTTGGTTGCCGAAGAAATCTGTGGATTAAACCCACGTCCAATTAATTACGATGGCGTCCCACGCGTTACTTACTCGGAACCTGAAGTTGCCTCAGTTGGTTTAACAACTGCCCAAGCTAAAGAGCGCGGCCACGATGTTGTCGAATTAAATTATGACTTAGCCGGCAACGGTAAAGCACAGATTCTGCGCACAGCGGGCTCAATCAAGTTAGTTTCACAAAAGAACGGCCCGGTACTTGGAATTCATATGGTTGGTGCGCGAGTAGGCGAACTATTAGCTGAAGCACAATTAATCTTTAATTGGGAAGCAACAGCAGATGATGTTGCACCTCTTATCCATGCCCACCCAACACTTTCTGAAGCAATGGGTGAAGCTCACATGGCACTTGCCGGTAAACCATTACACGCCCACGGATAACTAAGAATTTCAATCAGGAAACCAAGGAGATAAAGAGATGACCTTCTCACTAACAATGCCAGCACTTGGCGAGAGCGTTACCGAAGGTACGGTCACACGTTGGCTCAAAAATGAAGGCGACCAAGTCGCAATCGATGAGCCACTTCTTGAAGTATCGACCGACAAAGTCGATACTGAAATTCCTTCCCCAGTTGCAGGCGTTCTACAAAAGATTGTTGTTGGAATTGATCAGACCGTTGCAGTTGGTGCCGAATTAGCAATCATCGCTGATGGTGCTGCCGCTTCTGTTGCTGCAACACCTGCACCTGTTGCTGCAGTTCCTGCACCAGTTGTTGCGGCACCTGTTGCTGTCACTCCTGCCCCTGTTGCGCCAGCTGCGAGCGGTGCTGGAACTGTGATCTCAATGCCAGCTCTCGGTGAATCAGTTTCGGAAGGCACCGTTACACGTTGGCTAAAAAATGTAGGCGACTCAGTTGCTGTAGATGAAGCGCTACTAGAAGTTTCTACCGACAAAGTTGATACTGAAATTCCCTCACCTGTTGCTGGCATCTTGCTCGCAATTGATGTTCCAATCGACACCACTGTTGCAGTAGGAGCGCGTTTAGCTTTAATCGGTGCATCTGGCT